>Ga0207700_10002044_pt1 | contig 11545 bp, 11 predicted proteins | sample LARL82metaG_FD_184348 | JGI IMG/M metagenome (GOLD analysis project Ga0207700, IMG submission 184348) | Corn, switchgrass and miscanthus rhizosphere microbial communities from Kellogg Biological Station, Michigan, USA - LAR L8-2 metaG... | ecosystem: Host-associated > Plants > Roots >...
TCTGGACAAGGGCGATTTATCAAGACGTGATTTTCTCAAACTGCTTGTAGCTGGAGGAGTAGCCATGGCATTTACACCTTTTATACAATGGGGTAAATTCATGCCAAACCCAGATACGGCATCTCCAAAAAAAGCACAGGTTGTTTTGTCTGACGGTACTTTTGCAAACCTCAAAACTTTTCCAGTAAATCATCAGGAGCTTATTACATATCCAACAACTGGGGATACAGTTCTTGACCAAGAGGCATTTAGAAAGTGGAATCTTATTCGGTTGCCTGAAGATCTTGGAGGAAGTGTAAATGATGTCACTGCATTTCGTGTATACAGTGTCATCTGTCTACACTTGTGGTGCATGTGGAAGTATGTTCCGGTGACCGCACCGGGCGGAAATAACAAGGGACAATGTCCATGTCATGGTAGCATGTATGATCCGGTTTCTGGAAAAGCAATTGCAGGTCCTGCATCGCTTCAAGCTCCTCCGTCAAATACGCTTCCAACGTTATATCTTGAGGCAGACAGTTTTGACAACTTGTGGATAAAGCCTGCCATCTGGAGTGTGAATGAAAATGGAGTGGTGGGATATGGGAGATTCTTGAAATCATGATTTTTTTGTATAAAATATCACAATCATGAAAACTCTTTTGTTTTTGTTGATCTTGTTTACACTTGTAGTTATACCCATGTCACACTATGTTGCAGCACATGGTGTATCCACAGGAGGATTTGCACCTAGTTTTGGCAGAATAGATGATGTGAGTTTATCAAAGCAGTCGATTCAAACTGGGGAGACAATCACAATAACTGGCAAAATTGTGTACATGCAACAGTATCACACCCAAGGATGGTTAGATATCCATTCTGATCCCGGTCCGCATGGAAGATGGAATATAGTATCAACACAACCAAGTGAGCATTTAATTGACATTCCTGGAAACTCCTTGATTCCATTTTCTATTACTGTTAAAGCATTACAACCTGGGATCTATCATTTTTCTCCTGAGGTTTATCTTGTAGGAATAGGACCTGCCATGTCATCATTAAATGGAAATAATAGAACAGAGCCAATTGTTGTCGTTACAGGAAAGCCCATCTGTATGCAAGATCTTGTTGCAATATCAAAAGTTGAAGACAATTCTTCGGCATGCGTAAAATCTACTACTGCTCAAAAATTAATTGAGAGAGGATGGGGCAATATGTTGACTCCAACTGCTTGGTTTAGATATACAATATTAGATCCTGAGTCTGGATCAGATGTACACCAAGGCGTACCATGGTCAAATTATATTCCAGCCAACATATCAGAAATTGCCTACAAACCTTGGTTTAATGGAACTACAATCAAAGAATATTTCACAAACCATGGTGTTACCGTGCTTGAGGTCAGGTATTCTTCGTATTTGCTTGCAGGTCCTGAAGGAGTAGGCACAGCTCCACAACTTCAAACTGATTTTTATTTTCTGACTCTTCAGAATGATACCTCTCAAATGAATCAGTTTGGTTTCAAAACGATCAATGCAGATCCTAGACAGAACTTGAGACTATTTGGTCAAATCTTGCCATTAAATAACTAAACCCTAAATCATACTAGAAGAATCCTACCACAATTTTTTATTATATGTCAGTCCAGTACATTTTGACAATGAACAAGTATCTCATTCTAATAATTTCGGGCTCTGTAATACCTGCTGTACTTTTAGCACTGACGCTTTTGACTTATTATGATTTTTTCACTCCTGTTGCAAAAGAAAATTCCTATGGCGTCAATGCATATGTGAGCAAATCCCCACCAACCATGTTGTGCAAGTGTCCCTATCTGATAAGCTTCAGTACAAAGTATACTGTTGCCATAAACGGATTTTATGCATGCAAAGGACTGTTTTGTGTAAGACAGATGAGTCCAATTGTTCTGTACAGTCCACCATACGAATCTCACGCCACAACTGCAATTGACAGCATCAACGTTCCTTGGCATGTAGGAGATAATGTGGATATTCGTCTAAAGGTCGCTCCTGTTCATGATTATGGGACGGAATTCTCAGATTGGCAAGCCAGCATGATAGATTTGGGACCCTCGCAGGTCATTGCCCCATGAAAATGAAAACTCTGAATATAACTAGAATTTCCATCGGAGTAATCACTGTAATTTTCGCATTGACAGTTATGGTTCATCCAGTAATGGCGACCGACTCTTTCTGTGATCAACATTTTGATCATGGTCCAACACTGAGTGAAACAATTGGAAAAGAACATTGTGAAAATCCTATGACCCAGATTAATTATCATGGTGTAAATCTTACAGTTACTAACATGATAAATAAAACAACATTTCAAGTAGGAGAAAACATAACAGTAGTACCAGAACTTACAAATGCGGGAAACCGCAATGTTACAATTGGCTACTGTGGGCAATTGTTTGTAACGTTGACAATGGATAAATCCGATAAGATAGTCTCACCTCAATATTCTTGGGCATGTCCACTTTTTGGTAAGGGTGTTACCTTGCCGTCTAATTCCTCTACGACTGGAGAAGGTTATGGCCAAATTATCACACTACATACTCCTGGAAACTATACAATAAGATCAATTGCAAGTTTTGGAGGCGAATCTAATTCCATAGTTCTCTGGTCAGAACCCATTCAGATTACAATACTTCAAGAAAAATTTGTACACAGTGAAACAAATTCCACAAATCAGACGTCATCTAATGTTACAGGAATTTTAAACCAAACCGGTAAAGACATAGTACTTGATGCACCTAGCGACATAACAAAATCAAAATACAAACTAGACCCTCAGAAAGAAAAACTGGCACGTGAAAAACAACAGATTCTTGTAGATACTTTGATATCTGAAGAGGAACGATACGGTGGTTTTCAAAATAGAACACAGAATTTCCCTTGGTCTGGAATAAGCTATGATTACGTAGACAATGCCCTTGAAGTCCATATACTCCCCGAATATTTTAACGCAGATGTATTTCCCAAATATTTTGAAAAAATCAGAAGTATTGTGGGTAATGACATTGATGTTGCCATTTCCCCCCTGCCATATACAGAACATCCGGAAGGATATGATGTGGTACCTGTGATATTGATAATAATCACGATTGTTATTGTTGTATCAATCATTGTATTTTTATTTGTGAGAAAGAAAAAATGAAAACTCTACACATTTCATTAATCATTGGAATTGCCGGCATGGCAGCAATAGGTATAGCATCTTTTACATTAATTGATTCGCAATCAAAAAATAATGAATCTGGCAAGTATGTGTTTGAGGGCAACTATGAGATTTCAAAAGACATGACTGGATCTGTGGGAGGTAAATCGTTTTTCGTTTCCCAGTCATATCCAGAAAATTATGTCAACGATTTCATTCAATTTCATGGTGTGATCTTTAGCACACTTGACCGCAATAATGACAATAATCCTAGTGGGTTTGTTTCTAATTTGGTGAGATTCTCTGATGGAATTAATGAAACTTTAACGACTGGATATGGTGGACATCCTCCAAATACGATAACAATACTGACCAAACATCAAAATCCGCAGGCTGGACTGACAAGGTACACCAATGGTTCAGTCAACTTTCTAGTAAATGCAGTTGCAATTGATCTAGGGATAACAGATTTAGATATCTTACACTCTACAACAGAAAACCCACTTGGTATCAAAGCCCAAGTAATAGTTGAGCGCGATACTGCAATATCATGCATTCAAAAGTGCGACATACCGCCAACACCGCATCTTGTTTTGAGTTCTGAAAAAGGAGCCCAGTTTACGGGTTATCAAGTGTGTGATGGCATATCCTGCAAAAAAGATAATTTGGACAATTCGCTTTATGTACAACTTGAACAAGTACCACAAAATTATAGTGGCGCAGTGAGCCTCGAAGCAAGTCACATAAACTTGGGGGATTTGCAGTGGAATCTAGGCGATACTGTTCACGTTATAGTCAAGGCATTTCCTGTTATATTGCAGCCAAATAATGTCGTAACGCGGGAACTTGAAAAAACAATGACAGTAGACCTTGGGCAATCAAAAATAATTGGAGATTACGCTGTAAATGCATCTACTGCAAAAAATCTCATAATTGATACCCAAAATAATAATACTTTTGGAGTCACGGCTCTTGTAAAATACACTCCATATGATGCATGTCTTGGTTTTTCTTGTCCTCCATACACGTACTATCTGAAAATGAATTCAAACTCTACTGCGTATTTGTTTGGCTATGATATTTGTGGTGTTGATTTGTGTGTCAAAAAGGACGGATTATCAATTCTGCTTCCACTTCGTGATCCTCTTGCACCAAATTATACGGCTATCGGACTTGATGAAAACTCTAGATGGAACTATGGTGATACTGCAGACATTACACTATACTTGGGGTCTGCATCAAATAGTACCACTGTACATGTTCTAAATATTAAAAATTCTACCATAGTACCATGATGAAAGTTCTAGTATTTCAATAGAAAATTAACCACGATGTGCCACAGTTACATATTTTACATCAATTCCACTCAAACCCGTGATTTGAAACACATTGGTCTGAGAAAGGCATATGTCATTTTTGTATAACCATGGAAAGTCATCCAAAATTATTCTGGATTGATTGTCATAACCTACTGCAAATGGAATGCTACCACAAAAAAAGGACATTCCGTATAGTCCTGCTTGGTTTCCGGTTTTGATATGATATACTATCGTACTGTTTCCTGTTGGAACAATATCAGGATGTGCAGAGGTAGTGATTTCACTTGCCATCTGTTGTTCATCTTTTGCTGTAAAAACTCGGACGCTAGATTGTATAGGAGAATCTGGATTATAATATGTTGCACAAATTTTTCCTGTTGAATTGGTTGGCATGTAAAGTACTGCCACACCTGCATTTGATCTGGGATAAGGCGTATCACATGGTGTAGATGAGACAATTGGAGTGGTGTGAAGTGAAGTCTGAGATATTTCCTTTGCCCAACCACGATGAATCAATACGTATGCCGTATCAGATCGGACACATGCTGGAGAACCATCTTCTGATTTTATTACAAACCATAAACCTGAGTTACACTTTACATCCTTTACAGAATAACCCTCCTCAATTATCTTCAATGGAGATGTTACAGTTGATGGCGGTGATTGTACTCCATGCCCTTCTACATTGTGTATCAACATAGTAGACATGCCAATCATCATAATAGAAAATATTGTAAGATGTAGAGTTTTCATTTTAACATCACTCATGGTATGGTTGACTGCCCACAGTCAGAAGAAATTCTCCCAAGTCAGGTATCGCTACCAAGTAGGTGCCCTGCGGTGCATCACTATCTGCAGATATCATCATTGTAACTACTTGTGATGTGGTATTCGTTCCAAGTGGCAATACTTCGGATGGTGGCTCAAACAAAACGTTTACTCCCGGGTGGTCAACTACATAGGCCTCAATAGGAGTATTCTCTCCGAATTCCCCACCTATGCATGTGCCTCCACTTCCAGGCCTTGTAAAGCACGCTTTAAACTCATAGTCATCGATTGTAACCCCTGGATACTTGGCAAGATCCTTGATGCTTGTTACCTCGTGGTAGAAAACGGCATAGTTTGTCAAGTTAAGAGATTTTGGGATTTGCATCGAATAGTCTTGTACTGATAATTCTGATGCTTTTGCTTCAATCTCAAAGGTTATGGTTCCATTGGAACCAGGCTTGAGCACATAATCTTGTGGTGTTCCACGGAACATCAGGGTAACATTGTACACCCCGTCAAAGCCGGTGTAGTTTATGGTTCTTGATGATTCTTGATATGGAATTCTAACACCAGAGGAACGCGGCAAATGTCCCGGAATTATTGTAGAGTTTGTTTTCAGTGTAAACTGTGCATCACCTTCAGGATACGCCGATTCGCTAAAAGCCCAGCCTCTTTTTATTAACAGGTAAGCAGTATCAAGTTTTACACAAGCAGGAGAATTGTTTTCTGATTTTATTATTAGACTAAGAGTAATACCACATTTTACATTCTGCGCAGAAACTCCTACTTTGATTTGTTGCAGGGGTGAATTTATTGCAGTTCGTGTCACAAGTTTTGGTCCATATTGAACAGTAGTGTTTACAATTGGCGTTGAACAAAGATTTCCGGCATAGCATGTTGTTACTATATTAGAATTCCCGGTAATAGTAAAATTCAATTCCTTGTGATAAATCCCACTAGTTCCAACAATCTTCCAAATTCCTGCCTCTGCATCTGTTGGAATCTTCAATTCTAAAGTAAAGTACCCGTCTCTATCGCTAAATGTTGTCTTTGAGGTTACTATTTCGTCATGAGGATCATCAAGTGTAATTACGATAGGATTTGTTGTGATCAGGCTACCATTAATTTCAACAAGATCACCAGGTAGAAAGAGGTCTTTTGCAGTCATAAAGAAAACATTACCATCTCCTAGGTCGTTTGAGGAAGAATATGCAGTGTTATTTTGTGCAAAAGCACTAGTCGTGAATGTTAAAGATATGACAAAAACAAATATTGAAATAATTGAAAAATGTGATATTCTCATTTCGTATTAGTACTGGACAATTATGCTTTAAAAAACTGGTGTAGAATTCTTCTAATTCCATATCATTACTGCACAGATATTGCCACACTCATTGGTGGTGCCAATGCGTTTGGATAGTCAAGGCTACTCCAAGTAAAAATTTGAGCAGTGTATGTGCCAGGGGCAGTTGGAATCCATGACTGCATCGGAGTAAGGAACTGGTTAATGTCAAGCGTACCTATTATCCACGAGAGTGACACTGTAACACCGTTAGCATCTTGTATTTGCACAAGGTATGCAAATGGCTGAACGCAATCCTGCCCATTGGCCAAATTAGCAGTGATTTGTATCTGCTGTCCTACTTTGACTGCACCTATGATTGCATTCCCAGATAGATCCACTAATCTGGGGTTATTTGCAGCCCCACGGATAATCGGTACTGAAGGGAAAAAATCTGTATTACATCCAGGGCCAACATAGCTAAATGTTGTTTGGTTCTTGACTCCTGCATAACTTGCAATTATGGAAAAATTTCCAGACGGGATGGCATTGAGTGTAAGTGGCAAGGTCTGAGAATAGATTCCATTAGCATTTGGTTCAAGGGATATCAATTCCGGATGTGGATAACTCGGATGTAGAATTTCAACAGATATCCGTTGGTTTGGTACAACTGGATTGACTTGGCCTGAAATTGTGTAGCTATCTCCATAATGGTATGAGGTTTTATCAGTTGAGATTGTTAGCAATTGTGGTACAGAATACACGTAATGAAATGAAAAAGTACAAAGTAACAAAATTGAAACGATAAAAGTGAAAAGGACTAGGATCTTCATTTTATTTCAAATGCGTGAGTATGGCTTAAAAAATTGGCGTAGGATTCTTCTGGTTTTAGCATAGGTTGGAATCTGGTATTTTTACTGAATCTCACATACCTGCAGTAGAAACATCTGAAGGTATTGCGTCTACCTTTTCTAATCCAAGATTGAGCATCTTATTTTCGTCAGATGAAGGGACTAGCAAATAATATGAATAACCTAGGGGTTTACCATTAATTTCTGTGCAGTAGTCACAGTTGGCATGTGTCTGCATTGATTTAATTACTGTAATTCCAAAACCGTTGAAGTAATCTTTTATTTTAATAAATTCAGGAAGAGAAACCTCTGGAGCTGGATATTTATTTTCCCATGGAGAACCACTGCAACATACAGGAGTATACTCGAACCAAATTGTTGACTCAGATGACTTTAGAATTGTTGTTTGTACAGAAGCATCTTCTGGTGCTTGTACCGTTATCTGTTTTTCCATTACATCTGAGAGGGGAGCTGCAGAGGCAAGGCTGTCCCAGACAAATACCTGAATTGTATAATCCCCAGCCTCTTTTGGCATCCAGATTTGGGTTGCAGTGAGGGACTGGTTGTTTAGCATGGATGCTGAAAAGCCCTCAAAGTAATCTAACACGTGGTTCTTGTCTATGGCTTCAACAATATATGCAAACCTTTGATCGTGTGCTTCGTGGTTTGTAAGCACAGACTGGATTCCTATCTGTTGGCCAACCTGAAAGCTTGAGATGGCATGGCCTGTGGCGTCCACCATCGTAGGACTAGATACTGAGACTTGGCTATTGTCTCCATGAGCCAGATGCAACGCTCCGACAGCCAAAAGTACGACAAAAATTGGAACGGAAAGGAGGATCTTTTTACTCACAAAGATAAGGCCTCGCGCAATTCATAAAAAGTATTGCTACTAATTTGTCTGTTTGAGTGTACTGTATACAGGTTTCAGAAATAGTTTAACACTATTTGCCTAATCTGACAAGTTTCAATACAATACTATCTAATTTGATTCTCTGAAACACACACAAAGCATGGAAAAAAATACCAGTCCTAAAATCTAGCCTTCTAGAATTTCCGGTTCAACTAATTTTATCAGTTTTTGTAACGACTCTTGCCAACCCAGATAGCACATTTCTGTCGGAATAGCTAACGGAATGCCTTCCTGAACGACTGTAAGTTCTGTGCCGCAAGAAACTTTTTTGAGCCAAATTGAAGTAATCATTTCTCCGGGCAAATCTGGGTTGTCAAATTTATCGGTGTACTTTAGGAATTCATTTGGTTTAATTTCCAAAAACTTGCCGCCAAAAGAATGTTCGTTACCGGTAGAAAAATTGGTAAATGACATTTTAAAACTGCCGCCTACACGTGGATCCATTTGATGAACTGTACACAAGAATCCATAAGGCGGAAGCCAAAAGGACAAAGCTTTGGGTTCTGTAAGGGCGCGAAATATTTTTTCTGGAGTTGATTTAACAACCCTGTGCAATGTTACGCTGTTATTTGACATGTAGAAACAATATTCATCCTGAATTTATAAGATCATCTATGCAGAGTTTGCATTTTCTTCAAAGCGGTTTATCAAACTCAAAGACATAGATTCCTTTTCCATTGACCAGGCCGTCATTTACATCATAATCTATACCAAAAATTATCGATTGTGCGTCGCTTGAAACTGCAGTACCTATTGGCCACTCAGTGTACGGAGATGATTCTCTTCCATATACCAGCTTGTCAGTTCCATCATGAATATTTCGTAATTTAATAAAACCTGCAGAGCATGTTTGCGAGTTTGCTGTACTATCTAATGGGATGCAATGGTTTGATTGAACGGTATACAAAATGGAATTTTCATCATGAGACCAAATCAGGTTTTGGTATCCAGTAGTTGAAGTGTCAAGGGTTGTGATACTGCCAGAGTTTACATCAAGCAGTTTCAAGCCAATTTGTATATTGGCAAAAGGTGGGCCGCCAATTGGGTTGCAGATTATCATTGCATGCAGTTTTGGGTTTAAGGGATGTGTCATGTCTGTAAATGCAATGTATTTTCCATCTGGACTTGGGTCTATTTCCTGGAAAATTTCAGTGCCGTTATAGATGGATTTTATTTTGTTGTCTTTTTGATCAGCAATCCATAATACAGTATAGTACCCTGCCCAGTCATTTCCGCTTGTGTCATTTACTTTGAGTGGGCAGACCTTGGTTTGATAGTTATGTTCCTCTTGGTATACAATGTGTCCATCAGGCATGACATCAAAGACGTTTACGTTTCCACTCTTGGTTAGTTTTGTAAGAGCCTGGTTTTTCATATCATACTTGAATACATCTCGATTGTTCTGTCCGTTGTACCACCCGTCAAAGAAAATGTCATCTGATACAATACGAATCTTGTTGATTACGTCAAATTTCATTTTGATTGGAATCTCTTGTAGTTTCTGGCCGTCACGACTTATCTTCCATAATGTACTTCCGTCTGGATTTGCATTGCCAAAAGCAAAGACTGCAAATTTTCCGTCTTGACTCCAGGCAAAATATCCCAGCGATACTCCAGAATCATTGCCTGTGTCGTTTGGGTTGTAGATGTTCCGTATACGATAGATATCTGAGAGTTTTTGTATGTGACCGGGTTGACCGGTTTCAAACCAGTTTTCATACATGAAAAAAATTAATGCCACAATTGCAATAGATGATACAATTAAAATTACAAGATGCAGAGATTTCATTTCTTCAAATCAACTCAGTTGCAATAATCTCTATGCTTTTTGTTCCGTTCTGAAACGGTATTGAAAATACTCTATCAGTTAGAGTAGTATGAATTTCTTTGAAAGCAGTTTCTTGTCCATCTGCTAACATGTAAAATTGACCCATTCCCCTATCATTTTTCTTTATGTCAAGCAACGCTCTAGGTATTGATACAATCAATGTGCCATTGTTTGTTGATTGCAATGATAAAATGAGAGATTTTGAAGGTAGGTCAATATTTGCGCCAAGGAGTTTATTGTTTCCTGAGATGTTGTAATGTATTGTAAAATTAGCATTTGTAACACCAACAGTGAATGGATAGATTCCAGTATCAAAGATTGAAGTAATTTTAGGTGCAAATACAGAAAATTTCTGTTTTACAGTTTTTTGATGCTCAAACAAGTCATCAAATGATACCGTGAGAACATAGTTTCCTGTCTCATTTATGCTGGTATTTGCTGACAAGGCAGTGAATTTAAAGTCATGCAGGCTTGGATTAGCCACACATTGTGTCTGGTTTGCCCATCCTGGTGACTGGTATTTTGAATCATTTTCTCTTGTAATTGTTGCCATGGTGTCACCACACGCAGTACCATACCCTGCAAGTGTTACTGAAAAAGAAATAGGATCATTTACGGTGTAATTTTCCTTCAGTCCGGTTATGAATAGACTGATGTAAGGTTGCTGCTGGTAATAATCTAGTTTTTCAATAAAGACTCCAAACGAGGTCAATGCTATAACGGATATTCCTATAATCATTCCAAGATGTAGAGTTTTCATTTGTTCTGATAGACCCTTGTAAGGTTGCCAAGCTCGTATGAGATCACTAATCTGTATTGCAGATGAATAGAAGCTGAGAGCTCTTTTGTGTTGTTCAGATTTACGTTAATTACATTGTATGTTCCGTTTTCGGTAGACAGAATTCCATCTCCCATGAACTCACAACTATTGCCTAGTATGATCTTTTGAATTCTAGTATCAGACAAAAGTACAGATTCGATCTGCTGTCTTGTTGCTAAACGGTCCTTGTCATATTGTAAATCTGTCTGTTCTGGGTCTGTACAGTGAAATACATCCCTGCCTACACCGATTACACCATTTTTGTCATATTCAAAGACAGGTTGTTTCACGTAGATGTATCCTTGGTCATCTACTCCAAGATCTAGATTTGGCAGTGCATTGTATTTGTTGAAAATCACATTGCCTGCAATTGCAATTCCATTAACTGGTTCAAACGTATCATCATGGCAAGGGTCTACCAGAGTTTCACTTTGCGGCCTATAGACTACAAGACATCCAGTATGTATGTCAACCATACTGTATGCCCTAAATGAAGAGATGTCATCTTCATTTCCACCCAGATCTTTTGGTAGTCTCACAAGCTGCCATGCGTTTGTATACGAGGTATCAAATGTGGCATTGCCAACATATGGATATGAAAATCT
>Ga0207700_10002045_pt1 | contig 11544 bp, 9 predicted proteins | sample LARL82metaG_FD_184348 | JGI IMG/M metagenome (GOLD analysis project Ga0207700, IMG submission 184348) | Corn, switchgrass and miscanthus rhizosphere microbial communities from Kellogg Biological Station, Michigan, USA - LAR L8-2 metaG... | ecosystem: Host-associated > Plants > Roots >...
AGCCGGGTGTTCGAGGCGCACCGGCCGCGGCTGCTGCGGGTTGCCTACGCGACGGTCGGGTCGGTGTCCGAGGCGGAGGACTGCGTCCAGGAGGCCTGGCTACGGCTGCAGGCCCAGGACCCCGCGTCGATCCGCGACCTCGGTGCGTGGCTGACCACCACGGTCAGCAGGCTGGCCTACGACGCGCTTGGCAGTGCCCGGGCGCGGCGGGAACGCTACGTCGGCCCATGGCTGCCCGAGCCGCTGGTCGAGGGCCTGGCCGACGACGATCCCGCGGACCGGGTCACGCTGGATGAGTCGGTGAGCATGGCTCTGCTGGTGGTTCTGGAACGGCTGTCACCGGCGGAACGGACCGCGTTCTTGCTGCATGACGTCTTCGGGCTTGCCTTCGAGGAGGTCGCCGGCGTGGTCGGCCGCACCCCCGCCGCGGTGCGCCAGCTCGCCTCCCGGGCCCGCAGGCACGTCGAAGACGGCCAGCCCCGGTTTCCGCCCACGCTGGCGCAGCAGCGCCGGCTGGTCGCCGCGTTCGCGGATGCCTGCGGCGGTGGCGACATGGAGCGGCTGGTAGCGCTGCTCGACCCCGGCGTGGTGTGGCGCTCCGACGGTGGCGGCAAGGTCTCCGCGGCCCGCCCGGCCACGCCCGGCGCGCGGAACGTGGCGCGCTGGTTGATCGCGCTGGCCCGGCGCCCGCCCCGCAGCCTGCGCATGGCCATGGTCAACGGTGCCCCCGGCCTGGTGATGCGCGACGGCGACGGGGTGCTGACGGTCATCGCGTTCACCATCGACGCCGACCGGATCACCGCCATGGACGTGATGCGGAACCCCGGCAAACTGACCACGGTGCCGGATCCCGGCTGACCGCTTCCGGCAGGCCCCGGGCCCCGCCCTCAGTGGCGGGGGCAGGCAGGCCTGGTGATGGCGGCCGCGGCCGCCTTGGCGGCGGCTTGCACCTGGCTGATACCCGCCTGCTGGGACGGCTGGCCGCTGGAGAGCACAACGATGAGCAGCCGCTGGCCGTGGCGGCTGATCACGCCGATGCTGTTGATGTCCCACAGTCCGCCGGCGCCGTCCGGCATCCATCCGTTCTTCACCGCGGGCTGGGTACCCCGGTTCGCGGCCGCGGTGACGCCCCAGTTCTGCCCGGTCTCGACGTTATGCATCAGATTCAATTCATAACGGCGGGAGGCGGCCGTCAGCGGCGAATGCCGGGATGTCAGCGCGGAAAGCAGACGTAGCTGGTCGGTGACCGTCGTGGCGGTAAGTCCCCACCAGCCGTCCGGGCCCGGCACGGTGTGCCGCAGCCGCAGCGCCTGGTCGCCTGCGGCCAGGCCGGCCGCCGCCCCGATGACGTTCCACAGCGCGGTGGCCGAGCCGTTGTCGCTGTCTTCGATCATCGCGGTGGCCAGGCCCTCCTCGTCCAGGCTGAGCCCGGCGTGCTGATGTTGCAGTTGCAGCAGCAGCGTGGCCAGGATGTCGGCCTTGACGATGCTGGCGGTGTGGAACGCCTGGCGCGGGTGGTAGGTGGCGGTGACGCCGGTGCTGGGGTCGGCGACCCCTACGGCGAGCACGCCGGTGCGGTGCCGCAGTACGGGGGCCAGGGCAGCCAGCAGCGCCGCGTGCGCCGGGCAGGTCCGTGGCGGCGGCGATGGCGGCGGCGCCGGGGAGTGTGCCAGCGGATGCGGGCCGGAGGGCGCCGGGCGGGCCGGTGCCGTGCTGTCTGGGCGGCGGCCGCGCCCGGCCTGACCCGATGGCGTCGCGCGGGACATGAGCCTGAACCCCGCCGCCGACAGCGCCACGGCCAGACAGCAGGTGACCAGGACTGCCGCGGTCCTCACAGCAATTGCGGCGGGCCGCCGCGCTGGCGTACGCACAAAGTGGCCTCTCGTCGGTGCGGCAAAAGGGTTTGCACCTAAGCTCGGTGCAATTATTGGCACGGTCGGCCAGGAGCCCTTTTACCCGCTTATCACGAGATTCTGGCCCGTACGGAAATGGCGCGCGATGGAGCGTGACCCACACTTGACGTGGGCCTATATCGGGGACGAGCCGGGCCAGGGCCCACCGTCAGGGTGGGCCTGGACCACGGCGCGGGATGGGCAAAAGCCCAGACGCGTAGTAGGCGTGGGCCCACTCACCTCGGCGGCGGAACGCAAAAGCACAGCTAAGATGCGCCATGCGGATTAGACGCGAATACAGCGCGAATATGAGCTAGCTTTGACGGAAAGGCAAGCCGGGAACCGCTACCCCGAGTGGGCCATCGGCGCCGGTGATGAACCCCAAGAAGGCTGGGATGGAGGCCGGAAGCGTGATCGTTGACGCCTGGATGCAGCACCCGTCGGCGGAGTTCCTGAAGGACCCGATGTTCGACTCGCTGCGGCGCTGGGCCCACGGCCAGCTCGCCGACGGCGAGATCCCAGCCGGGGTGACCGTGGCGGCGATGGACGCGGCGGGTGTGCAGACCGGGATGCTGTGCGCGTGGTGGGGACCACGGGGGCCGCTGATCTCCAACGATGCGGTCGCCGCCATGATGCGCGCCTACCCGGGGCGGTTCGCGGGTGTCGCCGCGGTTGACCTCGCCCGTCCGATGGACGCGGTCAGGGAGCTGCGGCGCTGCGTCCACGATCTTGGCTTCCGGGCGCTGCGCGTGATCCCGTGGCTGTGGAACCTGCCGCCCGACGACCGGCGCTACTACCCGCTGTACGCCGAGTGCGTGGAACTCGGTATCCCGTTCTGCCTCCAGGTCGGGCACACCGGCCCGCTGTGCCCGTCCGAGCCGGGCCGGCCGATTCCGTACCTGGACACCGTGGCGCTCGAGTTCCCCGAGCTGGTCATCGTCGGCGGCCACATCGGCTATCCGTGGACCGCGGAGATGATCTCGCTGGCCACCAAGTACCCGAACGTCTACATCGACACATCGGCTTACAAGACCAACCGCTATCCCCGCGAGCTCGTGGACTACCTGCGCCACCATGGGCGGCACAAGGTGCTGTTCGGCTCGAACCATCCCGCCTGGCCCGCCGCCGACTGCCTGCGTGACCTGGCTAGCCTTCAGCTCGACCACGAGACGGCAGAGGCGTTCCTGCACGGCAACGCCGAGCGCGTGTTCGGCCTTGCTGATACAGTCGGCGCTGGCCCCGAGGACACTTAAGATCCGTTCGGATTTTTGCCACTATCAGGTCGAAAATCCGAACGGATCATGGAATGAGATCCCGGGCCGCCGGGAGTGAGTTCAGGTAGCTGTCCCGTTTGGGGTTACGGTCAGCTCGACGCCGCGCTCGGTGTAGAAGCACAGCAGCCCGGTGATCTGCTTGGCCGCGTCGATCGGGGTCTCGTAACTCCACACGACGTCGTCGTGGACCTGGTCGCCGGCCTCGGCCGACCAGTACGAGGCCTCGCCCTTGAAGGGGCAGGTGGTCTTGGTGCCGGTGGGCCGCAGCAGGTCGGTGCGGACGTCTTCCCTGGGCAGGTAGTAGCGGTCCGGCGACCCGGTCTCCTCGAGCAGGAGGGCCCGGTCGGAGGAGGCCAGCTTCTCGCCGGCGAGGGTGACCTCGATGTGGTTGTCGGTGGGGGTGATCGTGATCTGATGCCCTGAAGCCATGCCCTTGGCAACCCCGCCGCGGCCGGGATGATTCCGCCTCAGGCGACAACCTCGACGGCGGAGGAACCATCGGCCAGGCGGCGCACCTCGAGGCGTTCGGGGACCCGGTCCTTGAGGTCGGTGACGTGGCTGACGATGCCGATCACCCGGCCCCGGTCGCGCAGGTCGTCGATGACCCCCATCACCTGGTCGAGCGTGTCGGCGTCGAGAGAGCCGAACCCCTCGTCGATGAACAGCGTGTCCAGGTCCACTCCCCCGGCCTGCGCGCGGACCACGTCCGCCAGGCCCAGCGCCAGGGCGAGTGAGGTGTAGAACGTCTCGCCGCCGGACAGCGAGGCGGGGCTGCGTTCCTCGCCGGTGTGCCGGTCGACCACGGCCAGCGTCAGCCCGGAGCGGTCTCGCTTGCTCTTGCCCTCGTCGGTGCGGCGCAGCTCATACCGCCCCGACGACATCGCCGCCAGCCGCACGTTGGCCGCCGCCACCACCTGGGCGAACCAGTGCCGCAGCACATAGGTGGTGAGCGCGACCCGGCGGTGGCCCTCGGTCCCGTTGGCCAGGCCGGCCAGCCGGATCACCGCCTCGGTCTGCGCCACCAGGCGGTCGTGGACCGCTTCCGCGTCGCGCACCTCTTCGTACCGCTGGGCCAGCCGCTCCGCCTTGACCTTGGCGGCCTCGTGCTCGCCGCGTACCGTCCGCTCGGCGGCCTGCGCCTCCTCCAGCACCGCCGATGCGTCCGCCGCCCGGTCCGCGGTCTGTTCCGCGTCCCCGGGATCGAGGCCGGCCAGCTCTGGTGCGGCCGCCGCGGCGGTGACCGCGGCCAGCGTCTCGTCCCAGGAGCGCACCTCGGCGGCGAGGCCGGCCTGCTCCTGGCTGCCGAGCACCGCCGCCGCGGCGTCTTCCGGCGTGGCGAAGCCCCGCGCCCGCGCTTCGGCACCGGCCCGGTCACGCGCCGCGGCCTCCGCCGAGATGCACCTGGCGAGCGAGTCAAGGACGCTCCCCAGGGCGCGGTCTCGCGCCGCGGCGTCCCGCAGGGCCACCTGGCGCGCCGCTACCGACGGATGCCCCGCCGCGGCGGCACGCAGCCCGGCCTCGATCCCGGCCAGGTCCGCCCCGGCCCGGCCCGCCTTCTCCCGGGCCGTTGCCGCGGCCTCTCCGGCCTCGCGCAGCTCCTCCGCCACGCGCTCGTGCTCGGCCCGCGCATCGGCGAGCTCGGTGTCGAGGCGGCTGACATCCTGACCGGCCGCCTCGGCCTGGGCGACCTGCCCGGCCAGGGCATCGGCCTCGGCGGCCAGGCTGGCGACGCTGCCGCCGTCGGCCACCGCCGCGCATCCGGCCGCCTCGATGGCCAGGCCGGCGTGCTCGCTTTCCGCCCTGGTGCGCTCGGCGTCCGCGTCCTCGCGACGCTGGCGCGCCTGTTCGACCTGCTCAGCGGACACCGCGTCCGCGCAGGCCAGGGCCGGTTCTGGGTGGGCGGGTGAGCCGCACACCGGGCACGGGCCGCCGTCGGCCAGCTTGGCGGCCAGCTCCGCCGCGATGCCGGCCAGCCGGGCGTCCAGCAGGTGCTGGTGCTCGTCCACGAGCCGCTGGTGGGTCTCGACCGCCGCCCGCCTGGCCGCGTCCAGCTCGGCCAGCCGCGGCTCCAGCTCGGCCAGCCGCTCCGCGGCCACCCTGCGCTTCTGCGTGGCGTCCAGCTTCTGGCAGGCCGCCGTCAGCCCGCACGCGGTGGTGGCCGCCTCGGCGAGCCGGGTCTCCAGCGTGGTGATGCGGCCCGGCAGATCCTGCTTGGCGCGTTCCAGCGAGGCGACCCGCTCCTCGGCCAGGGTCGCGTCCCGCTCCAGCGTGGCCAGCTCGGCCTGCCGCGCGGGCAGGCCCTGTTCGGCGTCCACGTCGTGCTGCAGCGCGGCCGCCTCGGCGTCGGCGTCCTCGGCTCTGGCCACGGCCGCGTCGCCGCCCCGGCCGGCCAGCGTGTCCTCGTCCGGCTCGGGCACCAGGTCAGACAGGTCGGCGGTGGCCGCGTGCACGGCGTCGGCCGCCTCCGCGAGCACGCCGAGCAGCGGCCGTACCGGCTCGGCGTGCCTGGCCGCGGCCAGCAGGTCCGCCCGCTGGTCGCGGCCGGACCGGGTCTCTTCGTGTGCGCGCAGGTCCGCGAGCGCCTGGGTCAGCCTGGCCATGAGACTGGCCTGTTGCCTGGCGTCGTCGTACTCGGCCTGCGCAGCGGCTACCGCGGCGGTGGCGGCCACCAGCGCATCACCCGTGTCCGCGGTGGTCTGCACCAGGTCCCCGGCCAGTTCGGTCAGCCGGGCCTGCTGGCCGGCGCGGCCAGCGGCCAGCAGGTCCGCGCGCTGCCCGGCGTCGAGGCCGGCCGCCTCGGCCGCCGCCGACACCGCGACCGAGATGGCCTGGCCGGCCCGTTCCCTGGCCCGGGTGGCGTCGCCGCGGCGCGCGTACAGTTCATCGGTGATCCGGTCGTACAGGCCGGTGCCGAACAGCTTGGTGAGCAGCGCCCGCCGGACGTCATCGCTGCTGCGCAGGAACCTGGCGAACTCGCCCTGCGGGAGCAGCATCACCTGGGTGAACTGTTCGCGGGTGAGCCCGACCGCTTCGGCGATCATCTCGCCCGCCTCGGCCTTGTTGTGCGACAGGCTGGTCCAGCGCGTGCCCTCGCGCCGCTGCAGATGCACCCGGCTCGCCTCGGTGGTGAACCCGTCGCCGCGCTTCTTCGGCCGCCGGTACTCCGGGCCCCGGGTCACCTTGTACCGAACGCCCCGCAGCGACCACTCCAGTTCCACCTCGGTCTGCGCGTCCGGGGCGGCGAAATGCGAGCGGAGCCTGTCGTCGGCCGGCGCCTCCCCGGCGAGGCCGCCGTACAGGGCAAACGTGACCGCGTCGAGGATCGTGCTCTTGCCGGCCCCGGTCGGCCCCTCGAGCAGGAACAGCCCGCCGTGCGCGAGCCGGTCGAAGTCGATCACCTGCTTGGTGGCGTACGGGCCGAACGCCCGCAGGCACAGCGTGTGCAGCCGCATCAGACACCTGCCAGGGCGGTAGCGGCGGGGGCGGTGCTGGCGCCGGTCGCGCTGCGCGAGGCGGGGGCGCGCCTGGCCGGGCCGGCCTGGCCGGGGTCGTCGTCGGTGTGCTGGGCGGCCTCCACGACGTCCCGCAGCACGGCGCGCTCGGCCTCGTCCGGTGCGGCTCCCGCTACGTACTCCACGAAGGATCCGCAGATCTCGACCGGGTCGCTGGCGGCGGCCAGCCGGGCAAGGTCGGCGTCGGCGCCGGTCAGCCCGCCCTCGGGGGCGAAGTCGAGGGCGATCGTGTGCGGCCATTTCTCCCGCAGCCGCTCCATCGGCGCCACCGGTCGTTCCCGGTCGGTCAGCACCACCTTGACCCAGGCTCCGGCCAGGCCGGCGAGGTCGGTGTCCGCCCGGGCGAGCAGGTCGGCCAGCCGGCCCTTCACCTCGCGCAGCGGCCGCGGCACCGGGGCGGGCAGCAGTTCGGTCGTCACGGTCCCGTCCCCGGCGATCTCGGCGAGCGTGACCGACTTGGCGCCGCGCTCGGAGAACGAGAACGCCAGCGGCGACCCGCAGTACCTGGCCGTCGTGGTGCTCCCCGGTACCGGCACCCGCTGCTGGCTGTGCAGGTGGCCGAGGGCCAGGTAGCTGCAGCCATCGAGGACGGCGGCGGGCGCGTCGCCGATCCCGCCGACCCTGATGTCGCGTTCGGACTCCGTCACCTCGGCGCCGGTGACGAACGCGTGGGCGAGGACAACGGTGCGGGACAGGCCACGGGCAGTGGCGTCCTCGCGGATGCGCGCCGCGGCCGCGGCCAGCACCGAGGCGTGTGAGCGCTGCGCGCCGAGTTCGTCCATGACCGCGTCGGGCAGCAGGTACGGGATGCCGTAGACGCCGGTTTCGCCGTGCGCGTCGGGGACGATCACCGGCCGGGTGATGTCGTCGATGCTGGTGCGCAGGTGGATGCCGGCCGCCTCGGTGAGCGCCGACCCGAAGCCGAGCCGTACCGGCGAGTCGTGGTTGCCGCTGGTCAGGATGACCCGGATGCGCGCCTGGGCGAACGCGGCCAGCGTCTTGTCCAGCAGCTTGACGGCGTCCTGCGGCGGCACCGCGCGATCGTAGACGTCACCGGCCACCACGACGGCGTCGGCCTGGTGTGTCACCGCCTGGTCCAGCAGCCAGCCCAGGAACGTGTCCTGGTGCTCGAGCAAGCTCTCCCCGTGCAAGGTCCGGCCGAGGTGCCAGTCGGACGTGTGGATCAGCCTCATCGTGACCCCGTTCGCCGTGACGCGGGGTGCCAGCGCGGAAGCTCCCGGCCGGCCTGACGGTGCCATGATGGCGAAGGGGTACGACAACCGGGCGCAGGCGCGCCGGCCCTCCGCCGTCAGGAGGGGACGACGAGCACCTTGCCGAGCGGCCCTGCCTCGCACGCCTCGTGCGCCGCGACGATGTCTTGCAGGCCGAACTTGTGCACCGGCAGCTCGGTCAGCGCCCCGTCGGCCACCGCGGCGGTGATGTCGGCGGCGGCGCGGTCGAGGGCCTCGATGGGCACCCCGTACAGCAGGATGAACCGGAGTACCAGGTTCGCGGTCATGCAGGCGCGGACGGGCAGCACCGGGTCGGTGGATTCGGCCGCGTAGGTGACGATGGTTGAGCCGGGTTTGGCCACCGCGAGGTCGAGGCCCAGGTTTGCGCCGAGCGCGACCTCGATGATCCTGTCGGTCTGCCCGGCCGCCGCGCGGATTTGGCCGGCGGCGTCGGCGTCGCGGTAGTTGATCACGTGCGCGGCGCCCGCCTTGCGGGACAGTTCCGCTTTCTCCGGGCCGCTGGCCGTGGCGATCACCCGGGCGCCGGCCCGGACCCCCAGCTCGATCGCGAAGTGGCCCACCGCGCCCGCGCCGCCGGCGACCAGCACGGTCTTCCCCGTTACCGGGCCGTCGGCGAACAGGCACCAGTGCGCGGTCATCGCGGGCACGCCCAGGCTCGCGCCGAGTTCAAGGGACGCGTTGCCGGGCAGCGGGACGGCCTGGCGCTCGGTCACCACGGTCCACTCGGCCGCGGTCCCCCACCGCCGTCCGGCCGCCGACATCCACAGCCAGACCCGCTGGCCCACCCGGGCCGGGTCCACGCCGTCGCCGACCGCCTCGATCACCCCGGCTCCGTCATGGTGAGGGATCTGGAACCCGTCGATCGGCCGCGGTGTCGCGCCACTGCGGCTCTTCCAGTCGGTGGGGTTGATCCCGGAGAAGGCCACCCTGACCAGGACCTCACCAGGGCCCGGCTCCGGCCGTTCCATCTCGGCGACTCGCAGAACGTCGGCTGCCGGGCCGTAACGGTCGTAACTGGCGGCTTTCACTGGAGGCCTCCTTCGCGTTGCCGGGGTTCGACCGCATCCTTTCACCCCGCGGTCGACCATTCCCACGTCTGTGGCCGTCGTGGCCCTAGAGGCGGATGTGACTCCCGGGACCGGCGGCGTTTGTGATGGTTGTGGCAGTCAGTACATAAGTTCGTCGTGGTTGTGACAACCACGACATTCCCACGCGCCGGAACTGGGCGCGGCAGCCCAGCCAGCATGACACCTGCCGCCCAAACGGCGGCGGCCGGGGATGATCCCCGGCCGCCGCCGTCATGCCGTTGCTTAGCCGCCGCTTAGCGGTGCGGCGCCAGCTTCCCAAGTCAGGGCTGGAGCACGGCCTCGATCTCGAGGTGAAGGGTGATCTTGTCGCTCACGACCGCGCCGCCGGTCTCCATGACCGCGCTGAAGTTGACGCCGAAGTCACGCCGGTTGATCTCGCCGGTAGCGGTGAACCCGACCCGCGTGCCGCCGTAGGGGTCCGGCCCGAAGCCGTTGAGCTCGAGGGTGAGCGGGACCTCCTTGGTCACGCCCTTGAGCGTCAGCTCTCCGTCCAGGATGAAGCCGTCGCGGTGCGGGCGGAGGCCGGTGGACCGGTAGGTCATCGTGGGGTGGGTCTCGACCTCGAAGAAGTCAGCCGACCTGATGTGCGCGTCGCGCTGCTCGTTGCCGGTGTCGATCGAGGACAGGTCGATCTCGGCGGTCACTGAGGACTCGCGCGGGTCGGCAGCGGTGACGATCTGGCCGGAGAACGTGCGGAACCGGCCACGGACCTTGCTCACCATCATGTGGCGGGCGGCGAAACCGACCTCGGAGTGCACCGGGTCGATCGACCAGGTGCCCGCGACGTACCCGGGGATGCTGGTCAGCGTGCCTTGGTCAGCGGTGGTGGTCATGGTGTCCTCCTGCTCGTGGGGCGAGTGCCTTGAGTGTTCGTAGTTGTGTTCTCAATAGTTGAGTGTTCAATAGAGCTATCACGCCCTATGTAACGTTGTCAAGCGCTCAACTATTTCTCGTGTACACTGATCACATGGAAGGCCCGCGATGGATCTCCGCCGAGGAGCCCCGATGGCTCTCCGCCGAGGAGCAGGAGACGTGGCGCTCGTTCCTGTGCGCGTGCAACGCGTTCTTCTCGACCGTGGACGCCCAGCTGCAGCACGACTCGGGGATGCCGCACACGTACTACGAGATCCTGGTCAGGCTGTCGGAAACGCCCGGTCGCGCCCTGCGGATGAGCCAGCTCGCGGAGGCGACCTCGGCGAGCAAGAGCCGCGCCTCCCACGCGGTCGCCCGGCTGGAGGAGCGCGGCTGGGTCCGCCGGGTGGACTGCGCCACCGACCGCCGGGGTCAGGTCGCCGAGCTCACCGACAAGGGTTACGCCGCGCTGGCCGAGGCCGCCCGCGGGCATGTCGAGCAGGTCCGCAGGTCACTGTTTGACGCGCTGACCCCGGAGCAGGTGGCACAGCTCAAGGCGATCAGCGAGGCGATGATCGCCGCGAGCGGCGGGCGCGGCAAGGTGGCCTTCCCGTCGGGCTGCCCCGGCGAGGACGAGCCCGAGGAGAGCGCACCCGCCACCTCCGCGCTGCGCTAATCCTGTTCTAGCCCGCCGGGCGCGGCGCCAGCTCCGACATCAGCTCCGCGATCGCGGCCGGACCGGGGCCCGGCTCGCCGCGCAGGCCCTCCAGCGCCCCGGCGCGGTCCTCGGGGTTGCGGTTCTGGCTCAGCTTCTCCTTAGCCTCCACACTGACGATCGTCAGTTCGACCCCCACGATCGCCTTCAGCTGGCTGTCGATGAACTCGGCCGGTGCGTCGGTGACGTGCCACGGCGAGGGCCGGCCCGCCTCGTGCCGCGCGGTGAGCCGGGTGACTATGTCACGCTTCCACTCGGCATCCCTGTGGACGGTGAGTGGCCCGGTGAAGTGCACGGACACGTAGTTCCAGGTCGGCACCATCTTGCCGTGCCTGGCCGTGCTCGGGTACCAGGACGGCGACACGTACGCCTGGGGCCCGTGCACGATCGCCAGCGCGACCGTGTCCGGCCCGACGGACTGCCACTGCGGGTTGGCCAGCGCCAGGTGCCCGAGCAGCCGCCCGAACTCTGCTTTTCCCGCCCCCGCGCTCTGCTTTTCCCGCCCCCTGCGCTGCGCGCCCGCCCCCACCGGCGCCCGCCCCCGCTCTCCCTCTGCCGCCTCGCTGCGGTCCCACAGAACGGGGATCAGGCTGGCGATCGGCTTGGTCCCATCGAAAGTCACCAGATCAGCCGCGCCGGCAGCGTCGACGAACGCCGAAACCTCTTCAGCATCATGGGCGGCGAAATGCCGTGGCAGGTACACACCGCCGAGCCTATGCACTAGGGCGGGGCGGCGGGGTCAGGGCTAGCAATGGGGCGGGGCGGCGGGGTCAGGGCTAGCATTGCAGGGAATGCCCAGCGCAGGGGCGTTCGCGGCCGTGGCGGCAGGCCGTTTTTGACCCGGCATCGAACATCTTCTAGCGTTGTTTTACGATGAGCGGCGCAAAGGCGGGAGCCATACCAGCATCGGCAGCGCTACCGGAAGCTGAGGACTACGCGGCCTGGTTCCGGGCGCTGG
>Ga0207700_10002047_pt1 | contig 11530 bp, 9 predicted proteins | sample LARL82metaG_FD_184348 | JGI IMG/M metagenome (GOLD analysis project Ga0207700, IMG submission 184348) | Corn, switchgrass and miscanthus rhizosphere microbial communities from Kellogg Biological Station, Michigan, USA - LAR L8-2 metaG... | ecosystem: Host-associated > Plants > Roots >...
GCCGGAATGCTTCACCGCGTTGGCCAGTGCCTCGGCGACCGCGAAGTAGCAGGCCGACTCGACCGGCGCGGGCAGGCGGCCGGGCAGGTCGACCTCGAGCGCGGTCGGCAGCGGCGTGTCAAGCACAAGTGCCTGCACCGCGTGGCCGAGGCCGCGGTCGGCAAGCACCGGCGGGCAGATACCGCGGATCAGGTCGCGCAACTCGTTCAGGGCCCGGACCGAGGTCTCCCTGGCCTCGGCGACCAGCGCGAGCGCGGCCTGCGGGCTACCGGGGAGCACCCGCTCCATCGCCCGCAGGTTCATGCCGAGCGCGACCAGGCGGGCCTGCGCCCCGTCGTGCAGGTCCCGCTCGATCCGGCGCAGTTCGGCGGCAGCGGCGTCCACGGCGTGGCCGCGGCTCTCGGTGAGCCGCGCCACCCGGCCGGCCAGGTCGGCATCGGGCGCCTGGGTGCGCAGGTGCACACCGATGGTCCGGGGCACCAGCCAGGCGCCGAGGGCCAGGAACGCGCTCGCCTCGGCCCCGGCGGCGATGGCCGACCTCGGACCGTCGACCCAGACCGGTCCGTAGAACATCGGGTGCTGGTAGAAGCCCGGCGACGCCGACTGCCAGCGCGCCGCGATCAGGTACCCGATGGCCGCCAGCGCGGCCAGCGCGAACGGCACCACGTCCGCGGCGATCACCGGCCACCGGGTCACGACGACAAGCAACGCCGCGACGACCACGGCGATCGTCCACGGGCGCGCGCCGAATGCGGCCATGCCGACCCCGGCCACCGGCGGCAGCAGCAGGGCCCAGCGGTTCGCGGCCAGCCACCGCCGCAGCTCGGGCATCCGCGCGGCGGCTCGCGGGCGCAGGCCGCGGAGCATGCGCGGGGCGAGCCAGAGGCCGATAGTGAGCAGTATCAGAGCCACCGGCACCAGCAGGTGCCCCTGCCACCAGCCGACCGAGCGGCCGACGGCAGCGACCGACCACGCCTGCACCGGGGCCGGCGGGGGCTTGTGTACGAACCCGGGTGCCAGGAGCTTGCTGGCGGCCGGGTGGATCATCCAGTACCTGACCTCCGGCACCGGCGCCAGTACTTGTTGATGGACGGCCGTGCCCTTCCTCCAGACCACCATCCCCTTGGGAACCACCCAGGTGATCGCGCCGCCCTTCGCCGGGAGGTAACCGGCGACCGCCTGGGGCAGCACCTCCCAGGCGACCTGTGGCTTGGCCATGACGGCCTTGACAAAGTAGTTCATCGACCCGCCGGGGGTCATCGCGGCCACCGCCAGCCCGGACAGGCCCGCGGCCACCATGCTGAGCGGCAGCAGCGCCGCGGCCAGCAGCGGCTTGCGCAGCACCACGGCCAGCGCGATCAGCACCAGCGCCACGGTCCAGAAGTGCACGCCGGCCAGGGCCATCCCCATCGCGGCCACCGGAACCAGCAGACCGCCCCAGCCCACCCGGCGCAGCACTTTGCCCACGATCCGCCACATCAGCAAGATGAACATCCACATGATGCCATCGTGGCCCCTGCCTGGCCTGATCCGCCATGGGGCGGCACCCAGTCCCGGGTAGGCCTGGACCTACTTTTCGGCCGGCTCCGGCGCGGGATGCGCCGGAGCCGGCCATTGCCGCGAGTTAGTACCAGCCGTTGGCGTGCTGCTGCCGCCACGCCCAGTACGGGGTCCGGTACCTGGCCTGGATGTAACGCATGCCCCAGCGGACCTGGGTGCGTGCGTTCCATTGCCAGCCCGGCCCGGCACTGGACATCTTGCTGCCCGGAACCGCCTGCGGGATGCCGTAAGCACCCGAATACGGGTTGGACGCGTAACGGTCCCACCCGCTTTCGATGGCCCACAGCCGGTTCAGGTATTTGAACTGCCAGGCCTTCCAGCCGAACCGGTGGACGAGCATCGCCCTGGCGATCCGCCGCGGTGTGCGTGGTGGCTGGTCCTGGTCGCCGGAAGGCACGACGGCCGCCCGGGGTGCCGCGACAGCCGTCAGGGTGACGGCGGCGGCCTGGGCCGGATCCGGCGCGCTGCGGCCGGTGGTCCGGGCTGCGGTGCCGGTGGTGGTGCTGGCCAGGGCCAGCGCCGCCACGGCGAGTGCGAGAGTGATCGGGATAGAAATACGGTGATATGTCCGCTTGCGGGACAACGGGCACCTTTGGTCGGGCGCACCATACGCAGTGCGCTCGGCTTCCGCCCTTGACGCATGCCAGTCAGCCGAAAGGCGGCTGCGGGTATGGGCCTGCGGATGTGACGCGGGGTCAGGGCGTCAGCGTCGCGGTTCCGCGACTCACCGGCAGGCAGGGCGCTGCCTTGCACTTCCATTTCGCGGGGACATTGCCGCCTTATGCGCGACTAGTCACCTGATGACTCCCCCGCTAATAACTCTCCGTTTACAAGCACTACTATGAGTAGCCATTTATGGCGACCTTAAACGCCGATCAGGCCGTCGGCAAGGACCGCCGCGCGTGCGCGGCGAGCGCCGCGTCGGTGAACGCCCCGGCCGAGCCGAGGTAGCCCGCCGGGTCCAGGGCCGCGTCGATCTGGGCGCTGGTGATGCCCGCACCGTCCATCCAGCCAGCCAGCTCCGGCACGCCGAGCAGGGCCTCGCGGAGCGTCCCGCCGACCGCGACGGCATGCGCGCTGGCCCGGGCGACCAGGTCGTGGGCGGCGGCCGTGCCCAGGGCGGGGGCCAGCAGCCCGGCCACACGCTCGGCCAGTGGCAGCCCGCGGGTGGCGTCGAGATTCGCCCGCATCCGGGCCGGATCCACCACCAGGCCGCCGGTCAGGTCCACCGCCCAGGACGCCGCTGACCCGGTCACCCGGAGCGCGTCGGCGAAGGGCTCCCACTCGGCGTGCCAGGCTCCGGCGGCGCGCTGATGCTCCTGCTCGGCTGCGGCGGCCAAGGTGGCGGCCAGGCCGGGCAGCCTGCGAGTGCAACCGAGGACGGCGATGGCGGCCACCGGGTTCTGCTTGTGCGGCATCGCCGACGAGCCACCCCGGCGCTCCCCGCCCGAGCCTCCGCCGCCTTCCCGCACCTCAGCCACCTCGGACTGGGACAAGAGCGTCACATCCCTGGCAATCTTCGCCACGGCCCCACCCGCGACTGTGCAGGCCGCGGCGACCTCGACGATCCGCGACCGGTCGGTGTGCCAGGGCAGCACCGGGAGGGCCAGATCCAGTTCCTCGGCGAGCAGGCTGGCCACCGCGGGCCCTTCGGCGCCCAGCGACGCCAGCGTCCCCGCCGCGCCGCCGAACTGCACGGCCAGGCGCCGCGCCCGCACCCGCGTCACGGCATCGCCCGCCTCGTCCAGGCCGGTCAGCCAGCCGGCCGCGACCAGGCCAAAGGTGACGGGGACGGCCTGCTGCAGCAGCGTGCGGCCGATCATCAGGGTGTCCCGGTGGGCCGCGGCCAGCCCGGCGCAGCCTCCGGCGGCGGCGGCCAGGTCCGTCGCGATCGCGTCCAGTGCGCCCCTGGCCAGCAGCATGGCCGCGGTGTCGATGATGTCCTGGCTGGTCGCGCCGCGGTGGACGGTATCGGCCGCCTCGGCGGGCACGGCCTTGCGCAGCGCGGCGACCAGCGCGGGAACCGGGTTGCCTGACAGCGCCGCCTGCCTGCCGAGCGCCCCGGCGTCGAAGGTCCCGGCCGCTGCCGCGGTCACCGCCGCGCCCGCGCCGGCCGGGGCAAGCCCGGCCCGCTCCAGTGCCCTGGCCAGCGCCGCCTCGGTGTCCAGCATGGCCCGCAGCCACGCCGCGCTGTCGGTCGCGGCGGAGCCCCGCGAGAACACCCCGTCAAACAGCCCAGTCACGGGGGGAACCCTAGGCCATCCCCGGCCCGCCGGGCCATGAATGTGGATCTGGCGCCCCTAGAAGGGCCTCGCTGTCACGTTCATGCCCTTCGCGCTAGACGCTGACGGCCCGCTGGGAACCGGAGGCGCGCACGATCAGGCCGACCAGCAGGCCCGCGAGGAACCCGAACACGTGCGCGACGTAGGCCACGCCGCCGCCACCGGCGGGGCCGAACGAGTACGCCCACTGGAGCACGAACCACAGGCCGAGCACGATCCACGCGGGGATCTTCAGCGGGATGAAGAACAGGAACGGCACCAGGCTCCAGACCCGCGCCCGCGGGTACAGCGCCAGGTAGGCGCCCAGCACCCCGGCGATGGCCCCGGACGCGCCGACCAGTGGCTCGACGGAGCCGGGATGGACGAACGCGAACCCGTACGCGGCCACGTACCCGCAGGCCACATAGAAGATCAGATACGGGATCTTGCGGAACCTGTCCTCGACGTTGTTCCCGAAGATCAGCAGGAACAGCATGTTGCCGAGCAGGTGCAGCCAGCCCGCGTGCACGAACATCGCGGTGAACACCGACAGGACCGGGTTCTTGTGATAGCTGGGCGGCCCGGCCACGCAGGCCGGGCCGCGCTGGGTGAGCACCGCCCGGCCGGTCACCACCACGCGCAGCGGCCGATCCTTGACCAATTCCCGGGGAATCGCACCGTAGTGGTAGTCGAAGGCCTCCTGCCGGCACACTGTGGCCGCCTGTGGCAGGCTGCCCGGCAGCATCCCCGGGGTGAGCAGCAGAATCACCACGTTGGCCGCGATCAGGGCATAGGTGACCCAGGGAGTGCGGCGCAGCGGGTTGACGTCGTGAACCGGGATCACCATGGCCAAAGCCTGCCAGGCAAACGTGTTCCGGGCGACCCCGGAAACACGTGCAGCGTTGCGCGACCACGCTGTACTCCTATGTGATGTGACTCAGATCGCGCCAACTCTTGGCGGTGCGGGAGACGCGGTGAGCGCCGGAGAGCGAAAGCAGTTCGAGGAGTTCATGACCAGCCGCTGGGCCGGGCTCGTGCGGCTGGCGTTCGGCCTGACCGGGGACAGGTGGCTGGCCGAGGATCTCGCCCAGACCGCCCTGGTGAGCGCCTACGCGTCCTGGTGGCGGGTGCGCCGGGCGGACGACCCGGACGCCTACGTGCGCCGGATCCTGATCAACGCAAGCAAGAGCCGGTGGCGCCGGAGCCGGGTGGCCGAACAGCACGTGGAGCCGCCCGCCGAGGTCCCGGATCCGGCGGCGGACCCGGCCACCGCGATCGGGGAACGCTCTGTGCTGCTGAAAGCGCTTGGCGCGCTGCCGCCGCGGCAGCGCGCAGTGATCGTGCTCCGCTACTGGGAGGACCTGAGCGACGCCCAGGCGGCGGCGCTGCTCGGCTGCTCGGCCAGCACCGTGCGCAGCCAGGCGGCCCGGGCGCTGGCCAAGCTGCGCGCCAGCGGGGCACTGGCGGAGGCCAGCGCCGACGATGCCGCGCCGCGCCGCCAGGCGGGAGGACCCCGATGACCGACGACCAGCTGTTGCGCCAGCGGCTGCACGAGGAGTTCGGCGCGGTGGAGATCTCCCCGCCCCCGGTGCTGCGGGTGACCGGCCGCGGCCGCGGGGTCCGCGCCCGCCGCCGCGCCCTGGCCACCTTCACCGTGGTCCTGGCCGCGCTCGCGGTCGTGGCGGCCGCGCGCTTCAACAAGGAGCCCACCGGGTCCACGGTCACGCTGAACGCACCCAACCGGGCCGCACCGGGCGGGGTGTTCGCCTCCGGCACCGCCTACGGGAAGCCGTGGGCGCTGGCGGTGCGCAACATCGCCGCCGCCCCCGGCACCCACTGGTGCCGCGCCGCGGTCATGTTCAACGGCACCGACGGCGACGTGCTGTTCAAGACAGGCCATCGCACCCCGTCCTTCGGCAACCCCGCGGTCCTTGCGCACATCCGTGGCTTCCCCCGCGTCGGCGCGGTCTTCACGCAGGTGGCCCCGGGTACCACCCGCCTGGTACTCACGTTCCCCAACGGCAGGCGGATCTCCGCCACGCCCGTGCGGGTGCGGGCCTGCGGCACCTCGTTCAACCTGGCCGGCCTGGCCTACGACTCACGGCACGTCCCCACCGAGATCGCCACGTACAACAGGTTCGGGCTCGGCGATGCGCTGGACGTCAACCTCGCCGTCACTACGAGCGTGTTCGAGTTCACCACGCCGGGCATCTGGATGAATCTGGACAACTCCAGGGCCGACATCGCCGCCTCCCAGGCCGGGAACCCGATCGGCACCGGCACGGTCAACGGCCAGATCTGGCACATGTGGGCCTCGCTTGGCCTGTACGGCCAGTGCTACACCGCGGCCGGGCGGGTCCCTGGCCACGGCCGCGGGCAGGGGTCCGAATGCGTTCCCGTGACCATGCCGCCGCGCACCGCGGCACTCACGGCCGTGGCGGTGTCCAGCGCGCAGACCCAGCTGCCCGGTTACGGCGGGCTGGTCAACCCGCGCACCGCCTACGCCTACGCCAGCATCGACAACGGGACCACCCAGAGGGTGGTTCCGGTCCGGGTGGCGGGCCGGGCCTACATAGCGCTCGTGGCTCCGGCCGGGTGCCAGCTGATCTCGTTGAGCCTGTTCGACGCCAACGGGCACTTGTTCGCCCACGTCGGAACGTTCACCCAGCCGATCCCCGGACTTCCCCCGCCCGGCTGAGCCGGCTACCCGTGACCATGTGATCACTTGGGCTTAGGCGCAGGTCATCGTGGAAAGTCGGCCGGCACAAAAAGGAGCCTGTGCCCTATCGTCGGTATATGACTAAGCGATCAGCGCCAGCCGGCGGACCTGGGCTCCCGCAGGAGCGCCGCCTCGTCACTGAGATCCCCGGGCCCATCTCCCGCGACCTGCTCGCCCGGCGCCAGGCCGCCGTGGCCCGCGGTGTCAGCCACGTGCTGCCGGTGTTCATCACCGCCGCCGGAGGTGGCGTGCTGGTGGACGCGGACGGCAACTCCCTGATCGACTTCGCCTCCGGCATCGCCGTGACCTCGGTGGGAAACAGCACGCCACGCCTGGTCGAGCAGGTGCGGCACCAGGCCGGCCAGTTCACCCACACCTGTTTCATGGTCACGCCGTACGAGGGGTACGTGGCCGTGTGCGAGAAACTGGCCGAGCACACCCCCGGTAGCCACGACAAGCGGTCCGCGCTGTTCAACTCCGGCGCGGAGGCCGTGGAGAACGCGGTCAAGATCGCCCGGCACGCCACCGGGAAGCAGGCGGTCGTGGCCTTCGACCACGCCTACCACGGCCGGACCAACCTCACCATGGCGCTGACCGCCAAGAACATGCCCTACAAGGACAAGTTCGGCCCGTTCGCCGGCGAGATCTACCGGGTGCCCATGGCCTACCCGCTGCGCTGGCCCGGTGGCCCTGACCAGTGCGCCAAGGACGCCCTTGACGTGATCACGGGCCTGATCCACACCCAGGTGGGTGAGGACAACGTGGCCGCCGTGATCATCGAGCCGATCCTGGGCGAGGGCGGGTTCATCGTCCCGCCGCCGGGATTCCTGCCGGGGCTCGCGGAGTTCTGCGCCAGGCACGGCATCCTGCTCATCGCCGACGAGATCCAGAGCGGCTTCTGCCGGACCGGCGACTGGTTCGGCTGCGACCACGAGGGCGTCGTGCCCGACCTGGTCACCACGGCCAAGGGCATCGCCGGCGGGCTGCCGCTGGCCGCGGTGACCGGCCGGGCGCAGATCATGGACTCGGTGCACGTTGGCGGCCTGGGTGGGACCTACGGCGGCAACCCCGTCGCCTGCGCCGGCGCCCTTGGCGCGATCGAGACCATGGAGGCCGAGGACCTGGCCGGGCGGGCCCGCCGGATCGGCGAGATCATGGTGCCCCGGCTGCGCAAGCTGGCCGGCACCTACCCGGTCATCGCGGACGTGCGCGGCCGCGGCGCGATGATCGCCATCGAGCTTGCCGAGCCGGGCACCCTCACCCCCGACCCGGGCCTCACCGGGCAGGTGGCCAAGGCCTGCCACGCGGCCGGGCTCGTGGTGCTCACCTGCGGCACATTCGGCAACGTGCTGCGGTTCCTGCCGCCGCTGGTCATCGGCGAGAGCCTGCTCGAGGAGGGCCTGTCGGTCCTGGAGGACGCCTTCGCGCAGGTCAGTACGTAACCGACACGTTGCCGGATCCGTCGGTGACCGTGATCACGTGGTCGGGCGCCGACGTCTGGAGCACGCTCACCGTGCGGTTGCCGGAGTTCGTGGTGGCGTTGACCTGGTAGCGCACGCCCCGTGGGAGCACCACGTTCACGTTGCCTGATGAGTCGCTCACCTTGACCCGTGTGGGGACCTTGGTGAAGGTCAGGTCGATGTTGCCGGATCCGTCGGTGACCACCACGCCAAGGCTCTCCAGGCTGCCGAGAGCTATGTTGCCGGAGCCGGCCTTGAGCGTGACCTTGGGCCCGGACAGTGCGCTGCCGGTGATGTTCCCGGAGCCGGTCTGGAGGCTGACGGTGCCGGTCAGCACGTTCGCCTGCACGTTGCCGGACCCGGACCCGACCGTGACCGGCCCGGTCAGGCCGCGCAGCGTCAGGTTGCCGGAACCGTCGGAAAGGACGGTGCGCTTGCCAGCGGGCAGGACGGCGTGGAAGCTGAACGAGCAGATGCCGACGAAGAAGTGGCACTGCGGTGACACGATCACCCCGGACGGGGTCCGGTGCCAGGTCACGTTGGAGCGGAACAGCGAGTAGCGCGCCTTGCCTGTCAGCCGGAGCGTGCTGCCCGCGGCCTGGGTGACCTGCACGTCCGCGGCGCCGACCGAGAGGTTGACCGTGCTGCCGTGCACCTGCACCGCCAGCCGCACCGGGTAGCTGCCCAGCCCCGCGTAGGCGACCTCGGTGAGCCCGGTCCACGCGATGAAGGCAAGGATGAGCGGGACGCCCAGGATCAGGGCCAGGAGCCTGCCCCTCGTCAGCGGCAACGGCGTGCTCATGCTCCCTCAGCTCCCAGGTAGCGCAGCACGGCGAGGACCCGCCGGTGGTCACGGTCGGCGGGCGCAAGGCCGAGCTTGGCGAAGATGTTGTTGATGTGCTTCTCCACGGCGCCGTCGCTGACCACGAGCTCGGCCGCGATGGCCGCGTTGGACAGGCCCTCGGCCATCAGGCCGAGCACGGCCAGTTCGCGCGGGGTGAGCGCCGCCAGCGGATGACGGCTGCGGGCGAGCAACTGCGCGACGACCTCGGGGTCAAGCGCGCTGCCCTGCGCCGCCACCCGGTCCAGCGCGTCGAGGAACTCGGTCAGGTCGGCAACCCGGTCCTTGAGCAGGTACCCGACGCCCTGCGGCCGGTCGGAAAGCAGCTCGGTGGCGTACCGCTCCTCCACGTACTGGGACAGTACGAGCACCCCGATCGCGGGCCACGTCCGGCGCACCACCAGCGCGGCGCGCAGGCCCTCGTCGGTGAACGTCGGCGGCATCCGCACGTCGACCACCACCACGTCGGGGCGGTGCTCGCCGACCTGGCGGAGGAAGTCCTCCGCCTCGCTGGCCGCGGCCACGACCTCGTGCCCCGCCTCCGCGAGCAGCCGGGTCAGGCCCTCGCGCAGCAGCACCGAGTCTTCCGCGATCACGACCCGCACGGCAGCGTCACCTCCAGCGTGGTCGGGCCGCCCGCGGGACTGGTCACCCGGAACTGGCCGTCCACGCCCGCGACGCGGGCGGCAAGGCCGGACAGGCCCTCCCCCGCCGGATCCGCCCCGCCGACGCCGTCGTCGGTGACCTCCACCGACAACTGTTCGCCGACCCCGACCACGAGGACCCGGGCATGGTGCGCGTGGGCGTGCTTGGCGATGTTGGTGAGCGCCTCGGCAACCACGAAGTAGGCGATCGCCTCGATCGCGGCGGGCGGCCGGGACGGCAGTTCCACCGACACGGTCACCGGTACCGGAGACAGCGCCGCCAGCCCGGACAGGGCGGCGTCCAGGCCACGGTCGGACAGCACCGGCGGGTGCACGCCGCGGACCAGGTTCCGCAGCTCCGTCAGCGCCTCCTTGGCCTGGTCGTGGGCCTGGCTGACGATCTCGGCGGCTGCCTCGGGGTCGGTGCCGAACTTCGCCTTGGCCCGGCCGAGGTCCATCGCCAGCGACACCAGCCGCTGCTGTGCGCCGTCGTGCAGGTCCCGCTCGATGCGCATCCGCTCCATCTCGGCCGCATCCATGACCTTGGCCCGGCTGGTCTCCAGCTCACCGATCCTGGCGGTCAGTTCTTCCCGGCCGGAACCGAGGAGCCCCCTGGCTACCGCAGCGTCTCCCGCGGCCATCCAGCGGGTCAGCGCGGGCGAGGCCAGCAGCAGCACCAGGCCAGCCAGCACGCCGGCGATCAGCGGCCCGGGATAGCGGATCAGGTGCCCGGCGATGTGGGCGCCGCCGCCCGGCAGCGCCCAGGCGTAGGCAGGCGCGGTGATCAGCACCAGGGCCACCGACCACACCACGGTGACCAGCACGAACTGCAGCGTGCTGAGCGGGAACCTGATCAGCCCGTACAGGACGGTGCGCCAGGCCGCCCCGGAGCTCAGCGCGGCCCACAGCCGGCGCAGCCAGCCGCCGGTGCCGGGCAGCGGCGGGGCCGGGATGTCCGTGCCGAGCATTACGGCGAACCTGCCCCGCTCGGGATAGGCCATCCAGAGGGACACCCAGAGCGTGCCCGCCAGCATCGGGATGCCGGCCAGGAAGACCGGCATCAGGGAGACCGAGGTCACCAGGAGGGTCAGCAGCACCGTGAAGGTCACCAGGCCGACCCCGAATCCCGCGATCAGGTGGACGAAGGCGAGCCAGGTCCTGGCGGAGACGAGGTCGCGCAGCACCGCCACCGGGCCGGCCGGCCGGCTGGTGGTCACGGGCGCTCCAACGCCGACAACGTCTCGACTCACGGGACACACCCTAGGCGGCCCGGCCGCACGGCACCCATCCCGCTGTCCTCCGGTTCCGGGGTGAGGCCAGCCCTACCCCGGATCGGGCCGCCTGCCGGATGTCGCCGCCGGGGCTCGCCCAGAAGGCTGGACAGCGTCCTTCAACGACGGCCAAAACCCAAGTGAGGCTCCCATGAAGCGCCCGTCCGCACTGCTCTACGGTGCAGAACCCACCTCCCAGCCGCCGCCGGGCCGGACGCCGGCCCCGGTGGTGGAACGTGTCGCCGGCTGGAGCGCCAGGCACCGCAAGACCGCGCTGTTCGGCTGGCTGCTGCTGGTGGTCGGCGCCGTAATGGTCAGCAGCATGCTCGGCACCAAGAACCTGAACAGCTACGACCCCGGCCAGGCGGGCCAGGCCGAGCGGGTGCTGAGCCGGCCCGGCGTGGTACAGCCCGCCTCGGAGACCGTTCTGATCCAGGCCAGGAGCGGCACCCGCACCGTGGCCGCCGACCCGGAGATCCGCCGGGCCATCAGGCAGGTGACCGCCGCCCTGGGCGCCTTGCCCAAGGTCGCCACCGGCATCGAGTCGCCGCTGGCACCGGGCGGCGGCAAGCTGATCTCGCGGGACGGCCGCTCCGCGCTGGTCACGTTCAACATCGCGGGCAGCCCGGACAACGCCGATCAGACGGTCGTCCCCGCCGAGCGCGCCGTCGCCGCCGTCCAGGCCGCCCATCCGGGCCTGCGGGTGGCCGAGTCCGGCCAGGCCAGCGTGGACCGGGCGACCAACAGCATCATCAGTTCCGACTTCCGCCGCGC
>Ga0207700_10002051_pt1 | contig 11510 bp, 10 predicted proteins | sample LARL82metaG_FD_184348 | JGI IMG/M metagenome (GOLD analysis project Ga0207700, IMG submission 184348) | Corn, switchgrass and miscanthus rhizosphere microbial communities from Kellogg Biological Station, Michigan, USA - LAR L8-2 metaG... | ecosystem: Host-associated > Plants > Roots >...
CGCGTCGTCCAGCATCGCGGTGAACGTGTCGGGGTGCCTGGCCAGCAAGTAGGTCACCACCGCGACGAGGGCATGGTTATCGAGCGCCCTGACCCGGGTAATCCGCAGCTCGGCCGCCGCCTCGCGGGTGCCGGTTTCTGAATCAGCCATGCATCCTCGCTACCCCTCGCCGAGCTCTTCATCCCGGCCGGGCGGGCGCCCCGCACCCATCGGTCATCCCGGCTGCATCCAGTCGCGCGGCGACAGGCACAAGTTGTCGACAATTTGCCGGCAGTGTCAGCAGAAAAAATATTACGGCACCCACTTGTATACATCCTGGCAGACTGGTATACAGACGTCATGTCTGCGGTCATTACCTGCGAATCAGGTGCGCACACGACAAACAGCGCGCATGCAGGTTCAGTTGTCGCTGCACACCCGGGCGATCGACCGCTAGCTGACAACGGCAATGTCGCCTCGTTCTGGTCAGAGCCAATCCTCCCGACCGTTCCCCGCAGTCGCCCAGAACGCGCGTCCGCGGCACGGTCGACGGCGCGAGGCCCGCGAAGCGACGTGTCCGCTGGGGCATTGCAAGGTTCCCGAGAGGATTCCGCGTTATGAGACGTACCCTGACCGCGGTCAGCTCCATAGCAGTAGCACTCGCACTCGCTGCCTGTGCGTCCGCGTCTACTTCTGGTTCATCGGGCAGCAGCGGGGGGACCATCACCATCCCCATCCTGGAGACCCTGTCCGGGCCGAAGGCCGACCTTGGCCCGCTTGAGGACAAGGGCAACAACCTCGCGCAGAGCATCATCAACGCCGGCGGCGGCATCTGCTCCAAGCGGCTCGTTCTCGATCACGTTGACGACGCCGACGACCCGGTGGACACGGCGTCGGCCACCAATAAGATCGTCCACGTCAACGGCGCGAAGTTCATCCTCGGACCGAGTTCGGTCGTCTCCGGGGCCGCGCTGCCGATCACGACGCCGGCCAAGGTGCTCACGTTCATCCTCGGCGGGTCGACGGCATACGACCACAACACCGACCCGTACGTGTGGCGGACCAACGTCTCCGACGGGGTGATGGCCGCGTCGATGGCTCAGTACGCGCTGAGCCGCGGCTGGACTAGGGCCGTCATGGTGTTCGAGCAGCAGCCCGCAGCCATTTCTGTCGAGGCGCCGCTAGCGGCCGACTACACGGCGCATGGCGGCACGATGCTCGCCACGGACAACATCGCGACGAGCCAGCCCTCGTACACCAGCGTGATCAACAAGATCTACTCGCTGCACCCGCAGGTCATCTTCACTCAGGTGGACCCGCCGACCGCCGCCGTCCTGTTCAAGGAGATCAGCTCCCTCGGCCTCATGCACGTGCCGTGGGTCGGCACCAACACCGACGTGAGCTCTGACTTCTACAGCGCCGTCGGCGCCAAGATCGCGACGTCCGGGCTCATCTACGCCGCGCAGTCGGTTTCGTCCACCGGCATCGGCGCGACCACGTTCCTCAGCGAGTACCAGAAGGCCTACAACACAACGCAGATCGCGACCAACGCCAACTTCGCCTACGACGAGGAGATGGTGCTCGCGCTGGCGATGGACCAGACCTGCGCCCAGGGGAAGGCGCTCACGGCGGATAACGTCATCCCCAATATTACCAAGGTCACCAGCGGCTCCGGCACCGCGACCGCCAATTACCAGCAAGCTGTGTCGCTTATCAAGGCAGGAAAGAAGATCCAGTGGCAGATGTCGGGCAGCGAAGGCGGCTTTGACAAGTACCACAACGTGTTCGGCCCGTTCAACATCTACACGTTCACGTCCGGCGGCGGCACGCAGAGCGTCGAGCACTTCACGGCGGCCGATCTCCGCGGCTACGCCGCCTGACGTCCGCCACCAGAGAAATAACCAAGCATCGGATGAATACCACATGATCTCGACGCTACGACCGCCGGCGAATAGACCCGTCAGCCTAACTCCGGGAAATCCAGCCGGGGAAGGAAGTGATGACTGATGCACATATTCTTTCAATCGGCTGGATTCGGCCTCGTCACGGGAAGCATCATCGCGCTAGCCGCGGTAGGAGTGACGATTCAGGCAGGAATCACCAACTTCCTGAACTTCGCCGCGGGCGACTTCATGACCTTCGGCGCCTTCTTCGGCTACCTGATGCTCGTGACCTTGCACCTCGGCCTCGTACTGGCGTTCATCGCCGCGGCCGTAGCAACCGCCCTGCTTTCCGTGCTCATGAACGTCTTCGTGTTCCAGTCGTTCGTGCGCCGGAAAGCACGGGTGGTCACAATGACCATCCTCACCCTCGGGATATCGCTCACCATGTCGGGTGTCCTGGAGATGGTGTTCGGCGCGGTGGACCGCCCGTACGGGCTCGATCCGGGCAGGACGTTCTCCGTTGGTCCCTTCTCGTGGACGTCGGAGCAGCTCGTCATCATCCTCGTCGCGGTGGCGATCCTCGTCATCCTCGAGGCGGCCCTCCGGCTGACGAAGGTGGGCAAGGCGCTGCGCGCCATGTCCGATAACAAGGAACTCGCCTCCGCGTCCGGCATCAACACCAGGATCCTGACCAACATCACGTGGATCGTGTCGGGGTCACTGCTTGGCGTGGCTGGCGTCGTGCTCGTCATGCAGGTCGGCACGATCAATCCGACGACCGGCGAGGCGTACCTGTTCCTGCTCTTGGCGCCCGTGGTCATGGGCGGCTTCGGCCGGCCAGGCGGCACCGTGCTCGCTGCCTACATCATGGGCCTGGTCCTCGAGCTGTCCAGCACCTATGCCAACGCCGCCTATGCGGATGCCTTCGCGTTCGGAGTACTGATCGTCGTGCTGCTGATACGCCCGAACGGCATATTCTCCGCGCCGGGCCTGCACTCGTAGGGGATCGACGATGGCTATCTACTGGGTAACCCTGCTCATAACCGCGACGATCTACATCACGATCGTCCTCGGCCTGAACATCGAATACGGGATCGGCGGAATCCTGAACTTCGCCTACATCACGTTCGTCGCCGTGGGCGCCTATGTCACGGCGGTGGTCACGCTGGGGAAGACCAACGAGTTCGGCATTTCTCAGACGTTCATCCTGCAATGGTCGCTGCCCTGGCCGCTGGCCCTGCTGCTGGCCGGGGCCGCGTCCGCGCTGCTTAGCCTCGTGATGACCTTCGCCATCATGCAGCGGCTCCGCAGCGACTACATGGCCATCTGCGTGGTCGCGCTCGGCACCGTCATCTGGACGATCTTCGGCAACGTAACCTGGTTGTTCAACGGGGTGCAGGGATTGTCGGGCGTGCCGCGCCCGTACAGTGGCCTCGGCATCGACACGAACGGCGGCCTCACCGGCGACCTGGTCTTCCTCTGCATCACGTCGGCCACCGCGCTCGCGTCGTACCTGGTCGCCCGGCGGATCTACAGCTCGCCGTTCGGCCGGCTGCTCCGCGGCATCCGCGAGGACCCGGACGTGGTGGCGACCTTCGGGCGCAGCGTGCTGCGCGGCCGGGCCGTCGTCTTCGTGCTCGGCAGCTTCATGGCGGGCGTCGGCGGGGGGCTGCTCGTCATGCAGGTCGGCGCCTGGAACCCCAACGCGTTCCTGCCGCCAGAGACGTTCATCCTGTTCGCCGCGGTCATCATCGGCGGCAGCGGCCGGCCGCTCGGCGCGGTGATCGGAGCGGTCCTGGTCGAGGTGGGATTCACTGAGGCCCTACGGTACCTCCCGGAGACGCTCTCGGCGTCGGTGGTGGGCGGCATCGAGCTGGTCGCGGTGGGCCTGCTGCTCATCCTCACGATGAGATTCCGGCCGCAGGGCTTGTTCCCGGAAGACATACCGGCGATCTACCGTAAGAGAGCCGCTCCGCCAGCCCGTGGCGACATCCCGCCTGAGCTGGTAGCGGCGGCCGCTGGCAGCGAGGAGCAGCCGTGACGACAGCAGTCCTCGAGGTCGCCGAGCTCATGAAGCGTTTCGGCGGGATCCAAGCAGTCAACGGCTGCAGCTTCAGCGTGCACGAAGGCGAGGTCGTGGCCCTCATCGGCCCGAACGGAGCGGGCAAGAGCACCGTCGTCGAGATGATCGCGGGCGGCCTGCGCCCCGACTCAGGACGGGTAACGCTTGGCGGCAACGACATCACCGGTCATGGACGGCGCCGGATCGCCAGGTCCGGCCTGCTGCGAACGTTCCAGCACGCGCGCCTGGTGACCCGGGTGACCGCGATCGAGAACGTGATGATCGCCGAGGCCGGGCAGCGGGGCGAGACGCTCAGCAGCTGCCTGGTCCCGCGGTGGTGGCGCGAGCAGGAGCAGCGCATCAGGGATCGCGCCACCGGCCAGCTGACGTCGCTTGGCCTCGGCGCGAAGGGCCTCGAGCTCGCGGGCCAGCTGTCCGGCGGCGAGAAGAAGCTGCTCGACCTGATCAGGGCGTCGTTCGGCGGCGCGAAGATCCTGGTGCTCGACGAGCCGGTGTCCGGGGTCAACCCGCGCCTCGTTCCGGTCATCGCCGAGATCGTCAAGACCGTCACCAAGGACGGCGGCGCCGCGCTGCTCGTCGAGCACAACCTCCGCTTCGTGGAGCAGGTCTGCGACCGGGTCCTTGTGATGGCCGAAGGCACGGTGCTGACCAGCGGTTCACTCGAAACCATCCGGCAGGACCGCCGAGTCATCGACGCCTACCTCGGACGGAGGGCAAAATAGTGCTCACGGGAAAAGCGATCGTCGTCGGGTACGGCGGCGACGCCATCGTCAGAGGGGTGGACGTCGAGGTACCGGACGGCACCCTCGTCGCCCTGCTCGGGCCCAACGGAGCCGGCAAGTCCACCCTGATCAAGGCCCTGGCGGGTGAGCTGCCGGTCACCAGCGGAACCATGAAGTTCGGGGACCGTGACGTCACGAAGCTGCCGGGCGACCGCCGGGTGCTGCTCGGCATGGGATATGTCCCGCAGATTGGCCGGGTCTTCGGCCGGCTGAGCATCCGCGAGAACCTCGAGATGGGCGCCTACACGATCAAGGGCTCCCTCACCGAACGGTTCGATCGGGTGTACAGCCTGTTCCCGGACCTCAAGCACCATTTCAAGCGGCCGGCCGCGCAGCTCTCTGGTGGCCAGCAGGCCATGCTGGGGATCGGCCGGGCGCTGATGGGCGACGCCTCGATGCTGCTGCTCGACGAGCCGACGGCAGGCATGTCGCCGGCTTACGTGGGTCAGCTCTGGGATTCGCTCATCGAGATCAGGCAGATGGGAATCGGGGTGCTCTTGGTCGAGCAGAACGTGGCCGCCGCTCTCGATCACTGCGACACCGCGTACGTCCTCGTCGACGGGCACGTGGTCGGGCACGACAAGTGCTCGGCGCTGATCGGCCGGGAGGATGTCGAAGGACTCTTCGTCGGATGACGCAGCCGTCCTGGGTCGGCGCCCTGGCGGAATGGCTGCTGGCGGCGGCCCGTACGCCTCCCCCGCGAGAGGTGACCTGCGCCGCTGCCCGTCAGACGCTCGACAGCGTCGCCTGCGCGATCGGGGCGCTCGACCATGACGTCGCCGAGGTCATCCGGCGGGCGGTCGACTCGACGGGCGCGTCCGGGCCCTGCACGATGATCATGCGCGACCGCACCGTGCCCGTGACGGAAGCCATCTTGTACAACGGCACGCTCGTGCGCGCGCTCGACTGCAACGATGTCTTCTTCCGCTACGGCCCGCTCGGCCACCCGAGCGACACGATCGCCGTGCCGCTGGCCTTCGCCGAGCAGCTGCGCGCGCCGGGCGCCGCCTTCACCGCCAGCGTGGCCGTCGGATACGAACTGTACTGGCGGTTGCACGAAAGCGTGCTGGCGGCGGCGGGGCCCGACGCGCCGTGGGACTACTCGGCCGTCAGCGCGCTGGTCGCGGCGGCGATGGCCGGGCTCATGCTTGGGCTCGACGAGCAGGCGCTCACCCACGCGCTCGCCATCGCCGCGGTCCAGGGCTGGCCCGTGCGGCAGGTGCGCACCGGGCAGATCTCCATGCTGAAGGCCTCGGCCGGAGCGTTGAGCGCGCAGGCCGGCGCCCAGGCCGCGCTGCTCGCGGCCGCCGGCATGACCGGGCCCGGGGCGGCGTTCGAGGGCAAGGGCGGCCTGCTGCAGGCGCTGCGCGTCGAGGGGACGGCCGCCCTGCGCGACGAGCTGACCAGCGAGATCAGCGATTGGCACATCCTCGGGGTGTCGACGAAGCCCTACCCGGCGGTCGGCACCAGCCAGGGAGTGATCACGGCGACCTTGCGGCTGGCGCAGGGCCGCGACATCAAGCCAGCTGAGATCGAGCGTGTCGAGGTTCGGATCGCCGACACCCCGACGACGCGGCGGCACCTGTCCGACCAGAGCCGGGTGGATCCGCGCACCCGCGAGTCGGCCGATCACAGCATCGTGTTCCTCGTGGCCGTCGCGCTCGAGGACAGGGCGGTGGGCCTCGACCAGTACCGCGGGTCCCGCTGGCTGCGGCCGGCCACAAGGGATCTCATGGACCGGGTGACGCAAACGCTGGACGCTGGCCTGACGGACTTGAGCGGGTCGAGCTATCCGGCGTCGGTGACGGTGACCACCCGCGACGGCCAGTCCTACAGCAGCGAGGTGCTCAAGGTTCCCGGCAGCCGGGACAACCCGCTGTCCGACGAGGAGCGGACAGCCAAGCTGCGGGCGCTGGCCAGCGGCCGACTGTCTACGGCGCGGTGCGACGAGCTCGCGGACCGCCTCTTGCGCCTAGACTCCGAGCCGGACATAGCCGACGCGATCGCACTGCTGCGGGAGGACGGATGACAGACAGCCCAGCGGGCGGTCCGGTGGGCGTCGACGTGCACGGTCACGGGGTGCCCAGGGAGTTCGTCGAGGAAGTGCGCACGACGCGGCTCGCGGGGGTAGACGTCGAGTCCGCCGACGGCGGCGGCTACGTGCTGACGTTCCCCGGCGGGAAGCCGCTGCGCCCGATGTCGGGCGCGACGCTCGACTTCAGCGCGCGGCTCGACTGGATGGACAGCGAGGGACTGCGCTGCCAGGTCGTCGCGCCGTGGCTGGATGTGGACGGCCAGGTCCTCGACGCGGCGGCCGGGCGGGACTGGGTCCGGCTGCTCAACGATCATCTCGCCGCGGCGGCTGGGGCATCGGCGGGTCGGCTGCGAGCCTACGCCACGGTGCACCTGGCCGATCCGGCCGCCGCGGCGGCCGAGCTGGCCAGGGCGGTCACCGACCTGGGGATGCGGGGCTGCATGATCCCCACCAGTGTCGCGTCCGGGTCGCTCAGCGATCCGGCGTTCGACCCGCTCTGGGAAGCCGCCCAGGACCTCGGCGCGCCCGTCGTACTGCATCCGCCGACGATCGCTCCGTCCGGGTCGCTGTTCGCCAGGCGGCCGGTACTGAAGGGCATCCTCGGCAGGCTGATCGACACCACGGTGTGCGCGGCCGACATGATCATCGGGGGCGTCTTCGACCGGTATCCCGGGCTGACCATCGTCCTCGTCCACGGCGGCGGCTTCCTGCCGTACCAGACCGGGCGCTTCGACCGCGAGTTCGCCGGCGGCTCGTCGGCGCTCGCCCTGGGGGTGCCGTCGGAGTACGTCAAGAGGTTCTACTACGACACCGTCTTGATGTCGCCGGCGGCGCTGTCGCTCCTGCTGGACGTCGCTGGCTCCGGCCAGGTCATGCTCGGTTCCGACTACGGGGCCGGCGCCAGGTACCGCAACACCGCTCGGCTGGCGGACTCGCTGACCGCGCTCCGGCCCGACGAGGCCACCTATCGCCAGGTCACGTACGAGACGGCGGAAGGACTGCTGCGTGACCACAGCGGATGAGCTCGCCGCGGGCGTCAGCCCCGTTACCGAGGCGCTGGCGCGCTACCTGGCCGGCGCGCCGGACCGGCCGGTACCCGGGCAGGTGGCCGAGAAGGCCAAGATGCACATCCTCGATACCGTCGCGTCGATCGTGGCGGGCAGCCAGCAGGCGGCCGGGCAGAGCGCGGCAGCCTGGCTGGCGCTCACCCGCCCGCACGAGGGCACCGGCTCGTCGACCGTCCTGGGTCACGGCACATCGGCTCCGCTGCTGACGGCCGCTCTGTGCAACGGGCTGTCCGCGCACGCAGAGGAAACCGACGACTCGCACGCGCCGTCGCTCAGCCACCCTGGCTGCGCGACCGTCCCCGCCGGGCTGGCCGTCGCCGAGCGGCTCGGCGCCGGTGGCGAGCAGTTCATCCGTGCCGTCGTGGCTGCCTACGACCTCGGCGGCCGGGTCGGCCGGGCGCTGCGGGCGCCGGCCAGGGACCGGGCGGGCAGCCGGTGGAGCAGCCACGGCGTGGTCGGCACGTTCTGCGCCGCCGGGGCGGCCGGCGTCCTGCTTGGCTTCGACGAAGCCCGAACGCGGTACCTGTTCTCCTACGCCTCGCAGCTGGCCTCCGGCTCGACGACGTGGCTGCGCGACGCCCACCATGTCCAGAAGGCTTTCGTGTTCGCCGGCGGCCCGGCGCTCCACGGGGTGCTCGCCGCCAGCCTGGTGGAGGCCGGCCTGGACGGCGTGGCGGACGTATTCGTCGGCTCGCCCAACTGGCTGGAGGTGCTCGAGCCGGTGACCGAGCCGCAGTGGCTCGGGTGGGAACTCGGCGCCGAGTTCGAGATCATGAATGCCTCGATCAAGAAGTTCCCGGTCGGCTCCCCCGCCCAGGCCGCGCTGGAGGCGGCGATCCAGGTCGCGGCGGCCGGCCCGGTCGCGGTCGCGGATGTCGCTGACATCAGCGTCCGGCTGCCGGCCGAGCGCGCGCTCGTCGTCAGCGCAAGGAAGATGCCGAACATCAACGTCCAGTACTTGGTGGCCGCGACCCTCCTCGACGGGGGGTTCACCGCGGCCGTGGCGCGCGACGAGGCCCGGCCTGGCGACGAGCGGGTCCGGGCCCTCATCGCCAGGACGGAGCTCATCCCCGACCCGGCGATGGCGGGCACCGGTTCCGCGTCGGTAACCGTGCGGCTGGCCGACGGGAGCGTGCGCAGCTGCGACGTCGCGGCCGTCCGTGGCACGCCGTCGAACCCGATGACGTGGGCCGAGGTGGAGGCCAAGTCCGAAGACCTGCTCGCTGAGGTGCTCGGCCCTGACGGCGCGCGTCAGGTCTGCGAGATCGTGCGGCACCTGGAGGAGCTGCCGGATGTCCGGCAGCTGACCCGGCTGTGCGTGGGTCTCCCCCGGTCCGCGGGCTAGCCGGAGACTAGCCCGCAGCCTCGTCAGCCTTCGCCGGGGGCATCCAGCTCTACCCCGGCCCAGGCCTCGAACATCGTGGCCAGCAACGTCGAGTCGGCTACCGGCCCCAGCGTGGTGCCGCCCAGCCGCCACAGCTGCTGGACCGTGCCGCCGAGCATCATCGGCAGCCCGACGGCCCGGGCCTGCGCCATGTACAGGTCGACGTCCTTGATCATCAGCTCCAGCCGGAAGCCGAAGTCGAACGTCCGCGGCAGCACGTACTTCGGGAACTTGTCCGACGTGGCGGTGTTCCGGCCGCTGCCCGCGTTCAGCACCTCGAGCAGCGCGGCCGGGTCGAGCCCGGACCTGGCGCCGAGCGTCAGGGCCTCCGCGGTAGCCGCGATCGCGGTGGCGGACAGGAAGTTGTTGATGATCTTGGCGGTCTGGGCCTGACCCGGTTCCGGCCCCATTACCACCATCGTCGTCCCGACGGTTTCCAGTACCGGCATCGCCCGGTCGATCGCGTCCTGCTCGCCCGAGATCAACAAGGTCAGCGTGCCCGCCCGCGCGGACGGCGTGCCGCCGGTGACTGGGCAGTCGACGTAGCCGATGCCTGCGGCGGCCAGTGGGCTGACGATCTGCCGCGCCGTCTCCGGACCGGTGGTGGAGAAGTCCACGAAGACGCCGAACTCCTCGCCGGCGAGCAGGCCGTTCCGGCCGTTGACGACCTCGAGCAGCGCGGCGGGACTGGGCAGGCTGGCGCAGATGACATCCGCGTGCCTGGTGACCTCTTCCGGGCTGGCGCACACGATCGCGCCCTGCGCGCGCAGCTCAGCCGTCGCCTCCTGGCGCGGGTCGAACACGGCGACACTCCCGAGCTTCTCAAGGAACCGCTGCGCGATGGGGGCGCCCATGGCGCCCGCCCCGAGCAGGCCAACGCGGTCGTGGCTCATGCGCGCGCCTCGGAGGTTTCGGTCGCTCCGTTGAGCGCGGCGAGCGCCGCCTGCGCGGTGCGCGAGGCCTCCAGCGCGGCTGGGGCACCGCAGTAGACGGCGGCCTGCAGGATGACCTCGGAGATCTCTTCCTGCGTGCAGGAGTTCCTGATCGCGCCGCGGACGTGAGTGGCCAGCTCGTGCTGCCGGTTGAGCGCGGTCAGCATGGCGATGTTGAGGAGGCTCCTGGTGCGCCGGTCCAGCCCTGGGCGCGACCACACCTTCCCCCAGCAGTACTCGGTGATGAGTTCCTGCAGCGGCCGCGAGAAGGCGGTCGCGTTCTGCGTCGCCGCGTTGACGTACGCGTCGCCGAGTACTTCGCGCCGTATCCGGAACCCCGCGTCAAGGGAACTCTCCCGACCGTCCTGCTGACCGTTATCCGTCACGATTGGCTGCCTCTCAATGCCTCGGTGAGCTCGCTAATATGTGCCATCCGCGCCAGGCGCTCGACCTGGCGCAGTAGCGCGGACGTCCCGGCTGACCCCAGTACCGGCCCGGCGCACGCGGTGAACTTCGCGACAAGGTCCTCCGGCGCGATGCGGTTGCCGCCGTCGCCCTTGGGCACGTCGACGCGCTGCTCCAGGCAGCGCCCGTCGCGCAGCAGGATGCGCACCGCGGCGCCAAAGTCCCTGCCGTCCATTTCCCCGCCCCGGCCGGTTTCCCGGTCGTCGGCGGCGACCTCGCATCGCGTGAGGAACTCCCTGATCTCGGGATCGGCCACCGCCGCCTCGGCGAAGTGTCGCTCGGCCACCGCGCCGTCGCGCAACGCGACCGCCGTGCAGTATTGCGTAGAGAACCGCGCGTCGGCGCCAGTCGCCGGCGCGGGCCTGTTGACGTGGCCGAGCCTGCGCGCGTGCAATCCGACGCGCACGCTTGCGATGTCCCGCAGCCGGATGTCACGATCCACGCGGAGCTTGAGGACCGCCTCGATGGTGCTGTGGATGGACCGGCAGCAGGGCCAGAGCTTGGGCACCGCGACCCCCGGCCACAGCAGGACCGGCCCCTTCTCGAGCTGCGCGACCGGATCACGGCTCTGCCAGTCCGCGCCGCCGTACACCGCGCCGAATCCCAGCGGCGCCTCGAACGCCGCGGGGTTCGCCGTCAGGCCCAGGTGCGCGAGATAACCGGCCATGACACCGCTGTGGGCGGCCCATCCGGCATGAAACGGCTTCGTCATCGTGCCGAAGTTGGCCTTGATCCCCGAGGCCATCGAGGCGGCCAGGGCGAGGCTCCGCGCGGCGCTCTCCGGGGTGCACCCCAGCAGCCTGGCGGTCACCGCGGCGGCCCCGAGCGCGCCCAGCGTCGCTGTCGGGTGGAAACCGGCCTCGTAATGGTGCGGGTTCACCACGTCCGCCAGCGCCATCT
>Ga0207700_10002052_pt1 | contig 11509 bp, 7 predicted proteins | sample LARL82metaG_FD_184348 | JGI IMG/M metagenome (GOLD analysis project Ga0207700, IMG submission 184348) | Corn, switchgrass and miscanthus rhizosphere microbial communities from Kellogg Biological Station, Michigan, USA - LAR L8-2 metaG... | ecosystem: Host-associated > Plants > Roots >...
GCGTGAGGCGTGTGCGGTCTGCGACCGCCGTCGGATTGGCCGTTATATGGGCTGAGTTCGACTGGGGGCAGGACATACAGCGAGCGCGGCAAATCGTGACGGAGAAACTTTCTCTGGTGAATGCCAGTCTGCCGCCCCAGGTGGAGAGGCCTTACCTCGCTCCTGTTTCATCGATCATGGGCGAGATCATGTTCGTCGCGCTCGAATCGGACCGGCACTCCCCACTGGACGTGCGCACGGTTGCGGATAACGTGGTGCGTCGCCGCCTGCTGGCCATTCCCGGCGTGTCCCAAGTCATCGACACTGGGGGCGGACAGAAGCAGTATCAGGTGCTGGTGGACCCGGTCGAGCTGCGCGAGTACAACGTGACGCTGGGGCAAGTCGAGGATGCGCTGCGGCATGGCAATCAGAACTCCTCGGCCGGCTTCCGCGTCACTGGCGGGCAGGAATATCTCATCCAGGGCGTCGGGCGCGTTTCAAACGAGGATGAGATCGGCGACATCGTTGTGCAAGCGCGGGGCGGCCTGCCGATTCTCGTGCGAAACGTGGCGCGAGTGCAGATCGGCCAGGCGCTCAAGCGCGGCGAGGGATCGCACAAAAGTTCACCCGCCGTCATCATCGGGATCCAAAAGCAGCCCGGCGCCAACACGTTGGAATTAACGCGCATGCTTGACGCGACACTCGACGATATCCAGCGAACACTTCCCCGGGGCATGACCATCGACAAGCATGTGTTCCGGCAAGCCGACTTCATTCAGCGTGCGCTCGACAACCTGATGAGCGCCTTGCGTGATGGATCGCTGTTAGTCGTGATGGTAGTGCTTGTATTTCTGGCGAACCTTCGTGCGTCGTTGATTACATTGGTCGTACTACCCATTTCACTTGTTGCCGCCGTTCTGGGCATCCGCTTCCTGGGAATCACCCTTAACAGCATGAGCCTGGGTGGTCTGGCCATTGCCGTCGGAGAGCTCGTCGATGACGCAATCATTGACGTGGAGAATGTGGTGCGGCGGTTGCGGGAGAATAGCGCCTCACCCGAAGCAGAGAGGCTGCCCGTAGTCGAGGTCGTTTATCGTGCGAGCAGGGAGATTCGCGGATCAGTGGTTTTCGCGACTCTCATAGTGATACTGGTGTTTCTTCCCTTGTTCGCGCTAGAAAGCGTCGAGGGCCGGCTACTTTGGCCTATCGGGTTCGCTTATATCATCGCGCTGATCGCGTCTCTGGTAGTCGCTTTGACCGTCACTCCAGCGCTTTGCTCCATCCTTCTGCCGCAGGCGAAATCAATTCTCAAGGGGCGTGAGCCGTGGCTGATCCGGATGCTGAAGCGGCTCTATCGTCCGTCACTTTCATTTTCTCTGGATCATCCCTGGTTCGTCCTCGGTGTTTCCCTGCTACTCCTGATCGGCGCGGGGGTGAGCGCCTCGCGCATGGGCCGCTCTTTCCTGCCGGAGTTCAACGAAGGCAGCCTGACGGTTGGCGCCGTAACTATTCCCGGGACCAGTTTGGCGGAATCGGATCAACTCGGAACGGCCCTCGAAAAGATTCTACTCACCGTACCGGAGGTGCGATCCACCGGCCGCCGGACTGGCCGGGAGGAGCTTGATGAACACGTGCAGAGCGTGGAATCGGCGGAGATCGACGTGGATCTCCAGATGGCAAACCGGCCTAAGGACGCTGTCTTGAAGGAGATTCGCGACAAAGTTAGCGTGCTGCCGGGAACCAACGTCAGCGTCGGGCAGCCCATCTCGCACCGCATCGATCATATGCTCTCGGGGACTCTAGCGAATATCGCCGTCAAAATTTTCGGGGACGATCTTCGTGAACTGCGTTTGCTTGCGCGTCAGGTTCAGGCGGAGATGGCCGGTGTTCGCGGCATAGTCGATCTCTCGCTGGAACAACAAACCGACATCCCCACTCTTCGGATTCATCCGGACCCGGCCCGGCTCGCACGGTATGGACTGCCAGCCGGTGATGTTACCGAGCGAATCGAAACAGTTTTGGTCGGCAGTGAGGTAGGGCGAATTCTTGAAGGACAGGTGAGTTTCCCTCTCGTCGCCAAGTATGCCGACTCGCGCCGTCCCGGCGATGGGGAGGACACGCTGGGCGGCATTCGTGAAATGTTGCTCGACACACCGGCAGGGCCACGAATTCCGCTTTCGAGCGTTGCCAGCATTCAGGAGGACCGGAGTCCTAACTTCATCATGCGCGAGGGGGTGCAACGCAGGATTGTGGTGCAAGCCAACGTGGCTGGGAGGGATTTGCAAGGCACGGTTCAGGAAATTCAGCAACGGATCAATCGGGCAGTGAAGCTGCCGCAAGGCTACCGAATTGAGTACGGCGGTCAGTTCGAAAGCGCGGAGCGCGCCTTCCAGCGCTTGACGCTTCTCGGAATCGGCGTGGTGGTGGGGATCTTCCTCATTCTGGGCATCGCCTTTGGCTCGTATAAAGACGCGCTGATCATTATGTTGAATCTACCGCTAGCGCTGGTCGGAGGCGTGGTCGGTGTATTCCTTGCCGGTGGCGTGCTTTCTCTGGCCTCCATGGTGGGATTCATTACACTTTTTGGAATCGCAACGCGCAACGGTATCATGCTCATCTCTCACGTTCGCCATTTGCGAGACCAGGGAGTGTCCGATTTACGCCAAGCCGTTATGGATGGAGCCTCCGAGCGACTGGCCCCGATTCTGATGACCGCTCTGGCCGCGGGCCTGGCGCTGGTGCCCATCGCACTTGGCATGGGCAAGCCGGGAAGCGAAATTCAGGCTCCCATGGCGATCGTCATTTTCTGCGGATTGCTGACCTCGACGGCTTTAAACATGGTGGTGGTTCCGGCTGCCTACTACCGCTTTCGGCGATGATCACGGCTCGCATCACAACGGTTTGTCTTATCGCGTCCGCCCTTTAGCGGAAGATTAATTCAGCGCAAAGACGAACATGTAGCTGGAATCCTGTAAGTTGTCGAATTTCACCGGATGCAGGTGCCGGCCGCTGGCTTGCACCGCCACGTACTGTTTGGTTCCGATCGAATATGTCACCGGAGCGCCCTTCAGTGCCGTGCCCACGTTGAACCGCCACGGTTCCTCGAGAGTGTCGTCGTTATACGCCACCACCCAACCGTCCTGCAGGGCGGTAAAAACACTGGGCCACATAGTGGTGATTTGGGCGTTAGACGACAAAGTGACAGCTGTTGCGCTGAGCGGATGTTACACCGATTAGTCCCATTTAGAGCCACGAACCCGCCAGTCGATGTATCGCTCCTCGGATGCAAGTAGTCTCTCAGTCAGCACCAACCGAATTGCGGCATTCTTTCCTGGAACGACTTCCCCGACTTCCGCTATAGCGATGCGTTGTCGATTTGTCGGGACGCAGCCCCGATGTCATCAATCCAGTAACGAGCGTAAAGTTTGTAGGTGCGTTCTTTGTAGCCAACGAATTCAATCGCCCCTGGGTGAAGTACGGCGCGTGGGCAGTCGCCGCTACCATGCCGGCTAGGTCGAGCGCCAGAAGCAAGGTTGCGCGCCAGCGCTACTGCCAGTATCGATATGCCGCACTCGAACATCATTCAAACAAATCGTGGTCGCCTGAAGCCCTAAACGGGACTTGGAGGACGGTACGTTGTACGTCAATTTCATCAAGGCGACCCTTTTGTAGTTGCTTCCCCGATACCTAAAAGCTAAAGCGAGCGCCGCCGTTAATGACCCGGCCATCCAAGGGGGCCCACGCATCAACGGTCCATCGGCCATCAGTCCCGCGGTTCGGCAATAGCAGGGGGTCCCAGCGCGTCTGATGCACGTTGGTCAAGTTTTCCAGGTTCAGGAAAAGCTTGATGTGTGCCGCGATCTTTCGCTCTGCCATTGCCCCTACGAGAACATAAGGCGCCGAAAGATCGCGATAAGGGTTGTATTCCAGGCGTTGCCTGCCAGTGTAGTAACATTCGACGCCCACCCGTGAAACGCCTTCCTTTTCCCACATGCCAACGACGCCTATGCTCTGCCGTGGCGTGAGCGGAACTTCCGCGCGACCGAAAGGCTCAAGCTCGCTTGAGCGCACATACGTATAAGTGGCCGTCGCCTTGAAGGGCGATTTTCGCCACGTCGCCAAAAGCTCAGCTCCACGGTTTTTCGTCGGTCCCGGCAGGTTGAAAATTGCATAGGCTGCGCCGCGCTCTACATATACCGGATGATCGATATTCGACGCAAAGAAAGTTCCCGCCACCGAAATCGGGCCCATGCTCCGCGTCAGATCGACCGATGCGCTACGGCCACGTTCTGCCTTGAGGGGAGCGGGGAGCAAGAGTCTGGCCAGTCCAGCCGCTTCCGTCTCTTCGGTCAAGGGCGTCGGGGCGAAGAATCCCTGTCCGGCAGAGACCCGACTGGTCCATTCGCCTTTGCGGAGAAGCGCCGACAGACGAGGGCTGAAAAAGGTCCCGTAGCGATTGTGAAAGTCCAGGCGGGCGCTGGCCGACACGCTTAGCCAGGAGGTCACATTGATATCGTCCTGCGCGAACACTCCAGGCACAACATAGGTATAGGCGAAGCGCGGAGTGTCACCAGGATTAAAGACGTCCCGTTGATCCGCAAAGCCCGCAACCCATGTATTTTTTCCTGCTGTTCCCTTGACCGATACTTCGCCGAATAGCAATTCGTGCCGGTCTCTTTCAATGTCGCCGCCGAACTGGTGCCTATGCTCCTGGTCCGCCGCGGAAAAGCGGCCCGTTAGGACCAACCGTCCATCCAGCACCCATTGCACGTTGCCGCCGACATCATAGCGGTGGGTATTTAACGCCTCGATGTAGGGCTGGCCCGTGGCCGGAAGTACAGCGCCGGGAACCGTGCCGCCCGAGCGATCCTCATAAACCATTCCGGCCGTCAACAATGCAGTTCCACCCTTCTGGTTATCCCAGTAAAAACGCGGTCGAAGCACGCCACGCGCATAACCTGCGACATCCGCCCAGCCATCGCCGTTCACGTCTTGGTGCTCCTGCCAATATCCGCCTCCAAGCAGCGATGCTCCCCAGTGCGGCGTAAACTGGGAAGCGAGGAACATCGAGGCGTCGGTTTCACCCAAGGAAGAGCGGTTGAAAAGAAATTCATAAATCGGCTCTGTGGTCGGGCGGCGCGAGATGAGGTCGACAACACCGGCCATCGCCGAGCTGCCATAAAGCGCCGAGGCATTACCCTTGATGACTTCGACCTGGCCCAGGTCCATCGGCGGAATTTGCAGCAGCCCGAGACCTGCGCCTTGCTGGCCGAAGAGAGGCAACCCGTCTGATAAAAAAGCCGTGTAGCGGCCACGCATACCCTGCACGCGAACGCTGGCCGCGCCAAGAGCGGGGGAGGTCGTCTGTACGCGCATGCCACCCATTTCATTCAGTAGCATACTAATGTCACCCGGCCTCATTGCCATTTCTTCATTAATTTCGTCTTGTGACACTACCTCTACGTGCAAGGGCGAGTCTTGCAGTCTTACATCGTTGCGTGTCGCGTAGACTGTGACCTTTTCATGCTGCTCTTGATCGGGCTGCAATTCGATTTGAAGCGGCCACTCGCTTGCAGCATCAACATCTAGAGACGCGCGGGCCGGAAAGAAGCCTTCCTTGGTCACGCTGATATCGACCCTTCCGAGCGTGGCCGGCAACACGGCAACCCCATCCTCTCCGGTCCTGACGCGATGGCCGCTGACGATAACTTCCGCATCCTGTATCGGGCCTACATCACTTTTGACTTCCACGCGAATGGTAGGCTGCTGTGGCTTCTGTGCCAGCATCGTCGCGGCTACAAGGATGTGCAGAATCCAGAGTCCTCGCCCCATGTCTTTCGGCCTATTGTAAGGGCTATAGTAACTATAGGGTCAACTCAAAAAGGAGAGCTATTTTGAGCATTGGGGAACTAGCGAATGAAACCGGCGTGAAGGTCGTCACCATACGTTATTATGAGCAGTCTGGCGTCTTGCCAGCCCCAGGGCGAACCACCGGTAACTACCGCGCGTACAACAAAGGACACGCCCAGCGACTCCGCTTCATTCGTCGATGCCGGGATTTGGGGTTCTCGCTTGACCAGGTCCGCGAGCTATTTCGGTTATCCACCGAAAATACCCCCTCCTGCGCGGATGTATGCCGGATTGCTGAGCGGCACTTGAGAGCCATCGAAGAGAAGCTGGCTGACCTAAACCGCCTGGCGTCAGAACTGAGGCGCATCAGCGCATCCTGCAGCGGCAGCAGGCCGATGGCCGATTGCCGCATTCTGGAAGCTCTTTCCCGCGACTGATTGCTTCTTCCGTGAGTCCCACAAAAGAGTAGGTTTGGGACACACTCGGAATACCTGAAATCAAGGACTTCAGCGTCTCGAAAGTCGACCACAATCGAGGCTAAATCGCGATCTTCGTGGTGTTGGGCTGCCGGTCGATGAACCCCGATCAATTCAGCGCAAAGACGAACATGTAGCTGGAATCCTGCAAATTGTCGAATTTCACCGGATGCAGGTGCCGGCCGCTGGCTTGCACCGCCACGTACTGTTTTGTTCCGATCGAATAAGTCACCGGCGCGCCCTTCAGTGCCGTGCCCACGTTGAACCGCCACAGTTCCTCGAGCGTGTCGTCGTTATACGCCACCACCCAACCGTCCTGCAGGGCGGTAAAAACCAGACCGCCGGCCGTGACAGTCGCGCCCGATCGAATCTCGATGTCCGTCACCGCCTTTGCAATGACCTTGTGGTTGATGGTGTCGAATGCCGTCACCGAACCATAATAGAGGTCGCTGTTGTAGGTACGTTTCTGGCTGTTCTTGTGGTCGAGGCCGCCGTTCGGCGACAGAAATGCAACCTCGGCGCCGTTTTGCGAGAAGCAGCCTTCGATACCCACGCCATAGGCGATGTGCTTGACCGGATTATAGGCGGTGGGTTGGTGGGCGATGCCGCCGTGCCAAGTCGGACAGGTCCGCTTCTCAGGGTCGCCACGCAGCGCCCGCGCTACCGGATTGTAGACTTGCACATCCAGCTTTGAATTGTAATCGAGCGGTTTTCCCGTTTCCGGATCGAGTCCCTTGGTCCAGTTAAGGTCATTGACGTACTGGGCGCCTTTGATGAACCTTCCATTCGTGCGGTCCAGTGAGTAGAAGAAGCCGTTGCGGCCAAAATGGCTGACGACCTTGCGGTTCTGGCCCTTGATGACGGTGTCGTAGAGCATGTGAACGCCGACTTCGTCGTAATCCCACGAATCGTTGGGCGTGTACTGGAAATACCACGCCAGTTTGCCGGTGTCGAGATTGAGGGCAACCACAGAATCGGTATAAAGGTTGTCACCCGGGCGCGCCTGAGGATCGTATTGCGGGACAGGGTTACCCGTGCCCCAAATGGTGAGCCTGGTCGCGGGATCGTAGGAGCCGGTCTGCCAGATGCCGCCGCCGCCTGTTTTCCAGGCGTTATTTTTATCCTTCCACGTCTCGCTCCCTGGATCACCGGGCTTAGGGACCACGTACCAACGCCATAATTCCTTGCCCGTTCTCGCTTCCAGGGCCGCGACCCATCCGCGCGTTCCCGCGTCGCCCGCACCGTTGGCTATGAGGACCTTGTCTTCCACAGTGATCGGCGCCGTAAAGAATCTTTCGCGATTGTTGAACTCGTTCGTCGTAGCCACCATCTTGTCCCACAGGATTTCGCCATTGTCGCGCTTGATCCCGATCACGCGGCCGTCAGGAAGGTTCGCGATTACGAGGTCTTCCCACAACGCCAGACCACGCGTGCGCGGCGTGTTGCCCTGGTGCTTCACGCCGGGGTCGGTGATCCAGACGAACTGGCCCCGGTTCGGATCCCGCGCGTCGATTTTATAAACCGTGCCCCAGCCGTCGGTCGTATACATGAAGCCGTTGTCGATCAGCGGATTCAGCTCGTTTTCCGGGCCGTTCTGCCCAACGTCCTGCATGCCGCCCAGCGCCAGCGCCCATACCATCCGCAGGTTCTTGACGTTGTCGCGGTTGATCTGAGAAAGCTTGGAGTACCGGGTGGCTCCGTAATCGCCGTTCATCATCAACCAGTTTTGCGGCTCATTCTGCGCGTTGATCAACCGGTCCTTGTTGACCGTCATGTTGTACTGCGCAAATGCGGCAACAGTGAGCCCAACCGCCAACCCGCCGGCGAGAGCCGCGATTCTTAAACGTCTAGGTCGCATGATGATCTCCTCCTGACGAGGATAGAGATTCGGAGTGGGGCGGGTCAAGCGTCACTTCCGGCCCCACTTATATTTCCGCCGCGATTTCACTACCGGCTGGTTCCCGACAGGCCAGCCCGCGTAGCGAATCCCCGGCGCGACGCCCGACCTGGTGGCTGTCAGCAACATTGCGCCGATCGCGACGTTGGGAGCAATCCCGCGTGTCAGTTCGAAAGTGACATGCGCCTGGTTGTCGGTGGGGAGCAATAAGCCGTCGGCCGACTTGGTGCCCACCGGTACGTAGTTCCAATGCGTTTCGATCGTCCACACGCCGCTCGGCAGCGTCTCGTATTCGTAGACGTGGAGTTCGAAGGGATCCTGCGCCCAGGCAGCGCTCGCCAGAAAAATCAGCAGGGCCAGCCGGCAACTTGCGATATTGGTAATTCGTATGGTCAATCCGGTCCGCATCATTGTAACGTCAGTCCTGACTCTGCTGAGCGCGGCTTCCGCGCGCGGCCAAATGGCCGAAGACGTTTTCAAGAATATCCAGGTGCTCAAGGGCATTCCCGTGAACGAGTTCATGGGTACCATGGGCGTCTTCTCCGCCGCGCTGGGCATGTCCTGCGAGGATTGCCACGCCGCCAACGATAGCAAGTGGGAAAATTACGCCCTCGACACCAGCGAGAGAAAGCGGACCGCGCGCCGCATGGTGGCGATGATGATCGGGATCAACAAGGCTTATTTCGGCGGGAAGCAAGTGGTGACCTGTTACTCCTGCCATCGCGGCGGTGATCGTCCCAAAGCCACGGTGAGCCTGGGTGTGTTGTACGGCGCTGCATCTTCGGATGACGAGGATGAAATTATTCAACAAGCTTCCGACGCGCCTCCCGTCGATCAGATTTTTGACAAGTACGTGCAGGCGCGCGGTGGCGCCGAGCGACTCGCCAAGCTCACCAGTTTCATTGCTAAAGGGACCAGTTCCGGCTATGGGCCCGAGAGCGATAAGCGTCCGCTCGAAATCTATGCGAAAGCCCCGCGCCAACGCACTACCATCATCCATACAGCCAACGGAGACAACACCACCACGTTCGATGGCAGCAATGGCTGGATCGCGGCGCCACTTCGACCGGTGGCTGTGGTTCCGCTCACGGGCGGCGAACTGGAAGGCGCGAAATTGGACGCAGAGCTGTCTGTTACGGCGCGGATCAAGGAGGCGCTTGGCCAATGGAAGGTCGGCCGTCCGGCCACGGTGGAAGGCCGCAAGGTCCAAGTCGTCCAAGGAACCAGCGCCAGTGGCGCGGCCATCGCGACCTTGTACTTCGATATGGACTCCGGCCTGTTGGTGCGTCTGGTGCGGTATGCCAACTCGCCGGTAGGCCGCATTCCGACGCAGTACGATTACTCAGACTATCGCGACGTCGCAGGGGTGAAGATGCCTTTCCGCTGGACATTAACCTGGCTGGACGGGCGCGAAAATGTCGAGTTGACCGACGTGCAGCCGAACGCCCCATCGATCCGGGCGAAGTTCGCCAAACCAAAAAATTAGGGCCCGCCTACTGGATGGCGAAAATGTACAACGCCCCCGCACCCATCGCGGAGTTGTCGTTCATATCCCCGTTGACACCCTTCGATGAGCTGGCCTCGCTCCGTGCGCCGACCGCCATGAGCCTGCCATCGCGGCTCAAAGCCATCGCGCTACCGAACTCGTCGTAAGCTTCCGCGTTGGATGCCTTGACGTAGGCCTTCTGCGTCCAAGTGGTGCCACTGCGAGCGAACAAATAAATCGCGCCAGAGTCTTCGGCCGACAGGTCGGCTTGGTTGCCGTTGATCCCCTTGGATCCCCCGTTTTCAAGTTGAGCGCCCACGGCCAAAGTGTTGCCGTCACCGCTGATGTTCAGCCGCGATCCGAACCAGTCCTCTTTATTCGGGTGCGACGATTTGATGAAGGCCTGTTGGGTCCACGTGCCCCCATCGCGAACAAAAATGTAAACGGCGCCGGTAGAAGCATCCGTTTTGTAATCGTTGTCGCAGCCCGGCGGATTGATTCCAGCCGCGAAGCAGTCTTCATCCGCTGCGCCCCCCGCGATGGTATTTCCATCCTGACTGATCGCGATCTCATACCCGAGCGAGTCTTCCTGCTCCGCATTCGACGCCTTGAGATAGGCAGTCTGCTCCCATTTCGTCCCGGTTCGCGCAAACACGTAGATTGCGCCCGAACCGCGCCGGCCCTTCTCCTGGGGACCATTGATCTGCCGCGACGCGCCGGCCTCGTCGTACGCGCTCACCGCCATAGTGTTGCCATCGGCGGTCAAGCCAACTGAGTAGCCAAACAGGTTATTCGCGTCGGTGTTGGAAGCTTTGACGTAGGCCTGCTGGCTCCAAGCCGTTCCGCTGCGCGTGTAGATATAAACGGCTCCGGACGAAACCGCAGAGTTGTCGCTCTGATCGCCGTTGATCCCCTTGGCGCTGCTATCTTCCGAGATCGCGCCCGCCGCGAGAGTGTTACCGTCCGCGCTCAGGCTGATGGAGAAGCCGAACTGATCCCCTTTCGGCGGTTGTTTCCCGATCCCCTTTTCACCGGTGTTGGATGCTTTGATATACGCCTGCTGGCTCCAAGTTGTGCCCGCGCGCGTGAAAACGTAGACCGCGCCGGCTTGCGGGATCGACTTGTCAGTCTGGTCGCCGTTGATCCCTTTGGATGCGCTGGCCTCGAAGTGCGCCGAGACCGCCAGCGTGTTGCCGTCCTGGCTCAGAGACACCATGTGCCCGAATCGATAGCTCAGCCCAGGATTCGAGGGTTTGATATATGCCTGCTGGCTCCAAGCGCCGTTCTTTTGGACAAAAATGTAGACTGCCCCAGAGCTGTAAACCGAATTGTCGTTCTGGTCGCCATTGACCCCCTTAGCGCCGCTACTTTCATAGGGCGCGCTCACCGCCAGCGTGCTGCCATCGCCGCTGATCGAGACGCCGTGGCCCTCCAACGTGCCGCCGTTTCCGAAATGATCGTTCGCCTCAGTGTTCGAAGCTTTGAGATACGCAACCTGCCGCACACCAGCGGACGACGGGGAAGCACCGGAAGACGCGGGGCGCGATTGTGCATGGACCAGCGTGAGGACACCTGGAACCGCCAGACAAAGCCGGAGAAGAACAGAAGAATTTGGCATTTTCGCGCCGGAGGAACCGCGCCGCCGTTTAATAACCGTAACCAGCCGCGGGCCGCTTGCGTTCTTCCGTGCCATAATTCTTGGTGCGGAAGATTTCCTTGCCGGTATCGGTCATCACAACATTGGCTCGATCGGTGAGATTCATATAAAGCCCGCCGCTCTTCACCTTCCGGCCAGTGAGAGTGATCTTGTCGCCGGGCTTC
>Ga0207700_10002053_pt1 | contig 11507 bp, 10 predicted proteins | sample LARL82metaG_FD_184348 | JGI IMG/M metagenome (GOLD analysis project Ga0207700, IMG submission 184348) | Corn, switchgrass and miscanthus rhizosphere microbial communities from Kellogg Biological Station, Michigan, USA - LAR L8-2 metaG... | ecosystem: Host-associated > Plants > Roots >...
GATGTCGACATCGGATGCGCTCGCGGCGGTTGCACCAGGCCCTGCGGCCGCCGTGGCGTCGGTGCCCATCTTGGTTTTGCCAGTTAGGATCTGATTCACGACCTTCGGATTCATCAGCAGCAGGACCAAATCAGTGGACGAACCGCCGACCTGAAGACCGATACTGGCGCCGCCAAGCAAAACATCGCGGGTGACGACCACTTGCCATCGAAGTTCTCGCCATTTCGGCAGAGCATCGGACCACGGCCTCCGCTTCCCCCGACCCCGAAGCCAAACTTTTTCACTCCAGGCAAAATCAGCACGCATTTGGCTTGCGACAATAATTTCGGGGAGATTGTATTGCCGTCGAGCATGTCCTGCAGCACCAGGTTGGCGTTCCGGAGAGTCTCTTCGTCTTTCTGCTTGTCAGCAGCAAAGACAAGAGGAACCAGTATCAAGGCTGCCATCATGCAAGTAATGCAGCGCGAGAGTGCTCCTTGGGCGGTTCGCAGACTTGTTTGTTTCGATATCGTTCCTAGCATCGGAATAACGCTCCTTTCGTTAGTGTTGTAACTGTTAGTGGGGTGAACTCACCAAAGACCGCTAGTTGCTGCTTGCGTTAGGGTTCTCAAGCTTCTTCATCGCCGCATCAATCGCTTTCTGCATGCTCAGTGTGTCGGCCCCCTGCCGTGGCGGATAGTCCTGCAGGCTCTTCAGATGAGCTGCGAGGAATGGCCCCGCAGCGGTTGGAGCCCACAGCTTCGATGCAAAGAATTTTCGGCCTTCGTACTCGAAGCCGGGGGCGTCGGGCGTGACCTTCTCCATGGGGTCCATCAGAAGGTTCACGATGTAGGGAATGCTTGGGTAGGACTTCTCGTCGAACCAGTCGCCGTTGTGCTTCACGCCGATATGCATTTTCCAGCCATCAACGCGAACGGCCATCAGGTCCGTCTCGTCGTAGTAGTAAATTTCTCGTCGGGCGGATTTGTCCGTCTTCCCGGTCCAGTAGTCGAGATTGTTGTAGCCGTCTAGATGGACTTTGTAGGTCGTCCCGTTCATTTTGTAACCCTTAACCAAATCGTCCTTAAGATTCGGCAAGCCCGCGGCCGCGGCGAGTGTGACGTACAAATCTTCGTGACTTTGAATGCCGTTGGCTTCGGTGCCGGGTTTGATATGGCCGGGCCAGCGGATCATGCATGGCACGCGCACACCGCCCTCCCATGTCGTTCCCTTTTCCCCGCGGAAGGGCGCGTAGCCACCATCGGGCCAAAAGATGAACTCGTTGCCGTTATCGGTGGTGTAAACCACGATCGTGTTGTCGGCGACTCCAAGGTCTTCGAGTTTCTTCAGGATGGCGCCTACGTGCTCGTCGTGCTCGATCATGCGCGCGCGTACGACATCTTCCTCGGCTCGGCCTTCGTTCACTGCCATCTGGACGTACTTTGGGTTGGGATGAGACCAGACGTGAATTGCTGTTGAGTTGAACCAGAGAAAGAATGGCTTGCCAGTCTTGCCGGTCTTGTCCATCCATTTCAAGGTCTCGCCTAAGACCTCGGCGTCAAAGGTCTCCATGCGCTTGCGAGTAAGCTTGCCAGTGTCCTCGATCTTCTGCTTTCCCACGCGCCCGAACTTTGGATCGGTGGTTGGATCATCGGCGTCCGTGGCATATGTGTGCAGCGCGCCCCGCGGCCCGAACTTCTTCAGATATTCCGGGTTCTTTTGTCCTGGATAGTCGAGTTCCTCTGGCTCTTCTTCGGCATTCAAGTGGTAGAGGTTCCCAAACCACTCGTCGAAGCCATGATTCGTGGGCAAAAATTCGTTTCGATCGCCGAGATGGTTCTTCCCAAACTGCGCCGTCGCATACCCTTGTGATTTCAGCACCTCGGCCAGCGTTGGGTCTTCCTTCTGAACGCCGCGGGTCGATCCGGGAATACCGACCGTAGTCATGCCGGTTCGAATAGGCATCTGGCCCATGATGAATGCCGCGCGTCCCGCGGTGCAGCTTGGTTGGCCGTAATGATCGGTAAAAAGGATTCCTTCCTTGGCGATACGGTCGATGTTTGGCGTCAAGCCCATCATGCCGTGCGTATAAGCACTGACATTCCACATTCCAATGTCGTCACCGAAGATGACAACGATGTTGGGCTTCTTGTCTTGTGAATGTGCAAAAGAAATTGTCAGGAAAAGTAATGCAACGATCCAGCACATGAGCCCCGTGACCCCGGTTCTCTTACGCATTTCAATGTCCTCCGAGAGTTTTGTTTAATGCGATCGAGTCGAACTATTGGGAGCGTGAGCGTCCTTCACACAGCGGAAGCCAAGATGATTCGTTCCGGTGGAGATCTCGCCTTTACCGCGAGTGCCGACGATGTAGCGGGAACAGTATTGATCGGTGCAGAGAAACGATCCGCCGCGTTGAGCCTTCTTGGGTTGATTGGGCTCGGAAGGATCGAAGGATGACTCCGGCCCCTTGGGATTGCGAGCCACTGTGCCAGCAGATACAAGTTGCTGGTAATAGTCTGGACGGTACCAATCTTTTGTCCATTGCCATACATTGCCCGCCATGTCGTAGAGCCCATAACCAATGGGCGGGTACTGAGCCACCGGGCCTATCCCAACAAATCCGTCTTCCCCCGTATCTTTCAGAGGGAAGTGCCCTTGGTGCGTGTTAGCCATCCACGTGCCGTGCGGGCGAAACTCATCGCCCCACACAAACGGCTTTCCATCCTTCCCTCCGCGTGCGGCAAACTCCCACTCTGCTTCTGTAGGCAGGCGCTTACCGGCCCACTTCGCGTAGGCTTCGGCGTCGGGATACGCTATGTGCACCACCGGATAGTTCTCTTTGCCGTTGAGGTTGCTCCGTGGTCCCAAGGGATGACGCCAGTTGGCGCCGCGCGTATAACTCCACCAGCGGAATTGGTTGTCGAGAGGAACGACATGATCAGGTGGTGAAAATACCACCGATCCTGCGAATAAGTTTTCCGGTGGCGCCCCAGGGAATTCCTCTACAGTCGGAGTGCGCTCAGCAATCGTCACGTATCCCGTCGCTTTGACGAATTCGGCGAACTGAGCATTCGTGATGTCTGTCCGGTCCATGAATAAGCCATCGACATAGACGCGATGGATGGGGCGCGCGTCCAGAGTGGCTTTCATGCCGACTTCGTCGTTGTCCGGCGGATCATTGGCGCCCATGGAGAACTCTCCACCTGGAATCCAGACCATGCCAGCAGGAATGCTCTCGGGAGCGTTTGCTGCGTTGGTCACCGTGGGTTGAAAAGCTGGAGCGCCGGATGACGCGAGTGCATTCGAAGCATCAGCGGAACGCGAATGAAGCATCCATGAGACCAGCACAAGCAAAAGCGTGCCAATAATCAGGATCCACGGGACTGACCGCTTTCGTACATTGCGCCCACTGTAGGACAGGACATGCTTGCCGCGATTTCTCTTGTGCTTGTCCGCCATGCGAAAGCCTGTTAGCGCGATCAGTTAAGGACACTAGAGGAATCTAGTGCTAGTGGATTGGCTTCTGTAGCTTAGATGAGGCCCAGTTTGCGTTCGAAGATAAAGGGGGAGTCAGGAATCAGGGAACTGACACTTGTTACAGGTGTCGTGCGTAAGTGCGGCACGATGTATCAAGCGAATCGCGCTGGCAGAGACGGGGCATTCACCAATTTTTCGCGAAGCTGCGCGGAATCACACTCTCGCAGATCAAAGCCAAGGCGAAAGCAGCATAAGAAGCTTGAGGGTCTTTTCTGCTGCATTAGTACTGCAGACTATCGTACGGTCCTTCGGAGGGCTTTCGCCCCCCTCAGGATGACAAAACTTGGAGTGGATTATGCGACGGCTTCTTCTCTCGTCCGATCCGCTTGCACGGACTTCTTGCCCAGGAACTTCACGAGAGCTGCGTTCACTTCGTCGGCATGAGTCCATGCGACATTGTGCGGACCTTCCTTGATTACGACCAGTTCTGCGCCCTTGATCAGCTTGGCCGTTCTTTGTCCAGCGGACGCGAACGGAACGATCCGGTCTGAGTCTCCATGAATCACCAGCGTTGGCACATCGATCTTCGCCACGTCCTTGCGGAAATCTTCATGCCACGTGGGAACGCACGCCAGGCTCGCATACGGAGATGCAATCGCCGCAGTGTTCCAACTCGCCTGAACCGCTTGCTCGCTGACTCGCTTTCCCAGGTGAACGTCGGTGTTGTAGAAGTCCATGAAGAACTTGGTGAAGAACGCGTAGCGATCGGCCGCGACGGCCTTCTTGATTCCTTCGAACACCGATCCGTCAACGCCCTCCGGATTATCCGCCGTCTTGAGCAGATACGGAGGAACGCCGCCAATGATAACTGCCTTGCTGACTTGCTTCGAGCCGTGCTTGCCGATGTAGCGCGCGACTTCGCCTCCGCCCATGGAGAAGCCGACGAGAACAGCGTCCTTCAGCTTCAGTTGCGTGATGAGCTGATGCAGATCTTCGGCGAAGGTGTCGTAGTTGTATCCGGTGGTTGGCTGGCTCGACTTGCCGAATCCGCGGCGATCGTAGGCGATCACGCGATGTCCAGCGTCGAGCAGCGCAGGGACTTGCTTCTCCCACGATGTGCTGCTCAGCGGATATCCGTGGATGAGCACCACAGGCTGTCCGGAACCATGGTCTTCGTAATAGAGATGGATGGAACTGGAATTCTCTTTTCCGACTTCAACGTATGACATAAAGCGCCTCCTAATGATTGGTATTGGTGAAGAAATGAGGTTTGCTGGTGGTTGAAGAGTGTGCTGTTCAGTAGATGGTACTCCTTTCGGCGGGGTTTCATCTTCCACTCTTAAGAAAGGCGTCATTCCGAAGGCCCGCGCTTTCACCAGCGGGACGAGGAATCTCGCTGCAACGGGTTTCTCGGGTCGGGAGACCCCTCGCTCCGCCTGAAAGACGGCTACGCTCGGGATGACGCCACAAGAGGATCGAGATGCGGATCGAACGATTGCGCCTTTTTCCCGAGCTCTTCCGCACCTGCTAGACTCAAAGTTTTGGAGGTTGCACGTGCAAGCGGTTTACATCCTCTCGGCGGTTCGCACACCCATCGGGAAATTCGGAGGCTCGCTTGCCTCGCAGACGGCGGCTGATATGGGAGTTGTCGCAGCCAAAGCAGCGGTCGAGCGTGCCAACGTGCGTCCGGAGCAGATCGAAGAGACGATTTTCGGCAACGCCCGACAGGCTGGAGGAGGACCGAATCCGGCTCGCCAGATCTCCGTCCGCAGCGGTGTTCCTCACGAAGTTCCTGCGTTCACGGTGAACAAGGCTTGCGCTTCAGGGATGAAGTCGATCGCGCTCGCCTATCAGTCGATCCTGCTCGGTGAGTCGAGTTGCATCCTCGCTGGCGGGACTGAGTCGATGTCGCGGCTTCCTTATTATCTCGATGGCGCGCGCTGGGGATATCGGCTGGGCAATCAGGAGTTGGTCGACGGCATGTACCGCGATGGATTCTTCTGCCCGCTCGCCAAGATGGTCATGGGCGAAACTGCGGAAGTGCTCGCAGAGGAGTATAAGATCACGCGCGATGAGCAAGACGCGTTTGCCCTGACATCGCAGACTCGAGCCGCTCGCGCGATCGCTGCTGGACGTCTCGATGCGGAAATCGTCCCGGTCACCATCGAGGGCAAGAAGGGAAGTACAACCTTTGTCCGCGACGAACATCCATTTCCCGATGCGAGCATGGAGAAACTGGCGAAACTGCCTCCAGTGTTTTCGAAGACCGGAACGATCTCCGCAGGAAATTCCTCGGGTATCACCGATGGCGCAGCCGCGATGGTGATCGCCAACGAACACTTCGTGAAGCAGAACAATCTCAAGCCACTCGCGCGGATTGCCGCGGTGAGTTCGGCTGGTGTTGACCCGCGTACGATGGGAATCGGACCAGTTCCGGCGTTACAGAAGTTAGAAGACAAGCATGGTCTGCGCCTGCATGAGTTCGGCCTCGTCGAGTTGAACGAGGCATTCGCTGCTCAGGTGCTCGCCTGCGATCGCGTGTTGAACTTCAACCGTGATCGCCTTAATGTCAACGGAGGTGCGATCGCTTTGGGACATCCGATTGGCTGCACCGGAACGCGCATCACCGTCACTCTTTTGCATGAGATGCTGAAGCGCAACACGCGGAGGGGCGTTGCGACATTGTGTGTCAGCGGCGGCATGGGAATGGCAGTGGCCCTGGAGAACGCGGTCTAGTTATGACTGATGGCCCGCAATTCCGCGTCGCCGAAGCATCCGACGCCGAACTCCTTCTCGACTTCATGCGGGAGTACTACGCCTTCGATGGCCACGGCTACGATCGCGAGAAGGCGCGAGGTGCGCTAGTTCCTTTACTGGAGAATCCGAACTTCGGCCGGGCGTGGCTGATTCTCGACGGCGCAACTCCAGTCGGCTACGCCGTGCTCTGTTTCGGCTACAGCCTGGAGTGGCTGGGCCGCGACGCATTCGTCGATGAGATCTATCTGCGCGAAGCATACCGCGACCGCGGTTGGGGAAAGCAGACGATGGATTTTCTGGAAAACGCTGCCCGTGAACTTGGGATTCGCACGCTCCACTTGGGAGTGGTCCCTGGAAATCAGAGAGCCTTACATCTCTACGAGAAGGTGGGATTCCACAAGCACGACAGCACGTTTCTCTCGAAATGGATTGCGTCCGACGGATCCAAACCCAAAGGCCAACACGGCTATTGACGCCGCCGATTCTTGCCGCATCCGTTGTTCTGAAGCGCCGACGATTCTGCTATGCTTGGTCCGCTCACCCCCGGGCGCTCGCTCTGATGGCAGAGCTTCCCACAAAATCCTAGGAGAATCCACGTGCCTCGATTTCTGATTCGCTTCGCCTCTCTTCTGGCGCTGCTTTTGCTCACCTCTTTGGTTTTCGCGCAGACCGAATTTTCGGCTGACATTGTCGATACGGCCCACCAGAAATCCGGCCACGGTCCGACCAAGATCTACTTCGGCAAAGACAAGCTGCGTTTCGATTCTGGCGATGATTCCGATCCCAGAAATGCCGGCTCGGTCATCTTCGATCTCAACAACGAGAGTTGGACAGTGCTCATGAGCAAGCAGCACATGTACATGGAGATGCCCTCTAAGATGATGGAGCGGCGTGGCATGTTTCAGTTCTTTCGAAGCGGCGATGTGGAGAGTGCCTGTTCGGATTGGCTGAAACAGGAGCGTAACAAGGGCGGCACGTGCCATAAGGTCGGCAATGAAACTGTGAACGGACGCAGTACGGTGAAGTATGAAGGCACGAATGCGAAGGGCGAAAGCGGTGCGATGTGGCTCGACTCGAAACTGCGCTTTCCTGTGAAATGGCAGGGAAAGAACAATGGTGGAGAACTGCAAAACATTAAGGAAGGTTCTCAACCGGCGAGTTTGTTCGAGATTCCGGCTGGCTTCACCAAGTTTGACATGGGCAGCATGATGCAGAAGCAGGATCAGTAAGCGAGTTCCGCATGCCGGCATCTCCTCGGGTGCCGGCTTTATTGCGTGTAAATTAAGACGCTTCAAGCTAACAACGAACAGAACGGATTAATGGCTTGGCCTCAGGGGCTAAAGCCCGTCATGTTCGGCGAGCTGATCGGCACGGCTAAAGCCGTGCCCTTCCACGAAACTGGCGGCCGAGCGGAAGTGTTGGAGCTGCGCCCTTTCAAAACTGGTTTGCGAGATAGCTTGTATACTGGCTTCAGGTTTGTACGTTCTCCGGAGCCCCCGATGTCGCTTTCCGCAGTCATCGTCGATGACGAGCAGCTTGCCCGAGACGAACTCGCCTACCTCTTGAAGAATGCTGGAGATGTGAGCGTGGTCGCCCAGGGCAAGAACGGCCTCGAAGCTGTCAGTCTGATCAAGGAACACAGTCCGGATTTGGTGTTTCTCGATGTTCAGATGCCGGGGCTCGATGGTTTCGGTGTCATCAAGAAGCTGCTCGACAAGAAAGTTCCGCTACCGAAAATTGTCTTCGCCACCGCGTTCGATCAATATGCAGTCAAGGCGTTCGAAGTGAATGCTGTCGATTACCTGCTGAAGCCGTTTGATAAGAAGCGGGTGGCGCAGGCCATACACAAGGCTCGCACCCTGCAGGATGCGAATGCCGCTCCGAGTGAAAAATTCGAAACACTTGTCCGGATGATCGAATCTCAGAAACAGCCAGCTTCCAAGATCATGTTGAAGGCTCTAGGACGCATGTTTCTGGTGGATCAGAAAGATATCTGCTACGCCTGGATCGAAGACGGCGTGATCACAGTGGTGACTGCGGGCGCAGCAGGAATGGAGGGACAATCCAACTGCCGGACGCTCGAAGAGCTGCTGGAGAGTCTCGACAGCAATCTTTTTTGGCGGGCCCACCGCTCCTATCTGGTGAACATCAACCGCATCCGTGAGGTTGTGCCCTGGTTCAAGAGCTCGTACCAACTCCGGATGGACGACAAGAAGCAGACGGAAATCCCAGTCAGCCGGGCTCAGACTAAGCGGTTGCGGGAACTGTTCGGTCTCTAGGTCAGGTTCTAAATTGCCGTTGCATGCGCAGATCGCAGGGCTGGCGCATGGCATCTTAGGTTCTATTGCGTTTCGTGGCTGAACGGACTCGCGAACGCGCTCTGCCGTTTCCAACAAATCCTGAATCAGCTTGCCTGCGTACGTCAAACGAATCTCCACTCTTCACTAAAATGGGCGGAGTCAAACTCCAAAAAAATGGAGGACAGTAGTGAGAGAATCACTGTCCTCCAGTGTTGGGGGAAGGCTACACGGCCATGGACTCCAGGGCCGTCCGGTCACGAATTACAAGCGTTGGTCCATCCAGTTGAATCAACTGCTTCTTTCTAAGATCAGACAACAGGCGTGTTACGGTTTCTCGCGAAGCGCCGATGCGCATCGCCATCTCCTGATGCGTCATGGGGATGCTCTTGCGCCTGCCCTCGATCACACCCTCTCGGGGAGCTTGGGACAACAACAATCGTGCGAGCTTTCCGGCGGAAGATCGAGTGAGCACCAGATCGTGAATGTCGCGATACGCCGTCTGGTAGTCGAGACTTAACCATTGCGCCGTGTGCAGCCCCATCTCATTGTGAGTCTGCATGAGTTCCAGAAAATGCTTTCGCTCGATGAAGTTTACAAGGCAAGGAGTAGCTGTTTCTGCGGTCGTTTCGTAGTTCGTGCTTGAAACCGAGGCGCTGAGACCGAGAGCTTCGCCTGGGCCGGCTGTCTTGAGGATGAGAATTTTTCCGTCCTTGGATGTGGTCGACAGATTGACCTTTCCCGAGCACAGGATGAAGATGCCGCGCGCAGCCTGTCCTTCGACGAAGAGAATTGCTCCGGCGGGCACGATGCTTCTCTGGCTCACCCCGCTTAATGAAACGAGAGCCGGTTGAGAAAATGCACAAAAGTCTCCCGCTGTTACAAGGGGGCAATCGGCGCAGTTCTCGACGATCGCGATTCCATACGGCGTTTTCATTTCCTCCTCCTCATCCATCGACGACGCGAGCTTTTTTGCTGCGGGAGTAGACTCCCCGCAAACGCCAGTCCACCAAGATGGCGTGAACTCGCGAGCAGGGCCCGCGCATGCGCACGCGTTTCGCTGTGAGAACTCTGTGCGGCGGCGATCTACTCCCATCCAGCGCTGGGCTCTTCCTCGGACTCCCACTGGAGCCCGCACATAAAAAGGTAGAAGGATCGATTTCACCAGGATGGGTGTCGCGCAAGGGCGACAAAGAGATGTCAGCGAACGAAACCTGCGATGGAATCTGCGGTGCGGATTCTGCCCAAGGTTCCATCTGGGAAATTGATGTTTGGCGGCTTAGCCGCGAATACTCGCCAAGCGTCCGGCAGCGCCACGCGCGGGAGGGATTTTGAGAGTTAACACTTCGACCTGGGATGCCACGAATGGGCATCTGGTTCTGCTTCACTTGTAACACTGCATTACTCCGCTCTTTCAGCAAACGGCTGAAACGCCGGGCTCTGGGACTAGAGTCGGCTCTGAATCCGCGGCGGGTTGCTAAAAAACCTCCGGCCAGAGGAGACAGACTTCTTTGGATATGCACGTGGTGTTGCGGAAATGGTACTGGCGCGAAGTGGAGGAAGTTCCCTGTTTGGAACAAGTTCCGAAAAAGGACCCACAGAATAGGGCGTATCAAACCTGACGCCGTTTCGGCATGTGCCGACTAGTCGTCAGCCTGTTTGTAGTCGTCTCGTTTGATCCCCAGCCTCTGAATCTTGGATTGCAGGGTCGTGCGTTTCAGCCCCAGTCGACGGGCGGCGCCGTTCGGCCCGGAGAGAACTCCGCGTGTCTCTCTCAATATTCGGATAATGTGCAACTTCTCCGCCTCGTCGAGCGTTCGATCCTTTTCCTCGCTTGCAGCCCGGTGAGGTAGCCGCAATTCCGCCAACGGAACCTGCAGCGCACTTCCTTCCGTGAGAATGACAGATCTTTCCATCAGGTTCTCAAGCTCCCTCACATTGCCCGGCCAACTCCAATCACACAAGACTTTCATCGTGTCTTTTGGAATCGTCTCGATTTGACGATCCATCCGGGCCGTGTACTTGTGGACGAAATGCCGGATCAACAATGGAATGTCGTCGCTGCGTTCCCGCAGCGAGGGCAGCCTTATCGGAAACACGTGCAGGCGGTAGTAAAGATCGCTGCGGAATTCATGGCGTGCGACGCTTTCCTCAAGTCTGCGGTTTGTGGCAGCGATGATGCGCAGATTCACCTTGATCGTCCGAACGCTCCCCAGGCGTTCAAACTCTTGCTCCTGCAAGACGCGCAACAGTTTGGGTTTCAATTCGAGAGGGATTTCTCCTACCTCGTCGAGGAATAGCGTTCCCCCATCGGCCAGTTCCACGCGGCCGATCTTGCGCATGATAGCTCCGGTGAAAGCTCCTTTTTCGTGTCCGAACAGTTCACTCTCGAGGAGTCCGGTCGGGATAGCCGCACAGTTCAGCTTGACAAAGGGTCCGCCAGCGCGAGGACTCAACCGATGAATGGCGTGAGCAATCAACTCCTTCCCGGTGCCGGTGTCGCCGGAGATCAAGGTGGTCGCCTCGCTGGCGGAAACTGTCTGCACCTGATCGAGTACCCGTTTGAGGGCGGGACTTTGTCCGATAATCTCGGGAAACCGGCCCTCGATACGGGGTCCGCTCGCGAGGTAACTTCGTTCTTCTCCCAGTCGCTTTTTCAGTTCTTCAATTTCGGTGGCGGCCCGATGGTTCTCAATCGCAATGGCCAGTTGCGCTGCCACCTGGTTGATTAATTCCAGATCATCAGTTTTGAAAGCGGTGGGCCGCGTACTTCCAAGGACGACAACTCCCATTGGTCCCTTCGGCGACATCAGAGGAACACAGCACAACGATCGCAATCCCTCGTCGAGCAAGCCCTTGGTGCTCTCGTTCTCAAATTCCTGCATCGTCGTAAATATCATGGCCTCTCGCGCATGGAGAGCCTGGCCTTGCGGGGAATTGCTGGTCGCGAAATGATCAGACATTAATCCCTTGCCCAGCGGAGAGTCTGTCAGC
>Ga0207700_10002060_pt1 | contig 11486 bp, 8 predicted proteins | sample LARL82metaG_FD_184348 | JGI IMG/M metagenome (GOLD analysis project Ga0207700, IMG submission 184348) | Corn, switchgrass and miscanthus rhizosphere microbial communities from Kellogg Biological Station, Michigan, USA - LAR L8-2 metaG... | ecosystem: Host-associated > Plants > Roots >...
GCCCGGCTCGTTGGACGCGAAGCGCCGCGCGTGCCGCTCGACGGCCCGACCGCGGTGCTCGTTCGCGACACGATCATCAACGGTGCACGTCGCGTCGTGCTTCGAACCAAAGCGCCGGCCGGCACGACGGCGCTCATCATGCGGGCCGTCGGCGCACCGGTGCTGACCGCGTCGATCGACGGCCGGATCGTGGATACGACGCGGTATCGTCGCCGCTCGCGAGTGTGGATGATGGAGTACTGGGCGGTGCCGGACAGCGGCGCGATCGTGGCGCTCTCGATTCCGCCCGGGCAGCACATCGATTTCGATCTGGCGGCGTGGCGCCCGGGCCTCCCGGCAATACCGGGGCTCGCGATCCCGTCGCGCCCGTCCAACGTCGTTCCAAGCCAGGCCGGGGACGTGAGCGTCTCGTACCGACGGACGAGGTTCTGATCGCTCGGAGCGGGTGCCTCGGATGACGACGTCTTTACAACATCCGGACGGCTGGGATTAGCGCCGCGCCGTGCATTTTGGCATCTTGTCCGGATGAACCCGTGTATCGCCGCCTGCATCGCCGCGTTGCTGCACGCGCCGAACCCCGCGCCACGAGCCACCTACATCGGCCGCGAGAACCAACTCAACGTGCGCGTACCGCGCATCGCCACTGAGGCGATGAGCGTCGTCGTCGACGGAGTCCTCGACGAAGCGATCTGGTCGCAGGCCGCGCTCCTGACCGGCTTCTCGCAGTTCTCGCCGCAAGACGGCATTCCGGCGGCCGACTCGACGCAGGTGCTCCTCTGGTATTCGCCGACCGCGCTGTACGTCGGCATCCGCGCGTTCGAGCGTCATGGAGCCGTGCACGCCACGCTGGCCGATCGCGACAAGATCTCCGCTGACGACAACGTGCAGCTGCTGCTGGGCACGTTCCACGATCAGCGCCAAGCGTATGTGTTCGCGGTCAACCCGTTCGGCGTCCAGATGGACGGGACGATCGTCGAGTCGGGGCCGGCGAGCGGCGGATGGACGCCGACGCTGTCGGGGCGCGCCGCGCCCGATCTCAGCCAGGACTTCGTCTTCACGTCCAAGGGCCGGTTGACGGAGTATGGGTATGAAGTCGAGATCCGAATCCCATTCAAGAGTCTCAAATATCAGTCTGCTGATCTGCAGAGTTGGGACATCAATGTCGTCCGCCAGGTCCAACACTCCGGGTTCGAGGACTCCTGGGTGCCGGCCAAGCGATCCAACTCGTCGTTCCTCGCGCAGGCGGGGAGTCTCGAGGGGCTGGCCGGATTCGATCGCGGACTCGTCCTCGATCTCAATCCATTCGTTACGCAGAAGTCGAACGGCGCCCCGAGCGCGACCGGTTGGAATTACAAGAATTCGACGCCGCAGCTGGGCGGCAACGTCCGTTGGGGAGTGACGAACAACCTCACGCTCAACGGTACCGTGCGCCCCGATTTCGCCGAGGTGGAATCGGACGCCGGAAAATTCGTCATCGATCCGCGCCAGGCGCTCTTCTTTCCGGAAAAGCGGCCCTTCTTCCTCGATGGGCTCGAACAGTTCAACGTTCCGCACAACCTGGTCTACACGCGCCGCATCGCCCAGCCCGAAGGCGCAACCAAGCTGACCGGAAAAGTCGCCGGGACGAGCATCGGCTTTTTGTCGGCCGACGACGACCCGAGCTTGTCGGCGAACGGTCGCTATCAGACGCTCTACAACATTCTGCGCGCGCAGCGCGACATCGGCGGGCAGTCGCGTATCGGCATGGCGTACACCGATCGCATGGTCGGCGGCGACTACAATCGGGTCGCCGACGTCGACGGCCGTCTACTGTTCGGAGACGTGTACAGCGGATCGTTCCAGTACGCCGAGAGTTTCGACAAGACGCGCGACGTCGGGACGAATGCGCCGCTGTGGGAAGGCATCCTCGCACGCAACGGAAAGCGATTCGGGTTCCGATACACGATGACCGGGATCAGCGACAAGTTCCGCGCGTCGAGTGGTTTCATTTCGCGCGCCGGCATCGCGCACGGCGCGATCGATCATCGCGGAACGTGGTTCAACGAGCGCGGCAGCGTGCTCGAGACGTTGACGGGCGACATTCTCTTCGACGACACGTGGCAATACACGCATCTCATGCGTCGCGGCGACGCGCAGGATAAGAAATTTCATCTGAGCTCGAGCGCCGGTCTTCGCGGCGGCTGGATCCTCGGCGCCGGCGTGTATTGGGAGACGTTCGGTTACGACACGCAGCTGTACGGCAACTATCGGATCGAGCGCACCGTTGGCGCGAAGGTCGACACGATCCCGTTCGTCGGCGTGGGGCGAATCCCGAACCGCGATTACGTCGCGACGCTGTCGACGCCCCAGTGGTCGTGGTTCAACGCGTCACTGCTCTACATCGGCGGACAGGACGAGAATTTCTTCGAGTGGGCGCAGGCGAACATCCACTACATCTCGCTCGCCCTCACCGCCCGGCCCACCGATCGTCTCCGCCTGACGGGCAACTTCGACTACCAGGACTATTGGCGCCGTACCGACCAGAGTCTCGTCGGCCGCAATGTCATTCCGCGGCTCAAGGTCGAGTACCAGCTCACGCGATCGATGTTCCTGCGCGTCGTCGGCGAGTATGACCTCGCCGAGCACGACGATCTCCGCGACGAGACGCGGACGTTCTTCCCATTGATCATCGGCGGCCAGAAGGCGCTGGCGACGCGCAGCGCGTCGCTCCACGGCGACTACCTCTTCTCGTATCAGCCCAACCCCGGGACTGTGCTGTTCCTCGGCTACGGCGATCGGGGCGATGCGCCGCCCAACCCGGCCGATCGCTTTACCTACCAACCGCTCGTACGATCGGCTGACTACTTCTTCGTGAAGTACTCGTACCTCTTCCGGATGTAGCCGACTCGATCGCGCATGGCGACCACGAAACCTCGAGCGAAAAAAAAGCGCGCCGTCGCGCCGACAGCGTCGCGTGGTCTCGACGCGCGACGGTTGGCGTCGGCGACACCACCGACGTCCGTGACGACTCTCGCGCGGGCGATCGAAGACGACGGCGGCTCCGTGCTCGCGACGTACCGCGACCCACTCGGCGGACATTGGCAGCTTCTCGCCGCGCTTCCGATCGATCGCGTCGAGCCGACGCCGTTCCAGCGCGACCTGTCCGAAGCCCACGTCGGTCGTGTGGCGAACGCGATCGACAAGCTCGATCGCTATCTCGATCCGGTCATCGCCGTTCCCGCCGGCGAGGGGAAGTACTGGTCGCCGAACGGCTATCATCGCCTGGGCGCGATGCGCGAGCTTGGCGCGAAGTCGATCGTCGCACTGGTGGTGCCCGAGCCCGAGGTGGCGCACCGCATTCTGCTGTTGAACACCGAGAAGGCGCACAACCTGCGCGAGCGCGCGCTCGAGGTCGCGCGGTTGGCCGAAGCGCTCGCCGCGCTCGACGACCGGCCGGAACGCGAGTTCTCGATGGAGTTCGAGGAAGCGGCGCTGGTCACGCTCGGGCTGTGCTATCAACAAAACGGCCGGTTCTCGGGAGGCGCATACCACCCGATTCTCAAGCGGTGCGACAAATTCCTCGGCTCGAAGTTGCCGACGGCGCTCGAGACGCGCCGCCTGCGCGCCCAGAAGCTGCTCGAGCTCAATGAGCTGGTGAACGAGGCGGTGAAGGGAATGAAAGCGCGCGGACTCGAGAGCCCGTACTTGAAAGCGTTCGTCGTCGCTCGGCTCAATCCGCTGCGCTTTCAGCGAAAGCCCACCGCCGATTTTGACGAGACGATCGACAAGATGCTCGGCGGCGCGAGACGATTCGACGCGGCGAAGGTGCGCGCCGACCAGGTTGCGCGCTCCGGCGGCCCGCCGTCGTCCGAGGAATGAACATCTCTCTCGCCGACGCCCCACGGATTTCGCTGTTGGCGGGGCCGACTCCGGTCGAAGAGATGTCGCGATTGCGTGCGGTGCTCGGGGGACGCGGCGTGCCGCATCTTCTCGTCAAGCGCGACGACGGCATTCCGTTCGCGTTCGGCGGGAACAAGGTTCGCAAGCTCGAGTTCGCGATGGCGGCCGCGATGGCGAGCGGCGCCGACACCATCGTGACGCTCGGCGGCGTGCAGTCGAATCACGCGCGAGCTACGGCCGCCGCCGCCGCCAAGATGGGTCTCAGGTGTGTGTTGATCATCAACGGCGCGGCGCAGGAGAAACCCACCGCCAACGCGTTGCTCGATCGACTGCTCGGCGCCGAGATCCAGTACATCCCGTCGCGCAACGAGCGCGCGGAGGCGAGCGAGCGCATCATGACGCGCCTCACCGCGAGTGGACGAACGCCGTTCTTACTTCCGCTCGGCGCGTCCACGCCCGTCGGCGCGCTCGGGTTCGTCGCCGCGGTGGGTGAGTTGGTCGAGCAGGGCATCAGGCCGGATGTGATCGTCCATGCCTGTTCGTCCGGGGGAACGCAGGCGGGACTGACGGCGGGCGTCGCGCTCCATGGCCTCGAGACCCGCATCATCGGTGTCAGCGCCGACGACCCGGCCGCCGATGTCTCGGCGACTGTCCGTCGCATCGTGCGCGGCATCGCTGGAGTCGAATCGTTCGACGGTTCAGTCGACGTCGACGACAGCCGCGTCGGCGAAGGCTACGGCGTTCCGACGGACGCGTCACGCGAGGCGCAGCAGCTGTTCGCGCGGACAGAAGCGCTGCTCGTCGATCACACGTACACCGCCAAGGCGGCTGGTGCGCTCATCAGCTACGTTCGCGAGAAGCGCTTCGGCGCCGACGAGACCGTGCTCTTCTGGCACACCGGCGGGCAGGTCGGACTGTTCGCGTAGCTCGGCGATTTCGTGTCGGCGATTCTCCCCTTATGGCGCTCCGTGAAAACGCCTAGTTTGGCGCATCTGCCCCAAGAGGAACCGCTATGCGCATCGTCATCCGCTCATTGGTCGCGTTGGTCATCGTCTCGAGCATCGCCGCGCCGTCGTCGCGCGCGCAGGGCCGCGGCGGCCAAGATGTCACACAGCTCCGAGCCCGACGCGATTCACTCGAGAAGGAGCTCGAGTCGATCGCCGTGATCGACCGCAAGGTGATGGTCCCGATGCGCGACGGCGCGCGGATGGCGACGGACGTCTATCGTCCGAAGAACGCTCCGGGCAAAGTGCCGATTGTATTCGTGCGCACGCCGTACAACTTCAACTTCTGGGATGTTCGCAACGGCGCGCCGGCCGACATGACTGCGCAGATCGACGCGGTGAAGCGCGGCTATGCCTACATCGGCATGAACGAACGCGGCCACTTTTTCTCCGAGGGGAACTACGACATCCTCGGCCCGCCGCGCACCGATGGGTATGACGCGATCGCGTGGATGTCGACGCAGCCGTGGGCGAGCGGGAAAGTCGGCTTAATAGGATGCTCATCGACCGCCGAGTGGCAGATGGCCGTCGCCGCGATGTCGCCGCCCGGGTTGTCGACGATCATTCCGCAGGGATTCGGCGCCGGCGTCGGACGCGTCGGCCCGTACTTCGAGCAGGGGAATTGGTATCGCGGCGGCGCCGTGCAGATGCTCTTCATCGCATGGTTGAGCGGCGAACAGAATCAGGTGCGCCCGACCTTCCCGCCGAACACGACGCAGGCGGATCTCATCCGCGCGTCCAAGTCGTTCGATCTCGCGCAGCAGCCGCCGCCGGTCGATTGGTCGCAAGGCTTGGCGCATCTCCCGGAAATGGACATCATCAACGCCGTTGGCGGACCGCACGGCATCTTCGCCGACTCGATGCCCGTCGCGACGGGCGGCGCGATGATCAAGCGCACACCGAACGATCCCGCATGGTACAAGGGCGGTCTGTTCCACGATGACATGAAGATCAACGTGCCGGGACTGTGGTTCATGTCGTGGTACGACGTCTCGGTCGGACCGAATCTCGCCACCTACAATCACGTGCGGAACACGGCCCGCCCGGAGATCGCCAACCAGCAATACGCCGTGATCGCCCCGACGCTTCACTGCTCATACAAGCGCGCGACGGAGAACACCGTCGTCGGCGAGCGGAGCGTCGGCGACGCGCGACTCGACTACGACGCGCTCACGTGGGGCTGGTTCGACATGTTTCTCAAGGGCGACAACAACCATCTGCTCGACACGCTGCCCAAGGTCCGCTACTACACAATGGGGCTCAACAAATGGCAGACGTCCGACACCTGGCCGCCCAAGGGCGCCGGACCGATGACGTTCTTCCTCGGCAGCGACGGCAAAGCGAACAGCATGAACGGCGATGGGAAATTGTCGATGACCGCGCCGGCGAGCGACAAGCCCGACAACTTCTCGTACGATCCGATGAATCCGGTTCCGTCGTACGGCGGCAACGTCTGCTGCACCGGCAACGCGGTCACCGGCGGCGCATTCGATCAGCGGAAGATGGAGGCGCGCCCGGACATTCTCGTCTACACGAGCGATGCGTTGAAAGAAGGCACAGAGCTGAGCGGTCCAATCGACGTCAGTCTCTACGTCTCATCCGACGCCAAGGACACGGACTTCACGGTCAAGCTGCTCGACGTCTATCCCGACGGCCGCGCCTACAATCTCGACGAGACGATTCAGCGGGCGCGTTATCGCGACGGCTATGACAAGCAAGTGATGATGGAGCCCGGCAAGGTCTACAAAGTCGCGCTGGGCCCGATGAACACGAGCAACTATTTCGAGGCGGGACATCGCATCCGCATCGAGGTATCGAGCAGCAACTTCCCGCGCTTCGATCGGAACATGAATACAGGCGGCAAGAACTACGACGAGACGAAGGGCGTCGTCGCGCACAACGTCATTCACCACTCCAAGCAATATCCGTCGTCGGTGAAGATCACCGTAGTAAAGCGGACGACCGCGGCCGACCACCAGTAGCCGTCGAGTCGCGCCGGGTTCGGTCGGCCCGGCGCGCGGTCTGCGGCGCAGTTGCTGGACGCGACACTATTTCCGACCAAGACGGGTAGTATTGGGCATGACCCGCCTTGCCGGCCTCCTCTCGATCGCAGCGCTCGCCGTCCTCATCGGCGCCGCGCCGTCGAGCGACCGCGGCCGCCCCGTGATTCTCCTCGTGCACGGCCGCGGCATGGTGGATCGCGACACTGCGGCCACACGCCAGTTCTGGCTCGACGCGCTCCGTGCCGGCGTCAAATCCGTCGCCAATGAATCGCTCATCGCCGACCGCGACGTTCGCGTCGTCTGGTACGCCGACGTCCTCGATCCGCGCTCGACCGCGGGCTGCGACTACGTGCGCGATGATCCGCGCGCTCGGCGTGAGTCGGCGCAGGATCCCGATATCAAAACGCTCGTGTCGCTCGCGGGCAATCTTCTCCAGGCACTGTCCGCCATGATCGCCGACACCGAAGCGACGTCGCAGCTTCGCGGCCTCGCCTCGGACGCCTCTTTTCTGAGCGACGCGCGGAAACGATGCGCGGCCGAGCGCCGGCTCGCCGACGCGATCGATCGCGCGCGCAGCGAAGGCCGACCGATCGTCGTCGTCGCGCACAGCCTCGGTTCGCTCGTCGCGTACGACTACCTGTCGACGCGCACCGACACCGTGCTCGTCAATCGCTTCGTCACGATCGGTTCGATGCTCGGCTCGCCGGAACTCCGGCATCTCGCCATCGGTGGCGATTCGACCGACACTCTCTCGAGGCCGGCGAGCGTGAGGGAGTGGATCAACGTTCGAAACGAGCAGGACATGTTCGCCGTTCCCGTCTCGTCCGCCCGTGACGTTGCGACGAATCCGCCACCCGATGAGCCCGACGCGCACGAGATGGTGGGCTATCTACGCGGATCGGCTACGGCGAAAGAGGTCCTCGTCGGCTGGTGTGCCGCGTTTCCAGCGGACCAACCGCGTGGATGCAGGAGCGTGGCCCCAAAGTAGCATTCGAGCCGGGCATGCTTGCTCGATATTTCGTTGTCTTGGGGGCTGCCCTCGCATTCGCGAACAGGGCGCCAGCGCAAAGCCGTGTCGGAGCGGACTCGTCGACTCGACTGAACCGGCTGGAGCGCGATCTTACCTATGGCACGGCCATGGGATTCGGCTACGCGGCCATCGATCAACTCGGCACGCAGCCTCCGGAGTGGGGCACTGGCTGGCCCGGCTATACGCGACGCCTCGCATCGAACGTCGGCGAGTTCTGGATTCAGGAGATCACGACCGAAGGACTTGCCTGGGTCATGAACCGTCCGCTCGACTATCAGCCGTGCCGATGTCGCGACGGCGGCGATCGAACGTGGCACGCGGTGCGCGGCGCGGTCTTCGATCAGACGCCGAAGGGTGAACGCCTCGCCATCCCGCGGATCGTCGGCGCGTACGGAGGCGCGTACGCCCAGACGACGTGGCGGCCGAGCGGCGGCTCGAGCCGAACGAACCTCACGCTCGTCAACGGGACGACGTCGCTCGCGATCGGCGCGGTGATCAACCTATATCACGAGTTCCGCCACTAAAGGCGACTCGCTCAGCGCCGCGCGGCCGATCGCTCGGCGTCCGCCGCCGGTCGGCCGAGCGCTTTCGCGTCGGGCATCCACACCTCGAGTCCGAGGTCGGGCAGCGTTTTCGAGTGACCGGCGATGAGCTGACGCTGATACCGCGGATTGTCGAAATCGAACGCGTCGCGCTGGTCGAGATCGACGACCATCATCTCGGCGTTGGTCATGAACAGCTTGCCGAAGTGCAGCGTGCCGTGGCGGTACAGCATGTAGTTCGTGACGGAGCGATCGATCGACTGGCGCGGCGCGAGCGAATCGGCCAGCGATCCGATCGTCTGCACGAGCTGGTCGCCCTCCAATCGGACGGCCGTCAACCGACCGTGCACCTGCGGCGGCGGCAGCAGTGCGAGCGCGTCGAGGTAGAGATCATTCCCTTTGACGGTGACGCCTTTCGCTTGTGAGAGATCCATCATCTTCTCGAGACTCAAGCCGAGGGCTTTCATCAGCGTGATGCCGTTGACGCCGAGGATCTTCACGCGCGTCGTATGAAGCACGATGCGGCCGTCGGGAGTGAGCGCGACGTCCGCGCTCATGTCGAACGGAATGTTGACGCCTTTGTGCAGCGTTCCCGTCTGACGCAGCGCGTTGTTCGCGATCTCGATGCGCAGATTCGACAAGGGCGAGCCGTGATACGCGAACACGTGATTGTTCATGAGATTGGTGAGGTCGGCGGCAGTCAGGCCGACCTCGGCACTGCTCACGTCGAGTACGTAGCTCATGATGTCGTCGAAATCGACGATGCCATTCTTCACGGCGTGCATTTCGCCGGTGAGGCGGCGGATCCGCAACACGAGGTCCTCGCCGATGTGAAAATCGACGTTGAGCATCGTGACGTCGGTCGGGACGGTCGATGCGACGCCCGGCGGCGGCTGCAGCGAATCGCGGCGCGACGTTTCACCAGCGGTGGTCGCCGACGGCGCACGCGGCCACGACATTGCGCCGATCGAAACCAGCCCGCCGATCGTGACCAGAGCGACCGTCCATCCGACCACGAACCTACGAGAATTGACTTGCATGCTGACTCAACTCCTCAGTTAGCATGCCAGTTCCCTTCAGGACGCACGTTTTCGTCGTGCCGACGTCACCCTCAGGCGCGCCGATGGGCGCCGTTACTGGTACTGGATGTAGATCGGGCGGGGCCGCAAGGCGAGGACTTCGCGCGGGGCGAGCAGCGGATCGCCCTTTCTGGTGTCGTTGTGAAAGAACAGCTTGAATCCGGTGTACTCGACGGGCTGCGCCGCTTCGCATTTCGCGTACGTGTCGAACTTGAGCCAGGGTTGTCCCCAGCCGTCCATGTTGATCACGACTTGCACCCGCGGATCGATTCTGATGTTGCTTACATGTTGGAGCATGTTCGTCGTGAACCGATGGACGACGAGCACCTTCGGTGGCAAGTGGTACTTGGTGACCAACGCCGCGAGCTGGTCGATTGCGTAGTTGACGTCGCGCGCGTCCATCGCCCCGATCTTCGTGCCCGGAATGCGCCCCTCCCGGTTGTAGTGCATGTTGAACTCGGGATCGAGACCCAAGTGGACGTCGGGCCGCGACAGGAACGGAATGAGCCGCGGCAGCTCGGAGTCGATCGTGCTCTTGCCGGCTTGGATGTCGAGAATCGTGATCGCGCCCTTCGACCGCGCCCAGCCGTAGACCTTCTCGATCAAGCCCGGGTCTGACCGCTGGCGGTACATCGCGTCCTTTCCCGGCAGACCCTGCGCGACCGACACGACCAAATGCAGGGCCGGTTGAACGGGCGTCGCGGGATCCGCCGCACGCCACTGCGCGACGATCGAATCGAACCTGGCCAGCATTTGATCCGGCGGCAGCTCGCCCAAGATCCCCATCTTCTTCGAGAGCGGGTTGCCGTAGAACGCCACGATGCGCTTGGCTGGCAGCAGCGAGCCGGCCAAGGGAGTCGGGCCTTTGACCGGCCACCCGGGATTCTTGAGCCCGGTCCGAATCGACGCGACCAGCGAGATGCTGTCGGCCTTGGTCCGCCGCTTCGGTTGCGTGGCGATCTGAATCAGGATGGCTGAATCAGGCGGCGGCCTCCGGCGCTTGCCGGTCGAATCCAAAGGCACGGCGGCGGCCGAGCCACCGCCGCTGTCGACAGGGATCTGACTCGCCTCCCCGCCCGCTGAGTCGCGCGTCTGGCCGGGCGCCGCCCGCGCAGCCGGACCGGCCCCCGCGGACGGCTCCCGGCCGCACGCGAGGGCCATCAGGCCCAGGCACAGCCAAACCATCGTTCGCGACGTCGTCATGGTTCCACTTGGCCAATGCAATGGGTGCACCGGGCGATTTGAGGTGTAGGTTATCAGGCGACACGAACCCCAAACGCCCGCCTCAATGAAACTCGCCTGTCTCGCCAGCGCGACGCTCGTCGCCGGCGCCCCGTACGTTGCGGCCGCGCAGACCCCCGCTCCAGAGCGGCCGGCGCTCGTGGTCCTCATCGCCGTCGACCAACTTCGCGGCGACTATCTCGATCGGTTCGGCTCGCAGCTCACGGGTGGATTGGCGCGCTTCAGAACACAGTCGGCGCTGTTCACGCACGCGTGGCAAGATCATGCAATCACCGAGACCGCCCCGGGACATTCGACGATGCTCTCCGGACGAGAGCCGGTGCATACGACCATCGTCGACAACAACCTCGGCGTGTACGATCCCGACGCGCCGCTCATCGGCGGCGTAACCGGCCCCGGCGCGTCGCCGCGACGATTCGTCGGCACGGAGCTCTTCGACTGGATCGCGGCGCGCGACTCGAAGGCACGCGTCCTCTCCGTCTCGCGAAAGGATCGAGGCGCGATCCTCCCGGTCGGTCGCACGAAGGGAAACGTCTATTGGTTCGGCGTCGGCGGCTTCACCACGAGCAAGTACTACGCGGACACGTTGCCATCGTGGGTACGCACGTTCGACGCGAGCATTCCGTACGAGGAGCTGGCGGGGAAAGAATGGAATCTCCTGTTGCCGGCAAGCCAATATCCTGAGGTCGACTCGGTCCCTGCCGAGG
>Ga0207700_10002064_pt1 | contig 11479 bp, 8 predicted proteins | sample LARL82metaG_FD_184348 | JGI IMG/M metagenome (GOLD analysis project Ga0207700, IMG submission 184348) | Corn, switchgrass and miscanthus rhizosphere microbial communities from Kellogg Biological Station, Michigan, USA - LAR L8-2 metaG... | ecosystem: Host-associated > Plants > Roots >...
CAGCGTGGCCAACTCGGTGGACCGCTTCCACGACTTCCAGCGCACCATGCAGATCAACTACTTCGCCCCGGTGGCGCTGGTCCTGGCCGCCCTGCCCGGCATGCGGGCGCGGCGCGGCGGGCACATCGTCAACATCTCGAGCATCTCGGTTCAGGCCAAGGTCGGCCGTTTCGCCGCCTACGCCGCGTCCAAGGCGGCTCTCGACGCCTTCGGCAGCGCCCTGTCCGCCGAGGTGGCCCACGAGGGCATCACCGTCACCACCGTGCACATGCCCCTGGTGCGCACGGCCATGACGGCGCCCACTTCGATCTACGGCTCACTGCCGCTGCTCGACGCCTACAGCGCCTCCTCCCTGGTCCTGCGCGCCCTGCTCACCCGCCGGCCCGAGGTCTCCACGCGCCTCGGCCAGGTGGCCACCATGGTCGACGCCATCTCCCCCGGCCTGCGCCAACTCCTGATGTCCGTCGCACATCGCCTGATGCCCGAAGGCGGTGGTGTTCCCGCCCCCGCCCCCGCAGCCGCCGACGGCCACACCGACCTGCGCGGTCTCATGCTGCAGGAGATGATGCGCACCGTCCACATCTGAGTCCGGTCAGCGGTCGGACGCGGCGAAGTGGGCCAGAAGTCGCCTGAGATTGGCTTCGCATGTGCCGAAGTCGTACCGAGACGGCGGACGAACGTCGGCGAGCACGGTGAGGTGTACGTGGCGATCAAGGACGCTGCCCACCATAGCCAGGTACTGGGGCACGATGAAGATCCCCGCCCACACTCGAATCGCGGCCATTGTGACGAGCCCCTCCTCCGGCCGGTAGTCGGTGTAGTACAGGTCGAAGTGGTGACGGCGCGCGAACCTCTGCATCTCCGCCAGGACATCGACAGGATCACCGGCCACTGCGATGTCGAGCGCGCGGTGTCCGCGCGCGAACGCGTCGTGGCAGGCACGACGGACATCCATGTTGACAGCGATGACAGCGGCCAGCAGCGTCGCCCAGGCGCTCAGGCTCACAACGATCAGCTTGAAGACGAGTGACGACGACCTGGATCCAGGCCATGGTGCGAGCTGCGCAGCGATGAGGCCCAGGTTGATCGCGCCGAACCACAGCGCACCCCGCCGGAACGTTCTCGCCAGCTCCTCGGGTGAGCGCCGGCGCCGCGGGTCGTGCCAGCGGACGGTGGTCAACGTCACCGGACGTATCGCCGATGACTGGCCCCAGCGTCGTGCGACCGCCTGCCCCAGCGCGGCGACCAGCGGGAGTGCTGCCGTCACCAGGGCGATCGACGACACCGCGATGCTCGCCTGCGCGTCAGTGGCCACCGGGAACAACATCATCCGCCACCGCCCTCGGTGAAGCTCTTCCTAGCAGCCCCATGCTACATGGCGCGGCACCGGCTAGAGTCAGGCGACGTGGACGACGACGCAGCAACCCGACCCGACACGCCACCCGGCACCAGCAGCAGCAACGGTAGTCCGCAGGCGATCTGCCAGACAGCGACACTGTGTCCGATGTGCTCGCAGCCGATGCGGCCGGAACGGGGGCATTACACGTGTGACCGGTGCCGCTTCGTCGGGGTCACGTGCTGTGAGGGGGCGCCGGTTTAGAACGCGGCAAAAGCGGCGGGATTGGGGGACAACTGGCCCCTGTGGAAAAGCGAAGCGCCGCCGGGGCGAGACCCGCGGCGGCGCTTCACTCGGTCATGCGTCGGGTTCTACGATGACTTCCCGATCTTGAACACCTTGGTGCCGCAGTTGGGGCACACGCCCGAGGTGGCCGGCTTGCCGTTCTTCATGGTCACGGCTTCCGGGTTCTTGATCTCGATGGTTTCCTTGCACTTCACGCAATAACCGGTAACTGCCATCGTCCTCTCCTGTCTTGACGGGCTGCATCGGCGGAGGCTGTAGCAAGGCCCGGCGTATTCTAGCCACCGCCTGGGCGGCATGGGGGGCAGCCTAGCATCAAATTCACGCTTGCAGCAGCATGCGGACGGTCATTTCGGCCCGATTCGACGGCAAAATCGCCCCCAAGACGCCACGAAGGGCCGGTGACGGCTGCGCTACCCTGCCCGCGATGCCAAGCCGACGCGCCGGGCGGAGGACCAAGATCGTCGCCACCCTGGGCCCGTCCTGCTGGCGCGAACCGGTCCTCAGCCGGCTGCTGGCGGCGGGTGTCGACACCGTCCGGCTCAACTTCTCGCACTCCACCCAGGCCGACCACGAGCAGACCATCGCCCTGGTCCGCGCCGCCGAGTCGCGACTCGGCTGGCCGGTCTGCATCCTCCAGGACCTGGGCGGTCCCAAGATCCGCATCGGCCGCATCGAGGGCGGCGGCATCGCCCTGCACCGCGGCCAGCGCATCGTCATCGACCCCTCGGTCGACATCGGCGACGACCGCCGCGTCGGCATCACCTTCGCCGGGCTGGCGGCGGTGGTCCACCGGGGCACGCGACTGCTCCTCGACGACGGGCGCATCGAGCTGCGCGTCGCGTCGGTCGACGGCGACACCGTCACCGCCCGGGTGGTCCGCGGCGAGGAGCTGCGCGAACGCAAGGGCGTCAACCTGCCCGGTGTGCAGCTGCCCGTCCCCAGCGTCACCGAGAAGGACCTCGACGACCTCGCCTTCGGCGTGGCCCGCGGCGTCGACGTGGTGGCGCTCTCCTTCGTGCGTAGCCCCGACGACGTCGCCGACGTGCAGCGCCGCATCCGCAGCCTGGGCGGCTCGCAGCCGGTCTTCGCCAAGCTGGAGCGGGCCGAGGCCATCGCGCGCCTCGACGAGGTTCTGGCCACCGCCGACGGAATCATGGTGGCCCGCGGCGACATGGCCGTGGAGCTGTCGCCCGAGCGGGTGCCCGTGGTGCAGAAGCGCGCCATCGCCCGCGCCACCGCGCTGGGCAAGCCGGTGATCACCGCCACCCAGATGCTGGAGTCGATGGTCGACAGCCCGCGGCCGACGCGCGCCGAGGCCAGCGACGTGGCCAACGCCATCCTCGACGGCACCGATGCGCTGATGCTCAGCGAGGAGACCGCGGCGGGCCGCCATCCCGTCGAGGCGGTGAAGACGATGCACCGCATCGCCCTGGCCACCGAGCGCGCGAACTTGCCCGCGCCACCGCTGCCGTCGCTGCAGGAGGTGGGCGAGGCCCCACGAGCAGTGGCGCACAGCGCCTGCATGCTCGCCGACTCGCTGCGCGCCATGCGCCTGGTGGTGTTCACCCAGACCGGCAGCAGCGCGCGCTACGTCTCGAAGTGCCGGCCGCACACACCGATCCTGGCCATCACCACGCAGCCGTCGGTGGCGCGGCGCATGCAGCTGCTGCACGGCGTGCGCAGCCTGGTGGTGCGGCAGACCGAGGACACCGACAGCATGTTCGAGGTCGCCGAGGAGTCGGCCATCAGCGCGGGCCACGCGCGCACCGGCGACACGCTGGTCTTCGTCTTCGGCCAGCCGGTCAACCAGCCGGGCGGCACCAACACGGTGACGGTGCACCGCGCCGCCAGCACCGCACAGAAGCGCCGCGCCTCGTCACTCGCCGCGCCCGGCTAGCGAGATGGCGCGGTCGCCGCTGATCCCTCCCGACATGCGCAGCAGGATGGTGGCCACCTCCAGCTTGAAGCGGTCTGGCGGATGGTCGTAGCGCAGGCCGGTGAGATGGTGGATGCGGCCGATGCGGTAGCGCACCGTGTTGGTGTGCACGCCGAGCATCGAGGCGGCCGTCTCGGTGTGGCCGCTGCCTTCGTGCAGCGCGTTGAGCGTCTCCAGCAGCGGCGTGCGCTGCACCTCGGGCAGGTGCAGCACGGGACCGAGGGTGCGCTGCAGGAAGTCGTCGCGATCCTCGGCGCGACTGCCGCGCAGGATCTGGTACACGACCAGCTCGTCGGCCTCGACGACGTGGGGACGCCGGAACACGCCGACCGCGATGGGCAGCAGGTCGCGCGCACGCCGGTAGGCCGCGTGCAACCCGCGCGCGCCGGGCACGGGCGCAGACAGCACCGCGGTGACGCGCTGCGCGCGCGACATTTTCTGCACCGCCTCGGTGACCTCGTCCCAGCCCAGCCGGCCCGGCGGCACCACCACCGCGATGTGCGGCGTCACGTCGGAGGTCATCGACACCTCCGCGGTGTTGCTCAGCGAGGGCAGCAGCGCGGCCACGGCGCTGCGGATGGCGGCGCGATCCTGGTCGGCACGCGCGGTGGTGACCAGGATCAGCCCGTGCGGCCGGCGCAGGTCGAAGCCGAAGTTGCGGGCGCGGACGACGATCTCGTCCTCCTCCTCGAAGACGCCGTTGAGCAGGTCCTCGAAGACCTGCGAGCGGGTCCGCTCCCGGGCGCGCACCCGGCCGTCCTCGACGCGGCCGTGCCCGGCGGCCATGGCCTCGCGCATCTCGTCGACGATCTCGAAGAGCATGGCGGCCATGTCGCCCAGGGCGCGGACAACGTCGGACCCGGGCTCCAGCCGGCGCGCCGCCTCGACGGTGTGGGTCCAGCCGATGTCGCGGCCGATGCGCACCCCGGCCATCAGGCTCTCCAGGGCAACGCCCTGATCGGCGCGCTGGGTGCCGACCATGCCCAGCACCACGCGGTCGCCCGTGGAGAGGGGGCGGCGTTCCTTCCAGAGCCGCAGGATCAGCTGGGTGGTGCGCCGCACCGCCGCCTCGACCCCGGCCGCCAGGGCGGGATCGGCGTCCGCGGACGGCTGATAGTCGGTGACGTCCCGGCGCAGGGTGGCCACGATGGTCTCGACGATGGCGTCGAGCCGCTCCTCGAGGGTCTCGACGATCTGCTCGATGGCGCGGCTGACCGGGTCGGTGGCGTCGACATCGGCCGCGGCGCGCTGCCGCGAGGCGAGGCGCGAGCGCTCAGCCTCGGGCACCGGCCCCGCCTGGTGCCGCCGTGGTGCCTACATGCGACGATCCCAGCCGGACAGGGCCGGGTTCCGGGGGCGCGCCTCTCCCGCCGTCCACGAGCATGGGGCAAGGGTGCTGTGGCCGGACACACAGAGCCATGGCCCTGTGGACAGTCTTATTTAGCTCCGCTCACAAGGGGCGTTGTGTACTGACCCCACGGTCAGCAGGCGCCGGCCCAGTGGCCTCCGGTGTCGTGGGAGCAGCGCAACCCGGGCTGCGAGGAGCCGTCGAGGTCGCGGCCACCGGCCAGGACGGCGTCTCCGGGGAGGAGCAGCAGGGTGCTGGCCTGGTTGTCGGGCAGCGCGGCGAGGGGCTGCGCAGCCTGGGCGGAGAGCAGCTCGGCCTCGACGGTGCCCTGGTCGACCGCCTGCAGCGCCACCACGACCGCGCCGCCCAGCAGCCGCGCCGACCTGGCGTCGACCAACCCGCTCAGCCCGGTGGCGGCGACCTCGGTGAAGCTCGCGCCGTCCCGGGTGGTGTACAGGGTGCCCGGGTTGTCGAGCACCGCGACGGCGCCCGGGTCGCCCGCGACGGGCAGGAGGTCGACCTCGTTGCCGCTCCAGGCCGGGCCCGTCCTCTTGCACTGCGACCCAGCCGTGAACGTCGCGCAGACGAGCACCAGTGGGAACGACTGCGCGTCCGTCGCCGAGGCGAGCAGCAGGCTCCCCGCGTAGGCGAGGCTGACCACCTGCTCGACCCCGACCGGCAGTGTGTAGAGCGTGGTCGAGCCGTCGGCGGCGTCGAGCGTCTCGACGGACCTGCTGCCGGTGTCGAAGGCCACCACGGGATGGCCCACCGGGGCGACCGGCATCACCGCGGCCGCCGTCGCTCCCGGCAGAGCGGTGGCGCCCGAGGACACCACGGCGGGCTTCCAGCTCGCCCCGGCGTCGGGGCTGACCAGCAGGCCCTTGGACGCGCTCATGGCGAAAAGGGTCGGATTGGCGGGGAAGGTCGGGGGCACCAGCACCTGGCCGTTGAGGAACCCGTTGGCGGCGAGGTGCTGCCAGGTGCGGCCGGAGTCGTCGGAGCGGTAGAGCAGCTCGCAGGCACCGTTGCAGCTCGCGCCGGTGTGGCCCCAGGCGAAGATCGGGCCCGGCTGGCTGGAGCTGCCCGGGCTGTCCGAGGTGCCGTCCACCCACATCTGGTCGGAGCTCACCTCGCTGCCCTGGGGCACCAGGTTGGTGATCGGCCGGCTGCCGCCGGAGGCCGTGCGCGCGCCACCCGAGGTGCCGGATCGCTGGCCGCCGGCCGCACCCGTTCCGCCCCCCGGCGCCGCCGCCACAGGTGGCGCGCCCGCCACGCCTGCTGCCCTCGATTCCGTCGACGGCACCTGCGCCGCAGTCACACCGGTGCCGGTCGGCAGTGCACGGGCACCCGCGGTGCCCAGCCCGCCCGCCGCGGCCGCCGCCAGCAGGCTGGTCACCACGCCCGCCGACACCAGCGCCGCCTGGTCCGCGGCCGCCGACACGGCGCCCGGCGCCTGGGCCGCGCGCTGGGCGCCGCGGCGGAGCAGCCGCCAGGCGGGCACCAGCAGCACCCCGGCCATGCCGCCCGCCAGCCCGCGGGCCCGCTTGCGCGCCCGGGCCAGGCGGACCCGCACCGTGCCCACCGGGGAGCCCAGGCGGTCGGCGATCTCGTCGTAGGAGTAGCCGGCGAAGCTGTGCAGCAGCAGCTCGCGCTCACCGCGGGTGAGGCGGGGCAGCAGCCGGGTGAGCACGGAGCGGTCGACGGCGCGGGACTCGATCTCCTCGCGCCCGCCGCGCCGGCCCAGCTCGCCGGCGGCGCGGCGCTGCAGGGTGCGGCGGCGCACCTCGTCGCAGCAGACGTTGCGGGCGACGACGCTCAGGTAGGCGGCGACGTTGCCCTCGAAGTGGACCAGGTGCGGAGCGGCCTTGACGAAGGTCTCCTGGGTGGCGTCCTCGGCGTCGTCCGCGTTGCCAAGGGAGTTCAGGCAGATGGCGAAGACGCGGCGGCGATGCTGCAGGTAGACGTCGTCGAAGGGCGGCGCCTGTGCCGCGGCACCGTCGGTGTCGCTCGACCGATCGATCGCCATGTCCGGACCCTTCCTGTTCGCCGGCCCCGCACCGGCCCACCCTCTCTCAACGGACGAGCGCGCCACTCGTTAACAAGGTGGTGGCGCACATGGAAGCCGCTGGGGGGCGCTCCGTCAAGTGGCGAAGCCAGCCTTCCCCCTAGAACGCGCTGGGCTCGCCGAACATCTCCCCCAGCCGGGCCGCCACGGTGAAGTCGCCCTCGACCTCCAGGGCGTTGAGCATCATCTCCCTGGCCGGCGTGGTGGTGTGCGCGGCCAGGCGGACGAAGGTGGCCACCGGCATGCGCAGCGACACCGCGGGCGCGGCGGCGGCGCCGCGGCCGGCCACGGCGCGGCCCTCGCCGATGCGCAGAGTCCAGCGCTCCACGCCGCGCCGGCCGCGCAGCTCGTACTCGACCTCGCCGCTGAAGCCGTTGCTCTTCTCGGGGACGAAGCGGCGCTCCATGCCCTTGAAGATGGTCCACAGCCCGGCGCGGCTGCCGACAGTGCGCTCCACCGCCGCGTCGCTGCGGCCGTCGACGGCGCGGGTGATGAGCGCGTCGCCGCCCTTGCGCACGCCGCGGCGCAGCGTCTCACGCACGCGCGCGGCGGCGACGGCGCCAGGCGCGTGGCCGTTGTTGCTGCCAGCACCGGCGGCAACCGGCGAGGGCGACGGCGCGGTCGGCGCCGCGCTCCAGCCGCCCGGCTCGCCCTGCGGCGTGACCAGGTGCTCGGGCGCAACGCGCGGCCCCGCGCGCCGCGCCAGTGCGCGCTCGCAGGCGTTCGCCAGCCGTTCCCGCTTGGCCGCCTCCACCGCCTCGGCGCGCTCGGCGAAATGCGGCAGCACGCTGCGCGCGAACAGCTCCAGCGACTCGCAGACGTGCTCGTGCCGGTTGTTGCCCGACTGGGCCACGAAGATCACCTGGTCGACGCCCGCCTGCTCGTAGCGCTCCAGCAATCCCTGCACCTGCGCGGGTGTGCCGATGGCGCCGCGCAGTGAGCCCATGCCCTGCTGCAGCAGCTTGACGCCGAGCGGCTCGGCGCCCGCGTTGACGATCTCGCGGTTGAAGCCGCGCACGTCGCGGTCGGCGAGGAAGCGCTGGTAGACGTCGGTGCCGCCCGGCACGTGCTCACCGAAGACGTAGTAGTGGGCCAGCGAGTAGCCGAAGAAGTGGGCGCCGTCGATGCCGCGGTCGATGGCGGTCTGCTCGTCCTCGTGGCAGAGGAAGGGCAGCACCACGGCGACGTTGGGGTTGACGGCGAAGCCGGCGGGAACGCACTCGTCGGACTGGAGGATGCGGTAGTAGTCGTCGACCCACTGTTTGGCCTCCTCCGGCTCGACGAAGGAGAAGCTCAGCGCGCCGATGCCCTTGCGCGCGGCCAGCAGGATGGTCTCGCGGCGGCTGCAGGCCACCCACAGCGGCGGGTGCGGCTTCTGCCTGGGCTTGGGCACCACGTTGCGCGGCGGCATGCTGGTGAAGCGCCCGCGATGTCCCGCGTACGGCGTCTCCACGAACATGCGGGTGATCGCGTCGAGCGACTCCTCCCACTGCTCGCGCTTGCTCTCCCGGTCGACGCCGAAGCCACCCAGCTCCATCTGCGACGAGGACTCGCCGGTGCCGAACTCGACGCGCCCGCCCGAGACGAGGTCGAGGGTGGCGATGCGTTCGGCGACGCGCGCAGGATGGTTGAAGCCCGGCGGCAGCTGCACGATGCCGTGGCCGAGGCGGATGCGCGTGGTGCGCTGCGAGGCGGCGGCCAGGAACACCTCGGGCGCCGGGGAGTGCGAGTACTCCTCGAGGAAGTGGTGCTCGACCTCCCACACCGAGTCGATGCCCAGGCGGTCGGCCAGCTCCACCTGCTCCAGCGCGTTGCGCAGCAGGGTCTCCTCGGCGCCCTCGGCCCAGGGTCGGGGGAGCTGGTGCTCGTAGAAGATGCCGAACCGCATGGTCCGGTGCAGGATAGCGACGCGAGGCGCCGCACCGCTCAGCCGGCCGGAGGCTGCCGGCGCACCGCTGCGACGCGGCGGAAGGCGAAGAAGATGACCAGGTCGTAGACGATCTTCACCCCGCCGGCGACGAGGAAGGGTGCGGCGATGGCCACGCGCTGCATCAGCGCACCGGCGATGGCCGGGCCGGCCGGCCGCCCGACGTAGCGCGCCGTGTTGGTGTAGCCCGCCGCGGCGGTGCGCTCGCCGGGTTCGACGACGGTGGCGATCAGCGCCTGGCGGGCGGGCACGTCCATCTGCGACAGCGCGAAGCGGGCCAGCAGCAGGGCGATGGCCGTGCCCAGGTTGGGCATGAAGGCGATCAGGGCCAGCAGCACGTTGGAGGGCAGGTGGGTGTAGACCATGGTCTCCAGCAGGCCCAGGCGCGGCCCCAGCCAGCCGGCCACCAGCGAGGATGCCGCGGAGAGCAGGCCGGTGGCGAAGAGCACCAGGCCCATCACCTCGGTGGAGGCGCCGAAGCGGCGGTGGAACCAGAAGACGATGAAGCTCTGCACCACGATGCCGCCGCCGAAGGCGTCGACGGCGAAGAGCGCGGCCAGGCGGCGCACCACGGCGCGCGACGCCGGGCTCAGCGTGCCGCGCGCACCCGGCGCCGCCGCGGGCGCGGCCGAGTTGTGGCCGGGTCTGTCTGCAACTGGCGCCGACTGCAGCCGGGCGGCGACGGCCACGCAGGCCACCGCCGTCACGGGGAAGAGCAGCAGCCAGTGCTGGTCCGCGGGCAGGCCGTGGATCAGCCGGCGGATGGCCGCCGGCCCGCCCGCCAGCAGGGCGCCGGCCGAGCCGGCCAGGTAGGCGGTGGCGTTGTAGCGCCCGAAGACGCGGGCTCGCGTCTGCGCGGGCGCGTCGGCGAGCATCCCCTGCTCCAGGGTGGTGATCGGGCCCGACTCGTTGGCGTCGGTGGAGAGCGTGCCGGTCATCGCCGCCAGCATCAGCGCGGGCAGCCAGCTGGTCAGCGCGAAGACCGCGCCGGCCGCGCCCATGACGCCGAGCAGGAGCCGGTAGAGCCGCCGCCGCCCCAGCCGGTCGCCCCAGCGCCCGGCGGCGAAGGAGGCCAGGGCCATGCCGGCCAGCATCACCGTGAAGACGGCGCCGACCGCGGTGTCGGAGAGCCCCTGGGCGGCCAGGCTGCCGCCCAGGATGACCGCGCCGAAGCCGTAGACGAAGGCGCGCAGCGCCTGGACGGTGATGACGACCCGGGCGACACCGGCGAACTGCGGCTCGGCGGCCGCGGTGGTCGTGCTCAGCGCCGCACGTCCGGGCCGGCGGCGCGCGGCGGCCTCATCCTCGGCGCTTCCGGCCCCGCGCCTTGGCGATCACCCGGATGGTGAGCAGTGCCGCCAGGGCCACCATCTGCCCGCCCACGATGATCCGGTTGAGATCGAGGGCGGGCACGAAGCGGACCTCCTCGCCCTTGATGACGAAGGCGCCCACCGGCCGGGCGTTGAGGCCGAAGCCACCGCCCCAGCCGCTGCCGGTGGCCCCGCCCCTGGCCTCGGGCTCCTGCCCGGTGCCGCCGCCCCCTCCCCCGCCGCCCTGCACGCGCGAGGCCAGGATGACGGTCACCCCGTTGCGCTCGTAGGGGTCGCTGTAGACGCGCCGGGTCATCACCTCGCGCGCCTCGTCGATCATCTGCCGCACGTCGACTGCCATGGGAATGCACCTCCAAGGCGGCCAGGATAGAGGTGCGTTCCGCGGGACCGCCAGGGCCACAGGACCGTGCCGAAGCGGTGGCGCTCGGTTGCGGCCACCATGGGCCGCTGCTACCATGACGCGCCGTGACGCACGCGCGCCGTATCCCGATCGCCATTATCCCGCCAGCCCGGAGGCTGGCGACGCACACCACCGCGTAGCGGCGCGTCCCACACCGGGCTGGCACAGCAGAGGTGAACGCCTCTGCTGTTTTCGTTTAAGGAGCTCTGCCTGTGGCCGACAAGGTGGTCATCTACGACACCACCCTGCGCGACGGTGCGCAGGGTCCGGGTGTCAACTTCTCAGCCGACGACAAGCTGAAGATCGCGCACCGCCTCGACGCGCTCGGCGTCGACTACGTCGAGGCGGGCTGGCCGGGCAGCAACCCCAAGGACACCGAGGTCTTCGCCATGCTGCGCGACCGGCCGCTGCGCCACGCCCGGCTGGCCGCCTTCGGCGCCACGCGGCGCGCGCACATCAGGCCCGAGGAGGACGAGAACCTGCGCGACCTGCTCGACAGCGGCGCCGAGGTGATCACCCTGGTGGGCAAGTCGAGCGCCTGGCAGGTCAAGGAGGTGCTGCGCGTCTCCCGCGACGAGAACCTGGCCATGATCCGCGACTCGGTGGCCTACCTGCGCGCGCAGGGACGCGAGGTCATCTTCGACGCCGAGCACTACTTCGACGGCTTCGCCGCGGATCCCGACTACGCGCTGGCGGCGTGCGCGGCCGCGGCGCAGGCGGGCGCGTCGTGGGTGGTCTGCTGCGACACCAACGGCGGGCGCATGCCGCACGAGGTGTCGCACGCCGTCGACGTGCTGCGCGAGCACCTCACCGGACTCGACGGCGAGGCG
>Ga0207700_10002066_pt1 | contig 11479 bp, 12 predicted proteins | sample LARL82metaG_FD_184348 | JGI IMG/M metagenome (GOLD analysis project Ga0207700, IMG submission 184348) | Corn, switchgrass and miscanthus rhizosphere microbial communities from Kellogg Biological Station, Michigan, USA - LAR L8-2 metaG... | ecosystem: Host-associated > Plants > Roots >...
ATTGGATAAAGACAAGAGATACAGCGAATTTGTGGTCTTGTCTCCATTTACCAAAGATGACATTGAGTTTACAAGAATATTATTTTTAGATGGTGACTATGTAAAGCACAATGAAAGATACATTTTGGGATTTGATGCCTTGGCATCTATAACCTACAATAGGGGTGTTATCACGTTAATTGGAGACGAAATGTGGCGTGTCCAGCAAGTTGCATCAAAGGCAAGCTCTAGAATAGGTGAGGCTGGCCTGAACATACTAAACATGGATGCACAGGAAGAAACATCTAGAATCATCATAGTAATTGAGGATAGTGCAGACAGCATAGAAAAAGCCATCAGGACAGTCCATGCAGAAAGATCAAAAATAAAATTTGTTTAACGAAAAATAACATCAGTGAAATAATTTTTTATTTTATAAAATTACAACTACTGTTTTACTTTTTTCTTTTTCTGCGAGCAGCACGCTGATCTGCTTTTCGCTTGTGTTTTCCTGTCTTTCTTGCAACCATATTCTAGTTTTGATACTATACCATGATTTCTATCTTTTGTATTGTAAAAACATGATAAACGTTTGACCCCTACAAGTCCATACCTGTAGGATGTCAAAGTTGGGTTTATTCTTGGGCCTCTTTATCTAGAATCAGCCCGGCGTTACCCAAAACACGCGCTATCATATTATACGATCAGGAAATATTTAGAGCTGATCTATATAGATCATGTATAGGTGTCGTTGATTGTCAAGAGTACTAGAGCAATTCCAATCAATGCATACCACTTGAAGTTACGTCTCTCAAGAAACACATTCTTGGGATTTGGTTGCCCTTCTGTAGCCATGCGAATTTTTCTCATCTCAAATCCGTTTCCTACGATACCGATAACAAATAGGGCAACAGAGACAAATGAGAGTACGGGCTGTGGCATCATGGAAAATAGGTTTTCTGGGATTTAAAGACAATCTAGTTTTTCATCAATGACTCCATGGTTTTGATTATTTCTTTAAATTACCAAACTCTATCCCATTTGGTATGAAAGAACAGGGCAAGATTTGGATGAATGGTAAACTTGTTGCATACAAAAATGCAAAAGTCCATGTCCTTACACACGCATTACACTATTCAACTGCAATATTTGAGGGAATCAGGTGTTACAACACTCCTAGAGGCCCAATGGTTTTCAGACTACCAGAACATGTTGAAAGATTATTCAAATCTGCAAAAATGTATTCAATGAAGATGCCTTACTCCAAAAAAGAAATTTCAGATGGTATAGTCAAGACAGTAAAGGCAAGCAAACTCAAAGAATGTTACATCAGACCCATTGCATATTATGGTCATGGAGTGATGGGTCTTACACCAACCCCAAACAAGATAGATGTTGCAATAGCTTGTTGGGAATGGAACACTGGCGAATCCAGTGCAGGAAAAGTACAGGGTGCAAGATGTAAAGTGTCAAGTTGGCTTCGAATAGATTCTAGATCACAGCCCATGCAGGCAAAAGCTGCATCAAACTATGCAAATGCTGCATTGGCAAGAGTTGAGGCTCTAAGAGATGGCTATGATGAAGCAATCATGCTAAATTATCATGGTAAAGTATCAGAAGGAAGTGCAGAAAATATTTTCATTGTAAACAAGGGCGAGATCTCAACACCTCCACTAAATGCTGGTATCTTGGATGGAATCACAAGAGACAGTGTAATCAAGATAGCAAGATCAGAAGGACTTGTTGTAAATGAGAGAGAACTTGACAGGGAAGACTTGTACATTGCAGATGAGGTCTTTATGACAGGTACTGCAGCAGAGGTAAAATCAGTTGCAGAAATTGACAATGTAACAATTGGCAATGGTAAGGTTGGAGAGATAACCCGAAAATTACAGGATGCTTTCAATGAGGTATCAAGGGGAAGAGACGAACGCTTCTTGGAATGGTTTACTCCAGTCTAGAAAGAAGATTCAATTATGACAAACAGGGTAAATGAGGTATAACCATGGTATTATCAATGGTAGATCAACACAAGCCAAAGTGCTACCTATGTAGCAATGTGTTTGAAAACCTGGAAGAGTTGAGAAGACATCAGGAAAATTCACACAAGGAATTTGTTGAATTCCACAAGGATGTAAATAGCCACTCTCCCGCACCTGGAGACGTAACTGTATTTTAGATGAAATAACCATGGAATGCAACGAAACTGCCACCAATCCAATCTGCTGGTTTTGCAGAAAGGGCCGCCACGAAGACTGTATGAAAAAGATTCCTACAGATGGCAGGTCAGACGGTCCACATGACTGTACATTTGATACAAAACTTGTAGATTGCCAGTGCATCCATTGAATTCAGAAATTTTTTAGTAAAATCACTCTAGATTTTATTTAATATTTGGTATAGTTTCGATGTCTTCTTCAAGTTCTTTAACCAAACCTTTCCACCATTGTTCAAATTTTTCCATATCTTTGCAAAACTCACAAAACCCTCTTTATAGATCTGTCGATCTTTTGTCTAGTTCAGGACTGATTGTTAATATTTATTAAAAATTAATTGCGATGCAAACACTATTTCATCGTAGCAATAATTTCTACCAGATCAATTCCTCGAACAATCTCAACATCATCTTGAGAGGTAAGATATTCTAGTATCTTTGCATACATCCTACCTCCTTTCATTTTTAATACATTATCGTGCCACAGAACAGATATAATATTAAAATCATTTTTCAAGCATGTCTTTTTTCCCAACTCCAACATACGGGCAAATGTGTTGATAATCTCATCTTCTTCTATTTTCATATAAGTAAATAGATACGCGTCCATTAGCGATATGGGAAATTCTATCAATTTGTCAATCGTATAATAATTCATGTCATCAGATTCTATTGTATCCCTGAACTTTTTGATCGAAGAATCATACTTGAAACCAAGACTTTGTAATTTACTGGGCAATTCGGGATTAGATTTCAGATAATGAACTCGATTAGCAAATATTTTTTGCCGAGTTAGGTTTTCAAGCAATGTTTTTTCATTTTGAAGTTTGTCAATGGATTCAACAGATGAGGGATCAGAATGCAATCCAATTTCCCATCCACTTTTTATCAGAGATTGTACATCATCTTCATAATCCAGATAACTTCCATTTTCATAGATAGTTCTAAAGAAAAATGTAGTTCTAACACCAAACTTTTCTTCCAATGACATGATTTCAGGTATGTTATAGTATGGGTTTTTGATGTGGATGTTTTGTATAGCTTCATCGTCGAATCTATCTTTTCTGGCCAAAATGTGTTCTATTGGTGCACCTTGTCTTCTCCAATCTACATCATGACTGAGGAAAATATACTGAGTCAACTTACAAGTTTTTCAACATCTCGCTAGTAATGTCTAGCTTTGTAGTTGACCGTGAAACATATACTTCTTTTTCTCTAGTATTTTCTAGTATTACTGCACCTGCTCCAATAACACATTCACGTGCTATTGTTACTCTGTTTCTAACAGTCGAATTTATGCCAAGAAAGCAAAATGGTTCTACAACTACATTTCCTGCAATTGCCACATGAGACACAATAAAACAGTGATCTTTTATCACCGTATGATGACTGATTACATTGCCTGTCCAAATTATCACATCATTTCCTAATGTTACATGAGGTTGTAAGACATTATTTTCAAAAATAAAACAGTTTTCGCCCATTTTAAAACCGTCATTGACTATGGTAGATGAATGTACATAACTTGCTAGTTCATATCCTTTATTTTTGGCTTCATCAAATACTCTAGCTCTTTTTTTATTCATGTTAGAATAGCCTATTGCGATAAACATTTGAAATTTTGTTGGAGGATAAACGGTTTCAATTTTTTCAAATGGTACTACCGGAAGACCAAACAGATTTGGTTCTTTAACGACAGATTCGTTTGCAGTGAAAGCAACAACATTAAACGATGGATCTTGTTTGAAATACGAGTACACAATTTCTGCAAACCCACCCATTCCAAAAATAACAATATTTTTCAGACTTTCACCTACGAACAACTAATATCAAATACATAATTAAGAGTATTTTTGAATACATCAAATTTTTGTGTATAAACATGAAATCTGGCGGGTCTAGTGGGATTTGAACCCACGACATAGGGATATCTCCGAAAGATCATAAGAGTCCCTCGCTCTACCTGGCTGAGCCATAGACCCGGTAAGAAAACTCACGCTAAGTTCGTTATTTAAACTGAGTCAAAAAGAAAATGATTTTAGTTTTTTACTGCTTCTACTTGAGAATATTTCTCTAGTATTTTTGTCAGCACGGTAGAGACTGGAGCATTGTTCATCTTTTCTTTTTCTGCCAAGAGTTTTCTGTATGCATCAAGTGTGATGTACACAGGAATTGAACCGTTGCCTTCCAACAAGCCTCTTACTCTGTACAGAGCAGTCTCCATTCCTTTTTCTGCCACCTTGGCAAACTTTGCCTTGTCCATAATTGCACCAAGTGGACCAAATGGCATATCATAGTTTACTGTCATGGTAACTCGGGTTTCTTTTTCACCGAGTGCCTCAAAATCAACTGCAATCTCCCATTTCTTAAATGGACCTTTGATCATTTTAGCAGCAACTTTCTTTTCTGGAATGAATTCGGTTGTCTCACAGTCCCACTCTAGTCTCTTGCCATCAAAGTCACCAATTACTCTAAATGTTGTACCTACTCCCATTCCTGCCTTTACGTCCATAGGAACTACTGTCATTCCCACTCTCTCTTCAAATTGGTCAGAGATGTGTTCAGGTCTTGCAAAGTATGTGAAAACATTCATGGTTTTTTCTTTGATGTCAATTGTTTTACTAACAGTGGTCATCATTTGCAGTTTTCTTAGAACTTGATTTAAAGCTTTTGTTAATTTTCATAGATCGAGTGTCGTAACAGTATATTAAAGAAATGACACTACAGATACAGCATTGGCCAAGATTAGTTTTCTAGCTTTTCTTCCACTTGTTTTATTGATGTTGTTTCCAACAGTAAATTATGCAAGTGCCCACAACAACCTAAACTCTGATGATCAGACAATAGGAAATTATGAAGTTCAAGTTGCAACAGATCCAGAAATACCAGAAGCAAACCATCCATTCAAGTTGAGTTTCCGCGTTCTAAATCACCAGTCAGCATCAAACATCTTGAATTCACTTAATACTCAGATTAGTGAAGTGAGTCAAGTTAGGATGGGGGTTAGAATCTATTACAATGACCAACTTGTTGGAACCATACCAGTGCAGAGCTTCAGCAAGGGAGAATGGGCAACAGAGTATACATTTCATGAAGCAGGAAATCACATAGCATATGTTGATTTGTATGATGTTGGTCCAAATGGCTCAACTCTGACATTTGTGTACAACATTACTGTTCTCAATGTATTTGGAAACATCTTTCCATACATCATATCATCAGGAGGTATTGCATGGGCAGTCCTAGTTATTTGGGCAGTTTTATCCAGAAAAAAAGTAAAGCCTAAGCACTAGTTTCTATCTTTTGGCCGCGTGCAATTCTAAATGCAAAAAGTACTGTAAGCAACGTCATCGCAAAGAGCAATATTCCAAGACCATTATGGATTGCAACTATTACAGCATGAAGTTTTGTATCAATTACAATTGCTCCAAGACCTATCTGCGACACTGCAAATATTCCAGCTAGTGTACCAGTGACCTTAATTTTTTTGTGTGAGCCTCTTGTCTTCCATGCACCTACTGCGGTTGCAACTATCAAGACTCCTGTTGTAGCTGCAATGAATCTGTGTATCCATTCAGTTAGAAATTCTGCAGAAGGAAAAATTCCACTTGGACAGAGTGGCCATTCTGGACATGTCAATCCTTGTCCACTTGCCTGTAGATATCCACCAATGAACATTAGCGAATACAAGATTACAAGGGATGCAAGTGCTAGATACTTGAAGTACATTACTATTGCACTATGAATTTAGCATCCATTCCAAGTGCTGCATGTCCAGGAACTGTACAGATATAGTGATATGTTCCCGGTGCACCTGCTACAAATGTAACATCACCGCTTTTGCCAGGTTTCATAGGGTTATCAGGTGTTCCAAATGCTGAATTCCATACTACACTAGATGGGTCATTTGGATCTGTAACAACACCAAATGCATGGAAGGACTTGCTGTCGTTCTTTACATGAATTGTAACTGTGTCACCTGATTTTACTGTGATATCTGGATTAGTACCTGGCTGGCCTGGCAATGCATTGAATGCATATTGCTTGAAATCAGCACTCATTACAAAACTTACTGAAAACTCTACTTTGTTTCCTGTTGGTTTTACTTCGGCACCAGAACCTGCGCCTCCACCAGAACCTGCTGTCACTATTATCTTGCCTTCCATTCCAAGTTCTCTATGGCCTGGAACTGCGCAAATGTAATAATATGTACCAGCTTTGGATGGAACAAATGTTGCTTCGCCAGATTTACCTGGTTTCATTGGGTTGTCAGCTGTTCCAACGGTTGTTCCATCAATAGCAGGACCTGGACCTGATTCTGAATCAGTTACTGCAAATGCATGAAATGATTTTCCTTTATTTGTTACAGTAAATACAATCTTGTCACCGACTTGAGCATTAATTGTTGGATTTTTATCGTCACCGGACAAAGCATTAAAGGCATACACCTTAAAGTCTGGAGACTCCATAAATGACAAGCTAACTGGTATAGTTTTTCCTGTAAATTTACCAGGTCCGTTTGAATTACCACCACCGCTGGCAGCCTGTTCTTGAAGTTTTCCTGCGGTTGGAAGATAAGAATTCCAGTAATCATAATTTAGGAAAAATATTGCACCACCTATTACCATTATTCCAAGCAAGATTGCAAGCATCTTACCCAATCTAGCAGGGCTTGTTCGAAGTATTGGTTCCTCGTGTTCAGTGTGACTCATATCAATATCCTATGTGGTGCGGGTTCTTGGCTTGATGTGGATAGTAATACTTGCCACCGAGACCAAATGGGTCGTCCATGTTTGCTTCTTTGCCCTTTGCAGAATAGTAGATCAAGTTAATCAAGAATGCAACAAAGCTTGCACCCAGAATCCAAGCGCCTATTGTTGCAATCTGGTTGAGCTGTGTCCATGATGTATATTCTGCTGGATAATCGTAAATTCTTCTTGGCATGCCCTCAAGTCCAAGCAAGTGCTGAGTATAGAAGACCTGGACAGAACCCCACAACATTCCAATGAAATGTATGTTTGCCAATTTTTCGCTGTACATTCTTCCAGTGATTAGTGGGAACATGTAGTAGACCATTCCAACAAAGCCAAATGCGATTGTACCTGTAAGGAACAAGTGCATGTGTCCTACGACCCAATAAGTTCCATGGCTGATAAAGTCAAGAGGCATTGCAGAGTTGAGAACACCACCAGCGCCTGCAGAGAAGAATAGTGCAATTCCACCTACTGCAAATTTCATTGGTGCTGCAAATCTGATTCTTCCTCCCCACATGGTGGCAAGGAAATTAAATACGTGCATACCAGATGCTGGCACTGCTGCTAAAGTTCCAATCATGAATACGACTTTGGTTGTAAAGTCCATACCTGTAGAGTACATGTGATGACCCCAAGATGCAAATCCAATAAGACCAAGCATTACAAATGCAAATACACCACTGCCTTGGCTGAACAGAGGCTTTCTTGAAAATCGTGGAATTATTTCATACATCATTCCGATAGACGGCAACAAGAAGATGTACACTTCGGGATGGAATGTAAACCAGAACAAGTGCAGGTATGCAATTGGATCTCCTCCCAGCGATGGGTTGAAGAAACCTGATACTCCAAGTCTGTCGGTAAGCAACATGATTAGTGCTGCAGCATAAGATGGCATTGCAACAATTGTCATCAAGGATACGGTCATCATTGACCATGCAAAGAGTGGAACCTTGCGCAATGGCAAGTCTGGGTGCTTGCATTTTAGAATTGTAACTACGAAATTAATTGAAGACAATATTGATGAGATGCCTAAAATCTTGAGACCAAATATCATCATGTCTGCAGCAGGTCCGGGTGCTCGAATAACTGAATATGGTGCATATGACACCCACGAGGTATCTGAGAATCCAAGCCATAGCAATACACCGCCGATTGGATTCATCCAAAATGCAATTGCGTTTAGTTTTGGATATGCCATGTCTTTGTATCTTACCATGAGGGGTACGAGATAGTTACCAACTCCGTTAGCTACTGGAAGTGCAAACAAGAATAACATGGTTAGACCGTGAACTGTGAATATTCTGTTAAAGGTTACAGAATCAGAGATTAAAAAGTTCTGACCTGGGAAGAACAAGTGTGTTCTTATCATCATTGCCAAGACGCCTGCCATGAACAAGAATGCAAGGCCTGTAATTGTATACAATAAACCCACATCGGTGTGATGTGTAGAGAACATTATTTGCCAAACTGGACGGGGCTTCTTTAATTCTAGAACCATGAGACTCCCTCTACTCTATTTGAAATCGTTGCAAATAAAACGTTTTTGATGATTGTCAAGGTGTGTCCTCCACAACTAGTGAACCCCTCATGTTGTAATGTAGCAAGCCACAATATTCTCTGCACTGGATTGGGAATTCTCCGGTTTGATCAGGTGCAAACCATGCGTGGTTTACATGTCCTGGTACTGCATCTTCAAAGACTACCCAGTCTGGAATGTTAAAAGAGTGCATTACATCTTTTGAATAGATCTCAAAATTATACGCGTGCCCCTTCTTCAGGTGAAGTGTGCTTATCTCCTTTGTTCCGTCTGCATGCTCAAAGCTCCAGAACCACTGTTGTCCTGTAACTTTGATGGTTTCGGCATCTGCTGGAACCTCTTCTACTTCCTTTTGGACAATCCAAGAATCAACACCGACGTATACTAGAATCGCAATAACTACACCAATGAATACCCATTCTGCTGTATCATGACCCATTTCTAATGGCCCTCCTCTTTTTCATAGTTGCCAGTTGTTGGGTCGTCGAGTTTCTCCCATCTTGTAGGAGTCTGGTTCTTTGGATGAGACTCTCGAAATCTCCAGACAAGCCATATCATGGTACCTGAAACCACTGCACCTACGGTAAATGCAGCAGTTGTCATTCTAAAGAACTCGTTCCAGACCTCTGCTCTCAAGTTGATGTATTGCTTTGCAGACTTTTCTTGTGCGTGTGCAAAGTGTACTTGGGGAACAAGCGCTAATGCTATTAATGCAATAATTGAAACAGCAATGATTTTCTTCATTTGCTGATTTGTCGTGGATTTAATTTTCTATTTAAGCGTTTTGTAGATTGCCAGCGATCGAGTTTGTTTTTTAATTTAAAAGATATTTGCAAGATCTGGGTTTTATTTTAAATGAAAATTTTCTAGATCTTGATTCTAGAATGGATCAAGATGAAAAACTAGATTTTTCAAGATCTTGATACAAGTTTGAAAATGCAATCTACCAAAATTATAGTAATCATGTATTCTACCGATTTCTACACAAACTCAAATTCATATCAGGTCTTGTCAAAATAATGTAAAATACAGATTGGACAGTAAAGGATCAGGCTCTGGATTTAGAAGATTAAAACTAGTTTAGAACTTACGTTAGGAGTTTTCTAAGATAAAAAGGAAAAAGAGGGAAAGTTAGTTTTGGTTTCGACTAGTCTATGCTACGTTTATTGTAGTTGTCAAAGGCGGCGACAATGCGTTTGGATTGTCAATGCTCTGCCATACAAAGATTTGAGCAGTGTATGTGCCAGATGCACTTGGAGTCCAAGATTGTGCCGGATTGAGCGATTGACCTGCAGTCAATGTACCTGTGATCCACGATAGTGATACCGTCACACCGTTAGCATCTTGTATTTGTACCAAGTATGCAAATGGTTGATCTCTGTCCTGGCCGTTTGTCAAGTCAGCAGTAATTTGTATCTGCTGTCCTGATTTTACTGCACCAGTAATTGCATTGCCAAACGAGTCAACTACTCTTGGGTTAGATGCCGGTGCTCTTTCGAGTGGTGGCACTATTGTTCCAATGAATGTTGTCGATGTCAATCTCAATTGATCATTTGGTGTGTATGGCGGTGGCAATGTTCTATCTCGGTATTCACCTGTTACGGTGTCACCTTCAGCAACGTGCAATCTGTTTCCAGATGACTGGAAGTTTGTGGTAAAGTACACTGTACCTTGGAAGATACCTGTTGCTTCGCCAGTCTCTGTCATGGTGAGCTTGATGCCACCTGAGTCAGAGTCAGACCATACGTTGGTGTCGAACTTGTCAACTGCCTTTGGATTAAGGTTCATGTCTGGGTCAACTATTTGCAATACTCCCTGGCCGTTGGCTGGGTAGCTTGCCTCTAACCACTTGATTTCACCGATGTTCCAGCGGATGAGTGCAGAGCCAGTAACTGTTTGATCTCTTGTGAATTCAAACGATACTGATACACCATCTTGTTCGGTTGCTGGTAAGAATCCATCTGTTGGACCTGTACCAGAGACTACACCTTGAACTCCTGTTGGGAGTAATCCTGAACCGTCAACTCCACCGGCTTGGCTCACGATGTTCTTGTCACCTTGTAGGATGACATAACCTGTGAATATGCCTGTGTCGACTCCAGTCTCAACCAATTTGTATGGTTGTAGATTGTTGCCTCTTGTTGATACGGTAACCTTGTTTTCATCATTGTCTCCAATGGTGTCGATAAGGTTTGGATCAAAGTTGTGGTCTGGTGCGACTACGGTAATGTAGACACGGTCAGTCCAGGTGTATACTTTCTGATCGAGTTCAACTGTTGCTCCAAAGTTTGATGTGTAGATGGTCAACTGTATATCTTGGTTGTTTGCACCTACTGTCTTGGAACCTGCTGGACCCCAGTCAGTGTATTCTAAGTGGATCTGTTCTCCTCTCTCTAGCAAGTTTCCGTTAAGTGATTTTGGAATCTTGATTACAGATTGGAAGATACCTGTGTCTTTACCGGTCTCTACAAAGGCAGATGGCTTTGCATCAAATGCAGAAGCCTGTGTGCCTAATTGTCCCATTGTTCCCTTGAATGCATGGGAATCCCATTCAATCAAGTCCAATGGAAGAGTATCAGCAGTCTGTGAATCTAGGTTAAAGTCTGGTTCCACGAGTGTGAGAATCATGTCTGAACCTATGATGTAAACAGATTTGTCTGATTGTAGTACACCGTTTCTTAAGTCAAATGTGGAAGAGTCTGTGACTGTTTGTGAGTGACCTGATGCATCGTTGGTATCAGTGTAAGTTACAGTGAGAACATCACCTTGTCTTACACAGTAGTTACCAGATGTTGCATTCACGTCGAATCTGCTGTTCTGTTTGGTTGTGAAACCGGTTGTTCCGTTTATGGAGCCATCCCAGTTGTTAACCTTTGGACAGTCATTACCAGCTGGACCATCAGTGAGCTTGATTGGCAAGTCTGCTTGGAAGATTCCAGCGTCTGGAGCAATTTCGGTCATTGGACCGAGTTCTCTAACCTGAGAGTATAC
>Ga0207700_10002067_pt1 | contig 11479 bp, 10 predicted proteins | sample LARL82metaG_FD_184348 | JGI IMG/M metagenome (GOLD analysis project Ga0207700, IMG submission 184348) | Corn, switchgrass and miscanthus rhizosphere microbial communities from Kellogg Biological Station, Michigan, USA - LAR L8-2 metaG... | ecosystem: Host-associated > Plants > Roots >...
CGTTTTTGGCTTTCGAGAACCGGCACCGATGCTCGGTTTTCCATATGAAACCCGGCTTTTTAACGTTTTCTAAACTCGAGGCCCAATGCCTCTGGATCAGGAGAGTCCTGGTTCGATCCCAGGAGGGGCAACTCAGAGCCCGACAATGCGTTATGCGTTGTCGGGCTCTCGCACTTGCGTCCTTTCTCCCTAGAGCGCTTCGGGTCTTTCCGATGTCCACAGCTACGCCGTGAAGCAGCTCGCAGATCGGGGCGGCTATGACATTTTCGTGTCGTGCTACTGCGAGATCGACGACCTAGTTTCGCAATGGCGTGGTTACGGTGCCGGCGGCGCTGGATACTCCATCGGCATCCCGCTGTCGCGAAGCGGCAGGGTATTGCTAATTGGCGTTGTTTACGGCGATGAAGCCGTCCTCGGCGCCGCAAGCAAGGCCATCGATCTGACGATTCAGAGATTCGTCGCTGCGCGGAAAATTGGGCCCGGCGGCGATGAAGCAGCGTTCGATGTGATTACTTCGCTCTTCCTCACGCTGATGTTATTGGCGATCTGCAGCAAGAAGAAGGTGTTCTCGTTCGAGCAGGCGTTCCGCCTCATTCACTTGATCAAGACAGGGACTTCGAGTGAGGCAGTCGACTTCCGGACTGCCAATGGGCTAGTCGTGCCGTTCGTGCGTTTGGATCTGCCGCGAGACAACTCCGAACGCATCGCACTTTCATCGGAGCGCTGTGGTCCGTCACTTCTCGATGCCGCGACTGGATTGGGCGTTCAGATGCATCTTCGCGCGCGTGGACTTGGGCACGTGCCGGTGCTTCGTTCCGACGTGCCGCTGCGTATGCCGTGAATTGCGCACGTCGCCTAACAATTGTTGCGGCAGACGGCTGATCTAGGGATGGCGCGGGTTGCGCCCAGATTCTATTTGACTCGGCCCGTGGCTGAACTAGGCATGAGGCCGATGACGAGCCTTGTGATCGAACGGATTCCCTCGGGGAGGATTACGATGGACCGAAGCGTTCAGTCGCGGGACACACTGCTCGTTTCGCCTCGCGCCCTCCGATGGTTCTTTTTGGAGAGCATCGTGGGCTTCGCCGTCCTTACGCTGTCAGTGCGTGACGAGCGGTTTTCGGAGTGATCAAGAATTACAAGAACTATGATTTTCCCCTCTGGGGTCACACGGTGTGGCCCCGGTGTGACTTAGCCCATATTCTCGGCGAGTTTGTTCAACAGTCCAAACTCTTTGGCGAGGATGCAGACAGTGGCAATGGCCACAATCGTCGAAGCGAGTCAACCAGATAGGTTGGCTCGCTTTGTTGCCGGTTTCCCCAGCCGCGACAAGCAGTCGTTCCGACTACCACTTAGTGAGCGAGACAAACGTCCATTACCTAACGTTCAACTTCCAACGTCCAATGGAAGAGGAGTCAGAGTGGTGGACGGCTGACCTCCGACGCCGCCTTTATTTGATCCCGCGGGCTTGGAGGAAGGAGAGGACGAACTCGCGGGTTTTGGCCTTGCGGGCGAGGTGCGCCGGGTTTTTGACGGAGTGGACGAGGTTTTCGTTGGTTGGGTAGGCGCCGGGTGGCTTGGTCGGTGGTGCTTCCACGCTGGAGGTGGACAGCGTGCCCACCTTTGCGGTTGGGCGCGGGTGTTGGCTCAGGTTGCGCAGCTGTTGGGTAAGGAGTCGCTGGTCGGCCGGGCTAAGGCGTTGGAGTCGCGCTTTTAGCTTCGCGTCGCCGTCGTCGCTGCCGCGAGAGCTTGGCAGCAGGGCTTCGCCGGCCGGTTTCTCATCACCCTTGATGACGACGGGAGTGCCTTTGTCGCTCCAAGTGAAGGTGAGGTCGCCGGTGAAACCGACCTGTTTCGACGGGTCACGCATGTTGAAGGTGAGGAGCGCGCCATCGGGCACGACCTGGTAGCTCCAGCTTTGCTGGTTGCGTTCGTCTTCGTCGTCGCCATAGACATAGACGTTTTGCTTAAGGGTATAGGCGCTGGCGCCGGGATGTGGGATGCGGATCTTGATCGTGTTCTGGCGGACGGCGTCGAGATACTCCTCGTTGTCTCCGCAGTAGCCTTCGTTGCCCCAGTTCTTGACGAAGAAAGCCCATTGGTCGTTAGCCGGGTCGGTGTTCACGTGGACAAACATGGCGAAGACAGGGTTTAGCTCGGAGTGGACGTCGTGCTGGCTGTCGAGGCCGAGGAGCCCGATGAGGATGGCGTCTTTGCCGTTGATCCGGCCGGCCGCAGCCTGGTCGTTGTCGTCGACGTAGTGATGATGAAAGTCATCCCACCAGGTGCTGGTGTCGTCCCAGTAATCGACTGTTTCCTCGGAGTCGAACTCGAGGTGGAGTCCGTCGCGGCTGGCGGTCTCGAGTGAGCGATCGGCGCGCTTGGCTTCCATGTAATAGTCGTCGTCGTCGTACCATGAATTGGAATGGCCGCCCCAAGTGAGGATGCCTTCGTATTGCACGGGAAGCCAGTTCCAATGTCCGAAGCATTCGAGGCTGGAATTTGTCTCCACCAGCGCGTCGGTGCAGTCGCGGGCGCTTCTCCAGGCGGCGGGGTCCTGGCTGCCGCAAGGGCAGACGCCGCATGGGGCGGGCGCTTGGCCGGTTCGTCTCATGCCAGCCCAGACAGGGTTTTTGGCCAGGCCGTTGTCGTCGATCGGGTTGCTCGCCCAGAGTACGTCCATCGTCTTGTCACGACTGCAACCGGGAACACCGAGCAGCACGAGGCCCAGCAATAGAGGGCGACAAAGGGCCCGCACGTGGGCGAACCTATCCTCATGACCTTGAGCCAAGAAGCGGTTGAGAGATCGAAGCGCCGCTCCGAGGACGAGCTTCACGACATGCCTTCCGTCGAGCAACGTTGTTAGGCGGCTCATGAGCTCGCTCCCGTGTTCATGATGTGAGTAGCGCACCGCGAAGCTCTATCGCTATTGCTTGTTCGCCCGCGGGATGATTATGGGATAGTTAATTAACGTACACATATGTCCGTTCGTGTGCGGGGAACTCCCCAACAAGTGAACTGACGCGCGTAAAAGTGGACTCGCTCGGCTCCCCGCCTGTGATTTCAACCAATGCTTGGATGCCGCCGGTGTGGGGCGCAGTCGGTGCATCAGCGGCGCATGCCGCGAGGCTCGCGACCACCGAGCAACGCAAGAGCCGCCGAATGATTCGTCCGAGTGTCATCCTCGACACGCTGCCTCCCGATCGATGACCGTGTTTTGGTTGCGGCCAACATCGGGGAAGGCGAAACGCTAGAGAATCCCAGAAAATGAACCGTCGAGGATGCTGATCGCGACGATTCTCGACTCGGCTCCGGCTTCGAGCGCGCCGGTGGGCAGGCCATCCGCGTCGCCCTGCATCACGTTCGATCAAATGATCGACACAGGCGTTTCGATGCGGATTGTCGCGTTGACCTCGCAACGACGTGGCGCGACGACAATACTGGCGCTCCGGTATGCGCAGGGAGCAGATCGAGCTCACTGGTTCTGCGGGGCCAGCTTTCCTTCCGCATCTCGCGCGATCGCCCACTCGCCCACCGATTCGCCAAGCTGCCGTCCGGTGTCGATATCGAACCGGTAGTGAATCCCAGCGTACATGCGCGAGAGACCGAGCTCGGTCAGCCAGCCTTGTAACTCCGACGTGCGCTGCGGGAACAGATGCTCGAGGACTGTGACGGCAGCCGACGATCCGCAGGAATGACCGGAGGGATAGGACGGATGATTCGGCAGCGGAAAGACCGTCGTGATTGCGGGATCGGCCTGTGGTGGGCGGATGAACCAGTACGTGTACTTCGCGTCCCAACACGCAATCAGCCCATCCATGAGTGCCACCTGCGTGAGGGCGAACGTGTGTGTCGCGTCGCGCTCATTCAGGCCATACGTGACGACGTAGTTGGATGCGACGGAGTTCCAGTAGCCGGGTGGCGTGAATGTTCCGGCTGGGAAATTCCAGTAATTCGCGATCGCGATCTGTTCCGGCGTGCGCGTGTCGGAGATCGCGCGGATCTCCTGCAATGCCGAGAGATACGAAGGCGATCCGAACAGCGGAGGCGGGCCGGGACGGAACTGCGAATTTGACGCGAGCAGCCACGGCGTCACCTGGCCGAATGTCGGACCGACCGGCGGACCCTTCGGAATCCACAGCCCCGGACCGACGGGAATCGTGCCCGTAAAGGGTCTCGTGAAACCGTCGTTCATCGCACGCGTTACGATTGCCGCGCCAATGGCCTGTCCGATCGACGTCCCGCGTGCAAACCACGGATGCGCATCCGACTGCTGATTGAAGACTTGCTGGAGGGTCGCCGTCGAAGACGGGAAGAAGAACGCGAGCAGCGTCTGCGACGCGGCCGCGACGGCGCCGCGCTCGGCCTCGAACTCGCTGCGACCATCGTTGGGATGTTCGTCGTCCGCCGCGACCAGCGCCCGATACTCTGCGACGCCGAGTGCCGCGAGGACGCGTGACGCGGCAAGCGGGCTCAGATTGTTCGATGCGATGAGTGAACGGGCGGTGTGCTGCCAGTCGAGACTTACCGGAGTCGCCCTCGACTCGAAGGATCCGAGCGCGCTGCTTCCGGAGGATGTGGGTCGGGGGGACGTGAGCGTTGGATCGCGATCGGATGCCGCGGTCGGTGCGATCTCGTTCGAGCATCCAGCGATCAGCAGCATTCCGATCGCGGGACAAAGGGCCTTTTGCATTCTCATATTTGCCTCCGATTGATGGCGGTGTGTTGACTCCCGGCCAACATTGAAAAAGGCGAATCGTCAGGACATCCCAGAAAGTGAACCGTTATGCACGGGTCGGGTCATGCGTCGCGGCGGCGAAATGCGTCACGCCGAGCCAACTCGACACGGCCCTTCGATAGCGGGGAGCGCCGCGTACCTCGACGTCTCCGCACTTGACTGCGTGTGGAAGATCGATGCGCCCGAGGCAGACGCGAGCGAGTGCTGCGACCATACCCACGATCTCGAGGTTCACGTCGTAGCCGGGATCGTCCGTACACAGATCGACGTCGGGACGTGTCAGGACGAGCCAGTAGGATCGATCCTCGTATTGCCGAAAACGGAAGAGAATGACGATACGCTCATCGGGGAGGTTGCCGACACGTATCAGTTTTCGGAGCGTCCACATCAGAAAATCGGGGTCGAGACGATCGTCCTCGAGGTCCTTGCTCGCCCAGTTATATCCCCACGTTCCGAGCGCTTCGACGACGGGACCGAGGGCGCGCCCCGCGGCGGTCAGACGATAGATGTGCCTCCGTTCGCCGTCGCGGCGAAACTGTTCGACAATCCCGCTGCCGCGCAGCGACTCGAGACGCTGGGCGAGCAGGTTCTTCGAAATCCTCGGCACGCCGCGGTGGATGTCGTTGAAGCCAAGCTCGCCGTGCAGCAACTCGCGCAGGATGAGTGGCGTCCAGCGCTCGGCGAAGATCTCTGCGCCCATGGCGACGGGACAGAATTGCCCATAGAGGCTCATGGAGGCTCCAATTTGCGTTCGCTCGCCGGCCGGTCGTGGTGCTGTTATGTTGGCCGTCGGTGCGGGGCATCCTGCGGCGGGGTGGTCCCTCAGAGATTCCATGCCGATTCCCTGGCTCTTCCCCAGTACTTTTTTCAAAGTTCCGTGGATTCGAGCGAGCAATCGTTGCGCATGATCGAATTCCGTGTGCTCGGGGCCATCGAGCTGCGCATCGAGGGCGGCCGTGAGATTGCGGCAGTGCTCAGACAGCCGAAGCGACTGGGCCTCCTGATCTATCTTGCGGTCACTCCGGGATTCTGCCGGCGCGACAAGCTCGTGGGCCTGCTGTGGCCGGAGTTTGAGCAGTCGAGAGCCCGTCAAGCGCTCAACAAGGCCGTTCACCATCTCCGCCAATCGCTCGGCGACTCCGCGATCGCGAGCCGCGGGGATCAGGAGCTCGCCCTGGAGCCGAGCGTCGTCCGTTGCGACGTTCGCCAGTTCGAGGCAGCGCTCGCGTCGGGTGATACCGCGACCGCGGTCAACCTCTATCGGGGCGCACTGGCGGACGGGCTTTTCGTTTCCGAGGCCGCGGAGTTCGAGCGCTGGTTGTCCGTCGAGCGGGAACGTATACGAACCGAGGCGGCGAGGGCCGCCGGGACACTCGCCGATGGGAACGCGCGCACGGATCCGTCGCGCGCGGTGGCGTGGTCGCGCCGCGCGGTCGAGCTGTCGCCCTTCGACGAGACGGCGGTTCGCCGCCTGATGTCGTTGCTCGCCCGTTCGGGCGAGGTCGCCGGTGCCGCAGTCGCGTACGACGACCTGGTGCGCCGACTGTCAACGGATCTCAACGTCGCACCATCCGTGGAAACGAGAGTGCTGCGCGAATCGTTCGGCAACCCTGGTGGACAGAGTTCACCGGCAACGTTGGCCGTGCCCGTCGAGTCGCTTTCACCGCCGGCCGCCGAAGTGCCGATGTCGGTGAGCACGCCTGCGCCGAGCGTCGCCGGCTCGGCAACGTCGCCGCGGCGCGATCGTCGGCTGATCGCGTTCGCCGTCGCGGCCGCGTGTCTGGTGCTCGCCCTCGGCGGAATCGCGATGGCACGAGGCGCGGGCGCCCGACTGACGAATCGCCCGCTCGACGCGACGAGGCTGTTCGTGTCGGTGCTCGAGAATCGAACCGGGGATTCCACGCTCAATCCAATCGGGGTGATGGCGACCGATTGGATGATCCAGGGACTGAGCGCGTCGGACTCGATCCACGTGGTAGACTCGCGCACGGCAATGCTGCTGACCGGAACTGGCGGGCGGACGATCGCGCAGCTCGCGGAGGCAAGCGGCGCGCGGTTCGTCATCGCCGGCGCCTACTACAAGGAAGGCGACAGTCTGCGCTTCATGGCGCGCCTGTCCGATGCCACGACCGACCGGCAGCAGTGGACGTTCACGCCAGTCGTCGCGCCGATCAATCGACCGGAAGCGGCCCTCGCGTCGCTTCAAGATCAGGCGCAAACGTTCGTAGCGCAGGCGGGATCTCCGATCCAGATCGGCGACATGCTACGGACGCGCTCCACGCCGCCACGATATGACGCGTATCGGGAGTACGTGCTCGGTATCCACTACCTCCTGCGACGAGAGCTGCAGAGCGCCGAGCAGCATTTTCTCATGGCGGCGCGGTTGGATACGACGTTCACTGAGGCGCTGCTCAACGCCGCGACCATACGAGCTGAGGGCGTCACGCCGCCCACGGATTCGATACTGCGGGTCCTCGGCCGCCGTCGCGAACGGCTGTCGTCGACGTCCCGACTCTGGCTCGACGCGGACGAAGCGGCCCGTCGTCGCGATCCCTCAATGTTGCGCGACCTCGGGGAGCTCGCGCGCCGGTATCCGGAATCTTTCTTCCCGGCTCGCTACGGCCTGGCCCTGTTGTCCTTTCGCCATTTGCGCGAGGCCGACTCCGTAATCCGCTCGCTCGATCCGAATGGCGGCTGGCTGCGAACGGCCGGTGCCGGCCACTGGCCGACTCTCGTGATGCTCGACGACATGCTCGACGGTGTCAACGCGGCGCGAGCAGACGTAGCCGCCGGCGCACGCGCCTATCCGCACAACATGGCGATCGCGTCGGCCGACGCTCGCTATCTGCCGCGTGCGGGCACACTTCGCCAGCTCGATTCGCTGTTCGACGAGGCGCTGCTCCTTCCTAAGTTCAGAGGATATGACGCTGGCCACGTGATGGCCGTGGCGTCACTCGAGGCGGCGGCGCATGGACATCGTGATTGGGTCCCCCATATCCGTGACCGCGCGCTGCGGTGGTACGGCTCGCTGCCGGCGGCGGAGCGCGGTGCAGAGGATGCGTCGGGAGACGACCTGTGCTGGATGCTGGCGTCGGTTCGGGCCTGGCCGGAGCTCCGTTCACGAGTGGCGGCATTGCTCGCCTCGGGCGGCGACTCATCGCGGTGGCTTCGCTACGAGGCGCTGGCGGCTGCGCATGACGGCGATACGGCGACGCTCACGCGGCTCGACCGTCGATTGAGTGTTGCGATCGATCACGCGTCCGTCGTTGCATTGGCGGAGCTACTCGCCGAACGCGCGCGAGTCGCCACGTTGCGCGGCAACAGCGCCGAGGCCGTCGATCTCCTGGGACAGGCATTCGCACACAACAAGGCGTTCGACGGACTGATACACACCGACCCGTCGTTCGAAACGATCTGGTCCGACCCGCGGTTCGCCCGTCTCCTGGTCCCTGTGGACGGCGGACGGCGATGACCGAACCGTCGTTCCGTCCGACGGCCAAGTCTTCTGTTGTCCGCGACGCTGTCCCTTAAGCAAACCACGGCACGAGGTGAGTCGCGATTCCCGCCCGTGAACTCAGTGCACGCGGTCGACTGGGCTATCGCAGCGTGATCTCGCGCCAGTGTTCGGGCGCAACCGCCGCCCCGACGAGGGCGCCGAGTCCGGCGCCGATCGCCGCGCCGAGCGCCAGTCCGACGCTTCGCTGGGAGCCGTTCGGTTCGTTCGCTGAGCGCTGGGCGTTGCCGATCACAACGCCCGTCGCCCCGCCCACCACCATGCCGATCGCAAAGCCGGCCACGGTTGGATTGAATAGGGCGCGGCCCGTGCTCCGCTGAGCCGCGACCAGGCTTTGTGTGGCGATCCGTGTGTCGTCACGCCCGCGCAAAATGAGTGTTTCATCATCGACCGACCGAAGCGTACCAACCCGCCACCCGGACGACGCGCCATCCTTCACCCGGATCTTGAAGCCAACGTTTACGCGCAGGGAATCGACGCCGGCCCGCGTGACGCCTGGCGACTGCGCACCCGCGGCGCACACGAGCGTGCAGAAGGCTAGGAGTAGCGCACTGAGGTGCGCATGAATGCGTGTCGTCATCGTTCGGTCCGAAGCGAGACTGAGGTTGAGCTCTCTGGAAGCTCGAAACGCAAATAGAGCACCGAAGTGCCTGAAGGTCGCGCGGTCGTCTTGATTGGTGTGCCGGGCGCGTCGGGTCGCTTCCCGCGCCGCTCATTGCGATTCGCGCTCGCGGCTACTTCCGCTCGAACGTCAGCACAATCGACTTGTCGCGGCCGACAACGCGCACCGTCATCGTCAAGCTCTTCAGATCGGGTGAGAGCGCAAACTCTTCAGTATCCGTCACCTTCCCGTCGTGTTTGTCGGAGATCAGCAGAGTGCGCTCATCCACTCGTCGGATCGAAGAAGCGGCACCGCGGCCCGCGTTCGTCGCCCCATTGGCGGGATAGTCCTTGCCGTCGAACTTCAGGCTCTTCGTCCTTTGCGCCAAAGGATCAGTGAAGGAGAGGCCGTCGCCCTCAAACTCCTTTACCTCCAGCGGGAACGGCGAGTTGACCGTCTCCGTGACGCTCTGCCAGTCTGCCGCGAAGCCCGATCCTCCACCCGTGCGTTGGTAGACGTAATCCACGCTGAGCGTCGAACCGTCGGGCCTGAACTCGCGGTAATAGTCCGTGAGGCGACCGCCATCGTGAGAGAGCTTCCACGTCGCGCTGAGCAGCAACCGGCTGTCCTTCTTGCGCTTGACGATCCACGTGTCGGGCGCCTCGGCCTTCACCGACAGGAGCGTCCCGCCGAGGCCCGGTTGGTCGCTTCCATCCACGACGATCGTTTCGACGTCCCCGCCAAAATCGAACGCGTATGTGTTGCTGCCCTTGCGCTGCACCTTCATCTCGTCGGGCATTCTGCTCTTGGATGGGACGAGCGTCCACTGGCCGATGAACGGGCTTTTCTGCGCCCATCCCACGTTCGTCGCCAAACAACCCGCCGACAGGACTACGAGAATTCGCTCGAGCACGACGGCCTCCTTCAGGTTCTCGGAGTCGACGATCCCGACGCCTGCCCTTCCGTCAGGACGCGAGTGAGAAAGCGCTGGCTCTCGCCGATGCGTTCCATTTCAACCGCGATGACATCGACCGCCTGCTCGAGCCGCGCAATCCGCTCGTCGAGCCGGGCGAAGGACGGGTCGTTCGTCGACAGCGTGGATCTCGCGGCGCTCGACGAGCGTTTGAACCTGTTGACGGTGATGAGGGCGACCGTCGCGACAATCGCGAGCACGGGAACCACGAGTTCGGGATTCGTCACTGGGGCGTTTCCCGGCGAGCGGACTGCGAATGACCGATCGCGCAAATCCACCCGTGCGTTGTATCCGTGAACACCTCGACGTCGCTGTACCCCGCGTCCGACAGCAGCAGCCGGTGCTGGTCAGGCGTGAGGTAGGCGGCACGCAGCAAGAGCCGCATCACGGGTCGATACAGCCAGTCGTTTCTGCGCCCACGATACGTCTCCGCGATGATCACGAACGCGCCGTGGGGTTTCAGGACGCGCATCACCTCTCTCACGTCGCCGGGCAGGTTGGGCCAGTAGTAATGCGTTTCGACGGCCGTCACGAGATCGAAGGTGTCGTCGGGAAACGGTAGGGAAGACACAGTGCCCTCGCGGATGTCCACGCGACCACGCGCAATCGAGGCGCGATTCCGTTCGCGTGCGACCGCCACACTCGCCGGCGAATAGTCGATGCCGAATACCTGACCTTCGCCCGCCATGGAGACGAGAGTCTCGATCGTTCGCCCACCGCCACAGCCAACGTCGAGAATGGTGATGTCGGGTTTGATGTCGACATGCGTCAGACCCCATCGCGTGAGTTTGTCGTGGCTGGCGTTCATCCCCCGCGCCAACATGCGACCCAATCCGCTCGATGGTTTGCGACACTGTCCGGCGACGTACACCATGAGCGCACCGGCGAACACGACCTTCCCAAGTATGATGACGTCGATCATCTCTTCGGGCCGGCAAATCGGTCGTTGATCCACGACGTGACGAGGTCGAGCACCCGCGGCGAGATCGTTTCGTCGATTGTCGCATATTCGGACGGCGCCCCGGTCGTCGCCGTCTGGAACAGGTGATTCAACTGCGGCAGCTCCACAACCCGGTAGTCCCGATTGCCGCCTCTCCGGAGCGCCGCATCGATCTCGCCGAGGTTCTCCTTGGCGGGGACCTGCGTATCGAGCGAGCCTCCCAGCGCGAGCACGGGCACGTGGACCTTCTCGAGGGCCGGACGCGGATCGTACGGCAGGAAGAACCGCATCCACGGCGCCGTCAGCGTCGGCACCGCTTGATCGAATCGCGCCGCCGTCAACGCGCGTTGTGCTTCGGGGATCTGGGCGATGATCTGCTGCTTGATGACGCCGAGCTTGGCGACGGCGTCCGCGGAATCCTTCGCGTCGACGACGGCGCGGAGCAATTTGCCGTTGATCGCGACGCGTGCTTCGATCTGGGCCGGCGCCTCGCCGCCGGCCGCGGCGATGCGCCGTAGTTGCAATGGCGTCAGCGAGTCGCCGCGCAGACCGGGGCCAGCCAACAGCACGAGGAACGCGACGTCGCGCGTGCGAGCGGCGATCATCGGTCCGATCAAACCGCCTTCGCTATGGCCGATGATGCCGACTCGGTCGTGCGCGATGCCGGACACGCCTGCGAGAAAACGCACGGCCGCTTCCGCATCGTCGGCGAA
>Ga0207700_10002068_pt1 | contig 11476 bp, 10 predicted proteins | sample LARL82metaG_FD_184348 | JGI IMG/M metagenome (GOLD analysis project Ga0207700, IMG submission 184348) | Corn, switchgrass and miscanthus rhizosphere microbial communities from Kellogg Biological Station, Michigan, USA - LAR L8-2 metaG... | ecosystem: Host-associated > Plants > Roots >...
CCTCACCACCGAAGGCCCGGCGCTCAGCCGGCTCACGGCGGCTTTCCAGGCTCGCTATCCCGCCTGCGAGGTCCGGCTCCAGGAGGTCGTGACCTTCGATGCCTACCGCGCGCTGCGCCGGGGCGACATCGACGTCCTGTGCAACTGGCTGGCCGTCGACGAACCGGACCTCACCGCGGGCGCCGTCTTCGCCTACTACCAGAGGGCGCTCGCCGTCGCCGCCTCGCACCGCCTGGCCGGCCAGAACACGGTGTCCATCGAGGATCTGGCCGACGAGGAGGTCGCCCTGCTCCCCCCGACCACCCCGCCGGCGGTCTACGACCTGCTCGTCCCCCGGTGCACCCCGTCGGGGCGCCCGATCCGCCGCACTCAGCCGGTCCAGACCATCAACGAGATCCTCTCGCTGGTGGCCCGGGGCCGTATCGTCCACCCGACCAGCTCGACGGTCCCCATCTTCAACCGCGACGACGTCGTCCTCATCCCGGTCGCCGACCTGCCTCCCCTGCCGCTCGGGCTGGTCTGGTGTACCAGCCGGGAGAACCCGCGCATCCGCGCCCTCAACGAAATCGCCCGGTCAATGACCGCGGCGCCCGGCGCCGCTGCGCCGTCGAGTCCCGGCTCGGGCGCCTGCGGCTAGCGCCCGCGGACCCATGCCGCACGGCCCTGCCGCGCCACCGAGGTCCCGGCCCCGGCCCGGTGAACCTCGGGGCCGGCCAGCGGCATGACCGTTTAGGCTGGGCGACTGTCGTCGCAGTCAGCCAGGCTGGCGGCCCGTGAGGCGTTACACGCGGGTATCGATCGGACGAGGAATCGACGGCAAAGGCGGTGAATGAGGTGGAGCCGGTATTGGATGGCACCGTCGCGCTGGTGACCGGGGCGTCAAGCGGCATCGGCGCGGCCACCGCTGCCGCCCTCGCCGCCCAGGGCGCGGCCGTGGCGCTGGCGGCGCGGCGGCGGGACAGGCTGGAGTCGCTTGCCGCCGGCATCAAGAGCCAGGGCGGCACCGCGGTGGTGCTGGAGTGTGACATCACCGACGAGCAGCAGGCGCTCGACGCGGTGCAGCGCACGGTCGCCGAGCTGGGCCGGCTGGACACGCTGATCAACAATGCCGGGGTCATGCTGCTCGGCCCGGTGGTCGGCGCGCCGCTGGAGGAGTGGCAGCAGATGGTGGAGCTCAACGTGCTCGGCCTGCTGTACTGCGCGCACGCGGCGCTGCCTTATCTGCTGGACGCCGCCGGGAACGGGCCGCGCCAGGTGGCTGACATGGTGAACATCAGCTCGGTCGCAGGCCGGGCCGCCCGCAACGGCAACGGCGTCTACTCGCTGACCAAGCACGGTGTCGGCGCGTTCAGCGAGTCGTTGCGTCAGGAGGTAACCAAGCGGTACTTGCGGGTCTGCCTGGTCGAGCCGGGCGCCACCGCCACCGAGCTGGCCAGCCACAACCGGCCCGAGGTGCTGCAGAGCATAAGCAACCAGTTCGGGCAGAGGATGCAGGCCGAGGACATCGCCGACGCGATCACCTATGTCGTCACCCGGCCGCGGCAGGTCGCGATCAATGAGGTGCTGATCCGCCCGACCGAGCAGGAACGTTAGATCGCTGGCGCCGCCATCAGCCTGTGCCTCAGGGCGTCGAGCCGGCCGGCCATTGACCGAGTGAGAAGAGGGGATGCCAGAAGCTCAGCGGCCAGAAGAGGACCGAGATGATGTACTGAACCCAGCTATGGAAGGCGGCCCCGCTAAATGCCACCGCCGGAATATGGGGTGGCGCTGTGTTGTACAAGACACCAATCAGAGTATAGATGACGATGAATATACCCCATTTGGTAAAAATAAGTCGTATATTGCCGAGGACTCCTTTATAAGTGGTCACATTAGCCATCTCAGCTCACCCCTCCCTGCGGATGGCAGAATCGCTGCATGATCTAGCCGTCGGCTAGGACCCAGGCCTCACGGTGACCCCTCAGCTCCCATCCTCCCCAACCGACTCACATGGCCTCTCAGCAGAATAGCTGGCACGTCGCCATCCGCCGGGTTGACATGCCGGACTGCTTTCCTAGCCCTTACCGTCCGGATTACTAAGCGCGCCAGTGCACTCCACCGCCCGGGTTACCTTTGGGTATGGACGAGTTCCGGGCCCGGCGCGTGGTCGATACGCTGCGCGACCGCGGCATCGACGCCCACCTGGCCCGGATCGGCGTGGATCAGTACGGGGTGAGAGTGTCGCTGCACGACGGCCGCGAGGCCGAGTGGGACACCGACGGGACCGCTGGCCTTGAGGCCCAGGTGATGCGGGACGGGATGCTGGTCGGCTACGTGCCGCAGATCGAGGGGTCCGAAGATTTCGGCGAGCAGCAGGTCGTCGACGCCATCGCCCGGACCGATTACGACCAGCCCATCGCCCGGCAGCGCGCGACCTCCGCGCCCGCCGCGCCGCTTTCCCGGGAGGGCGGTGTGTTCCGCCGCTTCCTGGACGGCTTCCGGTACCGCTAGCTCGCGTCCGCGGCCGAGAACGCTCGCAGTTGCGCCGCCTCATGAGGCAATGGGCGCCCCAGCCTAGGTATCCGCGCGGCCAACCTGGGCAATCGAGTCCTCGCAGCTCGGTAATTTCACCGATTCGCCAGCTGACTCGTCCTGGTTACGGTCGTTGCGACAAATTCGGTAACCGCAGAGACGCATCATGTATATGCAGGCAGAAGTAGCACGACAAATGCACGAGGAGATGCTGGAACGGGCGGCGAAGGACCGCCTTGCAGCGCAGGTTCGCGCCCTGCGTCGCACACGTCGCACCCTGGCCAGGGCCGAGCGGCGGATGGGCCGGGCCCGGGTCCACGCCACCCGGCTCCGGCGGGAACTCGAGGCTCGAGCCTGACCGGCCAGCCCTAACGGCAGACGAAGGCAGCCACGTCGCCATAGCAGACGAAGGCGCCCTCGTTATCGATCACGGCCTGTACATCCTGGCGGACGTCCTCGACGACTTCCGGCCAGGGACGGGTGGTCTCATGCTGGTAGAAGCTGGCCCAGCTGGCCACGAAGTCGGCGGCTAGCCGCGCGTCACGGATGATCACGGGTGGCTGGGATTGCGGGCGTACGCAGGCAACCGACCGGAAGGCCACGCTGAGCTGCGCCGCGCCGTTCTCGGCGGTGAACGCGTGCGTTGCCCGCCGCATCCGCCAGCCTGGCGTCGCGCGGCGGACGGCGTACTCGGTGAGGCTGCGCAGCGAACCAAGCTCCCGCCCGCCGTTGGTCACCGCGATGCACACCCCGCCGGGGGCCAGCACGCGGCGCAGCTCGCGTACGGTCCCCTGCCGGTCCGGCACGTGATACAGCATGTGAACCGCGAGCACGGCATCGAACGCGCCGTCACGAAACGGCAGCGCGGCCACGTCCGCGTTGACCAGCGCCGGAAGGCCTGCCGCCCGCAGCATGCCCATCGACAGGTCGCAGCCCGCCGCCCGCCCAGGTCCTCCGGCCAGCGCGCGCAGGTACAGGCCGTTCCCGCAGCCGGCATCCAAGACCCGCATCCCAGGCGACGGCCCGGCCAGCTCCAGCACCCAGCCCACGATGTCGAAGTACGGACTCTGATGCTGCCAGAAGCGCTGCCGGGCGCTCAGGTTGCGGTCATCGGCGTACTGCTCTGGCGGGTTCAGCGGCACGACCACCATCATGCCGCTCGCCGGCCGCGGCTATCTCCGACACCACCCACAGCCCACGACAGCAGTCATCCGGGCTAGCCGTCTCGGGTCATGGCGACCGGCCGCGCTGTGCGCGCTTCGGCCGGCTGGCCGCAGGCTTCGCACACGACAGTAGCCACCAGGCGGTGGCCGCACGCGTGCTCGAGCACCATGGGCGGCCCGTCGTCACCGGCCAGATGCTTGTCTCCCCAGCGCATCAGGGTCAGGATCACCGGGTAAAGTTCCCGGCCGGCCTCCGTGAGCCGGTACTCATACCTCGACGGGCGCACGCTGTACTGCCGGCGCTCCAGGATCCCGGCGCCGACCAGCGAGCGCAGCCGGGCCGCCAGCGTATCCCGCGGCGCCCCCGTGCGGCGGACCATCCCATCGAAGCGGCGGTTACCCAGGAACACCTCGCGGATCGCGAGCAAGGCCCACTTCTCGCCCACGATCTCGAGCGTCCGCGCCACGGAGCACTCTCGTGGCTGCGCTGCTACTGCCGTCATGCCACCACGATACCTCGTAAGTCCAGAAACTGGACGGACCGGCGCCGGGCCTTATATGGTGAGTCCAGATTTCGGACTAACTGAAGGATGATCATGAGCATCCGCGCCGCCGAGGCCAGCGCCCGAGCCGCCCGCGGCCCGGACCCGGCCGGCACCGGCCAGCCCGGGGAGGACCGCCGGACCACGAGGCAGGTGACCGTGATCGTCGGGGTCCTGGGGCTGGCGGTCTTCATGTCCAGCCTGGATCTGTTCATCGTGAACCTGGCGTTCCCGTACATCGGCCGCCAATACCACGGCACGAGCCTGGATTCACTGTCCTGGGTGCTGAACGCGTACACGATCGTGTTCGCGGCCGTGCTGGTGCCGGCCGGCCGATGGGCGGACCGGATCGGCCGCCGCCGGATCTTCGGCACGGGGCTGATCGGATTCAGCCTCGGCTCGGCGCTGTGCGGCCTGTCCCCGGGGGTGCCGGAACTGATCGCCGCCCGGATCGTCCAGGCCGTCGGGGCCGGCCTTATGGTGCCCGCCTCGCTCTCGCTGCTACTAGCCAGCGTCCCGGCCTCCGGACGCGCCAAGGCGATCGGCACCTGGTCGGCGCTCGGCGCGCTGGGCGCCGCGCTCGGGCCGGTTATCGGCGGCAGTCTGGTCCAGGTCAGCTGGCGCTGGGTGTTCTGGATCAACATCCCGGTCGGCCTGCTCGCCTTGCTGCTGACCGCGCGGGTCGTGCCGGAGAGCAAGGATCAGCACACCCGCGGCCGCCCCGACCTGGTCGGCGCCGCGCTCCTGGCCCTCGCCGTCGGCCTGGTCGCGCTCGCCCTGGTGAAGGCGCCCGAGTGGGGATGGGGATCGGCCCGGTTCCTCGAGGTGCTGGCCGCGTCGGTCGCGTGCGGCGCCATCATGATCTGGCGTTCGCGCCGCCATCTCTCCCCCGTGATCGAACTCGGCCTGCTCCGGTCGCGCAGCTTCGCCGGCGCATTCGCCGCATCGATCCTGTACTACGCGGCGTTCGGCGCGTTCGTGCTCAACTCGGTCGAGTTCCTCACCGGCGTCTGGCACTACTCGGCGGTCCGGGCGGGCCTGGCCATCGGGCCGGGCCCGCTGATGGTGCTGCCGTTCGCCCAGGCGATCGCTCCGCGGCTGGCCAGCCGGCTCGGCGGCCCGGGCCGCGTGGCCGTGATCGGCTGCCTGGTCAACGCCGGTGCGATGGCATTGTGGCTGAGCCAGATCCAGGCCCAGCCTGCGTACCTGACGCACCTGCTGCCGGCCCAGCTACTGGGCGGCGCCGGGGTGGGCCTGACGATTCCGTCGCTGCTCGGCGCGGGCAGCCTCTCGCTCACCCCGGACCGGTTCGGGACCGGAAGCGGAATCCTGAACATGGCTCGCCAGGTGGGTACGGTCCTCGGAGTCGCGGCCCTGGTCGCCATCCTGGCGCACCTCGGCCCCGATCCGATCGCCACCTTCCGGCACGCGATAGCGCTCATCATCGGGTTCTTCGCGGCTGGCGGCCTGGTCGCCGCGCTCCTGCTGACCGGTAAGGCCCGCTCGCCGGCGGCCGCCGTCGCGGCGGCCGCGACCGCTCCGGAGGAGAGCTGACCAGCGTGACTCCCGGCCGGTGACCGCGAACTCTGGTCTGCTCCACTACTGCCTGTTAACGTTTTGAGCTGCGGCCGGGGGGAGGGTGCCATGTCCAAACGAGTTGTGCTGATTGCGCTCGGGGTGGTCGTGCTCGTGATCGGCGTGCTGGCTGCGATCGCCGGCGGCGCGCTGATGGCGTTGTTCGGGTCGGATAACACCTTGAGCTCCGGCATACAGCGCGTATCGACGCCGACCCGCGCCCTGGTATCGCCGGCCGATTCGATTGAGGGCGCATCCGGCGCGCAGACCGCCGTGGGTAACGTCCGGTTGCGAATCACGGCCATGCCGATCGGGGCCGGGCGGCAACTCTTCCTGGGCATCGGCCCGGCGAGCGCGGTGGACCACTATCTCAGCGGGGTCAGCTACGACGTAGCGACCGACGTGAGCGTCTCGCCGTTTCACCTGACGCTGGCCCGCCACCCCGGTACCGCCACACCACCCCCGCCTGGTTCCCAGTCGTTCTGGGTGGCCAGGGCGAGCGGAAATCATCCGGCCCTGACCTGGACCGTTACCTCCGGCTCCTACCGGGTGGTCGTGATGAACACCGATGCTTCTCCCCCGGTGGCCTTCGCCGGAGGGCTCGATCTGACCATCCCGCACCTGTTCGCGATCGGCATCGGCCTGCTCGTCGGCGGCATAGTGCTTATCCTGATAGCGATCGTTCTGATCGTGCTCGGTGCCCGGGCCCGCCCCCGGCCGCACTCCCGACCCGCTCCTGACCTGGCAGCCGAGCCTTAGCCAGACAAAGCCCAGGTCTTACAGCCTGATCGCCTCTTGTGCCAAGCCCGCTGTTCGTAGTCTGATTGAGACTACTGGGAGACGGCCGTCACCGCCCAGCTCTGAGAGCCTGTCGCCGGGACCCGGTAATCCCCCCTTCCGGGTCCCGGTTACACCTCGGCCGCACCGGGCCCGCCGCAGGGGCGTGGAGCCGGGCCACGGTCATGCGGAGTGGGCAACCGAACCGCGATCTTCCGCCTCAGGCCGGGGCGATGCGTGGCAGCGTCAGTCGCCGGTGGCCAGTATGACGTCGGATGCCTTGATCACGGCGGTGACGTTGCTGCCCTCGGCGAGGCCGAGCTGGTGCACTGCCTCGACGGTGATCGAGGCCACCAGGCGGGTACCGTTCGCGTCCAGTTCGACGTTGGCGATGGCCTCACCGGCGTTGATGCTGGAAACCCGGGCCGGGATCTGGTTACGTGCGCTGAGCTTCATCACATGCTCCCTTTGTCGGGGATCAAGGCGTCTCTACCGTAACGGCCGCCTGGGGTCATGCCCCGGTGGCCTGGAACAGGCGGCCGATCGGGAAGCCGCCCGCGACACCATGATCGACACCGCCCAGTCGCATCCGCTCAGCCGCCCGTCGGCACCTTGTGCACGGAGGCGTCGAAGATCTGGCCGATCGAGGCGTCCAGCCGCGCGTGGAACTGATCGTCGGTCTGCTGTTCGGACAGGCCCTCGAGCAGCGCCCGGGAGAAACTCGCGATCATGCTCGGGTCCCTGGCCAGCAGCGTGCACGCCTCGTCGCGGCTGTAGCCACCGGACAGGGCGAGCACCCGGACGACCCGCCGGTCGGCGGCGAGGTCGGTGTAGCGCCCCGGCTGGGTCGGGATGGTCAGCTTCAACATGATGGCAGCGTCGTGGGGCAGCGCCTCGACGTGCACCTGCAACGCGTCCCGGAGCAGGGTCTCCGCTTCATCCTTGCGCGGGCTGGCGATACTGACCTCGGGCTCCAGGATGGGGACGAGCCCCGCGGCTGAGATCCGCGCGGCGTATTCGAACTGCTGATCGACGATCGCCGCCACTCCGTCCTTGTCGGCGTCGTTGATCACCGACCGCATCTTCGTGCCGAAGATCTGGTGCCGGTTCGCCCGCTGGAGCAACTCGTCGAGCGTGTCGATCGGCTTCATCAGCTGCACGCCGTTCTGCTCGGCGGCGAGCCCCTTGTCCACCTTGAGGAACGGGACGACCTGCTTGTGGGTCCACAGGTACCGTGCCGTCGGGACGCCCTGCATGTCCCGCTCCATGGTCTGCTCGAACAAGATCGATCCGAGGATCCGCGAACCGTCGAACGCCGGGTCGGTGATCACCCGTGTCCGCATCGCGTGGACAAGATCGAACATTTCCTCCTCGGAGGAGTACCGGCTCTGGTCGATGCCGTACTCGGCCAGCGCCTTGGGGGTACTGCCGCCGCTCTGGTCAAGCGCCGCGAAGAACCCGCGACCCGAGCGGACCTTCTCCAGTTGTGTAGCTTCCATGCCTGCCATCCTTGCAGTCCGGGAGAGGGGGTTGAGCAGTGCGGTCTGCGAACGGCGCCGCCGTTATCCGGCGATCGAAGATCATCAAGCCCGGCGACAGCACCACCTTCTAGTTGGCCGCCACTGCCCGGGTGAGCTCGAACACAGCCTGGTCTCCCGGGCACAGCTCACGGACATCGCCGGCGATGCCGACCCGTCTCGGGTGGCTTGCACCCTCGGGATGAACGGCTACCGTCAGCCGGTCGCCGCTGAGCGTGACCATGATCGGGGTCCCGCGGAACTGCATCGGGAACAACAGGCCACCGAGCTCGTTCGGAAGCTGGGGATCGAAGTACAGAACTCCGTCCCGGATTTGGGTGCCCGCATAACACCGCTGCAGGACGTCAAGGGTCCCGGCCATGACGCCGACGTGGATCCCTTCTTTCGTCGTGCCGCCCTGGATGTCGTCGACATCGCTGCGGAGCGCGATGAGAAACCGGTCCCAGGAGCTTTCCGGGTCGAGGGCGGCGAGCACTCCCGCGTGGGTAACAAAGCTCAAGGTTGAGCCGTGCGACGTCCGCCGGTCGTAGTACGCGACGTTCCGCGCGGCCGTGTCGGGACGGTAGTCGTACCGCAGCCGACCGAAGATCTCGCGCAATTCCCCGTTTGAGAAGAGGAAGAAGAGCATCACTGTGTCGGCCTGCTTGGTGATCTTGTACCGGTCGGGGTCGTCCCCCTCCGCGCGCAGGATCCGGTCGAGCCGCTGGATGTTCTCGTACTTCGCGCGGTAGGCGTCCCAGTCGAGTTCTTCCAGGTCGTCATAGCCCTCGAACTGGCTGATGATTCCGTCGCCCAGGAAGGGGACGAACATCCTGCGGCTCATGTCCTGCCACAGCGCCAGCTCGTCGTCATCGATACCTAGCCGGGCACGCAAGCCTTCAGTGCTGCTCGCCGGGAGCAGCGACGGCAGCCTCCCGACGATGTGGCAAAGCCACGCCACCATCACGTTGGTGTAGGCGTTGTTGCGCAGCCCGCCCGCCAGCTCATCCGGGTACTTCTCGTGGAACTCATCGGGGCCCATCACGCCGTGGATCTCGTACCGCTCCCGCTCGGGGTTGAAGTGAGCGATCGACGCCCAGAAACGCGCTATCTCCAGCATCATCTCCGCGCCGTATCCATCGAGGAACTCCAGGTCATTGGTGGCCTGGAAGTAGTTCCAGATGTTGTAGAAGATGGCCGCGTTGACGTGCCGCTGGTTGTGGCTGAGGTCAGGGTCCCAGCGGCCCGACAGCGGGTTGAGGTGGACGCGCTGAGTTTCCTCGGTGCCCTCGCTGCCGCTCTGCCAGGGGAACATCGCGCCCCGGAATCCTGCCTCCCGGGCCGCCGCGCGCGCCTCTCCCATCCGGCGGTAGCGATACATCAGCAGCCCGCGCGTGACCTCGGGCAAGCGGAAGTTGAAGAACGGGAACGCATAGATCTCGTCCCAGAACACGTGCCCGCGATAGGCCTCGCCATTGAGCCCGCGGGCGGGCAGCCCGGCGTCGAGGTCGGCGGTGTGACGAGAGCAGACCTGAAGGAGATGCGCGATGTGCAGCCGGATCAGTAGTTGCACCTGATCGTCTCCGGACGCGCGCACGTCGCACGCCCGCCACAATTCGTTCCACGCCGCATCGTGGCGCCGGAGCGAGGCGGCGAATTCGTCGTGCCGCGCCGCGGACTTGGCCGCCCTCACCAGGGTGTCGCTGACCGCCGGATCGCGGGAACTGTAGAACGCCACCATCTTCTCGACCCGGGTGGCCGCCCCCTGGCGGACGTCGAAGGCCAGAACCTGCTGGATGTAGTCCTCCACCTGATACAGCGTGCGGCTCACCGGAAGCTGCTGGTCCCCCCGGAACACCCGGGTGCGGGTCGCCTGGCTGATATACAGATTCGACTGCCGGGTTTCGGCCTTCAGAGCGATGACCTCCGGCCCGAGCGTCCGCGGGGAGACGGGATCCAGATGGCGGCCTTCGAGCTGCCGGTACCGTGCCACGCCGCCGTTGCTCACCCGGCTGTCGAGCGCCGAGATCACCTCGACCCGGCCCGACCAGTTCTCCGGGACGAGGGTCCACTCGATCGCGGCGTGGTGAACGTCGGCCATGCTGACGAACCGGCGGCTTTTGAGCGTGGTCTCCCTGCCGCTGCCGTCACGGAAACGCAGCTGGCGGACGAGAGTCGCGTTCCGGATGTCGAGGTCATGCCGGTAGCTGACCAATTCGACACCGGCAAGCCTGATCACATCCTCGCCTTCGATACGCAGCTGGAGGACCAGCCAGTTCGGCAGGTTGACCAGGTCTTCGTTGAGTACGGGCTGGCCGCCGAGGATCGTGGTCTCGCGGTTGTATCCGCCGTGCGCATACGTGCCCGGATAGTGCACGCCGTCGGCGTCCTCCCACTCCGCCGCGCCACGTGTACACAGGTAGCCGTTGCCCGTGGAGGTCAGGGCCTCCCGCAACCCCTCGACCTCGGGATCGAAACCGTCATAGGCGAGCAAGAAACCGTCCACGGCACTTCCTCCTACGATCGAGGGCCGTACGCCGCGAGGATCTGCCGCTCCGTTTCCTCTCGCGACAGGTAAACGTTCAGACCCGTACCGGAGACACGCTGAGCGCCCATCGCATTCCCGTACTGGCAGGCCACGACGTAATCGCGGTAGGCGAGATAGCCGTAGGCCAGCCCGCCGGCGAACGAGTCGCCGGCGCCGGTCGTATCCACGACGTGGTCGACCCCGATGCGACCGACGAACTCCTCGGCAATCCCGCCGGAGCCATCCCGGAAGAGCACTACGCAGCCGCGCTCGTCGAGGGTCACGCATACCGCCCCCACACCGCGGTCCAGGCAATGGTGCCCGAGGTCGCACAGCTGTTCATCGCTCAGACTCGGCGGATCGGCCGTCACCTCCGCCGACTCACCGAGCCACGTCGAACTCGCTTCGTCCAGGTTCATCTTCAGGATGTCGATGTACGGAAACCAAACCTCCTGGTCGGCCCACACCCGCGGATGGCGCTCACCCCCGCGGGTCAGCGTCGTCGCGGGGCCGTGGGCATCCAGCACCACGGTCGCACGGCTGTTCTCCTTGATGTGCCGCAGCGTTGGCTGCCCCACCTCGTAGTCCGTGATCGGGACGCAGACAAACATGTCGGCATCGAGCACCTTGTCGACGTCGGCGGGCAAGATCGGGTTCATGAAGCTCGTCTGCCGCTCGATGCGACGGTTCTGGTCGACATAGCGCAGCTCGACCACGTCCCCCTGGTCCGCCGGCGACGTAATACCGGAGGTGTCGATATTCGGGAAGGCCTCGAGGATCTGCTTGATCGGACCCTCGTCCTCCCTGCGGACATGTGCAATCGGGACGACCGTATCGCCGGTATCCAGCAGGACCGAGAGGGCC
>Ga0207700_10002069_pt1 | contig 11475 bp, 7 predicted proteins | sample LARL82metaG_FD_184348 | JGI IMG/M metagenome (GOLD analysis project Ga0207700, IMG submission 184348) | Corn, switchgrass and miscanthus rhizosphere microbial communities from Kellogg Biological Station, Michigan, USA - LAR L8-2 metaG... | ecosystem: Host-associated > Plants > Roots >...
GTAGCCCGCTTGACCTGGACGCCCTAGCCGGGTGCTTCGACGAGACGTTCCTGGCGAGCGACGCAGCCGGGACCCGGGTGGTGCCCCGCGCGGCGTTCCTGCAGACGCTGGCCGGGCGGGCGCAGAAGTTCGCCGATGCCGGCGTCGGCCCGGCCGCGCTCCGGCAGCTGACCTACGAGGATCTTGACCCGCATCATGTGCTCGCCCGCACCACGTGGGCCGCGCCGCGCACGGACGGGACCGGCGAGATCACGCTGGGCTCGTCGTTCCTGCTGCGCCGGGACGGGGACCAGCTGCGCATCGTCGTCTACGTCAACCATGAGGGACTGCCGTCATGACCGAGGCGATGACACAGACACCGCCAGGCCTACGGCCATGACACGCGTGCACCGGGGAGCGGGCAGCCGGTGGCGGGCGCTCCCCGGTGAGCGGACGGCCAGCGGCGGGCGGTGGCCAGGACCACCATCCGCCAGTGGAGACCGGTAGCGGCCGGACCGGCCTCAGAACGGCGCGGACGCCACGGTCGCGCCTTCGGCTGACCCGGCGAGCTCGCTGATCGCATCCGCGTTGAACATGTCGTCGGAGGTCCCGGCCGCGCCATTACCGTTGCCGGACCCGGGCCCCGCCGCGGCCAGATCGGGCGTGTCCTGGCCGGCCACGTCCCCGTCCGTGAGCCCGGCCCGGATGGCCTCGCCCATGGCCAGGCCGTCCGGCTGGCCTTCGACCGCCTCGCCAACCGGCCGGAAGGTGCGCTGGAAGTGCGCGACCCCGCGGTACAGATCGTGCCCGATGGCGTCCGCCTCGATGTCGACGGCGGTCCGGCGCCTGCCTTCCCGGTCGTCGAACTCGCGTACCTGCAGCCGCCCCATGACCACGATGGCCTGGCCCTTGCGGAGCGAGGAGACCACATTGTTCGCGAGCTTGCGCCAGCAGTTGACGTTGGCGAACGAGGTCTTGCCGTCCCGCCACTCACCGGTCTCCCGGTCCCTGAACCGGGAAGTCCAGGCCACCCGCAGCGACACGTGCGGGATCTCGTCGTTGACGGTCTTGTAGTGCGGCTCGGTGGCTACGTAACCCGCCAGGGTTACCGTTGCGCCGTTGATCATTGTGATCCTCCTGAGCGATTGCCTCGGCACCCGCCCGAGACTGGCTCACGGCCAGGCGACTGGTGCCATTGTCTGCTGCCACCGTCGCCGGCCGGCCGGGCCAGCGGTCACCCCAGCACGCGATCTGTGGATATCAGCCGCGCCGCGGCGGATCTGTGGACAACCAGTTCCCAGGACAGGCCGACGGGTGCATAATCGCGGGCCGTCGAAGGCGGCGAGTCCCCCGTCGGGGGCAGCGAGCCCCGGGTCAGGCAATGGCGAGACAACGCCGAGCCTGCCGACCGGCGACGGTGGACCGCCGGTCAGGCAGCGACCAACTCGGACGGCTCGGCGATCACGTCCACCAGCGCGCCGTTGCGCATGACGGTGATCGCGAGCGGCCGCCCGATCGCGTCGCTGAACATCAGCCGCTGCAGGTCCTGCGCCTTCTCCACCGGGCTCCCGGCGGCCGACAGCAGCAGGTCGCCGACCCGAAGCCCGGCCCGGTCGGCCGGCTCGCCCCGCATCACCTGCGCGACCCGCAGTCCGTTCGCCCGGCCCGTCCGCTCGCGCAGCCAGGCGGGCAGCGGCGCGGGCACGGTCACGACGCCCAGGTAGGCGCGGCGCACCCGGCCGTCGGCCATCAGCGACGAGATGATCCGCCGGGTGGTCGAGTTCACCGGGACGGCCAGGCCGAGCCCGATGCCGGCCACCGCCGTGTTGATGCCGACCACCCGCGCGCTGGCGTCGGCGAGCGCGCCACCCGAGTTGCCCGGGTTGAGCGCCGCGTCCGTCTGGATCACGTCCTCGACCAGGCGGGCCGCGCGGCCCTGGCTGTCTCGCGTCGGCAGCGACCGGCCGAGCGCGCTGACCACGCCCGCCGTCACCGAGCCGGCCAGCCCCAGCGGGTTGCCCACCGCGACCACCAGCTGCCCGACCACCAGCCGGTCGGCCTCGCCCAGCTCCGCGGGCTGTGGCGTATCGCCAGCGGCCCGCAGCACGGCCAGGTCGGAGAGCGGATCCGTGCCCACGACGCGGAACGGGGCGCTGGTGCCGTCGCCGAACAGCGCGTTCCCGCCCTGGGCCCGGCCGACGACATGCGCGTTGGTCAGCAGGAATCCGTCACCGGTGAAGACCACGGCCGAGCCGAGGCTCTCCCCCGCGCCGCCGGTGCCCGCCCTCGGCACCCGCAGGCTCGCTACCTTGGGCGTGAGCTCAGCCGCAACGCCCGCCACCACCTGTGAATAGGCGTCAAGGGGGGAATCGTCTGACATCTCCGCCTCCATGTCGCAATATTAATTACAACATTACGTCCGAACGGTTGCGCCAGGCGAGAGCTTCCTGGGTACGTTATGCCCTCGGCGAAAGCGGTAGCGCGGGGCGGGAGTGATCACTCTGTGACGCACCGGACGGGGCGGGCGTTCAGCGCCACCAGGGAGTGCGCCGCAGCTCCGCCACGTGGTGGGCGGGTTCGGGGACCGCGACGGCGTGCTGGGCCAGGTGGTGCAGGTGCTCGCGGACCCAGAGCGCGTGCGGATGGTCGAGGAGCATCAGGCCGTCGTCGCCGCCGGGCTGGGCCGCGGCGCTGATTCCGGCGAGCACCGGGACCTCGGCGGGCAGTGGCGAGCCGTGCGCGGGCCTGCCGACCTGGGTCGCGATCCGCTCGTAGAAGTCGTCGAGCTCGCCGGCCAGACCCCGCAGCGCGGCTCGCACCCCGTCCCCGTGCCCGGGCCCATCCGGGTAGCTGGATCCGACCCGCTGCCCGGACCCATCCGGGTAGCTGGATCCGACCCGATCTCGCAGGCTGGCCAGGGAGTACGCGGTCAGCCTGAGCCGCATGCTGGCCATCACCAGCAGCCACAGATCCTCTTTCGCCAGCCGCTTGGAGCCCTGTTCGGCCAGGTACGCGCGCACCGCGTCGTCCAGCCGCAGGCCCGCGGCGGCCGTCGCACCCGCTGCCTCGGGCACCCGCCCTCGCAAGCCGAGGGCCCAGTCCACTGCTTCGGTCAGGTACGCGCCGCCGCCGCGGTAGGCGTCGGCCAGGTCATCCCCCACGATCCCGGACGCGCCGCGCGGCCAGAACAGCGCCCCCACCACCAGGCTCACCACGCAGCCGATGGCCACGTCCTCGACCCGCAGCAGGCCTACCGTCCAGCCGGCCGGGGCGAGCAGGTTGAACAGCACCAGCACTGTGACCGTGAAGGCGGCCTGGCCGACCGCGAACGGCGCGGTCCCCGGCGCGTACGAGGCGATCAGGACGGCGACCGGCAGCGCGATCCACAGCGCGGTCGGGCCGGTGCCGATGGCGAGCAGCAGCGCGGCGCCGACCACGAACCCGACCACCGTGCCCGCCAGCGCCCGCAGCGCCGTCGATCCGGTCGATGCCGCGTTCGTGCGCAGCACCGACAGCGTGCCGAGCACCACCCAGAAGCCGTGCTGCACGCTGAGGACGTCGGCCACGGCCACCGCCAGGGCCAGGCCCACGGCGCCGCGCAGGCTGTTGCGCAGCCACGTCGAGCGCAGGCTAGCGTGCGTGGCGAGCAGGCCGGCCGCGCCGGCCACGCCGCCGAGCCTGCCTTCGGGGGGCGCATCAGCGGCCTGCACCCCGAACCAGGTGCGGCGCTGTGCGGCGATGACCTCCGGGCTGGCGCGCCCGGTGACGATCAGGGTGTCCGCGGTCAGGGCGCGCGCGGCCACGGCGATCGCCTGCGCGTGGAAGGCGTGCTTGGTGCACAGCCGGAGCCGGGCCGGATCGGCGGAGTGATCCCGCTGATGGGCCGCGCTGGCGGCGCGGGCGCGTTCGAGCCCGTCGAGGTCCGCATGGGCGTCCTGGCCTTTCAGCAGCGCGGCCACGTCCCGCAGCACGCCGCCGGTCACGCCCAGCAGATCCCGATCGACCTGCGCGGCCTGACTCAGATCGAGGTGCCCGTCCAGGGCGTCGCTGACCAGCGCGGTGCACCACTCCAGCAGCTGAACGACGCTGGCCAGCGCCTGGTCCGCGGTGGCCAGCCCGGTCGGCCGGTAGGGCGTGGCGGCGAACTGGGTCACCAGCTCGTGCTTGGCCGCGCGGGTGGCCTCCAGGAGGGCCGGAGTCGCCTCGTCGCGCGCTGCCGCCGTCAGGTGGTCGGCCAGCGCGGCGGTACAGGCAGCGGCGGCGGCCCGCAGCCGGTCCCCCGGCGTCTTCGGGGACAGCAGCAGCACGGCCGCCGTGCTCACGACCGCGGCCAGCCACCAGCCCGCCAGGCGGGACGGGACGGTGCCCATCGCGCTGGGCGTGGCCACCGGGAGCACGTAGGCGAGCAGGGCGGCGGTGACCCCGGAGGCGGCGTTGGGGCCGGCCGCTCCGGCGAAGAAGATGCCGAACGCCACCGGGATCGTGACGATCGCGGCCAGCCACGCGGTCCCGCTGACCGCGGTGCCGATCGTCAGCACGACGCTACCGACCACGGCGAGCCCGAGATGGGCGATCAGCTTGTCGCGCCTGGTCCCGCCGAACGAGGCCAGCACCAGGGTGGCGAAGGCGCCGAACACGGCGAACAGCGCCATCTGCAGGTCACCGATGACCTCGAGGGTCAGCGCGAACAGCGCGGGCACGACGATCGTCGCGCGCGCCGCCCGCATCGCGGCCGGCACCGACCACGTCGGCCGCAGCGTGGAAAGGAAAGCCAGTACCGGATGCGGCTGGGCCGGGAAGCGCCCCGGCTGAGCGGTGCTGACTTCCGAACCGGCCACCCGCACAGTTTAGAGGCGGCCTCTCGGCGGATCAGATGTCCCGCGTCAGGCGGAGCCGCGGGCGATCTTCAGCGCGCCGCGGAAGCGGTCGTACTCGGACAGCTCCTGTTGCACTGGGACGAGCACGAGCCCACGCGCGACCTCGGCGACCCGGGAGCCCATGTCCTGCTCGGCTCGGGCCCGCTCTCGCTCGGCGGCCAGCAGGACCATGTTCCTGCTGCCGGACGAGGTGAGCCAGCCGAGCAGGAGCAGGGCCGCTATGGCCGCGGCCACCCAGGGCAGCTGGCTCAGCTGATCAGACGCGGCGATCGCGCCCAGCCACCCGAGGCCGGCTATGGCCGCCGCGATGAGCAGCCATTGCCAGGCCCGGACCAGCCGCCACCAGGTGGGCACGCTGTCGCTGCCGGGCAGGGCTGCGGCGATCGCCGACCCGAGCGCGCCAGGGACCGCTTCCGCTCCCGACCTGGCCGCCGAATAGACGGTGCGTGACCACGGCAGCGGCAGGCCCTGGCCCACCTCGGAGCCGAAGGCGGTCAGCGCGTTGTCTATCTCGGCCGGCTGCGCGTCCACAGTGCTGGCCGTCAGGCTGCGCAGCCGGCCGGCGATGCTGCCCAGCTCCGTCCGCCTGAGCCGGTCACGGCCGAACAGCTTGCCTGCCAGTGACGCGACCGGCCACCCGACGTACTCCCGGGCGCGGAACTCGCGCGTATGTTGCAGCGCGTCCCCCGCCGCCGTTATCCCCGCGGCGCGGCCGAACGCGTCGGTCAGGGCAGCCGCGGCGGTCTCGGGCACGACCGCCTCGCCGTCGGCGGAGGCGTAGGCCCCGAACCGGCCGGCCAGGGTGTCCACGTCGGCCTCGATACGCTGGCCGGCCGCCCGCCGCCCCGCCACCGCCCCGGCCAGCACCCGCCTCAGCTCATCGAGCCCGGCCCCGGTAGCAGCGGAGGTCGCCAGCACTCGCGCGTCGTGCATGCCCTCGGAGTCGAGCAGCCTGCGCAGATCGGCCACGCATTCGTCGGATTGCTCGGGGCTGAGCAGGTCAGACTGGTTGAGCAGGACCGTGGTAACCGCGGAGTGAGCCGCGAACTGGACCAGGTAGTGGTGGTGCACGGCCGCGTCCGCGTACTTCTGCGGGTCGACCACCCAGATCATCAGGTCCGCGAGACCGACCAGGCGATCCACCTCGTGCGACGCGCCTGCCGTCACCGTGTCGTGATCGGGCAGGTCGAGCAGCAGCAGGCCGGTCAGGTCTTCCTCGCCCCGGCCCAGGGCGCTGGCCCGGGCGTAGCGGTGCCGCAGCTGGATCCCGATCCAGTCGAGCAGCGGGCCGGCCCCGGCCATCCCCCACACGCAGGCATGCGGCTCGCCGGTGGTCGGCCTGATCACGCCCACGGAGGAGAAGTTCGCGCCCGCGAGGGCGTTGAACAGCGAGGACTTCCCGCTCCCGGTGCTGCCGGCGAGCGTCACCACTGTATGTGCCCCGGACAGCCGCAGCCGCTCGCCGGCCCGTCCGAGCAGGCCGGCCGCCTCCTCGAGCAGGTCCGGGTTGAACCCGTCGGGGCCGCCGCGCGCCGAGCCGATCTGGACCACCCTGGCCAGCGCGTTCAGCCGGGCAGGCAGGCTCGGCGCGCCCGGTCTTCCGGGCTCGGCACTGTCGTCGGTGTCGTCGGTGCCGGCCGGGTCCGGCCGGCCGACCGCGGCATCAAGGGACTCGGTCACCGGGCCACCTCAAGCGCGTACGTGGCCTGGTAGAGCTGCACCGCCGCATCCTCGTCGGGCACCCCTTCGGCGTCGATGATCTCGGCCAAGCGGAGCATTTCCTCGTCGAACAGCAGGCGGACCCGCTCTCGCAGATCGGCGCGTGCCTTCGCCCCGATCTCCCGCAGCGGCCCGGGGCCGAACAGCGAGCTGAGCAGATCCTGCGCGGCCGCGCTGGTTCCCCCGGCCGCCAGGGCCTCGCCCGCGTCGTGACCGAGCAGGCCGATGATCACGACGAGGGCGAGCGACTCGTCGTCGAAACTCATCGCCCGGGCGACGGATCTCTTCGCCACGTTCTCAGCCTGCACGAGGTGCATCACGTGATCTTGCCATGAACTGATGGCCTGGGCCGCTCGCCTGGCCAGGTCCGGTGACGACCGGCCCAGCGCGGCGGCGCCCGAGTCCTGGGTGTCGCCCGGAGGCGCCGAACCGGCGGGCGGGATATCACCGGCGGCCGCCGAAGCGGCAGGCGGGGTATCGCCCGGGACCGCGGAATCGGCGAATGGGGAATCGTCGTCATCGAACGGCGAGCGGGCGTCGCGTGACGGCGGCCGGTGCCGCGAGGCGCGCAGCCGCATCAGGGCCGGCGCCTGCTCCAGCAGGGCCGCCCCGGCGGGATGGTCGCGCCACCGGGCCACGGCCTCTTCCGCGGTGCGGTCGCCGACGGACAGGATGAGCGATTCGAGGCCGGAACTCACTGCGGCCTTCAGCGCACGGGCGCGGGCCGACATCCGCCGCCTGTGCGGGCGTCCCGCCCAGCCCTGGCGGCGTGACTGCAGATTGCGCAGCAGGTCGCCGCTGCCCGCGAAGTCCTGCCATCGGGCCAGCGTTTCGCCGTGCAGCAGCGAGCCGTTCCCGGTCGCCTCCTCGATCTCGGTCACGGCCCGGGCATAGCACCCCTCGACCGACTGCCGTAGCTGGATTCCGGCGGCCAGCTGGTCGGCCAGGTGCGAAGCGAGCTCGGGCACCCGGGTGCGGAACGTGTCGAGCACGCCGGACATGGTCTGGGTGAGCACGGCGACGCGGCGGTCCTCGCGCAAGGCGGTGTCGGTCAGCCAGTCCCGGATCGGCCCGTACATCGCGGCCGGCAGCATGCCCTCGGTAATGATCGTCTCCGGGATCACGAAGCGATCCACCTCGCCCAGGCCGTTCTTCTCCAGCATGGCGGTGAAGTGCCTGATGAGCTCGGCTCGCGACCGCGGCTGGACCCGGGACAGCACGATCCCCAGCGCCGCGTCGCGCTCCTGCGCGTAACGCAGCAATTCCCAGACCGGGGCGTCGGCGTACCTGCTTCCCGTGGTCACGAACAGCCACAGGTCGGAAGCGTCCAGGAACTGGTGAGCGAACTCGCGGTGAGCCTGGATCACCGAGTCGATGTCGGGCGTGTCGAGCAGCGCCACCCCCTTGGGGATGCCCTCGCTCCCGGCCAGCACGAGCAGGCCGTCGCGGCCAGGCATGGCCAGGCCCTGCTGGCGCACCCGGGGCAGCGTGGGCAGGAACACGTTCTCCGCGAACCAGTCGATCTCGTCGGGATGACAGGCGAGCACCGGGCTGTTGGTGGTGGGCCTGCGGACGCCGGTCTGGCTAACCTGCGCCCCCACAATGCTGTTCACCAGGGTGGACTTGCCCGCTCCAGTGGAGCCGACCAGGGCCACGAGCACCGGGGCAGCGGACTGGCGGATCCGCGGCAGCAGGTAGTCATCGATCTGGGCCAGCAGCTTCTTGCGCTCCGCCCGGGCCTCGGCCACGCCCGGAGCCTCCAGCAGCAGCGGCGCGTCCACGATCCGGTGCCGCAGCGCGAGCAGGGCGGATTCGAGCTGCCGCGCGTCCACCCGCGCGTGCGGCTCCACGCCCTGCCGCTCGGTCACGTCCGCGCCTGGCCTTCCTGCGGCGCCCGGCCGCTACCCGGGACCGCGGTCGCTGCCACGGCCCTGCTCAGCTCCGCCACCTCCGCAGCAAGCGCGACCACTTCCCCCACGACCACGACGGCCGGCGGTCTGATCCCGACCGCGGCCGCCTGCGCGGCCACGGATTGCAGCGTCCCGGTAATGGTGCGTTGCGTGGGAAGAGTACCGTCAGTGACGACCGCGACGGGAGTGTCTGGCAGGCGTCCGTGCCGGATGAGTGTCTCCGCGATGAGCTGGAGCCTTTCGACGGCCATGAGCAGCACCAGAGTGCCAGATGACGCGGCCAGCGCGGGCCAGTCCACCGTGGATTTCTCGTCGCCGGGCGGAACGTGCGCGGAGACTACGTGAAATTCCTGGGCCACCCCCCGGTGAGTGACCGGGACGCCGGCCGCGGCCGGCACCGCGATCGCGCTGGTCACTCCGGGCACGACGGTGACCGGCAGCCCGGCCCGCAGGCACGCGAGCATCTCCTCTGCGCCCCGGCCGAACACAAACGGGTCGCCGCCCTTCAGCCGCACCACGAACCGGCCGGCCCGCGCGTTCGAGACGAGCGCGGCGTTGATCTCGTCTTGCGTCATCGCCCGGCCATAGGGGATCTTGGCCGCGTCGATGACCTCGACGTCCGGGGGCAGCTCATCCAGCAGCGAACGGGGGGCGAGCCGATCGGCCAGCACGACGTCGGCCTCGCCGAGCAGCTGCCGGCCACGCACGGTGATCAGCCCGGGATCACCGGGCCCGCCGCCGACGAGTGCCACCCCGCGGCGCCGGCCGCGGCCACGGCGCGCACCGAGAGTTCCCGATCGCAGGCCGCTTAGTACCGCGTCCCTGATCCCTGCGCTGCGGCGGGGATCGCCGCTCAGCACGCCGACCCGCACCTCGCCCGCCTGACCGGCCGCGGGCGTCCAGGCCGACGAGGCGGCCGCGTCATCGGCACGGACACACCAGATCCGCGCTCGTTCGGATTCCTCGGCCACCGCCGCGTTGACCAGGCGGTCATCGGTACAGGCGCAGACCAGCCAGGCTCCCGCGCAGTCACCGGCGGCGTACCCGCGCCGTTCCCACTCGATCCGCCCCGAGCCGGCGAGATCCTGCAGGGACGCGCCGAGGCGGGGTGAGACGACGCGCACCCTGGCGCCCGCCTCGAGCAGCGCGGGGACCCGGCGGGCCGCGACCGCGCCGCCCCCGATGACGGTCACCTGCCGCCCGCCGAGGCGCAGCCCCAGCAGGTACGGCGGCTGGCTGGAGGTGTCCATCGACCTGCGCGCTCTCCTTCAGGCGACCGGGTTCAGCTCTTGTCGGTAACCCCGGCCGAGTCGAACGAGGCTACCTCCCTGAGCGCGCGCGCCGGGGGTACTGCGGCGCAGCGATTGTGCGCTGGTGACCAGATCCGGCCGGAGCCGTTCGGAATGCAGGCATTTCGCCGTTAATCATGACGTCCGCGCCGCGGACGGCCCGCCCGGGGCGGGGTCCTCGTCGGCCTGGTCGGCGGCCGCCCGCAGCAGCGCGTCGGCGGCCGCGGCGGCCACCTCGGCGCCGCCCTTCTCCGACATGTTGGTCAGCGACGGCAGGCCGCTCGCGCGCAGCGCCTGCTTGGCCTCGGCCGCACCCACGAGTCCGGCGGGCATCCCGATCACCAGCGCGGGCGCGGCGCCCCGCTGGATGATCTCCTCAAGGGCGGCGGAGGCCGCTCCGACCACCCAGATCGCGCCCGGCCCGACGTCGCCGAGCGCGAGCCGGACCGCGGCGGCGGCGGGGGGCAGGCCGGTCACCCGGGCCAGCCGTCGGGTCAGCGGGTCATCGATCTTGCAGATGGCCGGGCGGGTCGTGATCCCCGCCGCCACCATCGCGACGTCGGCGATCACCGGCGCGCCGGCCGCCAGCGCGGCCACCGCAGCGGCCAGCGTGCCCTCGTTCGAGACCAGATCCGTCGCGTAGCCGAAGTCGGCGCTCACGTAGATCATCCGCTCGGTCACCGCCCGGGTGAGCGGCGGCAGGTGGCTCAGGTCGATCCGCGAACGCAGGATCCGGTACGAATTAGCCTCGATGAGTTCCGGATCCACGCTCTCCCCGCCCCCGATTTGCACCGGGTTGCTTCCGCTGATGCCGACGACACACCAGCATGACATATCGCGTACAGCTTCCGGCCGGTTCGCCGACAGGTACACTGACCGGGCGAATTCAGGGCCGCCCCGCCGCGCCGGAGCAGCCATGCTTCACGGTCCTGACTGGCTCGTCAGCCTAGTCTGGCTCACAGATCCGGACGAAGACCCTGACAGGGCTAGACAGGAACAAACGGACCCAATTAGCCACAATCACTGTCGAATGGAGCACGCATGCGGGGTGAACCGCGTTCGCGGGTGTTGGTGACCGGGGGGGCTGGTTTTATCGGGCGACGCCTCGTCCGGGCCCTGACGGCGGCCGGACACGAGGTCGCGGTGGTTGACCTGCGGCCCTACGCCGGCGACGCGGTCGAGATGGTTACCGGCGACATCCGCGACGATGCGGTGCTGGCCCGCGCGGTGCGGCCAGGCACGGACACGATCATCCACCTGGCCGCCATCACCTCGGTGGTCGACTCCATCGACGACCCGGTCGGCACCTACCAGACCAACGTGGCGGCGACCGCCAGCCTGCTCGAGCTGGCCCGGACGACGGGGGTCACGACGTTCCTCCTCGCCTCGACCAACGCGGTGGTCGGGAACGTCGGCGACGAGACCATCACCGAGCGCTCGCCGCTGCGCCCGCTCAGCCCGTACGGCGCGACCAAGGCCGCCGCCGAGATGCTGCTCAGCTGCTACGCCGGCGTCTACGGCATGACCACTTGCGCGATGCGGTTCTCCAATGTCTACGGCCCTGGCATGCAGCAGAAGGACAGCTTCATCCCGCGGCTGATGCGCGCGGCCCGCGACGGCGAGGGCGTACAGGTTCGCGGGGACGGAAGCATGGTGCGCGACGTTGTACATGTCGACGACGTCGTACAGGGCATCCTCGCC
>Ga0207700_10002073_pt1 | contig 11451 bp, 4 predicted proteins | sample LARL82metaG_FD_184348 | JGI IMG/M metagenome (GOLD analysis project Ga0207700, IMG submission 184348) | Corn, switchgrass and miscanthus rhizosphere microbial communities from Kellogg Biological Station, Michigan, USA - LAR L8-2 metaG... | ecosystem: Host-associated > Plants > Roots >...
GCTGGTGGTGTATCGAATTGGGAGAAGGTTTTATTCCGATGAAGGCGGCCTGTACGCGGCACTGGCGCTGGCTACGGGATTCGGCCCGTTCATCTATACGCGCTTCATGATCCCGGAAATGCTAGTGGCGTTGTGGCTGGCCATGGGATTTGATTTCTTTCTAACGTCGCTCGAACAGAGCGACCGCGGCGAGCAGCCATCAGTTTGGGTCTGCTGGGGACTGGCCGCGACGATGGCGCTGAACGTCCTGACCAAAGGCTTGATCGGCCTGGTGTTTCCTATTGGGACAATTTTTATTTATCTGCTGCTCACGAAGAATTTTCGCCACCTGTTGCGGTTGCGGCTGTTTTCCAGCTTTCTAGTGTTTCTGCTGATTGCCGCGCCATGGCATCTGCTGGCGGGCATTCGCAATCCCGCACAGGGCGAAGCGCGCGGCTTTTTCTGGTTCTATTTTGTCAATGAACATTTTCTCCGCTTTCTGAAGAAGCGCTTTCCTGCCGATTACGACACGGTCCCTCTCTGGCTATTCTGGGGTCTGATGCTGGTATGGCTGATGCCGTGGACCGCGTTCATTGTGCAGGCAGTACGGCAGGTTCCGGCAAAGCTGGCGGCGTTTCGTGAAGGGCTGAGTGCGCAGCAGCGCGCCACGCTGATTTTTGCTTTGTGGCCACTGGTGATTTTGCTTTTCTTCAGCTTCTCCAGCCGGCAGGAATATTACGTATTGCCGGGATTGCCCGGCGTGGCATTGCTGCTGGGCGGATGGCTAGCGCGTGAGTCGGCTTCAGCGCATGAGAGCGATGAGCGGCGCAGCGGAAAAATTTCATCGATCGTGCTGGTAGTGGTGGGCGTGGCAATTTGTATTGTCTGCGTGGCGCTAGCGTGGCAGGCGCAAGCTCCGCCACCGAACTATGACATCGCAGAGCTGCTCAAGAAAAATCCGCAAGATTACGCGCTCTCATTCGGACATATTCTTGACCTCACGCCGCAAGCCATGGGCGCGTTCAAGGTTCCGCTGCTAGCCGCGGGATTTGCATTCGCGCTGGGAACAATCTTGAACTTTGCTTTACGCCTGCGCAATCGCGCTTTCGCGGCGAACCTGGCATTAACGTTGATGACAATGGTTTTACTCTTTGCAACTCATCAAGGGCTGGTGATTTTTTCGCCGGTGCTTTCATCGAAGGTTTTGGCAGATGCTATTGAATCGCATTGGAAGCCGGGAGCAATCATTGAAGACAATGGCGATTACGAAGCGGCTTCCAGCGTGAATTACTACACGCGGCATCAGATCCGAATTCTGAACGGGCGTTGCAACAACATCTGGTATGGATCAAAGTTCCCGGACGCGCCGCCGATCTTTGACGACGATGCATCGTTCGAGCGGTTATGGAACAGCGATACGCCCGTTTTTCTTCTGACCGATGCTAAGGCGAATATTCGCGCCAAGACAAATGACGAGTGTCCGCAAAAGGATCGGTTGCCGGCGTTCCGGAACAGAGGCGGATGCGGGCTGGCGCAGTGGGGCGGGAAGCTGCTGATTGGCAATAACGCGCTTTGTCGCGAACGCATGTAAGAGACCCTACTTTTTCGGATGTCTCGCCTGCGGTGCTCATGCGGTTACGTCGGAGGTCCCTCGCTGCGCTCGGGATTTCGCCTGCGAGCTTCAAACGCCCGCAAGACGGCTCAACTTACGAATGGACCGAAACCTTGTCCCGGTCAGACTTGGCCGCGCTAACAGGCTCCGGCTCGTGCGGATGTGCCGGACGAATCTTGCCATTTTCAAGAATGAAAACTTCGCCGCGCCAGTGAACGGTGTGGTCGGCAAAGCTGGCAAACCAGACAGCGAACGCGACCAGGTCTCTGATCGGCACGAGCCACAAATGCCGCCACAGGGCGCGATCATGCACCACTCCGACGCCAACCTTGATCGCCACGGCGGCTCGCAGAGCCGCGGCTGCGGCCAGCGTTGCCCACGACCACCAGGCAAACGGCGCAAGCAGAACGGCAAAAATCGCCCAGGGCAGGCCAAAGGTGAGAAGCAGGCCAATGTAGCCCATGCGGCGGGAGTCGCGTGTGCTGCGCGCCCAGCGCATCTGGTGCTCAAAAAATCCGCGGAAGCTGTACGCGGGCAGATGCGTTTCCACTACAACATCTGCCAGCACTACTTCATAACCGGCTTTGGCAATGCGAAAACCCAACTCAAAATCGTCGGCAAGATAATCGACCAGCGGACGCAACCCGCCGATGGCATCGAGCGCGGTGCGCGACATGGCCAGCGTTGAGCCAAGAGCAAAATGAATTCCGCCTTCAATCTGGCGGGCAACCAGCACGCCGGCGATAAAGTCCGTGCTAATGCCGATGGATTCAAGCTTTGACCCCAGCGTGTCGGCGGCAATGCCGCGATAAGGACATGTGACCATGCCGACCTGCGGACGCGCGAACGGCGCCATCACGCGGCGCAGATAATCGGGCGTGACGAAGATATCACTGTCGTTAATAAGAATGTGGTCATACTGCGCTGAGCCCAGCATCTGCACCAGATTGCTGGTCTTGCGGTTATTGCCCAGCACTTCAGGGCAGACCATCAGCCGGATTTTGCAGCCGGGAAATTCGCGGATCAACCGCTCTACGGCTTCCACTGCGGGATCGTCGGGCTCACTCACGCCAAAGATGATTTCGTACTCCGGATAATCCTGCGTGCAGTGGCTGCGGAAGCTTTCATACATCTGCGGATCGACGCCGCGCAGCGGCTTAAGAATGCTCACAGACGGAGTGACAGCCGCTCCCTGGCGGCGCGACCGAAGAAAAGTCCGGGCGCTCCACAGGCAGAGCAGGTAAAAGCCCATGCCGCACACAGCCAGCCCAGCCGCTATTAATCCTGGAAGAAGGTTCAACATTCCCGCCCGCGATCTTTAGTTCATTCTAAATTGTTTATTCAGAGCCTTAATAATACTTTACAAATCGACTTTTAGAGCCGAGAAGCGGGTAATTTGCTCAAATTTTCCGAGGTTCTTGCGCTCGATGCCCTACATCGTCAAGGCGGTATTCACCTGTCGCCAGTCGATCTTGTGCAGCAGCTCCTTGATGCGGTCTTCAGGGCCAAAGATCCGAACTTCAATGTTTTCAATGAACGGCGTATCGGGTTTGTGCACAAAGAAGTTCCTGTAAACGTCATTCACGTCTTCCCAGCGGCCCAGCTTGCCATTGCTGAAGAACAATACATAAGCCACGCCGTGGCTAAAAGGATTGTTGCGGTCTTTGTGCACAAACGTTGCGCCGGGAATCTTGGGGTCAACTTTTAGATCGGGGCCGGTAATCATGGGCACCACCAGCATGTTGAAGTGGACCTGCACCTGGAGATGCTGCAAGTCTTCAATCATGGCCGCCTCAAGCTGCTTCTTTTCAATGTCTTTTTCCGCTGCGTTCTTCTGCAGCCGGGGCTCAACCAGCGTTTTATAGCGCTTTGAGTCTTTGCGGACTTCATAGGTGCGCTTGAGCAACTGGTCAATATCCATGGGACGGTCGCCAAAGGTGTCCACCGTCGGATGGTCAATTGTGGCGTCGATCTTTTCGTCCCAGTCCGGGCTGCGGAACTGGTCCAGCAGCTTGTCCATGACGGTCGTGTATTTGGTCAAGGCCTTTTGCTCGGCTGGGGTGGGCGGATGCGGTTTGTAGAACCCATAGACAGCCGTGGAAATCACCGCGCACATCAGCGCAACCTTCCATCTATGACGACTCATGAATTTCTGGCTCCTGTGAAGTATCTTTTTTCTCGATCAGGGCGCTGCCGGTGGGGGATCTAAAATCCTTTGCTGCCCGAATTCATCTTATAATATGGGTAGCTGATGTCGAACCGGATGGTCGCTGTCTGGCTCGTGGACGCCGGGGATTCCCGGGCTGCGCGATCCAGAGAGAGGAAAGTCCGAACTCCGCAGAGCAGTGTGCCGGATAACGTCCGGGAGGGTGCTTCAGTAGCGCGTTTCGGCGCGGCGCTGAAGTGGCTCGACGGCTAGTGCCACAGAAAATATACCGCCGCACATAAGTGAATGGCGAAAGCCAATTCGCTTTTGCGCCGGACGCAAAGGCCAAGCAGGCGCAAGCCCGCAGAGCCTGAGATGTTCGACGGCGGGGTGAGCCGAATGGTGAGAGCCGTTCTGCTCGAACCGGGCGCGAGGGCGAAGCAGGCGCAAGCCGTTGCGGAGCCCTTGAGTTAAAGCGGTAAGGGTGAAAAGGTGCGGTAAGAGCGCACCGGTCCCGCAGTAATGCGCGACGCATGGCAAACCCCACACGGAGCAAGACCAAATAGGGAGGGAATGGCAAAGCGCGGGGTGAGCGGGCGGTGAGAGCCGTTCTGCTCGAACCGAGCGCGAGGGCGAAGCAGGCGCAAGCCGTTGCGGAGCCCTTGAACAAACGCCATGCGTGCCGGCTCGGTGCGCCAAACCTTCGGGTAGGTCGCTTGAGCCGATCAGTAATGACCGGCCTAGAGGAATGACCGTCAGCGGCGGCAACGCCGTACAGAATTCGGCTTATAGGTTCGATATCGCATGTGGCCCTCGGATTCGAGAGGATCTGGGGGCCTTCAATTTTTTCTAACGTACTTATTGTCCGGTCACAAATGCACCGGGCCAGCCGCCATGAGCATCAATCACCTTGTCGATCTCGGCCATAATCCGGATGGTCTCCGAAAGGGCGACGATAATCTTCTGATAATGGATAATCTCGTCTTTTGAAAGAGTACGGCCCTTGCGATCTTTCAGCCACTTTTCGCAGACCTGGTACCCACCGATTTGAAAGTTCCAAACCCCTTCAGGGACGCGAGGGAACCCGCATGTTTGTGCCTTATCCAGCCATACGGTATCACGGGCGTATGAGACTTTCTCGATCTCGGGTTTTGAAGTGCCGCGGTAGATCGCAATCGGCTCGTCAAGTTTGGGCGATTCAAGGAGATGCATGCCTACCAGTTGCCCACCAAGCGCACCCAGTGTGCGAAATAATGCGATGCGTGACGTCAGCGGCAAGCGCGGAAAATCTATCTTGAGAAATTCCGCGTAGCGCCTCCGATATGCAGGACTGTAGAAGACCGCATAGGCATAATTAAAAATATCGTCTGCTATGAGGCCAAAAGGAAGTTCGCCTTCGGCCGCTTGAGTATAGCCCAAAGCTGCTGCGAGCCTAGCGGTAAAGGTTCGCCGAAGATTGGACGACTGCCCTTCCATGACGGCCAATTCGCCACTCTTCCGATATAAGTAGAGCGGAAATAAGCAGGACTGAGTTGTCGCTTCTCCGGCCTTCGCTTCAGTGATGAACCTGGAACAGAAGAAGTGGTCCCCTGTGGGCGACTTATTGCTGCGGGCAGTGAGCAGTCCAAGATTCCGCGCCGCAGCCATGTGCCCCATATTCTCTCCCCGCGGCATGCAGTGAAATCCCCGGGAATGCCCCGTGTAGAAGGTGTATCGCGTGTCAAAAGGCCTGTAAAGGATCGGAACGAAAAGGGAAGGGCTAATCTTGCTAATCCGCAGGTCTTTTTGTGCAAGCGCCACTTTCCAGTCTCGAGAATCCTCCCCCAGTTGATATTTTGATCGGGCTTGTTCAACCGAGAGCGAAGCGAAATCTGCCGTGACAGTTTCCGCCTCTTGACGGGTGAAATGGATCGTGAGAGAGTCGCGCCCTGTCACAATCCCGACACTTGAGGAGATGAACATGTCGGCGAGGCTGACACCTAAGTCATACTCCGTGCGCAATTCTTCATTCTGGGGAATGAACAAGTAAAACGGTCGACCGGGATTGATTTGAGTGAACTCTACAGATGCGCTGGATGTTAGGCGTTGGTATTTTGAGTCGCGAGTCCCGAAAAGATCTGCGTGAGAGACTCTAGCTTCGCCCTTACCCTTAGCTGCTCGGCACAAGATGCTGATGGCCACGCCTTGTTGAATTTCGAATACGTTCTCATCAGAAGAGCCGTCCTCCGCCTTCTCGGCACGCTTGCTGTTGCCATGGAGATCAAGAATCTTTACCGAAGAGAAACTAGATAACAAGGAATGTCGCATTCCACGGAATGTCGGATTAGCCAAATACCCGTGGTTAGTGATCAGACCGAGTACGCCGATGCTCGTGGAGGTCAGGCTTGTTTCGCAGTACCGAACAAACTTCACATAGTCGTCTTGGAGCCAACGAGGATTGCGCTCACCCAATGGAACACCTTCTATCTCGAAATAAGCTCTCATGAGCCTGCCTATATGCGTGAGTTCGCCTTGGTCCGACTTACTAGGATTATGTGATGCGGCCGAGTAGGGAGGATTGCCAACGATGACTGTGAAATGCTCGTTCCGTTTGATGTGATTGACGGCTTTAGCTTCGTGTGCAAGCGCTGGAGCCCATTCCTCGAAGTCACGTTGCTTCTTGTCGTCTCCCGCCGGCTCAAGAGAATTGGTTAGGTAGACTCTTGCCCGCTCATTACTCGCAAAGCGATATCCCGTGCCAAACAGCTTTAGCCCTATCTTCATATGGGCGATTGCATAGGGAGCCATCATCAACTCGTAGCCATATAGCCTGGGCAAAAGGTGCTTGGGTACATACTGATTCCATAGGTTGGGAAGCTCCAGCGCCATGTGGCCCTCTTTGATCCACTTGGCCTTCATAGTCTCGTAAATCACATCGATTGCCTCAACCAGAAATGTGCCTGTTCCGGTGGCAGGATCGAGGATGGTTACAAAAGGAGCGTCAGGCGAAATGCTTTCCGGAATGTGTAATGCTTTTTGGCGCTTGATTGTCTCGCCCCAGGTGGCAATGTCCGCCAGCCCATCAGCGAGACCAAACTCCTTTTGCAAAAGCTCATGGATGCTGCGCACTATGAACGAAACAACCGGCCTCGGGGTATAGAAAACACCACGTTGCATACGTTTCTGGGGGTCATATTCCTTGAGGAAGAGCTCGTAAAAGTGAATTGCCGGATCTTCCTTCGGATTCCGGTCATCGAAGTCGCGCAACACAGCCTCCATGTCGGCATCGCGCAGGAGCTGCACCACCTCACTGATTCCAAGCTCGTCAAAGTCAATTTTTCCTTTGCGCCCACCAACATTCAGGAACGTTTCCAGAAGCTCCTTAAGAAAAGGGTTGGTAACCGGAACCATATCGGTCAGGTTGTCGGCTACGATGCCGGAAGGCCGGGAAATGCGGGCCGTCAAAAGACCGTAAGAAATCGTTTGTGCGTACATATCAGCGAAATCGTCTTCGCTGAGATCGTGAATCAATGCCTCCTTGAATGCGGCGTACAGCTTGCGCAACTGGCCCTTTTCATTTTCGAGCGTTAGAACTGCCCTGGCGCGTTTACGAATTCGCTGCGCCAGACCAGCCAACTGAAGAGCGAGCTCTTTCGATGTTTTGATTACCTGCTGATGCCGCAAGGTGAATGCCGACGACCAGGTAGCACGCCATTTCTCCATGTCCCTTGTGTCTTTCGGCCAGCAAAGCCGTTCGCGTAGCATCTTGTCCGTGTGCGCCGTATGGAGCGCCGTGTCTTCATCGTCCCAGCCCAGGACGCGCAGAACGGGGAGGTCTCCTTGCCCTGGCTCTTCAGCGAAATGCGCAAAGGTGATATCGCGATGATTGGTCTCACCGTATGTAGAAATAAATAGCAGATCATGGAGTTGCCATGTAGCCTGCTGCGACCGGCTGGCTGACTGGCGTTTCTTGACCACCAGCGCGCGCAGAATGCGGCGCAAGGCCACCACCGGAAGCCGTTGCGGCTCAAAGTTGACGAAGAAGATGCCCCAGGGCTGTTTCGACTCCAAAGGCCGAAGCTGCTTTATCTCTTTGATCTTGGCCGTGGTACCAGAATCCAGGCCCAATTCGTCGGCCGAGTACTCGAAGAACAGGTCCTCAAAGTCAGAGCTTTCAATTGGCCAGGCGAGCTCATCACGAAGGTATTTGATGAGCTGTGGAAACGACTTAATGCTGCGGAGGTCAACGGGAGGCACGTGCTTTTCTCTCTTCTCTAACTGAGTTCCATCCAGCACTTCAGATTGGGTTTGACTCCAATCGGGGCCTGGACCTGTTTCAGATACGTGTTCTTGATATGTTTTTCCATTTTGACCCGAATCTCTGTCAGTGTCTGGTCCGGAATCAAGTGCTGGCGTGGCGTCTCAGGCTTGCAGGCGATAACGGCATCAATTTCAGCTGGGTCTTCCAGCACTTTTTCAGTCGCGAAATCATGCAGGTACCACTTCACAAACCCGGCGTCTTCTGTCCATGCAGCGGCGTCCTCTCGCTGGCCCTCTTGCAGCCGTGCTGTCGGGGCGGGCATGGCAAAGCAGAAAAACACAGCTTTCGTATCGGGCTTGGGATGTTGCTTTCCGCTGAATACACGCCCCGGCATTGCGTCAAGCTTGGTTGCCAGATCAGGATAGTCCTGCAGCAGCTTTTGAAATTCGAGATGCATTTTTTCGGTAGCGCTGGTAGAGCCTTCGTACGCTTCTGCAAAATCCTTCAGATCCTCGTAATCGTCATCTTCTTTCAAGAGTTTTTTGCCTTCGATGCCGAGGGTTTTGGAAATACGCAGCGTTTTGTGCGAGACGCGTTTGTAAAGCTTAAGCAAGTCGTCCAACTCGTCAGGAGGCAGGAAGTTCCAGTAAGCTACTTTTCCGCGCAATGCCTTCTGCTCTGGATGGTCTTTCACGATTTCAGCTTCAACGTAAGAGTTCATGCGGCGATCAACACGGCCAATGCGCTGCATGAGCCGGACCGGATTCCAGTGCAGATCGTAATTAATCAAGCGCGTGGCATCCTGGAGGTTGAGACCTTCTGAAAGCACATCGGTTGAGATGAGAACTCTGGTTTCCGTCAAGCCTTCTTGTTGCAGCTTGGCGGATGACGAACCGTTGTAATATGGCGCAAATTGCTTGATGATGTCGCCCCTATCACGCTTGACCTTGCTGTCCACATTATCAATTCCGGCGATGCCCTGACTTTCAAGTTGCTGCCGGAGATAACGCGCAGTGGACATATACTCCGTGAAAATCAGGACCTTATGGTCTTTCAATACCGCGTCCGTTTTCATCAACTTAATCAAAGCTTTCAGCTTGTCATCATGCGCGGCCTGGAACTTCCTCAGCTCTTTTAGAAACTCTGCCACTTGATCCAGGTCCAAAAAGGTTTCCGCCAACATTTCATCGACCTTGAACTCTTCACGCTTTAGCTCTTGAACCTGGGCGAGCATCTCATCCGAAATTACATCTTCTTCCGGGTCCTCATCGTCGTCAGGATTCATTTCCCGCTGAAGCTCTTTGACATACGCAATGAGTTCGCTGTGCTGGGCCATCCAGCGTTCGAGTAATCGCTTTTCCGCAGGCGTTTGGCTGTGTTTTGTTGCCCACGCCAGCAACTTCAACAGTAGAGTTTGGCACGAGAGCTCAAAGGCCCGAGCAGAGCTTTCAAACCGTTTCAAGAACTGGATGCGAATGAGCGTAACCACTTCCGCCTGCCGGCCTTCTTCCAGTGGTTTGATTGAACTATCCGGTCCTTTGTAATAAGCAAGCGGATAATAGATTGCCAAAGCAAACAGCGGCTTCTGCTTGGAAAATGCTTTTTCCAGCATTGTGAGAAGTTGGCCGTAAGTCTTCTTGATGGAGTACGCGACCACTTTGGGTGGTTCCCGCGTAGGGAACAAGGTGATTGAGCTGCCGCTTTGGAGCTGACTCTGCTTGACGTAAGCGCGGCTGCGTTGAACGACAAGGGCGCGGAATAGATCGTCGTTGCTTAGAACTTGGGCCGCTTCGGCCTGGTTGGTCTCGACATTTTCCAGGTCGTTCATTTTTGCAAATATGGAATGCTCAAGCTCTTTCTCCATTTTGCGAAAGTGACCAGCCAGCGAATGAATGCCCAGAGGCGCATCTTTGAAGTAGTCTGGCGTTCGTTGCGTAAAAAGCTCAATCAGGTGCTGCAGGTCTGTTAAGCGGTTGTTCACGGGCGTGGCGGTAAGGAGGTACAAATCTTTTCTAGCGACAACGTCAAAGAGCTTCCAATACCGCGATTTGAATTCACCCTCCTCGCCCTTGATGCCCGTATTTCTGAAGTGATGCGCCTCATCAATGATGACGACATCGGCCATTTCCTTGACCCGTTCAAGCTGTTCTGGAAAATCACCACCTCGCATCAGGTCAGTATGATTGAGGATCATCAGGTTGCTAAACGCGCCAAATATCTTTGGCAGATGGTTCCTGAGTTCCTTTTCCCAAACTGCCTTGCGACCTGACTTTGGGACAATCAAAGCGACTTTTTTCCGATCAAACTGAATCAAGCGTTCAATCAGCATCAGCCCGATAAAAGTCTTTCCCAGGCCAACCCCATCGCAAAGCAATGCCCCTTTATAGCGCCCGGCCCGTTTGAGAAGTGAATGGTAGCCGTCTCGCTGATATTGATCGAGGATCTTATAAATTCGAGATTCGCGCTTTTCCCACTCCGTGTCAGTGAGTTCATGTCCACGGAAGAATTCATGGAGAGCCTTCGCATAGACTTCAAATGGGGTGTAGGGCCTGATATGACGTTCGATGACTTTCAGGATTTCTGGAGTGACATCCTCTGCTTCAGCCCAATGCTCGTCATACCATTCTTGCAATACATTTACGGGCTGGCCTGTGATTTGAACGTTCAGCTCGATATTTTCAGTCAATCCGGGATACGTGAAATTTGAGGAGCCTACAAGTGCCGAGGAGCCGACTACTTCAAGACGAGCATGCGTGATGTACGACTTGGCGTGAAACTTGTCCTTGCGATAAACGCGGCACTTGATCTTGCCGGATTGGATAGCTTGGACGACAGCTGGAACGCCATGCAAAAAATCGTCTTTGCTTTTTTCAATTTCGAGACTCTGGTCCAAGACTGTGAAAACCCTGTGGAGTCCTTGTGCAAAGGCGGCGTGAGTTCGTTTGGAAACCTCGTCTCCCATCAAGATGCGAATGGCGTCCAGCTTCTGCCATTCCCCATCTAGAGCCAGAAGAGCCCCAATTTCAAAATAACCGGTTGCGATGTCGACTGATTTGGAGAGCTGACACCAATCGTGCAGATAGCGGACTACTTTCCAATCCTCGTCGCTGTTGTCGACGATAAAAAGCTCGCTGCCTGATTTACTGGTCTTCTTGGGCATCTAGTCTAGCGTCCAAACGGCAGACGATAAGTGATTTTAGACTATGGGGTACGAGGCGGTGGCTTTTGTGGTGCTTTTCCCGCCGTGAAAATGGCGGGGACTGCGCGCTCCGCTGCGTTGCGCGCGGGCCTGCGGCGCAAGGAAGAGTTCCTAATGCTGCTTTTACCGCAGGCATGAAATGCCTGCTTCACCCCGTGAATGGACAATTTCTTGGTAGGCGAGAGTGCATTTTTGCTTGACAAAAAGGCGAACAAAATGGTAAGATTTAAAATTCGGCCACGGGTGAAAATGTGCCTTGTGGTGGTGATCTTTGA
>Ga0207700_10002078_pt1 | contig 11434 bp, 14 predicted proteins | sample LARL82metaG_FD_184348 | JGI IMG/M metagenome (GOLD analysis project Ga0207700, IMG submission 184348) | Corn, switchgrass and miscanthus rhizosphere microbial communities from Kellogg Biological Station, Michigan, USA - LAR L8-2 metaG... | ecosystem: Host-associated > Plants > Roots >...
CAACTCTGCAGGTCAGAGCCGCCTTGTTCACGAGCGCGGCAGCATGGTGAGCGGATTGATCGGCTCCATGAGCCTTCCCCTTCGTGTTGCACCCTACTGGGCCAGCCTGCCATCCAAAGGGAAACATAAGCAATCACTCGAATTCAACTACCTCCATCGCCTTATCCGATAAGGCCTCCTTTCCTCACCAGCTCAGCGCCACACCTTCCGTTGCTCCGTGCCCTGTGCGCTCGTCCAGTTCGGCACTGGCCGTATCGGCCTTCCCCGTGATCGCCCTCCCCTCTGTCTGCATGTAAGCGTCGAGGCCACTGCAGGAGACGTCGCTGTGATGCTTTCGCATCAACACGACCAGCTTTCGGGCCTCGTCGCGGGCTATCCGTGCATGCTCTCCCTCATGGTGATGTATCGCCCGATCGAACGCGCGCCACTTGGCCATCATGGCTGCAGACGTGCTGGATGGTGGCGTCCATGCTGGCAATGTGGTTGTGATGATCAGCACTACCTTCGGATCGACCAATTTGCAGCGACCGTCAACGAGCTTTACGCCGAAACTCCATTTCAGCTCCGGCGAGGTATAACCCCAGTAACGGCCATGCTCACCCAGGTAGCCCTTCGCGTTCATCTGCGCAACCAGCTCTGGCTCGCTTCGACCCTCGATCACGTAGTAGCGGACATCTTCCAAGACGACCGGGTCTGGGATAGTCGGCGGCAGCGGTGGCGCTGTGGCGAACATACGCACGTTTCCAGGTTATCGAGACACGGTGCTCCAAGCACATAGCATTCCAACGCGTACTGCCGCGCCCTGCAGACGCATTGGCACTGTCCGCGGACAAAGAGCACTGTCCGTGCGAACGCCAATCCGAGGCCAGTTAAGAGCTGACCCGGATCGAGCGAAACCCTGCAAAGTGCACTGACCCTGCTCTGCTTGGCGTTATTCGTGCGCCGCGCTTTTGATCGGCGTCGGCGGTACGCTCTCACGCACTACGTCGGTCAAGGCCTCGTCGAGACGGTCGAAGCAGAGGAACAGCATGTGGGGTGAGAGCTGGAGCGGATCGGGATGGGCGTCGAGGCGCGCGGTGAGCTCGGCCAGAAAGCGGATCTCGTCGCGGGTGTTGCACAGTCGCTCGTACGCCGGTTCGGGGAGCTGGTAGTGCAACTCGCGTGCTGATGAAGCGGTAGAGGAAGATTGACCTGCCATGGCGACTCTCCTACGTGTGAGTAAATCCTCGCAGGGACGTTCAAGGCGTCAGCGTGAGGTGTGGGGAGGCTAGAAGCCGCACGTAGACGGCCGGCCAAGAAAGCCCTCGACGTCAGCCTGCAATACACGCGGGTGGATTGAAGGAAGTCTGTTTTGGGGACTCTCCAAAAAGGATGGAGTCCTCTTACGACATCAATGACTCACCTCGGGCCATTCGCCGACGGATCGCGCCCAGGTCGCGTAGCGGCTGGCAATGTCGCCGGCCACGCGCCGGTTGTTGAGCAAGCCGGCGGCATTCGTCGCCAGTTCCCGCCAACGCTCGATGGCGTGCAGTTGCCCATGGAAATGCCAGACCACGTCGGTCAGCACGGTCACGGGCAGCTCCGCCTGCGGATGTCCCAGCGCCACGCCCAGCACGTGCGCCATGCCTTGCAAGCCATGCAGGCACTCCAAGGCCTGCGCCTCGGCGCCGCTCTGGATCGCCGACAGACGTCGCGGGCAGAAACGGGACAAGCCCGCATCGGCCAGGACGCGCGTGCCGCCGCCCAGCAGATGGTCAAGCAGTTCATTGAGGCCGGTGGTGGCGAACTTGTCGCCGCCGAAAATTTCGTCGCTCACGCCCGGCGCCGTAGCCTCGCTCGAAGATGCTTCTGCTTCGCACATAGAACCTCCATTCCCTTGTTTGCCGTGACATCCAAACTCCTATCCCAGGCGGCGACCACCTGCGAATGCGCACGGACGCTGCAGCTACCCGGCCTGCCGGCCATCGGCCGCCACTTCCCTTTCGTGGCACGGAACCGTAGGGCCTTGCGAAGGATACTACGAAACTCGTAGTATCCTTCGCAAGGGAAAGTTACGAATCTCGTAGTCACTTCTGCTACCTGGTTCGGGCGATGCCTCGAAAAACAGATATCCGACAGACATTCCAGCGCCGCCTCAAGGAAGCGCGTGAGCGGAAGCAACTGTCACAAAAGGACTTGGGCATCCAGGCAGGATTGGACCAATTTGTGGCCAGCACACGCATCAATCGTTACGAGCTAGGTGTCCATGAACCGGACATGGCAACGATCGAGCGGATGGCACAGACCCTGGACGTGCCCGTTTCTTATCTGTTCGCCGACGACGAACGCCTGGCCCGGATGATCCTTGCCTTCAGCCAGCTATCCGTCAATGACAAGGATCGGCTGTTGAAAGACATCGAGCCGAAATCGTAAGGGAGCCAGGCGGAGCAGAACTGAAACTCTGAAAAAGGTGTCAGGGATCGACCTTCCAAGGCATTGTCCCCGTTCAAAGGTGTCCGTCAAACCCGGGCCATCTCACCCTGACACCTTTTCTACTAGCGGCAGGGAGCGACAACATTGGCGCGCTTGCCTGCGGCCCGGCACTGCCGAGTGCGGGACCGGCCACTAACACGGCCATCGCGGCCATGCATCGCTTGTGCATCAGAACACCCCAGTAACTTGTGCCCGTGCATCAGACCCATCCATCTGACCAATGCCATCGACATTAGCCAAGCGCATCTTCAAACCCCATCCGAAATGTTGCGCACCGCCACCGAAGTTATCGTCAAGCGCCACAACGATATGATTGGCGCCTTTGCGAAGTGGCAGATCGAACGAGCCATTTGTCAGTGATAGGCGTCCGTCAGGTTCTTTGCTAGCGCCCTCGATGCCGTATAGATTTTTGTTCGCGAACACAGGCTTGCCGTTTACAAAGACCCAGACTTCCCGCGTCCAGCCAAGGTCGACATGCTTTATCTGGTCGTGATCAGCGTTGATCGTGGTCTTCAACCAAATGCCGATGATGGCGTGCCCGGTCTGTGCATCGCCATACCATCGCGTTAAATTGACCAAGCCACCCGGGTCTAGCGCGATGGGCTTCCACGACGCTGCCTCTTTTGGCACAGACGAATAAACGGGATCGATGCCGGTGTTTTCCTGAAACGTGGCATCCATCCGACTGGGCATGACGAACGGCTTCGAAGCGAGCCAGTGGCGAACGTATCGGAGGTCACTCTTCGCGGGATCGCTGGAAGCCGCTGCAGGCAAGCCATCAACGACATTGGGAGCGATGCTCAGGTGTGCATAGGACGCAGGTCCATGCAATCTGATCGAGCCGTCGGGGAAGCCGCCGACCAGCGTTCCGACCGCCAGCGTTGGCGAACGCGCACCGTTGATGAAAACACTCATGCGCGCGCCGGAGAGCACCAGCTTTACATGGTTCCAGCCATCAGGATCAATGGGCGCGTGCGTTTGATACTGCCCGTACAAATCCCATTCGAACAAATGATGCGCTGTAGGCATGTATTGGATACATTCGTCCGAGACAGCACAGTCCGCGCTGGGTCGAAAATACAACGCGTCTGCTTCGTCATCATGCTGGCGAAAGGTGATGCCGGTAATTCGCCCTCCTACAAATTTTGTGTCGAATTCGATCGTGCCATTGCTGAAGTTGGTGTTCTTCAGCTCCGCATAGCCCTTGTTGACGACGAGGACATCCTGCTTGGCCTGATCGTGCTGAAACGACACATCCCCTTTCGTACGCCATTGCGCAGGTGCCATCGATATCTGGGTTAATTCGAACGCAAGGACGGGCTGTGAGAGCCCGATGATGGAAGCAAAAAATAGCGAGCTCCGTAGCCAATAGAGAACCTTTGCCAAATTTGCGTACTTGGATATCGTAGACACGTGTTCTTCCTTTCGCTTCGCGCGGCATTGGGCAACGCCGTATTGACCATGCCCTGTTCGCTCTACTGAAATGATCCGAAATGGATCACGATGTTTTAAAGCGGCGTCCTATGAGGCCGAAGCCACGTTAAGCAGCCACCGACCCGATAAGGTTTGGATAGAACGTGCGGCGTCCCGGGCAGTCCGATTGAAAACCATGATCTATATGCCGGGTACCGCCTGTACTGATCGATCGCTGGCAACTACACCCGCTTGCGCCAACTCATCCAGCCGACCACAACTGCCCATGTCGCCGCGACGAGTGGCGACACGGCGTGCCCGTATTCGCCGTGGATGATGACGGTCGCGAGGGCGGCACACATGACAGCGCAGCCGAGCGCCGCGCCCAACAGGCGACTCCGCGCCCGGAGAAGCAGAATGGCGGCAGTGAGTTCCAGCGATCCGGTCACGAAATGGAACCAGTGCGGGTACCCCCACTTCAGATATTCCGTGTAGATGGATCCCGGGGCGATGATGTTGCTGAGGGAACCCACGACGAAGAAGGCGGCAAGAGCCAAGGGCAGGATTCGACGCCAGGAGATTTTGGACATTGGTGCGATCTCGGATGATGAGTTTACTGCCGAGGAATCGTGTGACCGCCTGCCTCCGAGCTGGCTGATTTCCGACGAATGCCGCGGCTGGAAAAGGTGACCCACGCGACCACTCCTCACCACAGGAGTAAGGGTGTGCGCTTCAACCATGTGTCAGTCGCCAGTTGCTCCACCACGAACCGAGCGACATCGGCGCGTGCGATCTTCCCGCCGTTGACGCCGGCGAGGTCAACGACGGCCCTGAGGCTTCCGCGAGCGGGGTCGTCGGTGAGCCTGCCGGGCCGGACGATGACCCAATCGAGTGCGCTGGCGCGAATCGCGTCTTCCTGACGCTGCTTGTCCTTGTAGGCATGGCGAAGCAGCAAGGGCATGAAGATCCGGTCGAATACGAAGCCGCCGTGGCCGCGGCTGTCTCCGACCCCCAGGGCGGAGATGCAGACCAGGCGGCGCACACCGCTGCGCCCCATCGCCAGGACCAGCGCGTTCGTCGCTTCGGTCAGCAAGCTGACCTCGCTGAAAGGGCTAAGGCCCGTCCCCAGCGAGCTGACGACGGCATCGCAGCCCTCCAGGGCGCGCATGAGAGCGCCCACGTCGCGAACATCGCCCTCGACGATGTCTGCTCCCGGGAGATCGGGGGCGCTCGCCTTCGAACGAACCATCGCCACGACCGAATGGCCCTTCTCCAGGGCGTCGTGAACGATCAGCCGCCCGGTTCCGCCCGTTGCACCCAAAACAAGAACCTTCATATTCGACCTCGACCTTTGTTGGTATGAACGCCGCCATTCACAGGGAAAAGGGCTGTTCCGGCCTCTCTGCCGGAATCGCGACGGAATGCGAATTGCCGGAGTGGATTCCGAAACTCGTACCCCATCGCCGATCCGCGGACTTACGCCGTAGCGGCCTTCTGGGCCGCCGCGAAAACATCGCGGGCGGACGTCGTGCCAGGGACGTGCTCCGTACCCTCGACGCCGAGAGCCATCCAGCCTGCATTGACGGCGTCGAACATCGCTTCGGCCGGTCCGGTCTGGCCCTTCGGAATGCCGAGCTGCTCGAACGCTTCCGGCCAGCCGGCCCGCGGGATAGCGAAAGCCTTGACGTCGACCTTCAAGACTTCACCCAACTGTGTCGCTACTTCATCCGCGCTGACCATCGAACCGAGCTCGATGACCCGTTGCCCCGACCACGCCGGCCCGGTCAGAAGCGCTGCGATCTCGGCGCCGACATCGTCGGTCGCGACCATGGCCGATTTCTGATCTGTCGGGTTGTAGTAGACGGGGAGTGTGCCGCCCTGGGCGACATGCAAGCCGTAGAGGAAGTTTTCGAAAAACCCGCCGGCGCGCACATAGGCGATCGGCAACGGCAGGCCGCGAAATCCCTGCTCCAGAAGCGACAGGGCCGTGATCATCCCCAGCCCGCTGGTTCTGTTCGCACCCATGGATGAAAGCGCTACCACCCGCGGCGGAGCTGCCTTGGCCAGCGCACGGACGTAGCTTGCAATCACCGCCTTCGCTTCTTTGTAGTCGGGCGAAGGCGCCCATACCGGTGGCAACATCACAAACGCGCCTTCGACATCTTTAAGCGCCATCTCGATGGCCATCGAATCATTCCAGTCGCCGTCGACCAGCTGCACGCCTTCGTCGGCCCACTTCGCCGCGTTTTCGCGATTCCGCACGAGCGCGCGTACTTCTTTGCCTTGCGCCAACAGATGTTTTGCCGTGGCGCCGCCAACTTTTCCCGTAATTCCCATGACTAAAAACATGAGCGTTCTCCTGATCTGTGAGATTTCTGTATGTAAAGGCCAACTAACAGGCCTGGGTAGGTCTACTATAGAGACCGCCTTCGCGTGTCGTAAGGAGGCAGTTTTTTGTAACCAGCAGATTTCGAGGAATTCCGCATGAGCAACGCATCGAGCGCCATCGAAAGATTCAGCCGATATCCGATGGGCGAGTCCCAGTCCGTCTGCTGCCCCGTGCGCGACGTGCTCGACCGTATCGGCGACAAATGGAGCATGCTCATGATCATGGCTCTCGCGACGCGACCGCACCGCTTCAGCGAGCTTCACCGCGCTGTCCATGACATTTCCAAGCGCATGCTCACCCAGACCTTGCGCGATCTGGAGCGCGATGGACTGATCACCCGCCATGTCTTTCCGACCAAGCCGCCGGGCGTTGAATATCGTCTGGCCCCGCTGGGCCACTCGCTGCTGGACCCGATGGCGGGCCTCATCGATTGGGCGGATCGTTGCTATGGCGACATCCACGCCGCACGCGCCCGCTTCGACGGTACGCATGGTGATGCCCCACGTCAGGCTTTTTCTAATCGATCGTAGGTGCGCCTGACAGCATCAACCGGCAAGGGTGACCCACTCGAACCGGCACGCCGATCAGACGTCCACCAAATCCCGGCAACTCCAGAGGCGATAGGTCGGCCATAGCGGTGCTAGTTTGCCAGGCGCTCGACGACCATATCCAGTAATACGCGAAGCCGTTTCAAGCCGCGTAGATCGCGGTGATACCCGACCCATGTGTCGCGGGATGGCGGCTCTTCGCCCAAGTCAACCAGCGATAGGCTATCAAGGCTGCTAGCCAAGGGAATGGGCAAGACGGCTAGTCCCGCCCCATGTGCGCAAAGTTGTGCCTGCACGTCGCGGTTGTTGCTTCGAAAGGTGACGGTGGCGTTGGGTAGCATTCGTTTCAGCCAGCCGGCATCCGGCATCGCCGAGAATGCCGTGTCCATCGTCACCAGCGTGGAACCGGTCCCGTCACCCGCCTTTGGGTGATCCGCGCCTTTCGCCATGTACAGACCGTAACGTATACGCATGAGCTTTCGCGAGACTACATCGGGCTCGTCAAAAGGTCTGATGCGGAAGGCCATGTCCGCCTCGCGTCGGGACAAGCTGTAGAACCGCGCGTCTGTCAGAAGTTCGATCGTGACATTCGGGTTTGCCCGAGCATATTCGGCGAAGACGGGTGTCAGTAGATGTGTGCCGAACCAGTCTGATGAAGTGATTCGTAACATTCCCTCTAGCCGTTGACCTTGGCCGGCAAGTTGCCGTTGAAATGCCAGCGCCTCCTCCTCGATGCGCTCCGCGTGCACCAGCACGCTGCTTCCCTCGTCGGTAAGCACAAACCCTTCGCTCGTCCGCTGGAAGAGTTTCTGTCCGACTGACTCCTCAAGAACATTGAGACGTCGGCCCATGGTCGGTTGGGTCTGCCCCAACTTACGGGCAGCAGCGCCTAGCGTCCCCTCGCGGGCAATAGCGAGAAAAACTCTTACATCGCTCCACTCCATTCGATAGCTCCTGGTGGTGGCGCTCGGACACTGCTTGTGTCTTCGCCGATAGCGCATGCATTTTTGCATGCACGACGTGCAATCTCTTTGGTTTTCATGTGTACACCACGGGTATAGCTTGAAGCCTCACCTCATCGCCAACTCAGGATTTCGACGTGAATCAAGCTAACTCCATGAAAGCCGCAGTTCTTGAAACTCATGGCGGTCCATTCCGGTACGCAACGGTTGCTCGTCCTGTTCCCGGGCAAGGCCAGGTGCTGGTGCGTATTGCCGCCAGCGGAATAAATCCCCTGGATCTGAAGATTCGCAGCGGCGAAGCCGCCCATGCGAAGCAGGCGCTCCCAGCCGTTCTTGGCATTGATCTGGCGGGCGTGGTTGTGTCCGTTGGACCGGGCGTGATCTCTTTTAGCAAGGGCGATGAAGTATTCGGTATGACCGGCGGCGTTGCGGGCGTTCAAGGTTCGCTTGCAGAGTATGCGGCCGTCGATGCGGACCTGCTTGCGATCAAGCCAGGAAATTTCAGCATGCGTGAGGCCGCCGCGCTTCCTCTCGTGTTCATCACTGCATATGAGGGCCTCATAGACCGCGCCAACGTCCGTTCCGGTCAGACCGTGCTGGTGCAAGGCGGCGGTGGTGGAATTGGCCATGTAGCTATTCAGCTTGCCGTGGCGAAAGGCGCGAAGGTCTTTGCCACAGGCTCCGGGAGCCAGTCTGAATTCATCCAGAGTCTCGGTGCAACTCCCATCAACTATCAAACCACCTCGGTCGAGAAATACGTGGCCGAGCACACGGGTGGCAGAGGGTTCGACGTGGTGTACGACACGGTCGGCGGAGCGAGCCTGGATGCTTCATTCAAGGCTGTCGCGCAATTTGGTCACGTGGTGAGTGCGCTTGGTTGGGGCACGCACTCTTTGGCTCCGCTCTCATTCAGGGCCGCAAGCTATTCCGGCGTGTTTACGTTGTTGCCGTTGATCACCGGTGTAGGGAGAGCGCATCACGGAGAAATTCTACGTGAGGCCACGCGTTTGGCCGAATCGGGCGCCCTCCTTCCACAACTGGATTCGCGGCGGTTCGGTCTGCAATCGGTTGCCGACGCGCACGCTCTACTGGCAGGCCGGAAGACACTTGGAAAACTCGTGGTGGATGTCAGCGCGTAGTAGCGCAGTCGAGCACGTGATCTAACGGGGTGGCGTCCGCCGCCCCAACCCATGGTGACTTCGGTCGCCCATTACCAGAGGAAACTACCATGCCTTTTGTTAACGTAAAACTCGTGGACGGCGTCTTCACTAGCGAAGAAAAGCACGCGATGGCGAAAGAGCTCACCGACGTGATGGTGAAGTACGAGGGATCCGAAGCATTCCGCGAGGTCGTGTGGGTGCTGATTGAAGAGCTTCACACCGACGGCTGGCACATCGGTGGCCGCCCATTTGCCGGCCCGAAATCGCTCATGGAGAGCCTCGGAAATTCGAAGAAGGTCTTCGAGATGATCGACGGTGCCCCGGCGAGCCGCGAGGAGTTCGCAGCCATCATGCCCGCTCACACCAAGTAAGTCGTTGCGAGTTACGGCGCCAAGCGCATTGGCTTGGCACCGCGTTGATCGAGCCGTCAGAAGCTTCGAAATTGGCGAAGTAGTGTCTTTGAGGAAGCATTCTGACGACTTATTTCTATATGACGCTGACGCTGCGGCAGATGGCCGAACTGCCGACACCGCGCGTCCGCGAGTCGATCGAACAGGCGCTTCGCGCGATCGCCGCATGATGCGGCGATGCCATCCACCCGCCTTCGCCGCGCTTTCTCTCGACAGGCGAACGGCACCAATGCCGCACATGCAGCGAGCACCGGCTCCCAGTCGAACCGGAACAGTCGCGGCATCGACACCATGCATCTGAAAGACCTTTTGGCCAGATCAAGGCCGTCGTAGTCTTCACGATAGACGCTGCCGCTCGGAGCGCCGCATCGAACGCATCTGTCATCCGACCCGGCGCGAACTACGCCTTGAAGAAGGCCAGCAGATCCGCGTTGATAACATCCGGGTTCGTGGCGCACATGCCATGCGGATAGCCATCGTAAAGCTTCAACGTGGAGTTCTTGACCAGTTTTGCGGACAGAACGCCGGCATCCTGGTACGGCACGATCTGGTCGTCGGTGCCATGCATCACCAGGGTTGGCACGTCGATCTTCTTCAAGTCTTCGGTAAAGTCCGTCTCGGAAAAGGCCTTGACGCCCAGGTAGTGCGCCTGGATCGAGCCCATCATGCCCTGCAGCCACCAGTGCTCGCGAATCCCTTCCGAGACCTTGGCGTTGGGCCGGTTGAAGCCGTAGAAAGGCATCGTGAGGTCCTTGTAGAACTGCGGACGGTTGGTTGCCACACCGGCGCGGATGCTGTCGAAAACGTCCAGTGGCAGGCCACCGGGATTGGCCGCGGTCTTCAGCATCAGCGGGGGTACCGCGCTGATCAGCACGGCCTTGGCGACACGCTTGGCGCCGTGCCGGGCAATGTAGTGCGCCACTTCGCCTCCCCCGGTGGAGTGGCCGACGTGGATCGCGCGGTGGAGATCCAGGTGCTCGGTCACCGCCGCCAAGTCGTCGGCGTAGTGGTCCATGTCGTGGCCGGTGGAGATCTGGCTGGAACGACCGTGGCCGCGGCGGTCATGCGCGATCACGCGGTACCCCTGCTGGAGGAAGAACAGCATCTGGCCGTCCCAATCGTCTGCGCTCAGCGGCCAGCCGTGCGAAAAGACGATCGGTTGGGCGGCCTTGTCGCCCCAGTCCTTGTAGAAGATCTCGTTTCCGTCTTTAGTCTTGATCGAGCTCATTGCGTGATTACCTCTCTTGTTTGATGGGTGAGAATCCGCGCCATCGAGCACGGTGGCACGACATGAGCATGATCCTTTGTGTGTTGTCGAAACCCTTGCCGATAACCTCACTGACAGCCTGGAGCCGCGCCGCCGTTGATGAAGAATCGTCGAGACGTGGGGAATGCGGTGGGCGTCCTGCCTGCTTCGATGTTCGATGTCTTCGGGAGGGAGCAGGATCAACCTGTTCAGGTGCCCGAAGAGGCGCTATCCGGCCGCAAAGCCGCGGTAGGGCACCAGTGGCACGATGGAGACCGCCTCTTGCATGCCCAAACCAAACAACGGCAGCCTGCCCAGGGCAGACTTTACGCCGTCTTCGGATTCGACTTCGAGCAGGAGGCATGCACCCCCCACATCGCCACGGTGCCAGATGTGGCGTACGACGCCTTCGCCATAGAGTTTGCGAACGGCGGCGGTTTCGGCTGCGAGCCTCTCGGGGCTGTATTCGGATTCCGGGAATACTTCGCTGCGTCGGCGGGTTATCACGATGTACTGCATTTGATTGCTCCTGGTGTGTTGCCTCGATGGCAAGTCGAGCTTCGAACGCACCTGCCACGTTGACTACGCATGTCGGCTATCGCAGGTAGAACGCAGGCAAGCCTCAGGATTCGAACGACGTTGCGGTGGCCAACTCGCGCCACGCCGCCATGTCGGCTCTTACTTTCGCGATCTTTTCATCAATCCTGGCAAAGGCATCGGCGCCCAGCGGCAGCCGCAATGGCGTGGCCTCGGATTCCGCCGCCTGGATGATCACCTGCACAGCCTTCGCCGGATCGCCGGGCTGGCTACCATCGCGGCTTCCGACGTTCGCGC
>Ga0207700_10002082_pt1 | contig 11419 bp, 10 predicted proteins | sample LARL82metaG_FD_184348 | JGI IMG/M metagenome (GOLD analysis project Ga0207700, IMG submission 184348) | Corn, switchgrass and miscanthus rhizosphere microbial communities from Kellogg Biological Station, Michigan, USA - LAR L8-2 metaG... | ecosystem: Host-associated > Plants > Roots >...
AACGTCCCGGATCCGGTCCGCGTCCGCATCGGGCTCTTCGGTGAGGAGGGCATGGGCAGTGGTCAAAATGCCAGGCGTGCAGAAGCCGCACTGAAGGGCGTGATGTTTCTTGAAGCTCGCGGCAAGAGGACCAAGGGTATCGCCCTGCCCTCGCGGCAAACCTTCGATCGTAATAATGTTCGAGCCTTCAGCTTGCGCCGCCAACATCAGGCACGAACGGACCGCCGCGCCGTCGACGATAACGGTGCATGCTCCACATACGCCGTGCTCACAGCCCACGTGAGTCCCCGTTAGCTTGAGATGGTGGCGCAGCGCATCGGCGAGATTCGTGCGCGGCTCGACGTCAATCTGGACCGGCTTGCCATTGACGTTGAAGCGGCTAGTCCGGGTCACCATCACCCTGCCTCCGATGGGTTCAGGCCAGCGGCTTTCATCAAGGCACGCTCGAGCAAAACCCCAATCAAGGCTCGCCGATAGTCGCCGGGCGCATGGATATCGCCTGGCGGATCGACGCTTTCAGTTGCCGTTGTGACGGCATGCCGGATTTTCGCCAGGTCAATCGTGTGACCAACGAGTATTTGCTCGACCGCAGTGAGTCGGAGCGGCGTGGTGCCGATGCCGATCGCGGCGACACGAGAGTCAACCACGCGGCCTCGTTCGTGATCGTAGAATAGAGCAACACCCGCAAGCGCGAAGTCTCCTCGCCGTCTGGCAAACTCATCAAATCCCCAACACCGCCCAACTCTCCAGGGCGGCAGACGGACAGAGACAATGACTTCGTCGGGCAAAAGCGCAGTCGTCAAACTGTCGACGAAAAACTCGCTGGCCAGAATGGTGCGTGGGCCGTTCAGCCCGACGACGTTGATCTCCGCTTCGCACGCGACAGCAATCCCGGGAAATTCGGCCGCGGGGTCGGCGTGGGCCAGGCTACCGCCGACCGTTCCACGGTTGCGGATTTGATAGTGGGCCACGTGTTTGATCGCTTCCACCAACAATGGGTGGGCATGCGAAAGCTTTGGCTGCCGCTCGATATCGCACCAGCGCACGAGCGCGCCCAGCGTGACGCCTCGCTCACCGATTTCAATGCCGCGAAGTTTGGAAATTGAACCAATGTCCACCAGTAGCCTGGGTTCAGCCATGCGAAAAGCGAGCATCGGCATCAGGCTCTGGCCACCGGCAATGATTTTGGCCTCGTCACCATGCTTGGCCAAAAGGGCGACCGCCTCGGCCACGCTTTCCGCCCGCGCATAGTCAAACGGCGGCGGCTTCATATCGACGCTGGCTCGAATTGACTTCGCTTCGCCATGATCATTAGCATACATACAATTTTGCGCGACGATCAATTGGAACGTCGCACTACCTGGAGACGACGCCTCGAAGTCTTTCGCCTCAATCCATCGAGAAGGTCCGTCCGATGAACAAGCGCACTTTCGCAGTGAGCCGTCGCCGTTTTCTCGGCACCTCGGTTGCTTTCGCCGGAGCTGCCCCACTTTTTATCAGCCCAGCATTTGCGGCTTGGCCGGATCGACCCGTGAAACTCGTCGTGCCGTTTGGGCCCGGTGGCCCCGTCGACGTGATCGCACGCTTGCTGCAGCCGCTACTTGCAGATGAGCTGAAAGCAAACTTTTTCATTGAAAACAAACCGGGCGCTGCGGGAAGCATCGGCGTTGGCCAAGTCGCCCGCGCTGATCCAGACGGCTACACCGTGTTGGTCACTTCAAACACGATCATGATCAATCCACTGCTCTACAAAAGTGTGCCTTACGATCTCGAAAAAGACTTTATTCCGCTGGCTGACATGGCGGGGTCGCCAACCGCATTTGCCGTCAATCCGAAGAGCGGCATGAAAACCGTCGCCGATTTTGTCGCGTTCGCTAAAGAGAAAAAGGGCGCCGTCAACTACGGGAGTGCCGGTTTTGCCACGCCGTCACACCTGGCGGGTGAATTTTTCAAAAATCGTGCTGGCATCGAAATGGCCCACGTCCCGTTCAATGGGGCAGGTCCGGCCAATCAGGCTCTGCTTGGCGGTCAAGTCGATATGGTCTCAGGGGCCTTGCCGGGCGCGCATCCGCACATCGTCGCCGGCACACTGACCGGAATTGCCGTCACCGGGGAAAAGCGCTGGTTCGATCTCCCAAACATACCGACCATGGTTGAGGCGGGATATCCTGGATTTGTGCTCGACACCTACGTTTTGATGCTCGTGCCGACGCAGACGCCCGCCGAGGTTGTTGACCGTCTCAGCGGTGCGGTCCGAACGATCCTGCAGAAGTCAGACGTGCGTGACAAATTGCGCGCCGTGGGACTCGAAGTCACAGCAGGCGGGCCGGCCGAATTAAAAGCCAGATTTGCCCGCGAGCTTCCTTTGTGGCGCGACATTGTGCAGATTTCGGGCATTACGCCGCAGTAGATTCTGTGTCGATGCGCGGGCCTTTCTTCGAATTTTTATTAATTGGCACTCCCGTACACGATCTTGCCGCCGACCATTGTAAGAACTGGCTTGATGTCTTTAATTTCGTCCGATGGGATCGTGAGATAGTCGCGATCCAGGACCAGGAGGTCGGCATACTTTCCCGGTGTGAGTGAGCCGAGATTGGCTTCCTGAAACAGAAACGGTGCGTTCGAGCGCGTGTGCGCTATCAATGCCTCCTCGCGTGTGATGGTTTGCTTAAGCACCTGTTTGCCGCCAATCATCTTTCCGGTGACGGCCCACCACAGCGTATAAAACGGATTGCTGGGCGTGACCGCAGTGGCGTCAGAACCCAGACCCCACGGGATGCCGCTGTCCTGAATCATTCGTAGCGGAGGCATGTCATAAGTGAGATCGCCGTGCACTTTGAACATCAGTCCGCCTTGAATGGTTGGACGGCTGTGGATCTGGGCATAAACATTGAGACGTTTCATTCTTTCCAAATCCTGCGGCTGCGCCTGGTCCAGATGTGAGAATGTCCAACGCAACCCGCGGATCGGCTTCTCTTTGTTGATCGCCTCCATAGCCGCCAAAAAACCTTCAATGCTGCCGCGCAGCTGCGCGTGCACATTGAGGTGAATACCGTTCTGGGCCAGACCGAGGCCTAAGCGTTGCCACAGCTGCAGGGCTTCGGCTGAAGGATTGGTCGATTTGGCCAGCAGCGCATCGTGGAGCGGGAAGTACAGTGTCTCGCCATACCCGGTCAGATCGAACCAGTCGTCACCTTGAAACGGCTTGATGCTGGGCATGCGCGCAAGAAGATTCTCCACATCAGCGGCCGATTTCGGTTCCTCATAATAGTTGTAAAACGACCGAACCGTCATTTGACCGGCATCGTGGGTCAACTGGAAAGCCTTGATGTGATTTGGAAGGACGCCTGTGCCGCCCTGGTCCTGGAAGGCGGTAATTCCCATTCTGTTCAGATCCGCCATCAGCAGTCGGACGTTTTCGACGGCCTTTTCGCGCGCGACTTCGCCAAGCTTGGAGCGCAATAGCCCAATCGATGCGCCGCCATTGAGCGCGCCAGTCAGTTGCCCCTGAGCATCCTTGTCGATCTTGATGTTGGCGGGGTCTGGGGTGCTCGCTTCAATACCCATCGCCTTGAGCGCCTGGGTGTTGGCATAGACGCGAAAATAAAAAAGCTGCAAAGCAAGCGGATTGTCCGGGGCAATCTCATCCAGTTCCTTGCGGGTGAAGCCTCGCGCTTCGTCGGTAAACTGCTCTTCCGACCAGCCACCAAGCACCACCACCCATTCACCGGGTTTCGATTCACGTGCTTTCTCCCGCATCAGGTCCAAAGCCAGCTTGCGTGACGTGACGCCGTCCAGGCGGACCTCGCGATGCCAATACTCGGCGGCGCGCATATAGTGGGCATGATTATCGATCAGGCCCGGAATCACCGTACGTCCCTGCAGATCAATCAATCGCGTTGCAGGTCCCTTTAGTTTTTGAATCTCATCGTTTCCGCCAGTTGCAACGATGCGACCACCTTGGATTGCCAGAGCCTGCATCGTCTTAAACTGATCATCGACAGTGATGATTTTTCCATTGATCAGGACCGTGTCGGCGGACTGGGCGAATACCGTCGCAGACCAAGTCGCAAAGAGAAAAAAGACTACATATCGCACCGCCACAAACGATTTCATTGCTGGCCCCTGACACTGGTTCGATCAAGTTATCCTAATCCCGACGAGGGCAAGCGCTCAACCAGAACTCACCGGGGTGTTTTGGTGGCAGTCACACTTGCCCCATCTGATCTCACGTTGAGATCAAAAGACCGAGACAGCTCACCGCGGGTCTCGGTCTAATTATCGAAGCACCAAAGTTGCTTATTTTGCCAACGTCGCCGTCACGTCAATTTCAATCATCATGTACGGCCAGGCGAGCTGGGGCACGTTCAGCAACGTTGACGCTGGAATGGGGGCGTCACCAAATGCCTCTCTTCGACATTTCAACGCATCCTGAAAAAATCTGATGTCGGTGATGTAGGTCACAATACGGACCACGTCATTCATCGTCGCGCCTTGAAGTGCGAGAAGTTTTTTGATCTTGCCGTAAGCATAATTGCACTGCCCGACGAAATTTCCTTCCTCGACTATCTTTCCATCACCTTCCCGCTCAGGACCAATCCCCGCCAAGAAGATGAACTTGCCAGGATTTGTCACCGTAACGACTTCGGAAAATTTCCCTTTCGTCCATTCATTGTAACTGAAATTCTCTTTTTTGAATTGCGTCTGCTCCTGCGCAGAAGTTGCCGATTGAGCATAGCAGGAAGCGACTGCGACCAAGCCGACCATCAATAGCTTATTCATGACACCCCTCCTTTGATCCAACGAGGGTAATCTACATGACTATTGGTCAGCCCGCCTTGGGCCAGAAGCAGACATATGCGATGCACAAGCTCAGGCCTGCTGTACGCTCGTTTTAGCTTGTACCGAAGGAGAGGTTCGAGGCTGAGTTGAAGCGGCGCACCGGGAGTCTCTGGACAGTCGCGCTTCTTCCAGATGACATGACTATATTTGCCGCTAAAAGTTCTGCTCTTCGTCTTCGCCCCTACATCATACCTTTCGCCGGAGGAAACATCGATGAACGCCTTACTTTGCCGCGCCGTATTGGGCGCGTTCCTGCTCATCGCTGCACTCACAGCGGCTCCGGCGCAGGATTGGCCTTCGCGAAACGTCACAGTTGTCGTGCCAGTTCCGGCAGGCGTCGCGAGCGATATCATCGCCCGCGTGGTCTTCGATCAGGTTGGAAGACAGGTTGGACATACCTTCGTGGTCGAGAACCGGCCGGGTGCCGGAGGCAGTATCGGCGGCAACACGGTCGCCAAGGCCACGCCCGATGGCCATACCATTCTGGTTTGGGGTTCAATTGCAGCGGCGAACGCGCTCTATACGAAACTGCCCTACGATACGCTCAAGGATTTCACGCCGGTTGCTGCGTTGGGCCAGACGCCGCTGGTCGTGGTCACGTCGGTCGGCCGCTTCAAATCGCTAGGCGACCTGGTTTCAACGGCGAAAGCCAATCCCGGAAAGCTAAATTATGCGACCGTCGGTGTGGGATCGGCCGCCCACTTCGGCGCCGAGCAGCTTGCAGTGAGCGCGGGCTTCTCCGCACAGCACGTTCCCTTCAAGGGCGGCGAATGGCTGACGGAGGTCGTGGCCGGCCGCCTGGATTTCGCCGTGGCGCCGGTGACGAGCGCGATCGGCTTGATCCGTGACGGCAAGCTCGTCCCACTCGCAATCAGTTCGTCGACGCGTTCCGCTTCACTCCCTGATGTGCCGACCATGGTTGAGGCCGGACTCAAAAGTGACGCCGTGTATCCATTCTACACTGGCGCCTATCTTCCGGCCGCGACACCGAACGCCATCGCTGAGAAACTGCACAACGAGATAATGAAGGCGCTGGCATTGCCGGCCGTGCGGGAACGCCTGGCGGCGGTTAATGTCGATCCGATGCCGATGACACTTGCGGAGTTCGGCTCTTTTTTCAAAAAAGACGTCGCCGCCAACCTGGAGCTGGTGCAGGCGGCGAATATGCCGAGGCAGTAGCTTTTGCTGTGCATGGCAAACGCACCGAGCTGAGCCGCTCATGACACTCGACACGTCCGTCACGCTGCATCGCCGCGGCTCCGGCCCTTGCCTCGTGCTACTGCACTGCCTCGGCGTCGATCGGCACTTCTGGGATTTCGTCGCGCCGCTGTCACGCGAGCTGACCCTCGTCAGTTACGATCTTCCCGGCCACGGCGGGACGCCGGTGCCGAACGGCCCCTACACCATCGAAGACCTCGCGGCACAGCTGGCCGCGCTGCTCAAGCGCGATGGCATCGCGCGCGCCCATATCGTCGGTATTTCGCTCGGTGGCTTGATCGCGCAAGCATTCGCGGCGACGCATCCGCAAACGGTGGACCGCCTCGTCCTCGTCGACACCACCGCCCGTTACACCGAAGAACTGCGCGCCATGTGGAAGGTGCGCGCCGCCGGTGCGCGCAAGGACGGCGTCGCCAGCCTGACCGATGGCCTTTTGAAAATCTGGTTTACCCCGCAGTCGATCGTCGATGACACCGCCGCCGTGCGTTACGTGCGTTCCGCTTTGCAACGTTCGCCCGGCGAAGGCTACGCGCTCGCCTGCGAGGCGCTCGCCGCTGCCGACCTGCGGCCGCTTGCCGGCAAGATCATCGCGCCGACGCTGATCGTATGCGGCGACGACGACATCCCGAGCTTCCTCGACGCGGCACGCTGGCTCACCGAGAACATCCGCGGCGCGCATCTGGAATGGATAGCCAAGGCCAAGCACGCCTCGGTAATCGAGCGTCCCGACCAGGCGCTCGCGCTGCTGCGCGACTTCCTTTTCGCGAAAAGCTGATCTCAGCGCAGGTGCTTGTTGAAGAAGTCGAGCGACAGCGCCAACGCGCGGTCGGCCTCCGGCTTGCTGTAGGTCTTGCCGCCCAACCGCGCGAAGGCGTGATCGGCGCCTGGATATTTGTGGATTGCGACCAGTGGATTCGGCGACAGGCGGCGCTCGAGCAACTCATTCACCTCCGCCTGCACCCAGCGGTCCTTCATCGCCATGTGCAGCACGAAGGGCCGGTGCAGGTTCGGTGCCTCGCGGATGTTGTGCTCGATATAGGTGCCGTAATAGGCGACCGCGCAGTCGATGTCGGTGCGGCAGCACATGAGATAGCAGAGCTTGCCGCCGAGACAATAACCGACCGCACCCACCTTGCCGTTGCATTCCGGCAACTGCTTGAGATAGGCGCGCGTGTCCTCCATGTCGCGTACGGCGAGGTCGTAATCGAAATCGTAATAGAGATCGAACGCCTTTCGCACGTGCTCGGGGTTCTTGTCCGACAGCTCGACGCCAGGCTCCTGCCGCCAGAAAAGGTCCGGCACGAGGCAGACGAAGCCAGCCTCGGCGAACTCATGCGCGTGATGGCGCATGGTGTCGTTCACGCCCCAGATCTCCATGATGGCGATGATCGCGCCCGCGGGCTTGCGGTCCGGAATGGCCAGATAGGCGCCCATCTCGCCGTCGCGCAGCTTCACCCGGATGTTTCTCGTCTGCATGTGACCTCTTAGGCGAGCTCTAGCAGCGCGCGCGCGTTGCCGGAGAAAATCTGCTCGCGCTCGGCCGGCGAGATGTCGAGCGCGTTCACCGCGGCGATGGTGCCGGCGATCAGCCCGCGCCCCTTTTCGGAATCGAACGGCGCGTCGGTCGCAAACAGGCAACGCTCCGTGCCGAAGTAGGCGTGGCCGCAGATTGTCGCGCCGACATCGCCGTTGAGCGCCGTGTCGGCGTAGAGCATTTTGAAGTACTCGCGCGGCGGCTTCTTCAGCCGCTCGGCACCGGGATTGCGATCCGGTGCGCCGAAAAAGATTTGCTTGAAGCCAAGCGCGATGCGACCGGCGAAATACGGGATCATACCGCCCATGTGGTGCGTGATGATCTTCACGCGCGGCATCTCGTCGAACAGCCCGGAATAGATCAGCCGCGTCATGCAGGCCGTCGTCTCGTAAGGCCAGCCGAAGGTGAACCAAATTTCATCCTCCGACCCCTGCTCGGTCGCGTAATCGGCGAACTGCGGTCCGCGCATCGGGTGCACCCAGACCGGCAGGTCGAGCTCGACCATGCGTTTAAAGATCGGCCGGAATTCCGGCGCGCTGAGCGGCTTGCCGGCGACATTGGTGAACACCTGGATGCCCTTGGCGCCCAGGTCTCTTACCGCGCGGTCGATCTCCTTCAGCGTGGCGTCCACGCTGTTCATCGGCAGCGACGCGATAAAGGTTGGAAAGCGCTGCGGATGCCGCCCGCAGATCTCCGCAAGACCGTCATTGGCGAGGCGCGCCAGCTCCGCCGTGCGCTCGGGCGGCCCCAGCAATTCGAGCGGCGGATTAGCGAGCGACAGCACCTGGCTGTAGTCGCCGAACTGATCCAGCAGCTTGAGACGCGCGTCGAGGTCCCACAGCGTCGCGAGCTTGGGAAACGCGGTGGCGGCCGGGAGATCCGGCACGAGTTGCCGCAGTTTCCCGAAGTAAGCCGCCGGCATGAAGTGGTTGAAGATGTCGAGGATCAACTGAAGGCACCCGGTTTCGTGCGCTGCAACCTACGCGGTCTCGCGGCACGCTTTCAAGCCGGTCTCTCTCACGTGGAGAGACCACCTGCTTGTCAGCGATTCTGTTTCGCGTTTAGCTTGAGGCAAGCGGCGCCTCGCCTCTTGCGTCCGCTCGCGCTTGCGCAGCACACAAAAATCGAGGCGCCAGGGGGAAGTCCATGTCCGTATCAGCCGTCGACAGCAAATCCGCCGAACTCGTCGGCCGTCTCGATCGTCTGCCGTTCTCGCGCTGGCACAAAAATCTGTTCACTCTCTGCTTCCTCGGCGTGATGTTCGACGCCTGCGATTTCGCGCTGTTCGGCATGGCGCTGCCGCCGGTTGCGCGCGAATTCGGGCTCAACCAGGCGCAGGCGGGATTGCTGGCGACCGTAGGCCTGGTCGGCGCGTTCCTCGGCGCGCTATTCTGGGGCACGATCTCAGATTACATCGGACGCCGTACCTCGTTCTCGGCAACGATCGGTATCTTCTCGCTGTTCACCGGGCTGGTGGCGGCGTCGTGGAACGTGCTGTCACTCTCGGTCTTTCGTTTCCTCTCGAATTTCGGCCTCGGCGGCGAAGTGCCCGTGGCGCTGACGCTGACCTCGGAATACAGCCCGAGCCGCATCCGCGGCCGCATGACCGGATCGATGATGGCGGCATTCCCGCTCGGCCTCGCGCTCGCCGCGCTGCTCGCTTATTTCATCATCCCAACCTATGGCTGGCGTGCGGTATTCATTATCGGCGTCATTCCGGCCGTGCTGCTCTTCTTCGTTCGGCTCGTGATGCCGGAATCGGTGCGCTATCTGCTCAGCCGCGGGCGTGTCGCCGAAGCGGAACGCACCGTTGCCGAGATCGAAGCGAAGGCGTCGGAAGGCAAGCCGCTCCCGCCCGCCGTCCCTGTTCCGGCCGGCGTCGAGGAACGCGGCGTCACCGTATTCGAGCTACTCACGCCGGAGAGGCGTAGGCGTACCATCCTGTTGTGGATCGTGTCGTTCTGCTTCCTGTGGTCGTCGAACGGCATCATCTTCATGCTGCCGCAGATTCTGGTGCAGCGCGGATTCGAGCTGCGCCAGATCTTCATCTTTCTGTTTGTGCAGGCCATCGCGGCTTTCGTCGGCTACACAGCGTGCGGCTTCCTCATCGACCGCTACGGCCGCCGGCCGGTGCTGTTCCTCTATTATTTCATCGGCGCTTTTTTCCATCTGTGGTTCGCGATGGCGTCTGGCGTGTGGATTTATTTCGCCATCGCCGCGGTCGGCTGGGTCAACCCCGGCGTCTACGGTGCAAACGGCGTCTATGTCAGCGAGCTTTATCCGACGCATCTGCGCGCGACGGCGGTCGGCTGGTTCTTCGGCATAGGCCGGATCGGCTCGTTCCTGGCGCCGGCCGTTGTCGGCCTCATGCTGCAATACGGCCTCGGCGCCTACGTGCTGCACACTTTCGCGCTGAGCTTTTTTATCGCCTCGATCGCGCTGTGGGCAGTCGGCATCGAAACCAAAGGCCGCGTGCTGGAGCAAATCACGGCGACCGAACAGACTGCGTAACTAACGGCTGGTATCGAGTGTTCAATCCACTCCGGCAGCGCCGGCGCGCATCACGTGGCTTGCTCGAAAGCGAAGATCCTCTTCCAGTCATTCTTCATGCTGATGACGGTCCAGTTTTTCTTTTTGGCCTCGTCGTAGAGCGCTTGAGTAAACGTGCCGATCTTGCTGGCAGGTAATCCCTGCGCAGGGCCGTAGGCATATTCGCGATTTGCGTCATCGTGCATGACAAGCATCATCAGCCGCGCACCGTCGCCGGCGCCGGTGTACTCGAGCATTTGCCTGTCGCCGTCCGAATTACCGAAGGCGGCGCGCGGCCGGCGGCCAATCATCAGGTGGATGCCCTCAGGCTTGCCGGCCTTGTCGTCGTTCAAAAGGAGCTTTGGTTCCTTGGTGAGGAACGGCGTGCCGTCCTTGTGATAGCCAAACTTCGTGCCGCCCATGGTCCCGACAACCTGCTCGGGCGGAATCCCGTACACTTGCTGGCTGTAAATTCGAACGAAATCCTGGCCGCCGCCCGTGACAATGTAGGTCTTGAAACCATTGGCGCGCAGATGCTGCATGATCTCGAGCATCGGTTGGAAGATGAGTTCTGTGTAGGGACGCTTCCAGCGCGGGTGCTTGGCGGTGGTCAGCCACTGTTTCACCTGGCCTTCAAAGTCCTCGACCGACATTCCGGTCAATGTCGCAACCAGGATTTTCTCAAGCTCGGGCAGCGACAGCTTTGCGATGGCCTCGCGGTTGCCTGAGAGAACCGTCTTGAACGGCTCGACGTTCTTCAGTTTCGGATCTTTCTCGACGAGCGCGGGAACACGGTCGAGGCAATAAACAACCTGCGAATAAATCGGATGCTCCACCCAGAGCGTACCGTCCTGATCGAAGGTTGCGATACGCTGTTCCGGCGGAACGAATTTTGCGCTCGCCTGATCAGTGGTGGCCCGCACGAAGTCGAGGATCGCCTGTTTCGCAGGCCCATCGTTCCACGACGCAAGTGGGGACCCGCCTGATGTCGTTTGTGCCTGCGCTGGCGTGGCTGGCCACGAAGCGGACAGAACCGGAAGCACGGCAAGGCTTGAAACCAATGTACGGCGGTCGATTCCGGATTTGCCTGATGTCATGCCTGGCCTCCCAAAGTGTTCGGACACAAGAGCATCGACCGGCCCCCGGACGACATCAATTGCCCCTAGGGGAAACTGGCCTGCGACCGATCGGACATTTGGCTACTTGTCTCGCTACTTGCCGGTTTTTCTGAAGATGACCGGGAGAGAGAAGTCGAGGCCTTCATCCGCGATGAGAGGTGGCGGCGGCGGTACTGGG
>Ga0207700_10002085_pt1 | contig 11407 bp, 10 predicted proteins | sample LARL82metaG_FD_184348 | JGI IMG/M metagenome (GOLD analysis project Ga0207700, IMG submission 184348) | Corn, switchgrass and miscanthus rhizosphere microbial communities from Kellogg Biological Station, Michigan, USA - LAR L8-2 metaG... | ecosystem: Host-associated > Plants > Roots >...
ACGGTGGGCGGGCTAGTCGACGGCTACTTCTGCCTCCACCTCCACCGGGATGTTGAAAGGCAGCTCCGCGACCCCGATCGCGGAGCGGGAATGCGGCCCGGCTTCCGGCCCCCACAGCTCGATGATCAGGTCGGAGAAGCCGTTGATCACGGCCGGCGTCTGGTTGAAGCCCGGCGCCACGTTGACCATGCCGAAGACGCGCAGCCACGCCGTGATCCTGTCCAGGTCGCCGAGGGCGCGCTGGAGGCTCGCGAGTACCGCCAGGGCAGTCGCGCGGGCGGCGCCGTAGGCCTGCTCCGCGGTGAGGTCGGCACCCACCTTGCCGAGGCCCGGCCAGAGCGAGCCGTCGGCGTTCAGCGGGCCGTGGCCGGAGACGAAGGCGCGGCCCGGCCACAGGCGCACCCACGGGAAAGGCAGTTCCAGGCCGGACGGCGTCTTCATCGGCTGCGGGAGCTCGAGACCGAGTTCGACGAGGCGGTTTTCGATGCGCATAGGCGCTATCTTGCCGCTACCACAGCCGCTCCGTGGCGCGACGGGCACCTTCTGCCAGCGATTCGAACTTGGCCCAGACGATCTTCGGGTGGATCTCAGGGCTGTAGGTGGCCTGAGAGGAGAAGCCGCAGTCGGCGCTGGCGACCACGTTCTCCCTGCCGACGACCTCCGCGAACCTGACGATACGGTCGGCGATCGTGTCCGGGTGCTCGACGATGCTGGTGGCGTGACTGATCACCCCGGGCAGCAGCACGGTGTCGGCGGGCAGCTTGACACTCTCGAAGACGTGGTAGCTGTGCTCGTGCCGCGGGTTGGCGGCCTCGAAGGAGAACGCCCCGGCGTTGATCGTGAAGAGCGTGTCGATCAGGTCGGCGAGCGGCGCGTCATGCAGCCGCGGGCCCTCGTTGATGCCGTAGCAGGTGTGCAGCCGGACCCGCTCCCGGGGAATGCCCTCCAGGCTGCGGTTGATCGCGTCCACGTACAGTCCGGCAGTCTCCAGCTTCTCGGCCGGCGAGCCGGCGCCGTAGCTGAACTCCTCGGTGAGGAACGGGTCGTCGATCTGCAGAGTGAACCCGGCGTCGATGATGGCCTGGTACTCGACGTGCAGCGCGTCAGCGACCGCGTCCAGGTACTCGTCCTCGTCGCGGTAGTACTCATTGCCGCCGACGCCGCTCGGCGCCACGGCGCAGACGAACACCCGCTCCGGGTCCGCGTCGCCGACCGCCGCGCGCAGCGCGGACAGGTCGCGGGCCAGCTGTTCCTGGCCCGTGTAGGACACCGGGCCGGTGCAGGCCAGCGACGCGGCCGGGACCGCCATCCCGCCGGTCATCGCGCGCTGGAAATACTGCCCGTAGTACTCGGGGAACTCCTCGATCTCCGGCCGGAACTTGCCCAGGGTCTCCCGGCCGCGCGGCTCGTACCCGCTCAGCCGCCGCGCGATGTAGGCGAAGAACCCGGTCTTGCCCTGCTCGCCGTCGTTGATCACGTCGATCCCCGCGGCGCGCTGTCGCGCGACGACGTCCGCGACGGCGCGGCCCTGCGCGGCGTCGAGTTCGGCCTGGTCGACCTGTTCCCCGGCCGCGGAAGCCCGCATCAGGTCGAGCAGTGCCGCTGGGCGGGCCAGGCTGCCGACGTGGGTGGTGTAGATACGGTCGATGCTGCGCTGCATGACCCAAGCCAAGAACCTTGGGGCTGGTGAGTCAACTTCGGGATAATGGCTGTCATGGCCTTGCACGTAGTGGAACCAACGCCCGAGAGCACAGTCAACTTCTTTTCCGCGGCACACGAACCGGTGCTCACCATGGATCCGGGTGACACGGTAATCGTCAGGACGCTGGACGCGGCCGGGTACCTGGCGCGGCATCAGTATCCCGGCGACGCGGGGCAGCCGAAGATGTTCCCCGGTGACGAATTCCGCGGGCACTGCCTGAACCAGCCGATCGCGGTGCGCGGCGCCGCGCCCGGCGACCTGCTCGCGGTGCGGATCGTGTCGCTGACGCCCGGGGACTGGGGGTGGACGGTCGCGCCCGCCGTGCCCGGCTCGCCCGTGGTGAAACGGCTCGGGCTAGCCGGAACCGAGCAGGCGTGGCTGCTGTGGGAGATCGACGCGGACGCGAGGACAGCCACGGCGAACGGGACGTACACCCGGCCGCTGGCGCCGTTCCTCGGCGTGACGGGGACCGCGCCGGCCGCGCCAGGGGAGCACTCGACGATCCCGCCGCGCGCCGAGTCGGGCGGGAACATCGACTGCAAGGAGCTGGTGGCAGGCTCGACGCTGTACCTGCCGGTCAACGTGCCCGGCGCGCTGCTCTACCTGGGCGACGGGCACGGGGCGCAGGGCGATGGCGAGGTGTGCGGCACGGCGATTGAGTGCCCGATGACGACCGAGGCGGTCGTGGACCTGGCCGCCGGCCGGCCGCTGGCATCGGTGCACGCGGAGACGCCGGCCGGGCTGATCACGTTCGGGTTCAGCGCTGACCTGAACGAGGCGATGGGCGACGCGCTCGACGCGATGGTGACGTGGCTGGCGTCGCTGTACGGAACGTCGCGGACCGAGGCGCTGGCGCTGGCGTCCACCTTCGTGGATCTCCGGGTGACGCAGGTGGCGAACGTGACGTGGGGGGTGCACGCGCTGCTGCCCGCCGGGCTGCTGTCGGTGGGCTAACTCGCCCGTCCCCGCACCGGCCAGCTCGGCCACGATGTCCAGGTGGCCCAGGTGCCTGGCGTACTCCTGGAGCAGGTGGAACAGCACGCGCTCCAGCGTGGCCGGCTCCGCGCCCGACCAGCGCTCGCCGGGCTCGCCAACGTCGGTCAGCTCGTGGCTCTCGATGATGGCCGTACTGCGCGCCGCCTGTTCGGCGTAGGCCGCCAGCAGGTCGTCCAGGGTCTCGTGCGGCGGGACGTACCAGCGGCCGTCGCGCTGGTCGCCCCACGGGTCGCCGACGGCGCTGCCTTCGAAACCCCACTCCAGCCAGCGCCGCTCAACGTAGGTCAGGTGCCTGAGCAGTTCCAGCGGCGTCCAGCCCGACGGCACGATGCTGCGGCGCAGCTCGCTGGCGGGCAGCTCACGCAGCCTGGCGGCCAGCCGGTCGCGGAAGTAGCCGAGGTAGCGGAGGAACACCTCCGTCCTGGACCCGGCTGGGGTGGTCGGCTCGGGAAACGGGACGGTCATGGCGGCACGTTAGCAGGTGTGCTGTTTCGCCCACTTCTGCGCACTGGCCAGGTACTGGGCCCCCTTGACGCTGAGCGCGTTCTTCGTTTTGGCGTCCGAGTCGATCATGGTGTTCGCGCTCTGCATGACCTTGGTGCCCGCGGTGACTTGGGTGGCGGTGGTGACCTGCGGGGTGGTACCGAGGGTCTTCAGGGCAGACAGGTCGTTCTGGATGTCGCTCAGGTCGTTGTAGACGGTGGCGATGTCCCCGGCCTGCATGCCGACCACATCGGTTTGCAGGCTCGTGGCGTCGCGGCTCACGGTCTGGGCTTCGAACACGACGAGCTGCGCGTCGCTGGCCATGCTCGAGCAGCTGTCGTGCTGCATCTGCTGCCAGTCCTGCTCCTCGGTTGTGAGGGCAGCCGACAGGGTGGTCAGGTCGGTGGGGACCGTGATGTCCTTGGTCAGCGACTTCGCGTCCTTCTTCAGCTGGGCCAGGTCGCTGACGAGGTTCTGCTGAGCGACCTGCCTGGCGGCCGTCGAGTTCGGCTGCACCTGCTGCTCGAACGTCGGATTGCCCGTGAACGAGGTAACAGCCGAGCCGCCGCCGCACCCGGCGGCAAGGACCGAAAGCGCCGACAGCGCGACAGCGCCGGCCACGAGGCGCGAACGCGTGAACTGATGCATGGACCCCTTACCAGGCCTTGTCCGACCTTGACTGGCGATGCTCCCGACGAGGGTACGGGAGGACAGCCGTCCGTGACTGTAAGATCCGCGCACCCGCGGGCTAGATACGACCAGGGGCGGCACAATGTGACGCCGGGAAGCCGTGCCGGAGACTCGGGTTACCAGAGGGTAACGTTGGGTCAGCGATAAAGGAGGTCCGGTCATCGACGCTGACGTGATCGTGGTGGGGGCGGGGCTGGCCGGTTTGGCGGCGGCCGCCGAAGCGGCGGAGGCCGGGCGGCGGGTGCTGCTGCTCGACCAGGAGCCCGAGCAGTCGCTCGGCGGCCAGGCCTGGTGGTCGTTCGGCGGGCTGTTCTTCGTGAACTCGCCGGAACAGCGGCGGCTGCGGGTCCGCGATGACCTGGAGCTGGCGTGGCAGGACTGGCTGGGCACCGCGGGGTTCGACCGGCTGGAGGACGAGCTGCCCAGGCAGTGGGCGCGAGCGTACGTCGAGTGGGCCGCCGGCGAGAAGCAGTCCTGGCTGCGCCAGATGGGCCACAGCGTCACGCCCATCGTCGGCTGGGCCGAACGCGGCGGCTACCTCGCCACCGGGCCCGGCAACTCCGTGCCGCGGTTCCACATCACCTGGGGCACCGGGCCGGGCATCGTCGAGCCGTTCGAGAAGCGGGTGCGCGCCGCGGCCGGGGCGGGCCGCCTCGAGTTCAGGTTCCGGCACCGGGTCGATGAGCTCATCGTGACGAACGGCGTCGTCGAGGGCGTCGCCGGCGCCGTGCTGGAGCCGAGTGATGCGCCGCGGGGCACGCCAAGCTCCCGGGAAACAGCCGGGACCTTCGAACTGCGCGCGCAGGTGGTCATCGTCGCTTCCGGCGGCATCGGGGGCAACCACGACCTGGTGCGCGACGCCTGGCCGGCGCGGCTCGGCGCGCCGCCGGCGCACATGCTGTCCGGTGTCCCGCGGCACGTGGACGGGCGCATGATCGGGATCGCCGAGACGGCCGGCGCTCAGGTGATCAACAGGGACCGGATGTGGCACTACGTCGAGGGCATCACCAACTGGGATCCGGTGTGGCCGCTGCACGGCATCCGCATCCTGCCCGGGCCGTCCCCGCTGTGGCTGGACGCCACCGGACGCCGGCTGCCCGGACCGCTCTACCCGGGGTTCGACACCCTTGGCACGCTCGAGTACCTGCGGACGACCGGGTACGACCACAGCTGGTTCGTGCTCACCCGCAAGATCATCGCGCGGGAGTTCGCGCTGTCTGGCTCGGAGCAGAACCCCGACCTGACCGGCCGTGACAGGAAAGCCATGATCACGAGCCGGCTCGGCGGCCAGGTGCCGGGGCCGGTACAGGCGTTCCTCGACCATGGCGAGGACTTCGTGACCGCCAGGACGCTGCCGGAGCTGGTGAGCCAGATGAACAAGCTCACCGGCGGCGACCCGCACCTTGACGCGGACAGGATCGAAGAAGAGATAACCACGAGAGACAGAGACGCCACGCGCCCGTTCGGGAAAGACTCCCAGCTGATGGCGGTGCGGGGCGCGCGCCGGTACATCGGGGACCGGCTGATCCGGGTCGCCAGGCCGCACGCGCTGCTCGACCCGGCGGCCGGGCCGCTGATCGCCGTCCGGCTGCACGTGCTCACCCGCAAGACGCTCGGCGGGCTGCACACCGACTTGTCGTCCCGCGCGCTCGGCGCGTCCGGCGAGCCCGTGCCAGGGCTGTACGCGGCGGGGGAAGCGGCCGGGTTCGGCGGCGGCGGGATGCACGGCTACCGGTCGCTGGAGGGCACGTTCCTCGGCGGCTGCCTGTTCTCCGGCCGGATCGCTGGGCGCGCGGCGGCGGCCGCGACCGCCTGACCGAGCTAGGCGAGCTCGCCCCGGACCCAGGTCTGCGTGACCGATGCCTGGCAGATCTCGGCGTCGGGGACGGTGGCGAGGTCGGCGTCGGTGACGGCGAAGCTCGCGTCGTAGCCGGCCTTGATTGATCCGGCCGAGTCCGCCACGCCGTTGATCCGCGCGGTGCCCGAGGTGTAAGCGGCGAGGGCGGTCCGCCGGGAGATCGCCTGACGCGGCAGGAAGGGATCGCCGGCGGTCTCCGGCAGCGCGCGGTTGACCGCCACGTGGACGGCGAGCAGCGGGTCGGGGCTGCTCACGGGCCAGTCGCTGCCGCCGGCCAGATGTGCGCCCGAGGCGGCAAGCTGCGCGAACGGGTACTGCCAGGTGGTCCGCGCCGCGCCGAGGAAGGGGATCGTCAGCTCGGTCATCTGCGGTTCGTTCATCGCCCACAGCATCTGCAGGTTCGCTGTCGCGCCGAGTGCGGCGAACCGGGAGATGTCGTCGGGATGGACGACTTGCAGGTGCGCGAGATGGTGCCGGATCCAGGTCTCCCTGGCGCTGCCGTGCCGGGCCGCCCGGGCAGCCTCGATCGCGTTGAGCGCGTTGCGGACCGCCCGGTCGCCGAGCGCGTGGAAGTGCACCTGGAAGCCCGCCTGGTCGAGGGCGGTCACGTAGCGGGGGAGCTCGCCCGGGTCGATGAAGTCCAGCCCGGAGTTCCCGGTCGCGCAGCCGTCGTGGTCGAGGTAGGACGCGAGCATCGCGGCGGTGTGGTTCTCCACGATGCCGTCGAGCATCATCTTCACGCTGGTCGGCCTGAATCGCCCGGCCGCGTTGTGCTGGCGGTAGTGGAGCAGCCCCTCGAGCTGCTCCAGTCCCTCGTCCCGCTGCCACCACTGCGCCCCGACAACGTCCGCGATCAACGTCCCGGCCGACGCCGCCCGCAGGTACGCGTCCGTCGTGTCGTCAATGGAGGCATAGCCGGGCCCGACGATGGCGTCCTGCCAGCCGGTGACGCCGAGCGACAGCAGGTAGTCCTGGGCAGCGAGCAGCCCCCGGTACATGTCCTCCCCGGTGATCTCCGGCAGCAGCCGGCTCACCAGCTTCATCGCGCCTTCCTGCAGCATGCCGACGGGCTCGCCGCCGGCATCCCGCTCGATCCTGCCGTCGGCAGGATCCGGTGTGCGGCGGTCGATGCCGGCCAGCTCCAGGGCCTTGCTGTTGGCCCACGCGCCGTGATGGTCGCGGTTGTACAAGAACACCGGCCGGCCGGGAACCACGCTGTCCAGCGCCTGCCTGGTGGGGATCCCGCCAGGGAACGCGGGCAGCCCCCACCCGCCGCCGATGATCCACTCCAGGCCGGGATTCGCCGCCGCGTAGCGCGCGACAATGTCCAGGTAGGCGGCGGAGTCGCTGCCCTTCTCCAGGTCGCACCCCAGCAGTTGCAGGCCGCCGGAGACCGGGTGCGCATGCGCGTCAATGAAGCCCGGCAGCAGCGTGCCGCCGTCGAGGTCGACGATGTCCGCCGTGCCCGGCTCGACGTCCGTCCCGAGGGCGCTGATCTTCCCGTCGGTGACGAGGACCTGAGTCCCTCGTTCCAGGAAGCCGGTGCCGTCGAAGACCGAACCGCCCGTGAAAAGAATGCCGTTGCTGATCGTGCCCACCTGACTTCGTGTTGCGGTGCGTGCCGAGCCTAGCGGTGCCTGGCCCGCCTTGACACCTCCCGCGGACGGAGATACGTGGGGGAGGTGAGCCAGGAACTGCAGGAGCGCCGGGCGTACCTCGGCTCCTACGCCGACCGCTATTTCGAGCTGCTGCCGTCGGGCGGTCACCAGCAGCTGCCGATCGCGCCAGGGGTGGTCTTCAGCGAGAACGGCCAGCGCCTGCGGCTGGGGCAGGGGCTGTGGGCGACGGCCACCGGCGCGGCCCGCACCCGGGCGGTGACGGTACTGGACGGCCCGGCCGGCCAGATCGCCACCTGGGGCATGGTGACCGAGGCCGGGCACGACGCGATCCTCGGCGTCCGGCTGAAGGTCGACGACGAGGGCCTCATCGACGAGATCGACACGTTCGTCGTGCGGTTCAACGACATGGCCTCCACCTTCAGCGGCAGCGGGCTGCTCGACGCACAGCGGCTCGCGGGCCCGACGCCGGGGCTGCTTGACCTGGTCGACGAGGGCGACCGGCCCAGCGCGGCCGAGCTCCGCCGGGCGGCGGACGGCTATCTCGACGGGGTGTCTTCGGGTGAGGTCGGCCTGATTCCGGTCGCCGATGACTGCCCGCGGATCGAGAACGGCGTCCAGACGGTGCTGCGGGCCGACGGGCTGCTGCCGGGCCGGGCGCCTAACCCCGCGACCGCGATGGGCGTCGCGCAGCAGGTCCGCGAGGGCGTCACGCGGCACATCGCCGCGGCGCGGGACCGCGGCATGTACCTCACCGACCCGTCGCGCGGGCTTGTCATGGTTCGGTTCTTCTTCGACCACCCGGGCGCGGTGCGCGGCTGGCAGGGCCGGGCGCCATTCATAGGGCCGAACAGTATGCCGGCCTGGGAGGTCTTCAAGGTGCGCGGCGGGCTGATCAGGCACATCGAGGCGATCATCGCCTGGTTCCCGTACGGATACCGGTGGACGCCCGAGGAGCAGCGGTGATAACAGCAAGAGGCGGCGGGCTGGAGGACCTGCTCGGCGAGTACTACGCCGCGCTGGCGGCCGGCGATCCCGGCCGGCTGCCGCTGGCGGCCGACGTGCGGTTCACCGAGAACGGCCAGCGCATCGCCATCGGGACCGGGCTGTGGGCGACCGCGACCCGCGCGGCGGACAGCCGCGCGGCGATGGTCAGCGAGGAAGCGTACGGGCCCGGCGGGACCGCGGGCAGCGTGGCGGGCTGGGGGATGATCACCGAGGGCGCCGCGGAGGATGCGGACGGTGCGGACGCGCTGCTCGGCGTCCGGCTGAGGACGACAGGGAAGGCCATCAGCGAGATCGAGACCGTGGTGGTGCGCCGCGCGCCGTTTGGCCGGGCGACGTTTCCTGAGCGACTGCTCGAACCCAGCGCGGCGATGGCGCGGATCCTGGAGCCTACCGACCGCGGCACCCGCGAGGACCTGGTCCGGGCCGCCAGCGGATACCTGGACGGCGTCGCCCGCGACGACGCCGGCCTCATCCCGGCCGCCGACGACTGCATCCGGATCGAGAACGGCCTGCAGACGGTGCTGAACCCGGACGCGGATGGATTCCCTGCGACGTTCGTGAGCAGCGGCGGGCTGGGCGGGCTCGGCCTCGGCGTGCGCGCGCAGATCCGCACGCTCGCCTTCCGCTACATCGAGGACATCCGCGACCGGCGTTTCGTGGCCGCCGACACGGCACGCGGCCTCGTGCTCGTCTGCTGCTTCTTCGACCACCCGGGGAAGGTGCGCGGCGCGGGCTTCGACTCGCCCATCGTCGCGCCCAACAGCATGCTGATCTGGGAGCTGTTCAAGGTGGCCGGCGGCCTGATCCGGCGGATCGAGGCGATCGGGGCCGCGTTCCCCTACGGCATGCGCGCCGGCTGGTGACGACCAGATCCTCCGCCTGGAGCAGGGCCGGCGAGTTTCGTCATAGGATCGGCCGCGTGACCGATCCCACGCCTTACATGCGCGCGCTGCGCGCCTCGCACGACCGTCTCGCCGGCGTTGCCGGATCCCTGGACTCCGATGACCTGCGCAAGCGGTCCTACGCGACAGAGTGGTCGATCGCCGACGTGCTGTCCCACCTGGGCAGCGGCGCGGAGATCTTCGAGCTCTTCGTGACCGCGGGCCTCGGCGGCGAGCCGCCGGCGCAGGAGGACAACCAGCGGATCTGGGATAAGTGGAACGCCCGGTCACCCGAAGAGCAGGCTTCTCAGAGCATCGCCACCAACGAGGCGCTGGTCTCCCGCTTCGAGTCGCTGACCCCGGAGCAGCTCGACTCGCTGCGAGTCACGATGTTCGGCGGCATGGTCATGGACGCGGCCGGGCTGCTGCGGATGCGCCTGTCCGAGCACGCGGTGCATAGCTGGGACGTGGAAGTCGCGGTCGACCCGGCCGCGCGGGTCTCCCAGGACGCGGTGGAGCTGCTGCTCGGCGCGCTGCCGCAGATGATGCCGTGGATGGGCAAGAAGGCCGCCGACCCCGCGGTGATCGCCGTCACCGCCACCAGCCCGGACGGCGCGTACACGCTCGACACCGGCGGCGTCACCCTGACACCCGGGGCTGGGGAAACGCCGGCGTCAGCTTCCGTGGAGCTGACGTCCGAGGCCCTGCTCCGCCTGGTCTACGGGCGGGTGGATGAGTCCGCCTTGGCCTCCGGTGAGCTGCGCGCGGAGAACGTGACCCTGCCGGAGCTGCGGGCGGTGTTCCCGGGCTTCTGACGCGACTTCGCGGTGCCCTTCGCGTAACGCGCCCGCCCCTCGCGCTGGCCAGACACCCCGCCGGTCGATTGCGCCATCGACAGGTACCAGGGCATGTCACCGCTGATAACAGCAAGATGCGGTCGTCCCGCGATTATCGTGGGTACTTGTGCGGCCTCTGGACCGCGTAGCTACCCACGATCTCCCGGCCGCCGGTCCGGACGCCGGATAACAGCAAGAAGCGCGCGGCCTGCGAAGATAATGGGCCGTTGTGCACCCTCTGGTGTGCCTAACGGCCCATCATCATCCGGGCACCGTGCGGCAGTGTCGATAACAGCAAGAAGTGTTGAGCGTACGGCGGCGCCTGGTGCAGGTTGGCGGCTGGACGCGGCCGTCGGCCGCGGTGCTGCCCGTGACCCGAGGTCCGGGAAGCGGAGTCTCTCCGGCTAAAATTCGGGTTTCATGACTGAAGCACGGGATCTTGCCGATCGTTTCCACGAGCGCTGGCTGCACGTCCACCCGTTCGCCGCCACCATGTACGGGATTCCGGGGTACGACCACCTGCTTCCTGACGACAGCGAAGCGGGCCAGCAGGCCTGGCGCGCCGAAGCCGAGGGATTCGTCCGCGAGGCCGACGCGATCGACCACGGCACGCTGAGCCCCGCCGACGCCGTCACGCTGGACTGCACCAGGGGCGCCGCCGCCCAGGAAGTGGCGGTCGTCGACCTGGCCGCCGATGACCACACCGTCACCGCCATGCACTACGGAGGACCGGCCGCTTTCCTCGCGGTAGCGGCCAGGACGGTCCTGCTGGATCAGGCGGCAGCGGAGGACTTCCTCACCCGGGTCCAGGGCAGCGGCGTCTGGCTCGACCAGCTCACCGAGCGGCTGCGGGCCGGCGACAGGCGGGGACGGCTGCCGGTCGCCCCGCTGGCGGAGGATGCCATCGCCTGGGCCGAGGCGATCCTGGCCCGCCCCGGCAACAGCCCTGTCCTCGTTCCCCAGCCGCCGGAGGACTGGTCTCGCGCGGCGGACTGGGAGGCGGCCCGACGCGCGGCGGTGACGGATGTCGTGAACCCGGCCCTGGCCAGGTGGGTGGACACAGTCAGGGACCTGCTGCCGCGGTCGCGGCCCGCTGAGCACGCGGGACTGCACTGGATACCCGGCGGGGACAGCGACTACGAGACAGCCATCCGCGTCTACACGACGCTGCCGCTGTCGGCCGACGACCTGCACAAGACCGGGCTGGACCACGTCGCGGCGCTGGAGGCCCTCGCCGAGGAACTCGGGGCCCGGCTGGGCCTGTCGGGACGGGACGAGGTATTCACCGCGCTACGGGAGGCGTCCGGGAAGATCCCTCCTGAGGAGGCGATCCGCCG
>Ga0207700_10002086_pt1 | contig 11402 bp, 2 predicted proteins | sample LARL82metaG_FD_184348 | JGI IMG/M metagenome (GOLD analysis project Ga0207700, IMG submission 184348) | Corn, switchgrass and miscanthus rhizosphere microbial communities from Kellogg Biological Station, Michigan, USA - LAR L8-2 metaG... | ecosystem: Host-associated > Plants > Roots >...
CCCAGTTGCCCGGCAGATGGGGGCTGCCCGACGAACTGCGCGACGACATCGGCGTGATCTTTGCCTCCGCCTTCCCTGGTCTGGACTCGTTCGTCAGCGACCTCAACCACTACCACGAGGACCGGGCCGCGCGGCATGAGCTCGCGACGCTGGAAGACGTACGGGCGAGGATGAGCGCGGCCGACCCCGCCATGACAGAGGTGGACCGCCGTATCGCCGAACTGCGCCACACGCTGGAGACAAAGCCGTTCACGTTCAACCGCCGGTTCCTGTTCCGGGCGCTGTCGATGGGTCACTCGCAGTTCGCCGAGCTTATCGGCGCCCGTGGCCCGAACACGCAGGTGAATTCCGCATGCGCGAGCACCGCACAGGCACTGACCCTCGCCGAGGACTGGATCCGGGCCGGGCGGTGCCGCCGCGTGGTGGTGGTGTCCGCCGACGACTGCTCGTCCGACACGCTCCTGCCCTGGACCGGTTCCGGGTTCCTCGCCAGCGGCGCGGCCGCCACCGACGATGTTGTCGAGGACGCCGCTCTGCCGTTCGACCGTCGCCGGCACGGCATGATCATCGGAGCGGGCGCGGCCGCGCTGGTCGTGGAATCGGCAGAAGCGGCGCGCGAGCGCGGTGTCCGGCCGATCTGCGAGGTGCTCGCGACGGTCACCGCCAACAGCGCGTTCCACGGCACCAGGCTCGACGTCGAGCACATCTGCCAGGTGATGGAACAGCTCGTCACTCAGGCGGAACAGCGTGGCATCGACCGCCACGCCATCGCGGGCCAGATGATGTTCATGTCACACGAGACCTACACGCCCGCCCGCGGCGGCAGCGCGTCAGCGGAGATCAATGCGCTGCGCAAGACGTTCGGGCCGGACGCGGACTCGATCGTCATCGCGAACACGAAGGGCTACACCGGTCACGCCATGGGAGCGGGGATCGAAGAGGTCGTGGCCGTCAAGGCGCTGGAAACCGGCATCGTCCCGCCGGTCCCGAACTTCCGCGAGATCGATCCGGAACTCGGCCAGCTGAACCTGTCCCGGGGCGGCGCCTACCCGGTCACCTACGCGCTGCGGCTCGCGGCCGGCTTCGGCTCGCAGATCGCGATGACCCTGCTGCGCTGGGCCGAGTCTCCTGATGGCCGACGGCACGCACCGAGCGAGCTTGGCTTCGGCTACCGCGTCGCCGACGAGGCGGCCTGGCGCTCGTGGCTTGCCCGGGTCAGTGGCCGCGACAACGCTGAGCTGGAGGTCGTCCAGCGCAGGCTGCGGGTCAGGGATGACGGCATGCCCGCTGCCCCGGCGGCACCCGCGGCGGCTGGGATGACGACAAGCGCCGCGCCCGTGGCGGTCCAGGGCAACGGCCACCCGGTCCAGGCGCCCGCTGCCGTGGCGGTGCCGCTGCCCGCGCGCCCCGCACCCGCCGCAACTCCTTCGGCCACGACACGGGCACAGCCGCCCGTGCCCGCGCCGCCACCGGCGGCCGTGGCGCCACCGGCGGCCGTGGCGGCTCCTGCCCCTACGGCGGCGGCACCCCCGGCACCGGCACCAGCCGCTGAGCCGGCCACGCCGGCGCCAGCACAGGCTGATCCGGTCGAGGCTGCGGTGGTGGATATTGTCGAGCGCCTGACCGGGTACCCGCGGGACCTGCTGGACCTGGACCTGGACCTGGAAGCCGACCTCGGCGTGGACACCGTCAAGCAGGCCGAGGTGTTCGCGGCGGTGCGGGAGCAGTTCGCCATCCCGCGGGACGACGACCTCAAGCTGCGCGACTTCCCCACCCTGCTCCACGTGATCGGCTTCGTCCGCGACCGGGCGCCGGCCGGGGTGGCTGCGGTCGCGCCGGAACCGGCAGAGACGACGGAGGCCGCGGAGGTGAGCGGGACGGCGGCCAGCACCGCACCGGCCGCGGCGCTCATTGCCGCGCCCGCGTTCACTGGCGATGTGTCCGCCTCCGAAATGCTGCCGCGGCGCGTCCCCGTGCCGGTACTTCGGCCACCGGCCGGAGCATGCAAGCCCACCGGCGTGACGCTGGACGGAACCAAGCGGGTCATCGTGATGGCCGATGAAGCCGGCGTTGCCGAGGCGCTGGTCAAGCGGCTCGGCGCGCTCGGCGTCGCCACTTTGGTCCTCGGGGCCGGCTGTGTGACGGCAGATATGGAGACCCAGCTGAGCACCTGGCTCGCGGACGGGCCGGTGCACGGCGTGTACTGGCTCGCTGCCCTCGACGCCGAACCGGCCATCGCCGAGTTGGACCTGGCTGGCTGGCGTGAAGCGCTGCGGCGCCGGGTGAAGAACCTGTACACAACGGTGCGCCACCTGGACACCGCCGGCCAGCTCGGACCGCACGGGACGTTCCTGGTGGCCGCGACCCGCCTCGGTGGCTACCACGGGTACGACGAGGCAGGTGCCGTAGCGCCGCTCGGCGGAGCGGTCAGCGGCTTCACCAAGGCCTACCGGCGCGAGCGGCCGGAGGTCCTCGCCAAGGTGGTCGACTTCCCGGTCAGCCGGAAGACGGTCGCGCTCGCCGACGCGCTCATCGAGGAAACCCAGCGTGATCCGGGTGCTATGGAGATCGGGCGCGCGGGGGGGCGCCGCTTCGCGGTGGGCCTTCGTGAAGTGCCGTTTGCCGACGGCCAGGATGGCATGGCGCTTGGCAGCGAGACCGTGTTCGCCGTCACCGGAGCGGCCGGGGCCATCGTGTCGGCCATTGTCGCGGACCTGGCCAAGGCCAGCAGCGGCACGTTCCATCTGCTCGACCTGACGCCGGAACCCGACCCGGCCGACGAGAACCTGATCCTGTTCGCCACGGACAAGGACGGCCTCAAGAAGGTCATCGCCGAGCGGCTCGCGGCGAGCGGCAAGCGGCCGACGCCGGTGCTGGTCGAGCGGGAGCTGAGCAACTACGAACGGCTCTACTCGGCCCAGGTCGCCATCCAGGCGGCACGGGAGGCTGGCGGCAAGGCCTACTACCACGCGGTCGACCTGACCGATCCGGCCGCCGTCGCCGGCGTGATGACCGGCATCCGCGAACAGCACGGGCGCATCGACGTCCTCCTGCACGCGGCCGGGCTTGAGATCAGCCGGGCGATCGCGGACAAGGAAGCCCGCGAGTTCGACTTGGTCTTCGACGTCAAGAGCGACGGACTGTTCAACCTGCTGCACGCGGCCGGTGACCTGCCGATCGGCGCAACTGTGGTGTTCAGCTCGGTGGCCGGCCGGTTCGGTAACGCCGGCCAGACCGACTACAGCGCGGCCAACGACCTGCTGTGCAAGATAATGTCGAGCTTCCGCACCACCCGGCCAGGCACGCGCGGGATCGCGCTCGACTGGACGGCATGGGGCGGGATCGGCATGGCAACCCGCGGTTCCATCCCCAAGGTGATGGAGATGGCCGGCATCGACATGCTGCCTCCCGAGGCGGGAATCGCCTGGATCGGGCGTGAGCTGGCGGCCGGCCCATCCGATGGCGAGATCGTCGTCGCGGGAAAGCTCGGCATCATGATGGCTGAGCTCGACCCCACGGGTGGGCTCGATGTCACCGCCATCGACACGAGCGGCAGCGGGCCGATGATCGGGCAGATCACCGGCATGGGTGTGCACTCCGGGCTGACCGCGGAGACGACCCTGGACCCCGCGGTTCAGCCGTTCCTCAACGATCACCGGATTGACGGCACGCCGGTGCTTCCGGGGGTGATGGGCGTCGAGGCCTTCGCCGCTCTCGCCCAGCTCGCGGCGCCGGGCCTGCACGTCGCGGGGGTCGAGCAGATGGAATACCGCTCGCCGGTCAAGTTCTACCGTGACGAACCGCGGACGCTGGCGCTGCGGGCCACCATCCGGCCCGCCAAGGACGGCCTGGTCGCGGACTGCTCCCTCAGCGCCTCGCGCAGCCTCAAGGGTGACGAGGCACCCAGATGGACGACGCACTTCACGGGCAGCGTGCGGCTCACTGCCGAGCCCCCTGCGCGCGAGCGGGACGAAACTCCGACCAAGCGGCCGGACCGGTACGTCAAACACGACGACGTCTACCGGGTGTACTTCCATGGCCCCGCGTATCAGGTCCTGGACGAGGGCTGGCAGTACGACGGTGGCGCCGTCGGCAGGTTCGCGGCTGACCTGCCCGCCGGGCATGTGCCGCAGGCCGTTCCCACCGCGACGCAGCCGCGGCTCGCCGAGCTCTGCTTCCAGACCGCTGGGCTGTGGGAGATCGGCACGACGGGGCAGATGTCACTGCCTGCCCACATCGACCGGGTCGTCACGCTGGGCACGCCGCAGCCGGGAGTACCGCTGTTCGCGATCGTGCACCCCGCGGGCGACGGTGGTTTCGACTGCCGCGTCGTGGACGCCAGCGGTGACGTCCTGGTCCGCATGGACGGCTACCGGTCGGTGCAGGTGGGCCCGCTGGCGGGCGACCTGGTGGGGCCGATCCGCGCCGCGATATCCACGTGATGCCACGATCCGCGGCCCGCAACCCCGAGGAGCTCCAGGTGACGACCATTCACCGGCTGGCGGTGGTTAACCGTGGCGAAGCCGCCATGCGCTGTCTGTCCGCAGTCGCCGAGCTCAACTGCGAGTCAAGGGAGCCGATCGAGACGATCGCGCTGTGCACCGAGCCTGACCTGACGTCATGGTTCGCCCGCGAGGCGACCGAGGTGGTTTCGCTCGGGGCGGCCACGTTCACCGATGGCGACGGTAACCGCCAGAGCAGTTACCTGGACCTGGACCGGGTGATGGCGGCGCTCGCGGAGGCCCGTGCCGACGCGGTCTGGGTCGGCTGGGGCTTCGTTGCCGAGTCGGCCGAGTTCGCCGAGCGCTGCGAGCACGCGGGCATCACCTTCGTCGGGCCGCCGAGCGACGTCATCCGGTTGCTTGGCAACAAGGTCAGTGCCAAGCAGCTGGCCGAAAAGGCCGGCGTTCCCGTCGTGCCGTGGAGCGGTGGCCCGGTTAACGACGCGCGCAGCGCGGCGGTCGCGGCCGGCATGCTCGGTTACCCGGTGCTTGTCAAGGCCGCAGCGGGCGGCGGCGGCCGCGGCATCAGGCTGGTGGAAACCCCGGACGGCATGGCCGCCGCCTTTACGTCCGCTCAGGCGGAGGCCCGGCACGCCTTCGGCGACCCGGCCGTCTTTGTCGAGCGCAGGCTCGCGGCGGCGCGCCACGTGGAAGTCCAGGTGATCGCCGACGCCTTCGGCGCGGTCTGGGCCGTTGGCGTACGAGACTGCAGCATCCAGCGGCGCAACCAGAAGGTCATCGAGGAGTCCGGATGCACGCTGCTCGACGAGGCGGCCGGGAAGACACTGCGCGACGCGGCCGTGCGGCTGTGCACCGCTGCGGGCTACCGCGGCGCCGGCACGGTCGAGTTCCTGCTCGACCCGGCGACGAAGCAGTTCATGTTCATGGAGGTCAACACCCGGCTCCAGGTCGAGCACCCGGTCACGGAGATGACCACCGGGCTCGACCTGGTCAAGCTCCAGCTGCACATCGCGCGCGGCAAGCCGCTCACCGGGGAGCCGCCGCCAACCCGCGGCTATGCGATCGAGGCACGGCTCAATGCCGAGGATCCGGAGCATGCCTTCGCCCCTGCACCGGGCCGCGTGTCCGCGCTGCGGCTGCCGACAGGCCCTGGCATGCGGGTCGACACCGGCGTGACAGAAGGCGACATGATCGCGCCCGAGTTCGACTCGATGATCGCCAAGCTCATCGCCTGGGGCCGTGACCGGCACGAGGCACTCGGCCGCCTGCATCGCGGGCTGGCTCAGTCGATCGTGGTCATCGACGGCGGGACGACCAACAAGGCTTTTCTGCTGGCCCTGACCACCCGGCCCGAGGTGGCCGAGGGTACCTATGACAACCAGTGGCTGGACCGGCTGACGGCAGCTGCGGAGCTGCTGCCGGCGCATCATCCGGTGGCCCTGGTGCAGGCGGCCATCGAGGCCGCGGACGCCGACCAGGCCGCCGTGCAGGCCAACTTCTACGCCACCGCGGCGCGCGGCCGCCCGGAGCTGCCGGACACCGTCGGTCACCGGATGGACCTGCGCCTGGGCGGCAACTCCTACCGGCTGCACGCCTACTGCCTCGGCCCCGGGGACTATCGCGTCGATACCGGCCAGGGCCTGGCCGATGTGCATGTGCGGCATCTCGGGCGGTATGAGCGGGCCGTCACCTGCGGCGGCCGCCGTTACCGTGTCGTCGCGGACGCACAAGGCCCCCGGCTGATGATCGAGGTGGACGGTGTACCGCACACGGTGCACCGCGACGACGGCGGCCTCGTCCGGACCTCGGCGCCGGCATTTGTCGTCGGCGTGCGTGTCGCGCCAGGCGACCTGGTCCGGGCCGGTGATCCACTCGTCGTGGTGGAGAGCATGAAGATGGAGACGACGATCACCGCCCCGTTTGCCGGAACCGTCCGGGCCGTGACCGCCGGCCTCAACACCCAGGTGGAGGCGGGCGCGCCGGTGGTGCAACTGCAGGCGGCCGGTGGCCCGCGGAGCGAGGCCGGGAGCGCGCGCGTGGACCTGGCCGGCATCGCTGGGACCGCGGCCGGCGATGGGAGCGCGGGCCACGGCCGCGCGGGTCGCGCACCCGGGGTGACGCTGCGTGCCTACCTGATGGGCTACGACCTCGACGAGGCCACGGCCCGCGCGCTGAGCATGCGCCAGGAAGCCATGCTGGATACGGCGGAGCCTGCCGACCCGGACCTGCAGCGGGAGGAGCAGGACCTGCTGGAGCTTTTCGCCGATATCACCGAGCTGTCCCGGCGCGAGCCCGATGACCCCGAGGATGAGCATTCCCGCAGCGACCAGGAGTACTTCTTCACCTATCTGGCCTTCCTCGACACCGCACGCAGCGGCGTGCCCGCCCACTTCGTCACCCAGCTGCGCAGGGCGCTCGCGCGCTACGGCGTCATGTCGACAGACCGGACGCCCGAACTCGAGCAGGCGCTGCTGCGCATGTACCGATCGCTCGGACGGCTGAAGACCGTGGCCCCGGCGATCATGTCGATACTCGACCGGTGGCGGCAGCACCGGGAACAGCTGGCCGCCGCGATGACCGACGAGCGGCTGAACATCCTGGACCGGCTCATCGCATCAGCCCATGGCCGCCAGCAGGAGGTGGGCGACCTGGCCGCGGAGGTTCGCTTCGAGTACGTCGACGCGCCGTTGATCAAGCAGGCGCATGACCAGATCTACGGGGAGATGGACGGCTACCTCGACGAGCTTGCCGCGGAGCCATCCGGTGGGCGGCACGCCGAGCTGACCGCCCAACTCGTCTGGTGCCCGCAGCCCATGCGGGCGGTGCTGCGGGACCGCTACCGCGCCGCGGACGCGGCGACCAGGGCACGGCTGCTCGAGGTGCGCGCACGCCGGTTCTACCGGATCCGGGACCTGACCAGCCTCCGGTCCGAAACCTTCGGCCGGTACCTGACGTGCCTGGCGAGCTACCACGACGGTGCCAGCGGCTTCAGCAGCCCCTACCTCGCCGACCGGGCGGTCACCGGCGACGGCGCTGACGGTGCCGGCGTCCATCTGGTCAGCACGTACGTGCCCCTTGAGGAACTGCCCGCGTTCGCTGGTGAGCTGCGGGCCCATCTTCGCACGATCCCCGCGGACCAGCAGATTGTCGTGGATGTCGAATCCTGGCTGACCAGCCCGCGGATCCCCGGCGACGCGATGGCCGCCGAGATCGCGGGACTGCTTGCCCAGGCTGACTTCGGCCGCGCGCTGCACCGCTTCGACATCACCGTGACCAGCGAGAGCGCCGACGGGGAGCACGCCCAAGAGCATCTGCGCACGCAGCACTTCTCCTTCACCGGGTCAGAAACGGGATTCTCCGAGGAACTGCTGTACCGCAACCTGCACCCGATGATCGCGGAGCGGCTCAACCTGTGGCGGCTGTCCAACTTCAAGCTGGAGCGGCTGCCGAGCGCCGAGGACATCTACCTGTTCCACGCGGTCGCCTACGAGAACGCCAAGGACGAGCGCCTGATCGCCCTCGCAGAGGTCCGCGACCTCACACCGGCCCGCGGCGCGGCCGGCAACATCATCGGCTACCCGGTTCTGGAAAGCCAGCTGAGACAGTCGTTCGCCGACATCCGCCACGCGGTCGGCGGCCGGCCGCCGAAGCAGCGCCCCATGAGCAACAGGGTGGTGCTGTATGTCCGCCCGATCTGGGACATCCCCACCGGGACCTGGCGCAGGCTCGCGCACAAACTGGCGCCGCTGGCCGCCGGTCTCGGCCTGGAGAAGGTATCGGTACGGGTCCGGACGCAGGACACGGCGACCGGTGAAGTCCGCGGCGCGGTGCTCGATGTCGAGAACGTGGCGGACCGGGCGGTCACCGTCCGGGTGCGGCCACCAGGCGACCAGCCCATCCGGTCGCTGACCGAGTACAAGCAGAAGCTGCTGCGCGCACAGCGGATCGGCGCGCCTTATCCGTACGAGCTCATCCGCATGCTCACACCCCCGGTGGGTGCCGAGGCGGACCTGCCGGCCGGCGAGTTCACCGAGCACGACCTCGACGGCACGGGGGACCGGCTGATACCGGTCGACCGGCCGTATGGCCACAACGAGTGCGGGATCGTCGTGGGGGTGATCACCAATTACACGAAGCTGGTTCCAGAGGGCATGCGCCGGGTGGTCATCGTCGGCGACCCGACGCTGGGCCTGGGCAACCTCACCGAGAAGGAGTGCCGCCGCATTCTCGGCGCCCTTGACCTCGCGGCCACGATGCACGTCCCGGTCGAATGGTTCGCGCTGTCCTCCGGTGCCCGCATCGCCTGGGACAGCGGCACCGAGAACATGGACTGGATCGCCGCTGTGCTGCGCCGCATAATCAATTTCACCCAGGCGGGCGACGAGATCAACATCATCGTCACCGGCATCAACGTCGGCGCGCAACCTTACTGGGACGCCGAGGCCACCATGCTCATGCACACCCGGGGAATCCTGATCATGACGCCCGCCAGCGCCATGGTGCTGACAGGCAAGAGCTCGCTCGACTTCTCCGGCGGGGTATCAGCAGAGGACAACATCGGCATCGGCGGCTTCGAAAGGATCATGGGCCCGAACGGCCAGGGGCAGTACTGGGCACCAACCGTGGCCGACGCCTGCGCGCTGCTGCTCCGCCACTACGACCACACCTACATCGTCCCGGGTGAGCTGCATCCACGCCGGGCGTCCACGACCGACCCGTATGACCGTGACGTGTCCGCCTCGCCGCACAAGATGGTCGAGGGCTCGGAATTCGAGCGGGTCGGCGACATCTTCTCGGCCGAGCTGAATGGCGAGCGCAAGAAGCCGTTCGACATGCGCTCGGTGATGCGGGCCACCTCGGACAGCGACTGCGAGCCGTTCGAGCGCTGGGCGCGGTGGCGCGATGCCGAGATCGCCATTGTCTGGGACGCCCGCATCGGCGGGATACCTGTCTGCCTTATCGGGCTTGAGTCGCAGACGCTGCCCCGGGCCGGCTTCCTGCCCGCGGACGGGCCGCCATCGTGGACGTCAGGCACGCTGTTCCCGCAAGCATCACGCAAGGTGGCGCGGGCCATCAACGCCGCGAGCGGTAACCGCCCAGTCGTCGTGCTCGCCAACCTCACCGGGTTCGACGGCTCGCCCGAAAGCATGCGGCTGTGGCAGCTCGAATACGGCGCGGAGATCGGGCGGGCGATCACCAACTTCCGTGGCCCGGTTGTCTTCGTCGTGGTGTCCCGCTACCACGGCGGCGCTTTCGTGGTGTTCTCCAAGCGGCTCAACGACAACATGGGGATCGCCGCGGTGGCCGGATCTTATGCCTCGGTGATCGGCGGCGCGCCGGCCGCCGGCGTCGTGCTCATCCGCGAGGTCAACGCGAGGACGGAGAAGGATCCGCGAATAGCGAAGCTGCGCGAGCAGCTAGCGGCGGCATCGGGCGGCGGCGTGGCACGGCTCAGCCGTGAACTCGCCGACGCCACGAAGCTGGTCAAAGCGGAGAAACTCAAGGAGTGCGCCGACGAGTTCGACGCTATCCACGACGTCAAACGGGCGATGCGGGTGGGATCCATCGACGAGATCATCTCAGCCGCCGAGCTCCGGCCGTACATCATCAAGTCGCTGGAGCATCGCCTGGCTGCCTCACCCCCCGCGGTGTTAGCCGAGGACCGCGTCGCGTACCGACCGCAGATCTGATTCGGAGTTCGGGCCCGCGACCAGCAGGGTTGTAACTGGGCTTTGTCTCCACAGTTCCAGCCGCTCGCGAATCCGGCCGATGGGGCCAAGCAGGCACACCGTATCGGCGAGCTCATCGGGCACGGCGTCGATGGCCTGGTCGCGGCGGCCTTCCAGGAACAGCTCCTGAACCGCGCGGGTTTCCTCCGGGTAACCCATCCGGCTGATCACGTTGAGGTGGAAATTGCGGTTCCGTGCGCCCATGCCGCCGATGTAAAAGGCGAGCATCTGTTTCGCGGCCCGCAAAGCAGCGGGCAGGTCATCGGTAACGATGACGTTGACCACGGCGGCGATGTCGAAGCCCGGCGGCGCCCCGGCAAGGGCGCGGCCGTACACCTGGCCGATCTTCTGAGGATCGGTGAACAAGCAGAGCCAGCCGTCGGCGATCTCGGCGGCGAGTGCCACGTTCCGCGGGCCTTCCGCGCCCAAATACACCGGGATGTCGTCACGAAACGCAGGGATATTCAGCACGAGGGGCTTGCCGAGCCCGGTCCCGGGACGGTAGGGCAGCGGGTAGCACGGCCCGGTGGCGCGGGCCGGCCGCTGCCTGCGCCACATCACCCGAAGCAGATCGACGTACTCGCGGGTACGCGCGAGCGGCTGGGCGAACGGCACCCCATACCAGCCCTCCACGACCTGGGGACCCGACACACCCAGGCCCAGCATCAGCCGGCCGCCGGACAGGTGGTCCAGGGTCACCGCGGCCATGGCGGTCGCGGCGGGGGTGCGGGCACCGATCTGGATCACCGCCGTGCCCAGCTTGATCCGGCTCGTCCGCGCGCCGTACCAGGCCAGCGGCCTCCGCGCGTCCGAACCCCACGATTCCGCAGTCCACACCGATTCATACCCCAGACGCTCCGCCGCGAGCACCACCGGCGTGGCGTCACCCGGGGTGACCCAGTAACCGACACTCAGCCCCAGCCTCAAGTCGTCGGTCATAGGCACCCCTTCGCGGGCCATACGGCGTCCCGGCTACTGGGCACCCTAAGTGACCGGCCTCTCAACCCAGCGGTGGGACGGCGCCATCGTGTCAATCGGGGGTTCGGCCTCGAGCGCAGCAGGCGGCGGCCCGCCGCTGGGCCAGCAGGCGGTGACCAGGAACACCCCGCTCTGCCGCCACCAACCGGGGAAGACGGCACCCTCGGTGGTGCGGACCTCGAGCGGGGACCAGGTGCGTTCCGGCGGGTCCAGCTCCGCCACAGTGACCTCG
>Ga0207700_10002087_pt1 | contig 11397 bp, 8 predicted proteins | sample LARL82metaG_FD_184348 | JGI IMG/M metagenome (GOLD analysis project Ga0207700, IMG submission 184348) | Corn, switchgrass and miscanthus rhizosphere microbial communities from Kellogg Biological Station, Michigan, USA - LAR L8-2 metaG... | ecosystem: Host-associated > Plants > Roots >...
CGGACCACGCGGATTGAAGGGCGCAGGCGATTCGCTGTTCCACAACAACGGCGATGGCACGTTTACCGACGTTTCCAAGGCCACCGGCGTAGATGACCCGCACGGTTACTACGGTCTCGGTGTTGTTTGGGCCGACTTCAACAACACCGGCTGGCCTGACATCTACGTGGCCAACGACACGCTGCCTAACTTTCTTTACCGCAACAACGGCAAAGGCAAGTTCACCGAGATTGGCCTCGAATCCGGCACCGCATTGAGTGAAACGGGCTCTGAGCAAGCCTCCATGGGAGTTGCCCTCGGTGACTACCTGCACAATGGACGTCCTTCCATCTATGTGACAAATTTCGGCGACGACTATAGCGACCTGTATCGCAACGACGGGAACTGGATGTTTACGGACGTCTCTTATGCGTCAGGCGTAGCCTTGCCCTCCTTTCCGCTTGTGAAGTGGGGTGATGCATTCGTTGATCTCGACAACGATGGCTGGCTGGATCTTGTGGCGGTCAGCGGTCATGTCTATCCGCAAATGGAAAAGGTGCCTGCCAGCGGTGGATACGCGCAGACCAAGCTGCTCCACATGAACCAGAAAGATGGCACCTTCTGTGATGCCGGCTATCTGGCCGGACCGGTTCTGGAAGAAAGGCGCGTGTCACGGGGCCTGGCAGTCGGGGATCTGTTCAACGACGGCAATGTGGACGTCGTGGTCGAGGATCTCGATAGCGCGCCGATGATCCTACAGAACCACGGTGTTTCCGGCCGCCACTGGGTGAGTCTGGAATTGGCGGGTACCAGGAGCAATCGCATGGCAATCGGGGCGCGCGTTAAGATCGTGGCCGGAGGGATGACGCAGACCGACGAGGTTCGCAGTGGCGGTAGTTACATCTCCCAGAGCGATTTCCGTCTGCACTTTGGGCTAGGGTCGGCAGAGAAGATTGAGTCGCTGGAGCTCCGCTGGCCTTCCGGGAAAGTTGAGACGTTCAAGAACCTCGCAGCCGATCGCTTCTACGCCCTGCTGGAAGGGGAAGGGGTCGTTCCTGCAGAGCGGATTCGGCCGGTTTCCCAGTTCCAATCGTCACGGATCACAACTGCTAGCCATGACGATGACTGACGTTAACAGTCGTCAGCGCTCAAACTTCAGTGTCATGGGAATTTTCGCCTATTGCGGATAGTCTCCGAGTGTTCCTCTACGTAATTCGATTCGACCGTTAGGCGAACTCAAGATGAAACGGGCACAATTGCGGCGAATGCTTTACGACGGTCTCAAGCCAGAGATACCGAACCTAACGGTGTGCGACGAAATGATTTGCGTTACGCCGGTCAACGCAATATTGCGGGGCGTGACCCTCGCGCCGTTTCTTAGATCTCGTCATGTGCCGTAGCTACGTTCGCCCGTCCACTTTTTTGTCCCGACGCAGGTGTGATGGGGTTGGGCGCTGCTACAACGGTTGCGAGGGGCCTTTTGCGGAATGATGTGTGGCATTTCGACAAACTGGAAGATCCGCGGATCTTCCAGCGCCCGCGTAGCTATCGAGCCCTGGGTCCCAACCCGTATCGTTGCAAATACGACCTCCGCCAAGTTGACGGACGACAAAGTTGTGTGACGGGTGTCACAGACATCGTTCGGATCCTGTCTTTAGCATTTGCCTTGCAAGCGATCCCGCCTCTCCGAAGTGCAATGCCCGCCCGTTGAGACGCACACTGATTTGAGGCGACAACAGACAACTTCATTCGCGCCCGCTGCTGTTGGTCGCGGACGATTCGGCTCATCAGTTCAGTAGGAGATCGTTATGGCTTGCCTTTCCTGTCGATCAGAAAACGTGAGAGCATTTACCACGCAAATCAATATTGATCCTCCCGCGAAAGCAAGTCCGACAAGCCGCGTCCTCGCGTTCCCAAAACTCCTTGTCTGTTTGGACTGCGGCTTGGCTGATGTTTTGCTGAGTGAAGAGGAACTGCGAAATCTCAGGGAAATGTACTCATCGGTGAAACGTGAAATCCCCGCGGACACGAACGTAAGTCTACCGCCAACAACCCGGTCAGAGGTCAACGAGTGAATCAGGATTTCTCGACAGTCATCGCCTCTGATCGGCGACATTGGGTTTCTGAGCTTCTTTCTTGATTTCAGTCAGCAGCAGACCAGACATTTGAGTGTGATGCAGAGAGTGTGGATCCGCTCATTGTCTTGGCCGGCAAGTGAGCGTAAGGATGTTAAAGAGGCCGGCTCGTCCGGTTTTCTACCTTGGGCAGTCTAAAGCGCAATCATGTAAAGTAGCTCTTCATGAGACAAATATTCGCGATAGCTGTCGTAGCTTTCTCGGCGGCCGCCATCGCCCCAGGGCAAGAGCAGGGCGCGATCAGAGATCAAAGAATCATCGTTGAGCAGGTCATCAGGAAACTGGACAACGAGCGCATACAAGCACAGATCCACGCGGATGCGGCGGCGCTAGAACGGATCTACGCTGATGATTTCATCGGCGTAGGGCCGAGTGGGACAGTGCGAACTAAGCCGCAGGTGGTTTCAGATTTCACGTCAGTTGATTTGAGATTTCAGTCCATCACCACCGAGGACGTTCGAGTGCGCGTTTATGGAGATGCGGCAGTAGAGACCGGCCGCTCAACCATGGTTGGGCAAGATAAAGGCAACGCAGTTCCCCACGACACTCGCTTTACCAGAGTGTGGATAAAGCAGCAAGGGCGCTGGCGACTGGTCGCCAACCACTACTCGTCCAGTATGTCCCATCAATAGGGGCTAATTGTCGCTTCGATCGCTTTCCTGCGAGCAGCCGGGAGCTATTGCAGCATCACATTCATCCCCAGGTTGTGCGCCACAAACGACCACTCGTCTGCCATTTCCTCAATCGTTTTCGAGATCGGCTTGCCCGCGCCGTGCCCGGCCTTGGTTTCAATCCGGATCAGCACCGGCGCCGGCGCTGCCTGATCCGCCTGCATCGTCGCGGCGAACTTGAAACTGTGTCCCGGCACTACACGGTCATCGTGATCCGCCGTTGCAACCATTGTCGGAGGATACTTCGTCCCGGGTTTCAGGTTGTGCAAGGGAGAGTAGGCGTAGAGGTACTTGAAATCTTCGGCATTGTCCGAAGATCCGTAGTCCGAGGTCCATCCCCACCCAATCGTGAATTTCTGAAAGCGCAGCATGTCCATCACACCGACCAGCGGCAAGGTCGCGCCGAACAAATCCGGACGTTGCGTTAATGCCGCTCCGACCAGCAGTCCTCCATTACTCCCGCCGCGAATGGCGAGCTTCGGCGTTGAAGTGTACTTGTTGGAGATCAGCCACTCCGCGGCCGCGATGAAGTCATCGAATACGTTCTGCTTTCGTTCCTTCGTCCCTGCAAGGTGCCAGTCTTCTCCGTATTCACCGCCGCCACGCAGATTGGGCTGAGCGTAAATGCCTCCCATCTCCAGCCACACCACGGTTGGAACCGAGAACCCGGGCGTCAGCGAAATGTCGAAGCCACCATAGGCGTAGAGCAACGTCGGATTTTGCCCGTCGAGCTTCAGTCCTTTCTTGTACGTAAGGAACATCGGTACGCGGGTTCCATCTTTGCTGTTGTAGAAAACTTGCTTCGTCTCGTACTGGTTCGCGTCGAAGTCGACCTTGGGCTGCTTGAAGACGGAACTCTTTCCTGTCTCCGGATCGTAGCGGTAAATAGTGGTGGGCGAGATGAAACTTGTGAAGGAATAGAACGTCTCCTTATCATTCCGCTTCCCCTCAAACCCGGCCGCGCTCCCGATCCCCGGCAAATCCACATTGCGCAGAAATTTTCCGCTCAGATCATGCACGCGCACTTCGGTCTTGGCGTCCTTCAGATATCCCAGAAAGAACTTGTTGTCGACGACGCTCACATCTTCGAGCTTGTCCGCGCTCTGATCGACAAGCGTTTTCCAGTTGGCCTTCTCGGGATGTCGCGTATCAATCGCAATCATCTTTCCCCTTGGCGCGTTTAGGTCTGTGCGAATCCAGAACACCGGCCCGTCATTGTCCACAAAGCGGTACTCCGCATCGAAGTCGTCGAGTAGCTTCACAACTTCCGAGCCGGGCTTGGTCAAGTCCTTGTAATAGAGCCGGTTCTTCGGCGACGTGCCTTGCCACACAAAGATGACCAGGTAATGCCCGTCGTCCGTGACCTGTCCGCCGAAGCCAAGTTCTTTATTGTCGGTGCGTTCGTATATCAGTGTGTCTTCTGATTGCGACGTGCCCAGCTTGTGGTAGTAGAGCTTCTGGAAATAATTGGTATCGCGCAGAGCCGTTCCCTTGGGCTCGTCGTAGCGGCTATAGAAGAAGCCTTTGCCGTCCTTAATCCATGATGCCCCGGAAAACTTCACCCACTTGATCAGATCGGGCAGGTCTTTTCCGCTGCTGACGTCCTTAACATGCCACTCCTGCCAATCCGACCCCGAGGCCGCCGTACCATAGGCCATCAGCTTGCCGTCATCAGTAACCGCTTCGCTGGTGAGCGCGACGGTTCCGTCCGAAGACAATGTATTCGGATCCAGCAGCACCCGCGGCTCGGCGTTCACAGACTCCGCGACCAGCAACACATTCTGGTTTTGCAGTCCGTTGTTGTGCTGATAGAAGTAGCGCCCGCCCTGCTGCCGAGGCACCGTGAAGCGTTCGTAATTCCACAACTTGGTCATGCGATCGCGAATCGCTTTGCGATAGGGAATCTGATCGAGGTACCCGAATGTCAGCTTGTTTTCCGCCTCTACCCAGGCGTGCGTGTCAGCCGAGTCCGTGTCTTCCAGCCAACGGTACGGATCCGCAACCTTTGTTCCGTGATAGTCGTCGACTTGATCCACCGTCTTTGCCTTCGGATAGGCCAGACCCCCGCCTTCCCCCTGCGCCACCGCAATCGTGCTTGCGCAACCCACACACAACAGCCACAAAATCAGTGATTTCATGAGAGACCCTCAAGGAAAATTGCATCTAAAGCCACAGACGCTTTTAATTATCTAACGTCAACGCCGTCAAGAGGAAAATCCGTAACCGCGGCCCCGGGTGGCGCGGCGCTTCAACGCTGCGATCAGCACTTCCCCTCCTTGCGGTTTTAGCAGCCGAGAAGCGGTGTGCAATACCGCCGCAGAGACCCTTTTGCGCTATCAGCGTAATAGAAATGCTAGGTCAATCGACGTTCCAAGTAACAGATGTTTACCGAGCGTAGAATCTAGACGGCTTCGCGCTCCAAAGCATTGAATTAGGAGTGTCGTATGAAAGCGACGTCCCTTCTACTGCTAGCATTGTTTCTCTTGTCCAGTAACGCTCGTTCGCAAAGCCCCTTCGACGGTACTTGGGTTATTGACACCGGCAAGAACGAAAACCTCTCATCCGAAAAACCGAGGGTACTTTCTGTCGCGGATGGAGTGTTTCGGGAGGGTGATAGGCAAATCAAGGCCGATGGCTCTGATCAAAACGTTCCTGCCACCGGTTATTGGGATACAGTCAGTGTTCGCATCCTGGACGATCGCACGGTGGAGGTAGTCTCCAAGAAGGCCGGGAAACCGATGTTCACCGAAACGGACACCGTTTCAGCGGACGGAAACACCTTGACGAAGGTTATGAAAGACACAACTGAGGCTGAGGCGGTTACTTTCGAGAGCGATTTTAGACGTATCGCTCCCGCTCCTGCGGGGGCCCACGCTGTCTCAGGCTCGTGGCAGGTCTTCAAGGAAAGCCGATCGGAAAACAGCACGATCATCAAATACAAATGCACATCGCAGGGATTCACTGCTGAGACTCCATTGGGAGAAAAGCTCGAGGCCAAGTTTGATGGCAAGCTATATGAAATGGAAGACGATCCTGGTCATACGATGGTCTCGGTGAAATTGATAAACCCCTATACGGTCGAGCAAACCAATGTGCGTGATGGCAAGATTGTTTTTATCGTGACACTAGAGGTCACGCCCGACGGTAAGGCCATTCACGCAACGTCGAAAAGCAAGGAAGGCGGAAACGTGAAAACGTGGACACTGCACAGGCAGTCTAAGTAGTTCGGGTCGCCGAGCATGTCAATGCAAAATGATGACGAGGGTTTGTGACTGCTGAAAAGCAGGTTTTGCAGCCGGGTGCCGGCCATTCTTCTGCGTATGACACAACATTGACCCTCACCGGCGAAGGAAGGTGGTCGTAGCAATCAGGCTAGTTCCCCATTTACGCCGACCCTCCGTCCGTGCTCCTATATCTTCACTCTGCAAAGGAATCGTCCATGCCGAAGAAGAAGAACAAAAAGCAGAACCAGAAACGAGCATCTCGCTCGCGCCGCAAAGCCACCCCGTCGATCACAACGACGATCGCTCCGTGGCTCTGTGTCCGCGGAGGCGCCCGCGCCGTTGACTTCTATAAATCCGCCTTCGGGGCCAAAGAGCTATTCCGCATGGGCGAAGGCGACAGCGTAGTGGCCCGCCTCTCCATCGATGGCGCAGAATTCTGGCTAAGCGACGAATCCCCGGAACATCACAACTACAGTCCGGAATCGCTAGGCGGCATCACCATTCGAATGATCCTGACTGTCGCCGATCCTGACGCGGTCTTTGCACGAGCGATCAAATCCGGGGCCAAGGAAGTTTATCCCGTAACCGAAGAGCATGACTGGCGCATTGGACGCGTAGTCGACCCTTTCGGACATCATTGGGAAATCGGACGCCCGCTTTCGTGAAGTCTAGTCACACTTGCAGACCAATACGTCTCTGACAGGAACTGATTGAACGCCAGAAGGGCTGTCATTACTGTCAGTGTGTCCTGTCCTACACTCTTGCTTAAAATGTAGCGGGAAAGAAACTGCCAGCCGTCGAGATGAGGAGGCTAAATGTTTCCTGGGCAGCGTGCGTTTGGCCGCCTGTTCGTTGTGATCGTATGCACCGTTTCCGCAATGGCACAGCGAGTGTCATCACCTTCCGCCGATCAGATCTGGAGTGATCTGGCCGCGGGAAATCAGCGTTATGTCCTCGGCAAGACCGCGCCACGTGACTTTCCCGCTCAGCGCAAATCACTAATCAAGACACAGCATCCCGGAGTTGCGGTGCTCAGTTGCTCAGACAGCCGTGTGCCTCCCGAATTGGTCTTTGATGCGGGACTCGGTGAATTGTTCGTGGTCCGCTCCGCTGGCGAGGATGATGATCCAATATCGATCGGCAGTCTGGAATATGCAGTCGAGCACCTCGGCTCAAGCGTGATCGTGGTTATGGGCCATCAGAGCTGTGGAGCTGTAACAGCCGCCTGTTCCGGAGGAAAATCGGATTCCGTCAATCTCGATGCAGTCGTGACCCCCATTGTTCCTTCGTGCGCGCAGATGGACGCGAAGCATCCCGAAACTCTTGACCTTGCGGTTCGCGATCATGTGCGCCGCGTGGCGCAAGAGGTAGTCGCGAGCAGCCCGTTACTGAGAAAAGCCATCGAAGAGGGCAAGCTGACCATCATCCAGGCGTATTACTCTCTGGACACCGGAGAAGTGACCAGACTGCGCTGAGTTTTGGGCCATCAACCCGAAGGTCTCCCGGGTTCTACCTTCGTGCTAACTCCCGAATCGGTTTGATTCCGTCGGGCATTTGTGGGCTGGGCCGGTGGTTCTAATCTACGAAGATGTCGCCCATGTCATACCAGCCGTCATCCTGGCGGCCAGCAATTGCCAGTTGAATTACTGGCGCGAAGGTAGCTGGGTCGAGCAGGGCCACTCGCAACCGATATTTCCCCGGTTTCAGATTCCGCGGCACGGCTATGGTGTTTTCCCACACAGAGTCTCCGGGAAGCCACTGCCTGATGTCTGCCTGGAGTGGGATCACCGCAGATCCGATTTCGACTGCCAGGAGATAATCGCGATAGACGGGCGCAACCCCTGCGTTGAACCACCACATATTGACTTGCATCATCGAGCTACGGCTGACGTGCGTGGGATACTCCAGTTTTTTCAGCACGAACCGGTACCCGATTTGTTTCTGGAATTCATCAAAGGCGGCTTTCCATTCGGGCGGGATTTGGCTCGATTTGATGTTGATGGTCGAAGCATGCCAGCGCAGCGCCTGATCAAGGATGAGCTTCAAAGAAAAACCCCACTGCTTCCAGGATGCTGGGACGCCGCAGGTCTCAAGAGACACGGGCGCGGTGCGCCACACATCCTGCAGCCTTCCACGCGCGACCTGTTGCGGGTAGAGATCAAGCATGTGCGCGAAATTCCTGGATGGCCGTCCCATGTCACCCCAGCAGTCGAGCCGCCAGCCTGCTCCTTTCTTGGTGCCATAGACAAGCGCAGGCAACTCGTCGAAGTTCATCAGCAGCAGTGTGCGAGGGAAAGCTTGAAAGTAAAGATCGATGAGCTGTTGCTGGACTGGCCACTCCGGCAGATAGGGTCCCCACCCTTCTCCCCAATATCCGACGGTCGAGATGTCAATGTGGTCCAGATCGGGATGGCCATCGTAACGCCTTCCCATTTCCTTGATAACAGCGGTCCAGGCGCTCAGATATAGAGGATCGTTGGCATCAGGAGACCAGATTTCTCCATCCTTGTCGGCTGATTTGTTTGCACGGCGAGCTCCGGAACGGATGTACCACTCAGGGAGCGCATGCTTGTTGTCATACGGCATCAGGCGAATGGCGAGTTTCTGGTGATGACCATGTGCTTCCGCAAGGGCGGTATCGATAATTTCCCATCGATACTTGCCGGGCTCCGGCTCAAGCTGGGACCAGAACCAACGTAGATATGCGACACTCGAACTGGGGAAATCCACGGTGTGGGGCGCAGCATCTGGAAGAGCCGTTTCCGGGCCGACTTCGGACCAGGCAACTCCTTCGTTCAATGCCTGTCCCGAAAACCGATTGAAAGTCTCGATACCCATCCCGGGATTCACTAGAATGTCGTCTATTTCAGTGGGTCGCACGACAGTGTTCTGCGCCGCACTCGCGATTGAACAAAAGAGAATAGTCAGGAGAGCAACTGTGCGTGTGGTCATCGCAGATTCAGTTTCGGAGTCTGGGATGCTGTTGAGTTCGGTCATGCATGGCTAATTATCTTAGCAAGTTATGCCGCGGACGGATCCTGGCAGTCTCGAACTTCAGTGGAACTCTATGACATCGACGGGGAGATTTTGACTGTAATGACCTCATAACAGTAGTTGACTACAGCAATAGAGTTCCGAGTTTACTGAGGTTCGAGCCCGGCAGCCTTCATGAGACGGGCGGCGCTTTCACTTTCGCTCACGACGAAGCGCGCGAACTCAGGTTGGCTCATGCTCATTGGGTCGGCACCATCCTTTGCAAGTCGTTCGCGCACATCCGGCGCAGCCATGGCGCGTGCGATGTCTTTCTCTAATCTATTCACCACCCCGGCGGGAGTGCCAGCGGGCACCCACAGGCCGTACCAAATTGGATGGTCGAAGCCGGGGACACCGGCTTCAGAGATGGTAGGAACCTCCGGCAGCAGAGAAGATCGACTCTTAGTGGTGACGCCTAGCGCAATGAGATTTCCCGCACGAATATCGACGAGCGCAAGTTGGACAGGTGCCATCATGTAAGTAGTTCGTCCCGCGACTGCATCGGCGATCACGTCGGCAATTGCTTCGCCTGGGCGCGCTGGCACGTGTACAGCCCTAACGCCAGCCTCTAGATTGAGTTTCTCGATTCCCAAGTGCGTGCCGGTGCCCACCCCAGTAGAACCGAATTTCAATTCGCCGGGTCTTGCCTTTGCCGCTGCGATGAGTTGGCTCAAGGTCGTAATACCTGTGGCCTTACCTGTGACTAGCACGTAGGGCTGCCTGGTGAGTGGAGCGACCGGTATGAAATCTTTGAGCGGGTCGTACGGTAAGCTCTTCACGAGCGCTGCGCTGTATGCCTGAGCGCTCGTGTTCACAAGCAGCGTGTAGCCGTCGGGTGCCGACTTCGCAACAAGCGCGGGGGCTTCGGTACTTCCTTTGCCGGGGTGGTTCTCGACAGTGACGGGTTGACCCCAGAACTCCGAGAGCTTCGGACTGATGGCGCGAGCGATCACGTCAGGTCCACCACCAGCACCGAAAGGTTCAATTATCCGCACGGGCTTCGCCGGATAGTCATCTGAACCGTGCAGGCTCGTTGGCAGCGAACACAGGATCGCCAAAGCCAGCCGAGCTAACATGATTTACCTCTGAAGGTACACCGCGCTGCAGGTCCGTGACGGACCCGAGGAATTGTAACCTTCGCCGGGATCGGTTTGGCGAAACATCCCCGCTACGCTCATATTCGTGCTGATGTGAAACGAACCGGAAGGAATCGGAATTTGAGTGTAATTGATTCCATAACAATGCCGGCTCCCCGACCCGAGTAAGCTTGGTGGTGCCAAACCAACCATGAAGGCTCGGGTAGAAAGGAGCCGGACCATGATCATTATAGGATGCGATTATCACCCGGGCTTCCAGCAAATAGCGTTTGTGGATACCGAGACGGGAGATTACGGAGAGCCACGATTAGAGCACAGTGAGGGAGCAGAAAAGTTTTATCGTGACCTCGCTGCCCTGGGGAAGAAGGTACGAGTGGGCATGGAAGCGAGTGGGCATGCACGCTGGTTTGAGCGACTCCTGGGGGAACTGAACATGGAGTTGTGGATCGGGGACGCCAGCGAGATCGCCCGGAAGCGGGAACGCAAGCAGAAGACGGATCTGGAGGATGCGCGGCATATTCTGCAGTTACTGATGGAGAATCGTTTTCCCAAGATCTGGGTACCGAGTGGGGAGAATCGGGATCTGCGGCAACTGTTGTGGCATCGGCATCGCATGGTGCAAGCGCGCACGCGCATTATGAACCAACTGCAAGCGGTGGCTCTGAACGAGGGGCTACGCTGCAAAAAGAAGTTGTGGCGGCAGCATGGACGAGAGCAACTGGAGTCGTTTCGCTTAGCCCCCTGGGCGAGCCGGCGACGGGAAGATCTGCTGCAACTGCTGGATCGGCTGAACCCGACGATTGCCGAGCTGACGCAAGCGATCGAGCAGGAAGTAGAGAAATGTCCGGAGGCAGGGCGCTTGCGGACGCATCCTGGAGTGGGTGCACTGACGGCCTTAGCCTTCGTATTGATCATCGGAAGGCCGGAGCGATTTCAGTGCGGGAAGCAGATCGCGGCGTATTTGGGGTTAGTGCCCTTGGAGGACTCCAGCGGAAGTCGGCGACGACTGGGCCATATCACGAAGCAAGGGAATTCGATGTTGCGCTTCTTGCTGGTGGAAGCGGCCCAAGTTACAGCGCGCAGCATTCCGGAATGGCGCAATAAGTACTTCCACCTGGCGATGCGACGCGGACGGAAGATCGCCAAGGTAGCGATGGCACGGAGACTAGCTATCGCTCTCTACTGGATGTGGCGTAAGGGATGGGATTACGAGCAGTTAAGAAAGTTCGGTTCGCACGCGGGCAAGCTCGGAACAGGC
>Ga0207700_10002093_pt1 | contig 11391 bp, 7 predicted proteins | sample LARL82metaG_FD_184348 | JGI IMG/M metagenome (GOLD analysis project Ga0207700, IMG submission 184348) | Corn, switchgrass and miscanthus rhizosphere microbial communities from Kellogg Biological Station, Michigan, USA - LAR L8-2 metaG... | ecosystem: Host-associated > Plants > Roots >...
GGTCGTTCGTGTGAAGCACGATATCTTCGCCCGCTCGTATGTGGGCGTGATGTGGGTAGACCGCGCGGGTCCAAACGTAGGCGGCAATCAGCGGGCGGGCGGACTGGATGTCGATCTGCCGCTTCTGGTTCGCGGTTACAATATCGAGCCGTCATTCTGGATTGCCGGTACGCAGACGCCTGGCGTTTCAGGAACTCCGCTGGCGTGGCGCTACGGCACCGACTTCCCCAACGATCTCTTCGACAACTTCGTCTCGCTCTATCGCATCGATTCCGGCTACGCGCCGCCGCTCGGATTCGTGCGCCGCACGGGCATCTGGGAAACGACGGGGCACATCGACTACATGCCGCGTCCCGGCGCGTTAGGCATTCGCCAGCTTGACTTCGAGGCGCCGATTCCGAGCTGGGACATCATCGCGAATGTATCGAGTTCGCCGAGCACGCTCGTCGACAGTCGCAGCTGGCAGACAGCGAATCTGACCTGGCAGGTGCTGGGTGTCACACTGCAATCCGGCGACCAGTTCTCGGCGAGCGTCGTGCGGTCGATGGATGCACCGACGGAGTCGTTCGACATCTTCAGGACGATCAGCGTCGGCGCGGGCCGGTACTGGTGGACGCGTGGTCAGGCGCAGTATCGGACATCCATGGGCAGGCCGTTCAGCCTCGGCAGCACCCTCGGCTTCGGCGGCTTTTATGATGGCAGCAGCGTCGACGCGTCGTTGAGCGGCACCTGGCGCGGAGGAGGACACGTCATCCTCGGTGTCGATGCATCGCGGACGGAAGCAAGGCTCTCGAGTGGAAGCTTCGTCGCGACCGCCCTCGCGGGCCGAATGGAGTACGCCGTCAACACCCGAACGGTGTTTCTCACCTTCGTACAATTCAATAACGAGAACCGCCGCGTCGATTTTAACCTTCGATTCCACTGGATCCCGCAGATCGGTGACGATGTCTATCTGGTGTGGAACTCCGGCTACACGACCGATCCCGCGGCGCCATATCGATTCCCGACGCGCGGTGCTCTTTCGCGTTCACTCAATGGCGCGTTTGTTGTGAAGGCTGTCCATCGCCTGACGCCATGAAGGACCTGAGGCATCGTTCGGTCCGCGCGCGAACGAGTCTTGCGGCTACTGGCGTCCATGAAGACGCTTAGCCGGGCGCGTGACCGGGAACAGATCCTCCACCGCTTGCGCCATCTGCAACCGAATACCGTCGCTCGATGGGGACGGATGACGGCACCGCAGATGGTGTGTCATCTGACCGACGCTTTGCGTAATCTGCTCGGCGAGCGGCCGGTGCAGAGCAAGGTTGGTGCACCGACGCTCGTCGGAAAGACACTGGTCAAATGGGTGGCATTGTACACTCCGCTGCCGTGGCCTCGTGGCATGAAGACGCGGCCCGAAGCGGATCAGCTCATCGGCGGCACGCCACCAAGCTCGCGCTTCTCGGATGACGTCGCGTCGCTCGAGCGAGCAATCCAGCGATTTCTCGTTGTTGTCGGCGAGGGGCGGCTCCCGGCGCACTACCTGTTCGGATCCCTCACTCAAAGGGAATGGAGCCGCTGGGCGTACCGTCACATGGATCATCACCTGCGTCAGTTTGGGATGTAAGGGAGCGCCCCTCGCCAACCGTCATTGAGTGACCGTTACCGTGGCACGCATCCATGGGTGGATGCAGCACTGATACAGCTCGGTGCCGACATCGGTGGCCGCATTGGTCCGGAACGTCGATCCCGACGCGATCATGTCACTGCTGCTGATCGCCGCGCATTCGGGCGCTTCCTGCGTATTTCCCGACGCGGTGTTCAGTGATGAGACAATGCCGCCGCCGAAGGCCTTGACCTCGGTGAAGGTGTGCTTCTCGCCGCCGTCGTTCATTGCGGTTATCGACTGCCCGAGCTTGATCGTGAACGCATTTGGCACGAACCGCCACGCCGCAACCTGGTGACTCGCGTTGAGCTCATTGTTGAACGCAGCGAAGGTCATGCTGCCCTGCTTTGCGCACGCGCCGCTCCCGAGCGCGGCGTTGAAGGTGGCGGGATCGCATTGATCCTGAACACTCACGCGTGCGTCGGCGATCGGACTCGTGGAGTCCGATCCGCAGCCGGCCAGGACGCCCGCCGCGAGCGCGATCATGATCCGAGGGAAGGAAAGACGCATGGTGATCTCCTGCGAATGCTGTTGAGAAGTCTCGATACCCGATCACTCGCGCGAAACCGCGAGCGTCGTGTGCTCGGGCAAATCGCATGCGCCGCGCCCTATGTTTTCGCGTCTTCCGATTGTGCGATGCTCATTCCTGCTTGATTGGAACTTTACCGGCGTACGAGTGATTTATCTCGACCCCCGACGCATCGGAGAGTGGTGGCTGTATTAGTGAACTGATAACAAGTCCATGGACGATAGGTGACACGCGCATAACGAGAGTCGTCGAGCGATCCGGTATGCGCCAGAGTTTGCAACAGCGTGAGCCAGCCGAGGTGAGCCGCGAATCAATCCGCGAAAGAGAGGATTCTTTGTGCCGCCGTGCCATGCTCCGCCGCGGAAGGGCCGCGGGGAGTCATGTTCGCCGACGCGTCGGCCGCGGCTCACGAGCTTGCCGGGAGGATCCATGCATTCACGCATGCAGCCAATTCGCGTCACCCTCGCTCTCCTGATACTGACTGGCGCGTGCCAGGAGCGCACAACGGCGCCCACGAGCGGACCAGCCTTGACCGCGGACCGCGATGCCCCGCAACAGGGGGATCGCCGCGGGAAAGTCCGTTGCGATCCGGACAATGCGGCAATCACGTTGCCGCCCGGATTCTGCGCGCTCGTCGTCGCCGATCTCGTCGAAGACGGCCGGCCTGCCCAGGCACGGCATATGGCGATAACGCCTAACGGTGACCTGTTTGTGGCGATCAACAGCCCGAACAATGAGAATCCATCGTTCGGCATCATCGGGCTGCGCGACCGCGACGGTGACGGCCACGCCGATGTCCAATCGCAATTCAGTCCGGCGCTCGGCGGAAGCGGTATCGCCTGGGATGAGGGGCGACTCTTCTTCGGCGCCAACGATCGCGTGCTGCGTTTCCGATTGCCGGCTGGCAACCTAACGCCTGTGGGAGATCCTGAGGTCGTCGTCTCCGGTCTGCCGAATACTGGAGATCACATCAGCAAGACCATCGTCGTGAAGGATCACCGGCAGCTGTTCGTGAACATCGGCTCGGCTTCGAACTCCTGTCAGATCGCGAACCGGCAGCTCGAATCGCCTGGTGTCTTCCCATGTCCGGAATTGCCCATACGGGCGGGTGTCTGGACCTTCGACGCACGGGCGTCGAATCAAGTCGAGACCTCGGGTACGCACTACGCCACCGGTTACCGCAATCTGGTCGCCCTGGGGATCAATCCGTCCAATCGGGAGCTGTACACCGTGCAGCAGGGCCGTGACATGCTGTTCGAGAATTGGCCGCAGTTCTACACCCAGGATCAGGGCGCAAACATGCCCGCCGAGGAGATGGCGCGCGTGACGCGCGGTAGCAATAATGGCTGGCCGTACTGCTATTTCGATGCGATCTCGGAGCACAAGAAAGTGCTGGCGCCTGAGTATGGCGGCGATGGCCACCGGGTGCGCGGTGCCCAAGGGATCGATTGCTCGAGTTATAATCAGCCGCTCGCGACGTTCGGCGCGCACTGGTCGCCGGATGGCATGGTGTTCTATGCCGGGGAGCAGTTCCCGAGGCGGTATCGCGGAGGAGCCTTCATCGCCTTCCACGGCGGCTTCAATCGCGCGCCGCAGCCTAACGAGGGATACCAGATCCAGTTCATTCCCTTTGGACGGAACGGCAGCCCGTCGGGTCCCGCCGAGACTTTCGCAAACGGCTTCGCGGGTTCGGCAGGCCCGCTGCCCGCTACGGCAAAGCACCGGCCGGTGGGCGTTGCCGTGGGTCCCGACGGATCGCTCTACGTGTCGGATGACAAGGGCGGCCGCATCTATCGCATCGTGTTCGTGGGGCGCGCAGATCGCGACGATTAATTGAAGCGGGCGCGCGGCCGTCTGGTGTAGTGATCGCTGCCTCGTTGCCGAACCTACCAGATTGCCGCGCGCTTATCCGCTGGCTGAACCATCGGATCACCCGGCTTGCATCCCCACGCCGCGTCGAACTCCGGCATGTTCGACAGCGGACCATTCACGCGCCACATCCACGGCGCTTGCGGATCCGTCTTCACATTCGTGCGCGGGTCCTCGGGGGGCGCGACCGAGCGCCACAGCGCATGCCGCGGCTGTCGTGTCGAAGTTCGCCGGATCGATGCAAGTGTGCGCTTGTGCCGGGAGGTCGACATCCGCCGCTGCCAGTAAGATGACAACTTTATATAAGCCAATCGGGAGACCAGGTGCCGGTTACAACCATTGATCCGCGATCGTCGGTGCTCCGGAGCGGATTTGCCCCAACGTTGACCTCGGCCGGAGCTGCCAAGAATGAAGCGTAACTGGTATATCGTTGCGGCTATGCTCATCACCGTCTGCACATTCGCGCCATCCTCCTCGGCGCAGCAGGCCCAGGCAAGACCTCGCTCGTCGGGCCTTTTCGTCGGCCTGGACATGGAAGCCGATGGTGTCAACACGCACGTCGCCCAGGGCGGAATCTGGACGCGAGAGCTCGGCGGCGGCGGGGGACTGCTGCTCGGCTACGGCTTCACTCCTCGCTGGTCGCTCTATTCCGAGTTGAGTGACGCGGCGATCGAACAGACCGGCGGTGGCACATATTCTCTCGAGCATCTGGACGTCGGCGCGCGCATCCACTTCCGGGCCGGTGCGAACGTTGTGCCTTTCGCGCAGTTCGGCTTCTCGGGACGAAGGATGATTCAGCATTTTCCCGCCTATCCAGGTACCTCGACCACGCTGTCGCGCAGCGGTGGCGTGGGCTTCGGCGCTGGTGTGAACATCCACTTCAATCCGGCGTTCGCCATCTCGGGCAGCGCAACCTGGACGGTCGGTAATTTTGAAGTCTATAAAGTGAATAATGACCGAGCTGCCGGTGTGAACTGGTACGCGATGAGTGGCCGAGTGCACCTCGGGATGGTCTGGTTCCCGGGAGCCTGAGCTTCGCTTGCCGGCGGTTGAAACCATATGTAGAATCCCTGCGTATCGATGGGTAGAAGTCCTTGGTATGGACGCAGGAGGCCGCCGTGTCGCACGAGGAACGCGAGGAGCTGCTCAAGGGCACCCTCGACATGCTCATTCTGCAAACACTGACCTTGCAGCCGCTGCACGGCTACGCGATCGCGCAGCACATCGAGCGGCTGTCGGGCGACGTGCTTGCGGTAGAGCAGGGCTCGCTCTATCCGGCACTCGAGCGACTCCAGAAGCGAGGGTGGGTCACCTCCAAGTGGGGTCCATCGCCAACGGGCCGGCGCGCGCGGTATTACACGATCACGGCCGCGGGTAGGCGGCAGCTGGGCGCCGAGATCACGAGCTTCGACCGCGTGCTGGCCGCCATCCAGCGTGTCCTCCAGCGCGCGTAGCGAGATGTCCTTCTTCGACGCGCTGCGCTACCGATGGCGGGTGCTCACCAACCCCAACTCGTACGATCGTGAGATGGACGAGGAGTTTCGCTTCCATCAATCGATCGAGGCGATGCAGCAGCACCACGCCGCGCGCGGATTGCTCACCACCGGCGAAGCCCGCGTTCGAGCGCGTCGCCGCTTCGGCAATACGACGTACCATAAGGAGGAGAGCCGCACCATGTCCGGCCTCGGATTCTTCGATACGGTGTCGCAGGACCTTCGCTTTGCTATCCGCACACTCCGCCGCACGCCGGGCTTCACCGTCGTCGCCATCCTGACGCTCGCGTTAGGCATCGGCGCGAATACGGCAATTTTCAGCGCCGTGGACGCGATGCTGCTGCGTCCCCTTCCGTATCGGGAGCCCGATAAGCTGATGCTCGTCAGCGTCACGATCCCGGCATCTCACGGGGACGCCCCACGCGACGACGCGCCCTGGTCGTATCTCAAGGCGCAGGTATTTCGCGGCGCGCAGCGGGTGTTCTCCGATCTCACTCTCTCTGCCAACGACAATATCACGCTGCAGCAGGAAGTCGCGACGCGCGAGCAAGGGGAGGTCGTCGACGAACATTATCTCCCTACGTTAGGCGTACAGCCGGCGCAGGGTCGCAACTTCCTCGCCGAGGAAAACAGACCGAACGGAAAGCGCGTCGTCCTCGTGAGCGACCGCTTCTGGCAGGCAAGGCTCAACGCCGATCCGAACGTCCTTGGAAAAACGCTCGACATCGGCGGCGCGCCGTACACGGTGATCGGCGTCATGCCGCCGCGTTTCGCCGGGCTCACAGGCCACGCCGACTTCTGGTTTACCATTGGCGCGCGACGCCCATACATGTTCGATGCGAACGAGGCATGGGATCACGAATTCACCATGGTGGCACGTCTCGCTCCTGGCGTGACCGCTGCACGCGCTCGCGGTGATGTCGTGACGCTCGGTAAGCGCGCCAACGAGGCGTTTCTCTCCCACGGGGAGGTGTCGGGTTGGGGGGCGACGGCCAAGCCGCTCGACCGCGCTCGCGTCGATCCAATTATCCGCCGCTCGCTGCTCGTGCTGCTCGGCGCCGTCGCCTTCGTGCTGCTCATCGCGTGTACGAACCTCGCGAATCTGTTCCTCGTCCGTTCGTCGGCGCGCCAGCGTGAGATCGCCGTCAGGCTCGCCATCGGCGCCGCGCGGCGCCGCCTCGTCAGGCAGCTGCTCACCGAAACGCTGCTGCTCGCCGTCCTTGGCGGACTTGCGGGATTGACGGTGGCGTGGTGGGGCGCCCGCGCGCTCTCCACACTCGACCCGGAGCGCTCGCTCGGCACTCATAACAGCGGCCTCGGCGTGGTGGACTTCGCGACGATCCACCTCGACTGGCGCGCGCTGCTCTTCGCCGGCGCGGCGACGGTCGTCACGGCGATCCTGTTCGGCCTCGTGCCGGCAATGCAGGCAACGCGCCCCTCGCTCACGGCGGCGCTCAAGGATGGAACGGCCGACCAGAGGCTCCGCGCCGGCATGCTCCGGCGCCTGACGACGCGTAACGCGCTCGTCGTACTCGAGCTGGCGCTGGCGCTGGTGTTGCTCGCCGGATCGGGAGTGATGGTGCACAGCCTCGCGAAGCTGATGGGGGTGGACCTTGGTTTCCAGCCCGAACGCGTCCTCACGCTGCGCATCAGCACGACCACGAGCGGCGACCATGGCGACTCACTGGCGACATTTTACCAGACGCTCCTCACGCGGCTCCGAGGATTGCCCGGCGTGGAGAGCGCTGCGCTCGGAAACTGTCCGCCGCTCACCGGTGGATGCTCGCGAACGATCGCCTGGGTCGGTGGTCACAACCCGGGCGAAGTGAACAAGGGCAACGAACCGCCCATCGGCGTCGAGATCGTCACGCCGGAATGGTTCAAGACGCTGCGCGTGCCGCTGCTCGCCGGCCGCCTCCTCACGAATGCCGACCGCGGTCCCGCGAAAGTCATGGTCATCAACGCGACGGCGGCACGCCGCCTGTGGCCTAACGAGTCGCCGGTCGGCAAGATGGTCGGGATCGGAATGGGCGGCTTCGACAGCGTTACGGTCGTCGGCGTCGTCGGTGACATCCGCTTCAACAGCATCGACTCGCTGCCCATGTCGGACGCGTACGTCTCGTACTATCAATCGCCGCGCTCGCAGGCGATTGTCTTTCTGCGGACAGCGATCGATCCGACGTCGCTCGCGGGCCCGGCGCGGGCCGCGATTCGTGAGGTGGCTCCGAGCTCGCCGATTTATGAGATTCGCACGCTGCAGTCGCGCGTGAGCGACGCGATGGCGCAGGCGTCGTTCAGCGCGCTGCTACTCTCGCTCTTCGCGGCCGCGGCGCTGGTGCTGGCGGTCCTCGGCATCTACGGCGTGATGGCCTTCGGCGTCTCGCAACGCACGCGCGAGATTGGCATCCGCGTCGCGTTAGGCGCCGAGCGGCGCGACGTCATGCGCCTCGTCGTGGGGCAGGGCGCGGCGTTGACGGCGCTCGGCCTGGGGCTGGGGTTGATCGCGGCACTGTCGGCAACGCAGCTTCTGCGCTCGCTGCTGTATGACGTCGCGCCATCGGACCCGACTACATTTGCTGCGGTCGTGGCCATCCTCGGCATTGCGGGCGTCATCGCGAGCTGGCTCCCGGCGCGGCGCGCGGCGCGTCTCGAGCCGACGGACGCATTGCGAGACTAGTTTGCGCCGATGATTCCCTTCCTGCAGCGAAGCCACAACGTCCCGTTGGTGCAGGGTCGGTGCAATCGTTATTCACTCTGAACGAAGCGTGATCAGCGGGTCGACGGTAACCGCGCGGCGTGCTGGCAGAAGCGTCGAGGCGATCGCAACGGCAACCAGCGCGGATATCGCCGCGAGCAGCGCCGGAACGTCGTACGGGCTGACGCCATAAAGTTGCGAGCTGACGGCACGCCCCGCTACGACCGCGAGCGGAGCGCCCGCGAGTACACCGACACCGACGATCGAGAGCGACTGCGTGAGCACCATCGTGACCACACCGTGTCCCGATGCACCGAGCGCCATGCGAATGCCGATCTCGCGCGTGCGCTGCGTGACCTGATACAACATCACGCCGTAAACGCCGACGGCAACCAGCGCGAGCGCGATCGCGCCGAACAGGGTAGCGAGCTTCGCCGAGATGCGTTCGCGCGCCAGAGAGCCGTCGATCGCGGCGCCGAGTGGTGACGGCCCATTCACTGTGATACCTGGCGCGATGCTCGCGAGCGTGCGCACAATCGACTGTCCCGCGGTTGCATCGCCGCCGGATACACGCGCGACAAGCTCGAGGTACGGCCAATCGTGGTCCGCGACGGGGACGAAATACATCGGCGTGACCGGCTGGCGGGGATTGACGAATTTGGCATCGCCAACGACACCCACGATGCGATCGACCGTGAAAGTCGTGTCACCGTCATCGGCGTCGTGGAAGAGCTGCCCGAGCGGGTCGCGACCGAAGAAGAACGTCTTGGCGAACGCCTCATTCACAGCGACGTCGCGCTCGTTCGAAGCAGCCTTCATGGCGACCGAAGGGTCGACATCGGTGCCGCGCTTCACCGGAATGCCGAGCGACGTGAAGTAGCTGGGCGTTACAGCAACGAAGCCGGTCGATGCCGGTCCATCGGCCGGCGTTGTGCCGCCGGGTAACGTCACGTTGTCAGTCGCCGAGCGACCGCCGAGGATTGGCACGTAGGAGGCGAATCCCGCCGCGCGAACGCCAGGCAGTGCTCGAACCGCGCGCAGCATCTCGTCGGCCATCTGCACGGTCATTCCCTGCCGTTCGTACGCGGTGCGACGCGTATCGACGCCGAACACGAGGCGGCGCTCGGGCGTGAAGCCGAGCTCCGTCTCGCGCAGGTTGCGGAGTGTTTGCGTCAGCAGGCTCGCGCCGCTGACGAGCAAGAGCGCTAGTGCGATTTGCAGCGCAACGAGACCGCGATCCAAGACGCCGCTGGATCGGCGCGACGACCGTCGTCCGACGGCTTGCATCGTGGCGGCGAGGTCGGCGCGGACGACGCGCGAGGCGGGAATGAGACCGAAGACGAGGGCGGCCGCGATGCTGACGATCGCCGTGAAGGCGAGTATTGTCGGACTGAGACTCGCCGTCCCAACGTCGACGAGATCGCCGATGTCATCGCCACGCGCCAGCAATCGCGATCCCCACCAGGCGACGAGTAGTCCTCCGACCGCCCCAAGCAGCGCGAGTTGGAGACTTTCAATGAGCAGTTGCGTAACGAGTCGCGCGCGGGATGCACCAAGCGCGACGCGCACCGCCAGCTCGTGAGCACGCGCGCTGCTGCGTGCGAGGAGCAGACTCCCAACATTGACGCACGCCGCCAGCAGTAGAATGGCGACGCCGGCCATGAGCGCCATGAGAATCCGTGTATACCGTCCACGCAGGTCGACTTTCAGCTGAGGAATGCCGCGACTGACGTCGACCACGGACAGCGTCGCCGGGGACATGACTTGCCCGCGCGGCGGGCGAATGTGCTCGCCGGTTGCGCAGCAGCGAGTCCAGGTTAGCGCCAGCGTCGTTTGCGTTTGCGCGAGCGTCCAGGCGGCCGGCCGACGACCGACAATCTCCACGACCGGCGCGTCGGCCCTCGGCTCGCGAACGATTCCGTGTGCGAGCGCGGTGCGGAGAGGAATCATCACGTCGGCCATCGCGGGGAAGCGCACGCCGGCGAATCCTCGCGGCGTGACGCCGATGACGGTGAACGGCTGACTCCTGATCTTGATGACGCGACCGAGCACGCCAGGATCCGCATTCAAGCGCGCGCGCCAGAATCGGTCGGTGATGACGACGACGGGATTCGCCTCGACGTTATCGCGCGGCGACAAGATTCGGCCCAGTTGCGCGCCAATGCCGATCAAACCAAAGTAGCCTTCGTCCACCGCATCGACCGAGAGGGTCGCGGCAACTCCGTCGATATCGACGCTGGCAGCCGCCGACGCAAACATCGCGAGCGAAATCGGACCGCCTTGCATCGCCCTCAGCTCCGCGCGCGAAAACCGCGGATCGACGCCTCGCACGCCGACGACGCGCTCCGGCTGGATGAGCTCCTTCGCAAATGGAACGGGAAGTCGCGCGAGCAACAGTCCGTCGATCAAGCTGAAGATTGCCGTGTTCGCACCGATGCCGAGCGCCAGCGAGATGACTGCGACGAGCGCGAAGCCAGGCGATCGCCGCAGGCCACGCCAGGTATATCGCGCGTCTTGGAGGACGTTGTCGAGTCGCATCGGAAGCCAGACAGCGCGGGCGTCTTCCCGCATGAGCGTCTCGTTTCCCATGATGCGTCTGGCCGCGTTGCGCGCATCAGTCGGGTTCAACCGGCGCCGCTCAGCATCGGCGGCGACAAGGTCGCGATGCAGCGCGAGCTCTTCCTGTAGCTCCTTCTGGTGCCGCGCGAAGCGCAGCCAGTACGCGATGCGGTTGAGCCAGCGCATGACATCAGTCTCCTGACGTGGAGTTACGCGTAGCGGAGCACAGCCTGGATTGCCGCGAGCATTCGCTCGAGCGACTCCGACTCGGCACCGAGCTGTTTGCGTCCGGCGGGAGTAAGCGCGTAATAGCGCGCGCGGCGATTGTTCTCGGACACGCCCCATTCGGCGCGCACGTATCCATCGAGCAACAGGCGTTGCAGCGCCGGGTAGAGGGAGCTCTCTCCGACTTGCAGGACGTCGTGCGAGACTTCACGCAGGCGTTGCGCGATGCCGTAGCCATGCAGCCGCCGGTGCCGGAGCGCGCGGAGGATCAGCAGGTCGAGCGTGCCGGGCAAGATCGCGAGCGAATCGACGGAGCGCGAAATGGGACCTCCCATCGACGGACGATGGGAAGTCTGCGATCGGCGGCGCTGCGAGT
>Ga0207700_10002094_pt1 | contig 11389 bp, 15 predicted proteins | sample LARL82metaG_FD_184348 | JGI IMG/M metagenome (GOLD analysis project Ga0207700, IMG submission 184348) | Corn, switchgrass and miscanthus rhizosphere microbial communities from Kellogg Biological Station, Michigan, USA - LAR L8-2 metaG... | ecosystem: Host-associated > Plants > Roots >...
GGTGCCTCGCTGTCTGTACGGGTTCCCACATCCTCGATCATGGCGCAATGCTGTGATCATCTCGACGGCCGCAACGGCCTGACGAGGGAGAACGACATGCCTGGACCACCCCCGAAGCCCGACAACCAGCGGCGAAGGCGTAACGCCACCGTCGCCATGACCCAACTGCCCTCCGAGGGCCGGCAAGGCGGGCCGCCGGAGTGGCCGCTTGCCGCCACAGCCGCCTTCGACGAGAAGACGTGGCGCGACCTGTGGGCAACCCCGCAAGCCGCCGCCTGGGAACGTCTCGGCGTCGGCGCGATCCGCATGGTGGCCCGCTACGTCGTGCTGCTGGCCGAAGCGGAGGTCGGCGAGCCGAAGGCCGCGATGGAAGTCCGCCAGCTCGAGGACCGCCTCGGCCTGTCCCCGCTGGCCATGCTCCGCCTGCGCTGGGAAGTCGCCTCCGACGAGGTGGCCGAAGCCCGTGCCGACCGCCAGGACTCCTCCACTGCCGCCAGGCGCCGCCTCCGGGTGGTGGACGGTGTGGCGGGGGCCTGACTACGACGGCGAGTTCCCCTCCCTGGGCTGGGACGTCGCCGACTGGATCGAAAGCACCCTCACCGTCCCCGACGGCGAGCGACAGGGCGAGCCGCTGAAGCTCACCGACGAGCAGCTTTCCTTCATCGTCCGGCTCTACCGCCTCGACGAACGCACCGGCCGGCGGCGGGACTACCGTCGCGCGGTCCTGATCCGGCCAAAGGGCTGGGGCAAGTCCCCGTTTTTGGCCGCGGTCGCCCTGGCCGAATTGGTCGGCCCCGTCGTCCCGGACGGCTTTGACGCTGACGGCGAACCCGTCGGCAAGCCGCGCGCGACCCCGTGGATCCAGATCGCCTCGGTCTCCGAGGATTCTACGGACAACACCTGGTCGGCGCTGTACCAGATGGCGCAGGACGGCTCGATCGCCGAGCGCGTGCCCGGCTTCGACGTCGGCATCACCCGGATCTTCCTGCCGGGCGGCGGCCGGTGCGAGCCGGTCACCTCGCAGGCCGGATCCCGCGAGGGCCAGCGCATCACGTTCGCGGTACTGGATGAGACGCACCTGTGGATCCCGTCGACCGGCGGCGTGAAGTTGGCCGCGACGCTGCGCCGGAACCTGGCTAAGATGGGCGGCTGCTCGGTCGAGACGACGAACGCGCCGTTCCTCGGCGAGCAGTCGGTGGCCGAAGCCACGATCGAGGCCTGCCGCCGCGGCGGTGCGGCCACCCGCGGCGTGCTGTTCGACCACCGCGAGGCGCCGGAGACGGACCTTGCCGACACCGCGGCGCTGCGCAAGGCGCTGGCCGGCGTGTACGGCGACGCCTCATGGATCGACCTGGACCGGCTGATCGAGGAGATCGCCGACCCGGACACCGACCCGGACGATGCCCGCCGGTTCTACCTGAATCAGGTGCGGGCGGCGGCCGACCGGGCGTTCGACCGCGAGCGGTGGGCGGCGCTGGCCCGGCCGGATGAGCAGGTGCCGAACAAGACGCCGATCGTGCTCGGCTTCGACGGCTCCCGCTTCGACGACGCGACCGCGCTTGTTGGAACCGTCATCGCCACCGGCCGTCAGTTCGTGCTGGGCCTGTGGGAGAAGCCCGCCGGGCCGCTCGGCGAGGGCTGGGAGGTGCCCGCCGACGAGGTGGACGCCGCCGTGGCTGATGCCTTCGAGCACTACAAGGTGTGGCGGCTGTACGCCGACCCGCCGTACTGGGAATCCAACGTCGCCGCCTGGGCTGGACGGTACGGCCGGGAGCGCGTCGTGGAGTGGTGGACCCATCGGGACCGCCAGGTCGCATACGCCTTGGCCGCCTACAAGCTGGCGATGACCACCGGCGAGCTGACGCACGACGGCGACGACGCGATGGCCCGCCACATCGGCAACGCGGTACGGCGCAAGGCCCGCGCCCGCGACGACGACGGTAAGCCGATGTGGACCATCGGCAAGCCGGCCAGACAGAGCCCATACAAGATCGACGCCGCGATGGCGGGATGCCTGTCCTGGGAAGCGCGCCGCGATGCGGTCGCAGCAGGACAGGCGAATAAGACCAGGCGCCGCATGGTCGTGATGCGTTGATAGGGAGGTGACCGCGTGGCCCTGAATCTGGCTCCGGATCAGTGGCTCGACCGGCTCGCCAAGGCTCACGACGCCGATCTGCCGCAGCTGAAGCGACTGGACTCCTATTACGAGGGCAAGCAGCCGCTGTCCTACATGGCGCCGGAGCTGATGCGCGAGCTGAACGACCGCCTGCGCCAGCTGGTCATCAACTGGCCGCGCCTGGTGGTCGACGCCCTGGAGGAGCGGCTCGACGTCGAGGGCTTCCGCTTCTCCAATGACGCCGAGGCCGACTCGGAGTTGTGGGGCATCTGGCAGGCCAATGACCTTGATGAGGAAAGCCAGCTGGGGCATGTCGACGCCCTGGCGATGCGCAGGTCCTTCGTCATTGTCGGCGCCAATGAGCGCGACGAGGCGAACCCCCTGATCACGGTGGAATCGCCGCTGGAGGTGTACGCCGAGCGCGACCCGCGGACCCGCGAGGTCGTCGCGGCGGTGAAGCGCTGGACCGAGGACGTCCCGAACACCGAGTCGGTCGACCACGCCACGCTCTACCTGCCGAACCTGACCACGTGGTACGTCAAGGTCAAGGGCAAGGGGACCTGGGTCCCGGATCCGGACATCGCGCCAGATCGGACCGGCCTGGACCGGCCGCCGGTCGAGCCGCTGGTGAACCGGGCCCGTACCCGGGACCGCGGCGGCGTCTCCGAGTTGGCCGACGTAATCCCGGTCTCCGATGCACTATGCAAGATCGCCACCGACATGATGGTCAGTGCCGAGTACCATGCGATTCCGCGCCGCTGGGCCGCCGGCCTGACCGAGGAAGACTTCGTCGATCCGGACGGCCGCAAGATCTCCTCATTCACGGCCCGCATCGGCGGCATGTGGATGTCAGAGAACGTCGAGACGCGCTTCGGCCAGTTCGCCGAGGCGCAGCTGAGCAACTTCCACGAGACCATCAACGCCCTCGCCCGGGTCGTCTCCGGGTTGACCGGCCTGCCGCCGCACTTCCTCGGCTATATCGGCGGTGAGCCGATCAGCGCCGACGCCATCCGCGCCTCGGAGGCCCGCCTCATCAAAAGGGCCGAGCGGCGACAGCGCGCCTTCGGCGGGTCGTGGGAGCGCGTGATGCGCCTGGCAATGCAGGTCCGTGACGGTGCGGTACCGGCGAACGCCGCGCGGCTGGAGACCATCTGGCGCGATGCCGCCACCCCGACGCTTGCGCAGACTGCTGACGCCGTAGTCAAGCTGCACGCGGAGGGGCTGCTGCCGGATGAGATGGCTTGGGAGATGATGCAGTTCTCCCAGACGCAGATCGCCCGGATGCTCGACATGCAGCAGCGCCAGGCCGACCGCGCGATCGGGGCCGAGTTCTCCGCCATGATCGGCGCACAGCGGCAGCCGACCGCGGCGCCCGAGCCCGCTCCCGTCCCGGCGTGACCGACCTTCGCCAGGTCGCCCGTGCGTGGCGACAGCATCAGGCGCTGATCGCTCGCTCGGCAGTCGACCGCACCGCGGCGGCATGGGCCACGCTCGACCAGCGGGACCTGTCTGGGTCGTGGGCGTCCGGCGCGGGCCCTGCGATGGTCCGGACCCTGTCCGCGGCGCAGCGTTTGGCGACTGCGGGCGCGAGCCAGTACGTGGCCGCGGCGGTCAGCGCTCAGCAGGGCGACCCGGCGGCCGAAGGCACCGTGAACTCCGGTGCCTTCTCCGGGGTCGCGGCTGACGGCCGGTCGCTGGCAGGCCTGCTGTACGTGCCGGTGATTCGCACGAAGACGGCGATCGCCGCCGGTCTGCCGGTGCGCGAGGCGCTGGCATCCGGCGCGAACGAGCTGGCGATGCTGATCGGGAACGAGGTCGCCGACGCCGGCCGGGAAGCGGCCGGAGTGGCGATGACCGCGACCCGCTCGGTACACGGCTATGTCCGCATGGTGTCCGGCTCGGCGTGCTCGCGCTGCATCATCCTGGCGGGCAAGCACTACCGCTGGAATGCGAACTTCCAGCGCCACCCGCGGTGCCACTGCACCGGCGTCCCGGACATTGAGAACCGGGCCGGTGACATCTCGACCGATCCGCACGCGTTCTTCGATCACCTGTCGCCCGCGCAGCAGGACAAACGCTTCGGCGCAGCCGACGCCCAGGCTATCCGTGAGGGCGCTGACATCAATCGGGTCGTCAACGCCCGCCGCGGCCTATACCAGACGCGCGTCTTCGGCCGCGACGTCGAAGCCACCTCCGAGGGCATGAGCCGCCGCGGCCTGGCCGGCCAGCGCCTGGCCGGGGCCACCAAGGGTCTGCGTCTGACCGTCCGGCAGATCTATGCAGACGCCGCCGGCGACCGCGACCTGACCATCAGCCTGCTGCGCCGCTACGGCTACCTGCTTTGAGACTTCCGACCGCGCAAGGCGGCCGGCCGACCCCGCAACGGAGTCACCCGATGAACACCCGCACTCGTACCCTGCCGGGCTGGCGCTTCCTGCTGGACCGGCACGACGACCCGACGCCGCCCCCGCCGTCGGCCCCTGCTCCGGCTGCCGATTTGGCTGCTGACCCCGCAGGCGACCCCGCAGGCGATCCGGCGGACAGGCCGCTGGGCCCGGCCGGCGAGAAGGCGCTGGAGGAGTGGAAGAAGCGCGCCAAGGAGGCCGAGGCCGCGGCCAGGACCGCGGCCGAGAAGGTCCGCGAGTTCGAGGAGCGCGACCAGACCGAGCTGGAGAAGGCCCAGGCCGCCGCCGCAAGGGCGACCGCCGAGGCTGAAGCCGCACGCTCGGAGCTGCTGCGTCAGCGCATCGTCAACGAGACCGGGCTGAGCGCCGATCTCGCCGAATTCCTGCCCACCGGGGACGAAGAGACGGTCCGCGCCGCCGCGCAGAAGCTGGCCGCGGCAACGGTGGCCGTCAAGCCGGGCCCGCGCCCCGACCCCTCGCAGGGCTCCGGGCGTCCAGCGCCGCCGCCGACGGACTTCCGCACCGCCAGCAAGGACGAGCTGCGGTCCGAGCTGCGCAAGCTCGGCATCCGCTCCCAAGTGTGATCACGATCCATGCGCGCCTCGCCGACGGGCTGATGCGCATCCAGGTGACGGGCCACGAGGAGCACCGCGAGGACGGCCGTGTATGTGCGGCCATCTCCGCGATCGTCCAGACGGCACTGCTCGGCGTGGCTGAGATTGCCCGCCAGCACCCCGACCTCGTCACCATCGACATCAAAGAGGACTGATCATGAAGATGACGCGTCTCGCGTTCGACTTCCGGGCCGCGCCGGCCGCCCGGTCGTTCCGCTTCGACCTGGCCCGGCACGACCTGCGCGCCGTGCTGCCGGCCGCGCTCCAGCCGGTCGTCCAGAACGGCATCCTGGACCGGATGTTCCGGGACGCGCTGCTCCCGCAGTTCCTGTTCCCGGCGACCGCCTCCGTGGAGCCGGTCGCGCAGGGCATCGGCGCGCAGGTCACGTTCACCCGTGACGGCCTGCTGGCCCCCACGACCACCCCGACCACCGGCTCGGACCCGTCGCCGCAGACGCTGACCTACGAGCAGTGGTCGATGAACGTCGAGCAGTACAGCGGCACCATGGACACCAACCGGCTGTCCGCCCGTGCCGCGCTGGCCGACCTGTTCGTCCGCAACGTGCAGAAGCTCGGCATCCAGGCCGGGCAGAGCCTGAACCAGCTGGCCCGCAACAAGCTGTACGCGGCCTACGGCGGCGGCCTGTCCTGGGTCACGACCGCGCAGGGTTCGGCGTCCACCACCTGCGTCGTGAAGGACGCGACCGGCTTCGACACGGTGATGGTGAACGGCGTCCCGACCACGGTCTCCGCCGGCAACCCGCTGAACATCACCATCAACGGCACCGCGAACACCGTCACCGCCTGCAACCTGTCGACCAAGACGCTGACCCTGGGCACCGCGGTGACGCAGGCCATCGGGGACACCGTGGTGGCCTCGACCGCGCCGTACACGCTGCGCGCCGGCAGCCGCGCGTCCCGGTATAACCTGACCGGCTCGGACGTCATGACCGCCGCCCTGGTCCGCTCGGCCGTCCAGCGGCTGCGCTCGGCGAACGTCCCGACCATCGGCGGCAACTACGTGTGCCACATGGACCCGGTCACCGAGGGCGAGCTGTTCGCGGACGCCGACTTCAAGCAGGCGTACCAGGGCCGCGGCGACTCGGCCGTGTTCGGCGAGATGTCCATCGGCACCTTCCTCGGCGTCGACTGGGTCCGCAACAACGAGACCCCGACCACCACCGACGGGGGCACCAGCGCCAACCTGACCGTGCACCGCCCGATCTTCATGGGCGCCGACGCCCTGATGGCCGGCCCCTACGAGGGGATCAGCGAGCTGCTGGCCGACACCGGCGTGGAGAACGTCCCCTACATCTCGATGATCGGCCCGGCCAACGGCGTCGAAGTCGCGATGATCATCCGCCCGCCGCAGGACCGCCTCCAGCAGATCATCAGCGCCTCGTGGAGCTGGGTCGGCGACTTCGCGGCGCCCTCGGACATCACCACCGGCGACGCGGCGAAGTACAAGCGCGCCGTGATCATCGAGCACGTCTAGGAGGCTGCGATGCGCGTTCACGTCGACCAGGACATGACCGTCAACCACAACTCCCACGTCGTCACTCTGAAGGCCGGGCAGGTGGTGGATGGGCCGCTCGCGGTGTACCTCGTGGAGTCGAACTGTGCCGTGACCATCGAGGAGGACGACCGGCCGTCGCCGAAGTCCTCCCGGTCGAGCAAGGCGGCGAAGGCCGCCGCGGACCCGGGCGCGTAGCGGGCGACGATGGCCGCCGAACTGGTCACCGCAGAGGAGCTATCGGCCTGGGTCGGGGTATCGATCCCGCAGGCACGGGCCGACCTGTTCATCTCTGCGGCGACCGCCCTCGTCCAGGCCGAGACCGGCCAGATGCTGACGCAGGTCATCGGCGACACGGTGGTTCTGGACGGCCGGCCGGAGGAGTGGCTGCCGCTGCCGCAGAGGCCGGTTACCGCGGTGACGTCGGTGACGATGCAGGACGCCAACCTGGCGCCGGTCACGCTCGACCCATCGCAGTACGCACTCCGGGGCAACCGGATCTGGCGCGCCTGGGGCTGGCAGTTCTCGGCCATCTTCATGCCGCCCGTGAAGATGCTCGGCTACCAGTACCTGACCTACCCGCCGCCTTCTCAGATCACGGTAGTTTTCGATCACGGCTGGCCACCGGGGCACCAGAACCTGGAGCTGGCGCGGATGGCGGTGTTCGGCCTGGGTGCGTCGGTGTTCGCCAACCCGGCAGGCTCCCGGTCGATCTCCGTGGACGACTATACGGAGACGTTCGCCGACTCGGTGGCTGGGATGCAGCTGCCCGCCGGTGTCCGGACGGCGCTGCGGCGGCGCTACGGCCACTCAGTCGGATCGGTGCGTCCGTCGTGAGCCTCGCCGACCACATTGCGCGCGGACGCGCCCGCCACGCGCAACTCATGCTCGACGCCTGCACGGTTACGCGCCCCGGGACGCGCACCTACGACCCGGTAACGCAGCAGTACACCACCCCCTCGCAGACCGTCTACTCCGGCCCCTGTCGCATCAAGATCTGGCGCGGCCAGGACGAGCAGGCGGCCGAGGCCGAGATCAATGTCCAGCGCTACTACCTCGACCTACCCCTCGGCGACACGGCCCCGGACGTCCGCCGCCGCGACACGGTCACCATTACGGCCTCGCTCAACGCCGCGCTCGTCGGCCGGGTCCTGATCCTCACCAACGCCGAGGCCGAGACGACCGACACGGCATTCCGGATCACCTGCGAGTACGAGCAGTGAGCGGCGACGAGTTCTTCGCCGAGTTCGAGGCCCTGGCCGCCGACCTCGGCGCCGCTCCGGTCCGGCTCGCCGAGCTGGTGCCGCCGGTGGTGTCGAAGGGCGCGCTGAACGTCAAGAACGACTGGCGGGCCAACGCGAGCGGCAACGCGCACGCCCCGCACTATCCGGCGTCGATCACCTACGACCTGAAGGCGGACGCCACTGGCGTCGAGGCCGAGATCGGCCCGGACAAGAACCTGCGTCAGGGCCCGCTGGGCAACATCCTCGAGTTCGGCACCTCGAAGAACCCGCCGCGGCTGGAGGGCGCCCGCGCGCTCGCCGCCGAGGAGCCGCGGTTCATCGAGGCCTGCGAGGTCGTCGCCGAGAAGGCGCTACTGGGATGACCGCCCCCGCTTCGGCCGAGCCGCATATCCGCGCGGTGCAGGCCGCACTTGAGGCTGCGCTCCAGGCGCTGCCGACGCCGATCCACGCCTACATCGGCGTCCGCCCGGACGCTGACACGACGTGCGTCGTCATCCACGGCAGCACCGGCGACCCATCCGGCTCGCTCGGCGACCGCTTCGCCGACCTGACGGTGCCGATTCAGCTGACCGCGGTCGGGACCGGCCCGGAGCAGGCCGCGGCCTACGCCGACGCCGCCCGCGCTGCGCTGCTGACCGCCTCGCTTACCGTGACCGGCCGCGCGGTGTGGCCGGCCTGGCAGGCCGGCAGCCAGCCGGTCCTGCGCGACGACACCGTCCAGCCGCCGCTGTGGATCGCCACGGCGCAGTACTCGATCAAGTCCAACCCCGCATAGGAGAGGCCCGATGGCCCTGCTCACCCTTCAGACGATCGTCGCCGCGGGCCTCGCCCCGACGACCACCGCGGCGGCCGGCGGCGGCGACACCGTCGCGCTGGCCTCCGCGACCGACGTGAACTCGTTCCTCCAGGTCACCAACGGCGGCGGCAGCCCCATCACCGTCACGCTGGCCGACCCCGGCACGACCCCGGCCGGCAACACCACCACCGCGCCGGCCAACTCGGTCGCCGCGGGCGCCACCAAGCTCTTCCCCCTCAACCCGGCGCTGGTCAACACCAGCACGGGCGTCATCAACATCAGCTACTCGGCCGTGACGTCTGTGACCGTCGCCGCCATCCGCCGGTAAGGGAGCCCTACGATGTCCGACCTCTTCGACGACGGCAACACACGGGTCAGCTTCGTGCCGTCGATCGCGAGCATCTCCGCGCCGACGACCACCGAGCTGAACGCGGGCACGGCGCTGGAGTCCTTCATCACGCCGGCCGGCCTCCAGATCAAGGCGGCCACGGCCGCCGTGGACACCTCGAACATCGCGAGCACCTTCACCACTCAGGGTGTCGGCCGCCGGAGCTTCACCATCACGGTGGAGATGAAGCGCCAGACGCCGACCGACACCGCCTACAACCTGCTGCCGTACCGGACCTCCGGCTTTCTGGTGGTGCGCCGCACGAAGCAGGCGTCCGCGGCGTGGCAGTCCGGCGACGTCGTCGAGGTGTATCCGGTCACGACCGGCGAGCCGGAGCTGGCGCCGCCCGCGGCCAACGAGGTCGCGAAGTTCACCTCCAGCATGATGGTCACCTCCGACCCGAGCACGCGGGCGGTCATCGCGTGACGAAGGCCGCCAAGGGGCATACCTATGCCGAGGTCATGGCGCTGGCCAAGCCCCGCGAGGCCGTGGTCAGGCTCTGCGTGGACGGCCAGCTCGCGGCCGAGGCCGACCGCCTCGCCGTCGAGCTGGCCGCGCTCAAGGACAAGCCGGGTATGTCCCTGGCCGACGGCGAGGAGCGCGCGCGGATCCAGTCCGAGCTCGACGAGGTGGCCGAGCTGATGCGCATGGCCGAGGTGGAGTTCCGGTTCCGGGCGCTTCCGCGCAAGGAGCGTTCAGACCTCATCGCGGCGCACCCGAAGCGCCCCGGCGAGGATGAGGAGTGGAACCTGGAGACGTTCCCGGCCGCGCTGGTCGCCGCCTGTGCGATCGAGCCGGTGATGTCCGGTGCCGAGGTCGATCAGCTCTTTGATGTGCTGAACGAGGATGGCTGCGCCCGCCTGTTCAACGGCGCCTGGCGCGCGAACCAAGCGCCCACCAGCATCCCTTCCTGACGCGCCGCCTCCGCGAGTCCCGGACGCTTCGGCGCGAGGTTGAGGCGGCGCGAGCCTGGGGAGTCCCGCGCTCCGTCTTCTTGGGCTGGCCGGACGACGACCAGGCATGGGCGATCGCCCTGCTGGAGTACGAGGCCGATATCTGCTCTGGCTGCGGCCAGCCGCGTAGCGAGTCGATGAGCCCGGACCACGAGTTCGACTACCACCCGACCGCGCTGCGCTGCCACGGCTGCGCTGCTGTCGCCACGGAGTCCGAGCGCTTCTCTGTCCCGAACGCGAACACCAAGGGCCTGATGATCGGCGTCAAGCTGAAGGGGGGTGGCCATGGCTGACCGTACAGTCACAGCGAAGCTGCGCGCGGACACCTCCGGATACATCCCGGGCGTCGAGGCGGCGTCCAAGAGCACCAGCGGCCTCGCCCTGGCGCAGAAGGAAGCTGCGGCTGCGGCGAAGGTGACCGCGCAGGCACAGTCCGGTGTCTCCTCCGTGTCCGTCGAGGCGGCTCGCACCACACGCCTGCTGACGAACGCGCAGCGCGAGGCCGCCGAGGCTGCGAAAGCGGCGGCGGTCGCTGACACGGAAGCCACCCGGGCGCTGTCCGCCGCACAGAAGGAAGCCGCGGCTGCCGCGAAGGACACGACGGCCCTCGGCGCCGAGCGGCGGGCTGCGGCGCAGCAGGCAGTGGCGTCGGCCGAGAAGGAGGCCGTCGCGGCCGCCGAGGCGAAGAGCGCCAGCGCCGAGCAGGCCGCGGCGGCGAAGGCTGCGGTCATCGCCCACCGCGACCAGGTGGCGGCCGCCCGCGAAACCGCGGTCGAGGAGACTGCCTCGGCGAAGGCGTCGGAGGCGGCGGCGACCAAGCGGTCCGAGGCCTACACCAACACCGGCAAGAAGATGTTGCTCGCCGGTGGTGTGCTGGCCGGCGCGTTCGTCCTCGCCGAGAAGGCGACGAGCAGCTTCGACAAGTCGCTATCCGGCGTTCAGGCTGTGGCGGACGCTTCAGCCGCCGACATGGACAAGCTGCGCCAGGCCGCGCTGAAGGCCGGCGCGGACACCTCGTTCACTGCCTCGCAGGCCGCTGACGCCGAGGGCGAACTGGTCAAGGCGGGCGTCTCGGTGAAGGACGTGCTGGGCGGCGCCTTGTCCGGCGCGCTGAGCCTAGCCGCTGCCGGCCAGCTCGACCTCGCCGATGCCGCGACGCTGAGTGCGAATGCCATGAACACGTTTGGGCTGAAGGGCCAGGACGTCACGCACATCGCCGACGTCTACGCCGCCGCGGCGAACAAGAGCGCGGCCGACGTCAAGGAGCTCGGCTACGCGATGCAGCAGGGCGGCCTCGTCGCCGCCCAGACCGGCCTGAGCTTCGAGGACACCACCGCGGTCCTCGCCGCGTTCTCCGACC
>Ga0207700_10002097_pt1 | contig 11382 bp, 8 predicted proteins | sample LARL82metaG_FD_184348 | JGI IMG/M metagenome (GOLD analysis project Ga0207700, IMG submission 184348) | Corn, switchgrass and miscanthus rhizosphere microbial communities from Kellogg Biological Station, Michigan, USA - LAR L8-2 metaG... | ecosystem: Host-associated > Plants > Roots >...
GGTGAGCGAACTGCCGGCCAGTTTCCCCCATGTCGACCGGTCGAAGATGATTGCGGAGCGCAAGGCCGTCCTCGATCGCGCGCAGTCCCAAGACGCGGCCGTCGCGCTGCCGGCGGCTTCTCCCGCGCCGGCAGTTGCCAGCGAAGTACAGTCCGAGCAGCAGAATCAACGCATCAGGCACCTGATCTTTAGCAATCCAGTGGCGGCGATCAGGAAATTGGTTCGGCACTTCCGCGGCCCGACCGCCGCGAGTTCCACGCCGTTCACGCAAGCGCCTGGTCCCACTCCGCCTGCTGTTCCGCCGCCCTCGCCGCACACCACCCCGGTCGAGACCGTGCTCGAAACCTATGGATACGTCTGGTGGGCCGACGTGGTTCGTCGGCGTCGGAAATCCGCTGAACATTGCATCCCGGGCCTGATGTATTGACAACTTTCGGTGGCACCCGCATAGGTATCGCCTCCACGAAAGACCATTTGGCGGCGCTTCCATATCGTCGATCTGTGACGGAGAATTAACCATATGGGCTTGGGTCCGCCGATCCTCGCATTGTACCGGCAATTGAAGGGACTGGGTGCGTTCGAGGGCATCAGCAGCGTGATGGAGCTCGGTGCTCAGAACGTGTGGTGTCCGCGAGCGGAACTCGTCAAGAATTTGTTTCGCGCGTTCGATAAGCCGCCACCGGGCCAGGACATGCTTGACCGGTTCGCGAACTGGAAAGGCTCGGCAAAAGAGCTGTACGCCGCGCTCGGGTTCGACTTTCATTGCATCGACGTGGACCCGCAATTCGACTCGATTCGATTGGATCTGAACTTCGACGAATGCCCTCCCGAGCACGTGGGAAGATATGACTTCGTGACGAACCACGGCACGTCGGAGCACCTGCTCAACCAACAGAACTTCTTCAAGGTGGTGCACGACCTTACCAAGCCGGGAGGGCTAATGCTTCACGCCGTGCCATTCACGGCGCACATCGAGCACGGCTTCTTCAACTATCAGCCGAACTTCTTCGAGGCTCTCGCCCGATATAATTCGTACAAGTTGCTCGGCGTCTGGGTCGGGCCGGGCTGGCAGGCGGCCAGTCTCGTTCCGTGGGAGCCCGACATCCTCGATTACATGGTCATCAATTCGAAGACCACGCACCTGCTCGTAGCGCTTTCGCAGAAGATGTACGACACGCCCTTTAGTGTTCCGTTCCAGGGCGTCTATGAACCGATGACGCCCGACGAGGTCATGCAACGCTACAGTCTCATCGTCGACGGCGAGTTTTACGACGGCAAGCGCGCCAAGCACATCACCAAGGAGTCCGTAATTGCCGACAAGGTTGCGCAAGACACCGTCGTGCTCCGAAATCAGCTGGCCTCGTTGGAAGGCAAATACTGGGATGTCGCTACGCGCCTCGCCACGGCAGAGAATGAGATCGGACCGCTGAAGAGCGAACTTGCCGGCAGCCTGCTCCGTTTCCAGACGCTGCAACGCGAGCTGCAGACCGCGCTCGACAAGACGGAGCACAAAACCGCGGCCCAAAGCGCTTCCGATTTATCCGGCCGGGAACTCATTTCAGAATTCGGCGCTCGCATTCGCCGCCGGCTTTTTACCTGATGGGTCCGGATGAGGTGCCATCAGGCTCATTGGGGATTCACTTTCGTGCTCCGACCGTCAGATGTTCAATCGATCGCAATCGTTCCGGCCAAGGCGAAGAATTGGATGCGCGGCGGCCGTGACCATCCGCACCGCGGTTGAGAAAGGGAACGTATGGGGTTGGGTCCACCAGTACTGGCGTTGTATTGCCAGCTCAAACGGTTGGGTGTTTTCGAGGGGATCACCGATGTGATTGAACTCGGAGCACAAAACGTGTGGTGTCCCAAGGCCGGAATCGTCAAGAAACTGTTCGAGGCATTCGGAAAGCCGCCGCCTTTTCCGGACATGCTCGACAGGTTTGCAAACTGGAAGGGCTCCGGATTGGAGCTCTATACCGCGCTTGGCTTTAGCTATCATTGCATCGATCTCGACCCGCAGTTCAATTCCATTCCCCTCGATCTCAACTTCGACCCATGCCCGCCGGAGCATGTCGGCAAGTACGGCTTCGTCACCAACCACGGCACCTCCGAGCACATTCTCAATCAGTACAACGTGTTCAAGGTGATGCATGACCTCACCATGACCGGCGGTTTCATGCTGCACGCGGTGCCGTTCACCGTCCATCTCGAGCACGGATTTTTCAATTATCAACCAAACTTTTTCGATGCGTTGGCACGGTATAATTCTTACGAGGTATCGGGCATTTGGGTGGGCCCGGGCTGGCAGGTGGCAAGTTTCATACCCTGGGAACCGAATCTGCTGGATTATCTGGTGCTCAACGCGCAGACGACGCATCTCCTCGTCGCCCTAGTGCAGAAAAAATACGATAAGCCGTTCTGCGTTCCGTTCCAGGGCGTGTATGAGCCCATGACGAACGAGGAGCATCTGGCGCGGTATGCGATGGTCGTCGATGGCGAACTGTACGATGGCAAGCGCGTCAAATACATTTCCAAAGAGAAAATAGTCGCCGAACGGCTTGAGGAGGAGACCCGCGCTTTTCATAACGAGCTTGCCGCCGCGCGCGCGAAGGCTTTGGCCGGAATCTCCGGACGAGAATTGCTTGGGGAGCTGGGGAAACGGTTTCGACGCCGGGTGGTCGGCTGACGGTGCTCGGGGACCAATCCAATATGCAAGAGTACAAGCAGGCGACAGCAAAGCCCAGCTTTGAGACGGTGTCCTCGATTAGCCTCCCTACGCGTGTGATCACCTATGCGTGGGGCGATGCCTATGTGGAAGACCTTCTGTCGCTAACCATCCCTGCCCTTCTCGCCCCCGGCAATCTTCCCTACCTCGCCTCCCAGGTGTCCTGCGAAGTCGTCATGCTGACTGAGGAGCGCCTGTTTGCCCGCGTCAGTCAGCATCCAGCTATTGCGCGGCTTCGAGCGATCTGTCCATTCAAGCTGATCGGCCTCGACGATCTCATCACCGCGCCGGACAAAAAGTATGGGATGGCGCTAACCTACGCGCTGCATCGCGGTTTTGCCGATCTCGGCACGGCAATGACCGACCATTGGATGATCTTTCTGAACGCCGACTTCGTCCTGGCGGAAGGAAGCCTGCGCAATTTGCTCGACCATCTCGTTCGCGGAGAAAGGCTGGTCGCCTCGCCCAGCTATTGTGTTGTCGCCAAGGAGGTCAGAGGCGAGCTGCTCAAACGCGTCGACCCGAAAACCACTACGTTATCGATGCCGGCCCGCGAGATGGCCAAGCTCGCGCTGGCGCATCGCCACAACACGATCCGCAGCAAGACGGTCAACCAGAGCGCCTTTCATATTCGATATATGGAGCAATTCTATTGGCTCTCAGATGATAGCACGCTGCTGGGCCACCAAATGCCCATTGCTATCGTCGGACTGCGTCCCGAATGCCACGTCGCCGAGCCCAACTCGTATTGGGACCATGGCTTGATGAAAGAGTTCTGTCCGACCGCCGAACCCGACGTCATGGGGGATTCCGATGAATTCTTGATGATCGAGCTTCGCGAGCAGGACGTCGCACATGATGACATCCTTCCCGGTTGGCCGCAGCCGGTAGAGCTCGCCGAGCGGATGATCTCATGGGTCACTCCCTATCAGAGCAGCTTCGCACGCTACCCGCTCACTTTGCATGCGGCCGACGTGCCTGCGAATATCGAAGAAGGCCGCCGAATGCTCGGCGCATTCGTAAACGAAGTCATGTCCCACGTGCCGACAAATTTGCCGTCGCACGTCGGCCATCCGCAATGGGTCCACCACTGGACGGGCTTCGCGGCGGCGCGATATCAATTCCTATCCTTGCGCCTCGGATCACTCACCGAGACAACGGAGCCGCCCAGCTATCTGTCGCAGGTCGACAAAGCCTGGTGGAAACTCGATGGGCAACAGAAACGCCTATCCCGCCAGCGCGAGGAGCTTTCCGAGACCATGAACCATCAGCGAGACCTTATTCAAAAGGCGCTGCTGGAGGAAAAAGAAACGGCGAAACAGCAAAAAGAGATAGACCGGGAATTCCTCAAGGACCTCACGACCGCTGCGGCCGAATTCCGCTCGTCGAATCACGACTGTTTCGCCCAGATTTCTTTTGCCCCAACTGTCAGTTCCGGGCGTATGGAAAAACCAGCCGGTCCGCCGCCTGCAGAGGACCAGTGGTTCGAGACGCTTAAGCGTTACGAGGACAAGTACAGCAGTCTGCTTCAGAAACAGCGCGCGCTCGAGGCCGCGCTCGAGGCGGTGAATACCTACTATCCGCAACGTATTCGCGCCATCAACCTGGAACTCGAAAAGCTCCAAGGCCAGCACCTTCTGCTGATCGGCAAGACCGCTTCACCTACGACATTTCCGTTCCTGCGAATGCGGCGAGGACCTTCGGTCCCGTCCACGACCAATCATGGAAGCCTGGCGGGCCGGCTGGCTCGGAGATTTTATTACCGGCTGTTCGGCAGATGGCCGCGGGTGACCAAGCTTAACCCTTATTGGGGGGCATTGCGTCACCTCACTGAGGTGGCGGAACGCGCCGCACGCAACGCAAAGGATGTCCTCTATATCGGCGACCGATCGAACGTTTCTGCCATGCTGGCGAATTTGCCCGGCCTGCATGCATGGATGTCCGTGGCAGGGCTGATGACAAGCGGCGGAGGAACCGTTGGGGCCCCGCAATTCGACACCTGCCTGTGCGATCTCGAATTCGCCGATCTCGCGCGGCTTTCGGCAATCTACGGCGCGGCCCGACCGTTCATGCGACCGGGTGCAACCATTATTGCATTCTATATGAACCCCGACGGAGCCCCGTTGCCGCTCAATGAGCTCGCCAAAGACCTGCGCAATATCCCCGGGGCAAGTATCTACTACTCGGGCTCGACTCGTTCCGCAAACCTGCTGCGGGCGTTCCGCTCCACTCTGTCCACGCCCCGCGGGTCACGCGTAATGTTGTTGGCAAAAATCGCGACCCGGTTAGCCTTGCTCGCGCCAAGGGTGTGGGTCAGCCATACCGTCCAGGCGCTGGCCTCCGAGAAGCGACAGTCAACCCCTCCAGCAGTGGCCACCAGCATTACAACGGAAATCAGACTCCCCAAGTCCGAAGGCGAAAATGGGACCGTTTAATATGCCAAGCGGAGTCTACGTTGATGGACTCGAGGTCCCGGTCTATGTTGCTCTCGCGACTTTGTGCGAGCGTGCGCCCTATCCTTACAAAACAGTGCTCAGATTCGGCTTGGCCAGAAGAAGCTCGATCGAGGGATAACGTCCTGCCCGGCACTGATATCGACCAGATCGGCATCAAGCACGGTCGCGAGGGTATCCCTTCTCGGCCTCCGCGCCGGAGCTCGCCCCTCAATGCCTGTTCCGGGCGATGACCGCTGGCCCATTCGAAAGACCGACCGGCACGGTTGAGACATCCTCTCGAATCCTCATTCGCTGCAAACGTTCTGAGGGCCGTGAGGAGAGCCGAGCACATAAATGGTGATTTTTATTAAGCGCGCAATCCTACGCTTCCTGCAGCAGCCCGGCTATGTGCTGCTCAAGAAAGACGAGTACGACGCAGCAGCAGTTCCATGGCATTCAGAGGCGGAAATTTCATCGCATTCAGAGGAGGAGCGCGCCTTTTATTCGAAGCGAGTTGTCGAACTCGAACAACACAATCGTCAACTTATCGAAGCTGCCACCGAACATGCCGGTCGGGTTGTCGAACTCCAGGAACACAATCGTCAACTGACCGAAGCGGCCACCGAACATGCCAGTCGGGTTGTCGAACTCCAGGAACACAATCGTCAACTGACCGAAGCGGCCACCGAACATGCCAGGCGGGTTGTCGAACTCCAGGAACACAATCGTCAACTGACCGAAGCGGCCACCGAACATGCCAGGCGGATTCAGAAGTTGGAGCGCGCCATTGGGGGTTGGGTGCCCGAATTCGAAGATGATGATGGGACCATCGAATATGCCAAGACTTGCGGGGTCTACCTTAGTGAGTCCGAGGCGCCGGTGGCCGAAGGTCGGTTGGTCGCACCAATCATCGCCAATCCGCCTGGGACCACGGTCATTCTCACATTCGGACAGTCGAATGCCGCCAATTCGGGCAACGAACACTACGCCCCGCGCGGGGCGGTCCATGTCTTCAGCACGTTCGACATGAAGTTTTATCGTGCGATCGACCCGCTTCCAGGGGCTTCGGACAAGGGCGGTTCCGTGTGGGGGCGATTGGGCGATAGGCTCATCGATGCCGGCTTTGCTCGTTCGGTGCTTTTCGTGCCCATCGCCTTCGGCGCAAGCTACGTCGAGGACTGGGCGCCGGGCGGGCAATGTTATCCCCGCCTGATGCTCGCGCTTCATCGGCTCAAGCGGGCCGGCATCACGGTCGACCTGTTGTGCTGGCATCAAGGCGAAGCCAACGCCAATCACACGTCGATGACGGCCGACGAATATCGCGACTGCTTTCGCGCCATGCTCCGCGGTGTGCGCGAGGCGGGAGTCAAGGCGCCGGTCTACGTCGCCCTCGCAACCTTGTGCGAGAATGACTTTCATCCGTTCCAAAACAGCGCCGAGATTCGGCTTGGCCAGAAGAAGCTCGTTTCCCTATGGGACAGGGTCATGCCCGGCCCGGACACCGATCAGATCGGCATGGCGCACCGTTGGGATGGGTGTCATTTGTCGGCCTCCGGGCAGGAGCTTGCAGCTCAGGCCTGGTTCCTGACCATCACTGCTAGCCCAATAGCCAGACTGATCCTCTGGTCGAAATATCGGCTCGAATCCGCATTCGTTGCAGACATTTCGACGGGCCGTGAGCAGACCGGCCGGACACGCAAATGATGATTCTTCTTAAGCGCGCGATCCTGCGATTCGTACAGCAGCGCGGCTATGTGCTGCTCAAGAAAGACGAGTACGACGCAGCAGCAATTCCATGGCATTCAGAGGCGGAAATTTCATCGCATTCAGAGGAGGAGCGCGCCTGTTATTCGAAGCGAGTTGTCGAACTCGAAGAACACAATCGTCAAGTTATCGAAGCGGCCACCAAACACGCATCGCGGGCGCAGCAGCTAGACCGAGAGCTCCTCGCCCTAAGAACTGAAATTGCAACGAAAGATTACCCGCGTCTGGAGGCGGAGCGCGCCTTTTATTCGAAGCGAGTTATCGAACTCGAAAAACACAATCGTCAAGTTATCGAAGCGACTTCGAAGCGAGTCGTCGAACTTGAGGAACACAATCGTCAACTTACCCAATCCGCCACCAAATACTCATTGCGGGTCCAGAAGTTGGAGCGCGCCATTGGGGGCGCGTTGCCCGACTTCGACAACGATGATGGGACTCTTGAATTTGCCAGCGTGAGTGGAGTCTACGTCCCAGGGGCGGAGGCCCCACTCGCTGAAGACCGCTTGGTTACGCCGGCCGTCGCCAATCCAGCTGGAACTACGGTCATCCTGACATTCGGACAGTCGAACGCTGCCAATTCGGGCGAGGAGCGGTACGTCCCTCGCGGGGCGGTCCACGTCTTCAACGTATTCGACATGAGGTTCTATCGCGCCGTCGATCCGCTGCCGGGCGCCTCGCATGATGGCGGTTCCGTGTGGGGCAGAGTGGGAGACAAGTTGATCGATGCGGGCACCGCCCAGTCAGTCCTGATCGTGCCAATCGCCTTTGGCGCAACGTACATCAAGGACTGGGCCCCGGGAGGTGATTGTTATCGGCGTCTGTTATTCGCGCTGCATCGACTCAAGTCGGCAGGCATCAAGATCGACATGCTGTGCTGGCATCAGGGCGAGGCGGACGCCAACCATACTGGTATGTCGGGCGCCGAATATTGCGCTCATTTTCGCTCCATGTTGCGCGCGCTGCGTGAGGAGGCGGTGAACGCTCCCGTTTACGTGGCTCTGGCGACGCTGTGCGAGGGGGAACCCCACCCGTACCAAAACGCGGCCGAGATCCGACGCGGCCAGAAGAAGGTGATTTCGATCCGGGACCAAGTCCTACCCGGGCCGGATACCGACCTGATCGGGATCGAGCACCGTCGCGACGGGTGCCACTTCTCGGCCTCGGGACAGGAACTCGCAGCGCAAGCCTGGTTCAAGACGATCACTACCGGGCGGCTGCGGACGCGAATGCGTCAAGCCAGATATCGTGTTGAAATGTATGCTCTTGCACAGGCAGAAGGGGTTGATGGACAGGGGGAAAGAATGAAAAATATCCTGAAACGCCTCATTCTGCGATCGCTCGATCGCAGCGGCTACGTCCTGCTGAAAAAAGCGGAATACGACCGCCCCGCGTCGACGCCAGCCCCGTCCAACGCCCCCTCTCCGGGTGATGCCCCCGACCCCGAGCCCATCTCCGCCGCTGCCGACCCAATCCCGATATCTCCCGAGATTGCACCGACCGTCGCCCCAACTGCCATCCCTGTCGACGTTGGGCCGACGCCCGTCCCCTCGCCTCCGGAGCCCCTCTCAATTCCTCCTTTGCCGCCGAGTCCGGTTAAGGAGTTTGCAGCAGACTCGACTCTGCAGGCCGACTTCGAGCGCGCTTTAGGCGCGCTAAAAGACAAGCTCACGCTGCCGCTCAATCAGATTCTCGCGATCTATTGTGCTGTACGCCATCTGGCCGAAGCGCGCATCCCGGGAGACATCGTCGATTGCGGCGAAGGGGTCCCGGACGCGCTCGCGGTCGTCGCCGCTTCCCTCGTCGCGCTCGGTGAGACGAGCCGCCGCCTCGTTCTCTTCGATATCACATCGGACTTTCGGCATCGGCCCGAAGCCGACGTGCCGCTCTGGGGCACGGACTACGACTTGGCGTCGGCGCAGCGGCCGCCTCCCCGCGCCAAGGAACGCGTCCTGCCCGACGTATTTGCTGCCAGCGGTTATCCGGCCGAGCGGATAGTCGTGGTTCGCTATCCGGTCGATACGATCGATCTCACGCGCCCGATCGCATTTCTCGGACTAAGCGCCGAGACCTACGAGGCCAACCGCGCGGCAGTGCGCACGCTGGCACCACGCGTGTCGATCGGCGGCGTCATAGCGGTCGAAGGCAACGAGCATACTCCGCGGGCGGCAATACCGGGTTGCGTGCAGCATCACTTGGACGCGGTCGCGGAATTCCTGAAAGCGCGCGGCAGTGACCTGCCGTTCTGGCAAGTGACCGACCAATATCGCCTTGCCGTGAAATCACGGCCCTTCGCCGAATAAGACTAGCGGCCCAGACCCCTGCACCGCCGGACCTTTCATTCCGAGGTCAGGCGCACCGGTCCGCTTCGGTTCTCTGCTCTCTCGGCGCCGGCTAAAGCATGGCCAGAAAGCGCGTGTCGCCGTTCGCCTTGCGATAGAACTTGTAGCGGATATTCGGTACCAGCGGATCCGAAATGCCGACGAATGTCAGATCGCTGTTGTTGAGGTTGGCGATGAATTGCTTGACGTAGGATGAAGTCGGATCGTCTGTGATCATCACGTCGGCGTATGATCCATAGCTCATCGCGACATAGTGGAAATCATAGCGCTTGACGAAAGTATTGACGGCGCCCATCACACCGAGATTCTGCTCCGCGCCCCCAGGCCCCTCGTAAAAATCATTCATCTGCATGATGCCGCCAGGCTTGAGCTTCTTGCGCGCTTCCATCATGTCGCGCAGCACGTATTCGTATTGGTGGTTTGCATCGACATACATGACGTCGAAATGACCGTCGGGAAGGCTCTGAATGCCTTCGATCGAATTCGCCCGTACCACCTTGACCTGTGGCGCGTGCGCGAAGCGGGTCGTCACGTGCTGATAATTCTGCTCCTGGGTCGCATTTGGATCGTCTCCAAAGTGCTGCCAGTGAATTTTGCCGGCAAAGCCGCTGAAATTCTCCGCCTCGTCTGAGAACGGATTGTGGTCCCGGATCTCAAACTTCCAATTGTCGATGAGGTACAATTCCGATGGCTCGCAGATTTCCAGGATTTTTTGCGAAAAATCGCCGCGATACACGCCAATCTCCGCCCAAATCCCCCTCTTGGGATACTGCTGGATCAGGGCGTCGCGATTTCCCATAACGAAGTACACTGCCAATCTCCCGGAACGCCTCAACTCGGTGATCGATGGTGCCAGAAAAATCGGCGCTGGCGCAAGGTTCTCGATCAACCCTCACAGTCTTTGTCTGTCATCGAACCGATCGGCACGGCAGGGATTGATGCGCGGGCGACCGCCGTGATTTTATGCACACTCCGACCTCGCACAGGCACGGCTCGCAACGCCCCGCCAAACCCGCATGACCGCGCGACCTACATTCGGCTTTGTGGTTCCCTGCTTCAACGAGGAGGACAACGTCGAGCCAACGGTAGGTTCGATCCGCGCCGCCATGCAGGGACGAAGCGACTATGAAATCATTCTCGTCAATGACGCGAGCACCGATCGGACCTTGGAGCGGATGCAGGCTTTGGCGGCGGGCGATTCCCGCATTCGCGTGCTCGACAATTCGAGCAACCTTGGTTTCGGCGGCTCCTACAAGCACGGCGCCAGCGTCGCGACAGCAACTTACGTCATGATGCTTCCCGGCGACGACGGCTTCCCAGGACAAAGCATCTCGGAAATCATCGCTCATGCGGGGGAAGCCGATATCATCATTCCGGTGGTCACCAATCGCGCTACACGCGGTTGGTTCCGTGCATTTGCCTCCAGAGGCTTCACCGCCCTGTTGAATTGGATGTTCTGGCTCGATGTGGGATACTACAACGGCGCCGTTCTTCAACGTAACGAGTTGCTGCGCAGCATCGAGATCAAGACCGACAGCTTTGCCTATCAGGCGGAGGCGCTGGTCAAACTGATCGCGCGGGGGGCGACGTACAAACATTGTTTCGTGCAAATTCAGGAACGTGCGGCAGGCAGTTCTTCGGCGCTGACGCTTAAGAATCAAATCGCAGTGTGGAAGACAATTGTGCACCTCATTGCCGTCGTCGGGCTGTTCTGTCGGTTTCCGCTCGCAACGACCCGGTCGGTACGCTGAAATCCCCGGTGTCCGCAGTATCCGCCCGCGCCACGCGGGTCGGCCCTCGATTCGGTTGGCTGAATTGGCAGCTTCGGGTCCTTTGGCCGGAACGCGCCCTCCCCACTCTCACTCCCGGGCAGACCCGGATCGGGGACCCAGCGGGCTTCTCGCGCCCGGATCGTAGAGCCTGGCGGGCGAAGCCAGCGGTGGCGAGCCGCCGCCGCGGGACGCCACGCCTGTGCCTTCAGGACCGCTCTGGGACGCGCCCTCGATCGAGTGAGGCTGCGACGTCCAGCACCCCTCAAATCGTAGTCGAGAGTACAATTCGATTTGTGGCTGACGTCGAGGCTCTTCACGCCCGCCGCAGACTCGACGTCCTCGCCAATGGC
>Ga0207700_10002098_pt1 | contig 11381 bp, 9 predicted proteins | sample LARL82metaG_FD_184348 | JGI IMG/M metagenome (GOLD analysis project Ga0207700, IMG submission 184348) | Corn, switchgrass and miscanthus rhizosphere microbial communities from Kellogg Biological Station, Michigan, USA - LAR L8-2 metaG... | ecosystem: Host-associated > Plants > Roots >...
GGGATCCTATCGCGGTCTCGCCGCCACCGCCAATCATTTCGCCCGCGAATCGCACATGGACGCCCTTGCGCACGCGGCGCAGATGGACCCCGTCGCATTCCGCATGAAGAACCTCAGCAATGCGCGGCTGAAAGCTGTCCTTCAGGCCGCCGCCGACAAGTTTGGCTGGGCCACCGCAAAATCCACACCGGAGCGCGGTTACGGCGTGGCCTGCGGAACCGACAAGGGCGGCTACGTCGCCACATGCGCTGAAGTGGCTGTCGATCCGACAACCAAGCAAGTAAGAATTCGCCGCGTCGTCGAGGCCTGGGAATGCGGCGCGATCGTGAATCCCGACGGACTGCGCAACCAGATGCAGGGAGCCATCGTGCAGGCCATCGGCGGCGCACTCTTCGAACGAATTCTCTTCGGCAATGGCCGTATCCAGAATCCGCTCTTCTCCAAATACCGCGTGCCGCGCTTTACCGATACGCCGCAAATCGAGATCGTATTGCTTGATCGAAAGGACCTGCCCTCGGCAGGCGCGGGAGAAACCGGACTCGTCGGTCTCGCTCCTGCCGTCGGCAACGCGATCTTTGCCGCGACCGGCAAACGCCTGCGCAGCATGCCGATGACGCCCGATGATAACAAGCTGCCAACCTGAATCGCGCTGCGACCGTTCTTCGCTTTACTTCCCGGGAACCGGTTGCAACGTCCAGGTATTTCCGTCCGCGCTCACCCACGATTGAAGATCGTCGGTCACCAGCTCAAACTTCGGCGTCGGCGAGACCTTCATAGCACCGAGAGCGCCGAGGGCGTTGCCTTTCTCAGCCGTGTTCAGGCTGCGAACTAAAACCGCGCGCCCGGTCCATGGGGTTCGAACCGGCTTCCAATGCTTGCCGCCATCCTCGCTCAGAAAGAGGGCGCCCTTCGTGTCGAGCGCAATCGTGCGGCCTGCATCGCTCGCCACAGAAAGCGCCTCAAGCCCATTGGGCAGCGATGCCTTCTGCTTCTTGCTGATCCCCGCGGCGTCAGCTAGTGAGACTTCTTCGTTTTGTTCAGTCGTGGGAATCACGTTAACCTGCGGCGCTGCCGGGGTCGCAGCAGGCTGCGTGGGAATCACAGTTCCCGCCTGCACCGTCACCGTTTCCGATTCCGCTCGTGGCACTGACGGAGCATTGACCGCCTTGTTGGCCGAGTCCGCCTGTGCGTTTTGCGATTGCTGCAACATATTCTGCTGATTCGCCGCGTTCTGCTGCTGGAACTGGTTCGTTGCTGACGGTCCGCCGATGGGTGCAGACTTGGCTCTCGCCGCCATCTTGCCGTGGATCGATCCTCCCGCAGCTCCCGGAGCCTGAGCCAGTTGCGGCGCGGCCCCTCCCAGAACCATATCCTTCTGGTCGGTAGGCTTTCTTTCTTCCTGCTCTTTCGCCTCGTCCCGTCTCGAAGTTTGAGGAACAATTTCCCGCTCCGTGACAACGGCGGGTGACTTCGCCGGTTTAGTCTGTTTCGACTCATTCTGCGACACCGGTTTCTGAATCTCAGTCTTCGGTGTTCCCACCGCCTGCAACGAATCCGTTGGCGCAACTTTGGCAGCGGTCTGCGTCTCGGTCGCAACTCCTTGATAGTGGTGAACCACCGCAAACCCAATAAGTCCTGCGCACGCCGCTGCCGGAATCCACGTCCACTTCCAGTTGAGCCACGAAGTACGCGGCTTGATCGGCGCATCCGCTGCAGCAGATACCGGCACCGGCTGGTCTTCTTCCGTCGCTTGCTGCGCCAGGAAAACCACTTCGCGGCATCGGCTGCACGTGGACATATGCGCGAGAATCTCCTCTCGCTCAGCAGCAGGCAGCAGCTGCTCCGCGAAAGCGGTCAGGCTCTCCGCATCGGGATGCATTCCGGGTTGAATCGTCGGGTTCATCCTGTCGTCTTCGCCTTGTCCTCAATCGGCCCGTGCGTATCGGAGAGCATTGCATTTGCAAAGCTATCCTCCGCAGTTGCCGGAATTGCCGTAGCCGGTTTCGATGCCTCTTGCTCTTTGAACGGACCCGGCTCCTTACTTTGCAGCAGTTTTCTCAAATCCATCTTCAAATCCAGATCCCTGGGATCGGTGCCAAGCGCTTCCTCCGCTGCCTTGCGGCTCATCCCACCCTTTTCAAGATTGCGCATCAGTTGCTTGCGAACCGCATCCGTAGCTCGGCGCAATCTCCGGCTGATCGTTGCTTCGTGCACGTGTAGCACCTTGCCAATCTCCGCCAGCGTTCGCTCGTCAACGTAATACGCCGCGAGCAAAAACCGCTCCTCTGCCGGCTGGTTGTGCAAGGCGGCCTTCACCGCCTCGCGAAGGGAGGCCAGCATTCCCGGCTCGGGATCGGTCCCGACCTCAGACGAAGGTGCGTCGTGTACCTCCCCATCCAGGGCCTGTTCGCGGTACGTGCGCCGGTAGTGATCCACGAAGCGCTGCGCCAGCGTTGTCCGCAACCAGCCCAGCAGCGAGCCTCGCCCACGATACGAATCCAGCGGGCATTTGCGCTCGCCATCCCGGATGTTCAGCCCAAAAAGCTCCGCGTAAAACGCATCTGCCAGATCGCGACCCACCGTTTCGCTTCCACTGATCGCGATGGCCGCGCGCGTAAGGGGCTGGCCATATTGCGCCATGAAGTGTTCCCACGCACGATCGTTTCCCGCGGCACATGCCTTGGCCAGTACCAGGTCTGCCAGCTTCAGACTCCGTAGAAAAGTGCCCTGTTGCTCCTTGAGGGCCGTTCCCGCTGGTGCCGGGGGAGGTTTTTGCCCTTGCGCCGCAAGCAGAACAATGCGATCGAACTCTGCCCGCTCCAGCCCCCATGAGCCGGCTCCGCACTCCTGCCAAAGCTCGTCGAGCAGTGCAGGATGCACCGCAATCGGAGCGGCCTGAGTCTCCGCGCCATCTCGATCTCCCCTGGGCTGGATCGGCGCTGCGTCCACGACTCGAAGATACGCCAAAAAGTCCCTGCAAGAAACCTCTGCGCCCTCGTTCTCCGACTGTAGCCGGAGCTACAACAACCGGCGGAGGGTCTGCATGAGCATTCCAATCAGGTCGAATTTCTTCCGCATCACGCTGCTGGGGACTATTCTGGTTGCCGTATTTGTCCTCCATCACGTCAATCGCGTCCGTGCCGCCGGCGGCCCCATCGAACCGCTGCACAGTTCCTACCGCGTCCTCGCACCCATCGTGAGCGGCAATCTCCTTCTCTTTCCCGTGGTGGAATCCGGCAAAATGCCCGCGTCGCCGTTCATCACCCTCGACGAGGGCATCAAAAACGGCCAGGTCGAAGTCACCGAAGCCGGCAATGTTCGCGGCCTCGTGCGTCCCCGTCCGACGCGCGGCAGAGGTGACGACGGAATTGTTCGCTCGCATCCGCTGCCGTCGTATCGCGGCGACCAGGTCAACACCGTCGTCCTGGTCAACAACTCCGACAAGCCCTTGCTGCTGCTCGCGGGTGAGATCGTTACCGGGGGCAAGCAGGATCGCATCGTCGGCAAGGATCGCATCGTGCCGGCGCAAAGCGATCCCATCGATCTTGGCGTTTTCTGCATCGAGCACGGCCGCTGGACCGAAGATACCGCCACTTTCCGGCCATCTGCCGATGCCCAGGCCCAGAGCTTGATGGTCCAGCCCTCGGTCCGAGCCAAGGCAATGGTCGACAAAAATCAGCAGGAAGTGTGGGACTCCGTGCACGGCTCCATCGCCGGAGCACTCGCTGCTCCGCGTCCTGGGATCGCTGTTGCCGATCCACGTCACGCAGTGCCGGACGCCAATAGCCTGGGAACCACTAGCTACGCACGCGCCATGCAGAGCAATGCGATCAACGAAAAGGTGGATGAGGCCGCTGCACCGCTGATGAAGTCGAGTAACCAAGTGCTTGCGAAGCTTCGCGAAGAGCACGCGGTCGGTGTGGTCGTCGCTGTGCGAGGCGAAATTGTCTGGGCCGACATCTTCTCCGATGCCGATCTGTTATCGCGCTATTGGACCAAGCTGGTTCGATCCTATGCGGCCGAAAGCTTGATGGCCGATCGAACCCACGGCGCTCCTTCGATCGCCGATGCGCAACATTTTCTCGATACCCCTTCAGGCGGCACAGAAACCAGCATCGGCACGGTCGGCGTTTACCGCTACAGCGAACTTCGCTTCGGCGGTGCCGAGACCTTTGTCCTGGAATCGCTGTTGCCTGGAACGGACTTTGACGTGCACATCAGCAAGGTAAAGCTGCGTGGCGAAGTGCAGCAGGTCGGCATGCCATTCGGAGATCGCTAACTTTTCTCGTCAGAACGAAGGTGCTGCGTTCGCCTGACGTTTGCAGGCACTCCCTTCGCCTTGATCGATCAGTCTCCGGCGTGTACCGGAGTCTCCGCGTGCGACGCTGCACAGGACTTGGATCCCATCCGCACCAGCCTTGGCACCGCGATGAGCGTGATGGCGAAAATAAAGATCGACCCCGCAATGAACTCCATGTGCCCATGGCGCAGGTCTTCAAAGACCAGCTTGGCCGCAACAAATGCCAGCGCAACGTACGCTAGGCGGGTCATCGTGATGCGTCCCCATCGCGAGCCTGCGAACGCCAGAACCAGGGAAACCATCGAAATCGAGAGCGTGCGGAGAAATGCGATGTGATGCGCATCCAGCGCGATTGCAAGTTTTGCCAGGGTCAGCATGCCATGCACAGTAAGTGCCGACGTCGCCGCCGCCCCCAGGAACGCCGCCACAAGCTGCAGGATCTGGCGCGCCCAGCCGGCATCCCTGCTGTCTTTGCCAACAAAGTATGCAGTCGTGGCGGTTCCCGCAATGATCCATGCGGCCAATGCTGACCGCTCTGGCTGTACGCCGGCGAGAGCTCCGAAAATATAGCTCGCCACATCTGAAATAAAAGCCGCTGCGCAGAAGAAAACGGCTCCCTGCAATTCAAGGATCGGCAACTCCATGCGCTCCGCAACGAAATACGCAGCCAATCCCGCGGCAGCCAGTGCAATGCCCGCGGCTGAGAGCGGTAGAGACCACAGCGCTCCGGCAATCAGCAACCCCGCGCTCCATGCGCTGAACACGCGGAAATCGCGTCGCTCTACACGTCGGGGCAAATACCGGAAACTCGCCCAGTACATTGCCGAAGACAAAACCAGGCAAGCCAACCCGAGAACCATCGCCGCTCCGTGCGCAAAATAGAGCACACTCGAGACCGCGAGTCCAAATGCAATTGTTACCTGAACGACTTCAAAGCCTGCGATCCTGCATCCCTGCAGAAATTCGCGCCCGATCACACTCGAAGCGCTGATCACAAAGAGAAGCAATGCCGGGATCAGCAAAACTGTGACGCTCAGCTCCGGATATTCGACGCGGGCATTCTGCGGTCCGCTATAGATAAAGATGATCGCCCACACGGATACGTCCGCTGCAAGTGCAACCAGCGGCCATATCGGACGTGAACGGCCCAGCGCTCCTGCCCCTTCACACAGCAGAACTACGAGTAACAACACAGACACAAACGGCAACATTGCGTGTGTCGTTACAGCGAGCGCAATCGCAGCAGCAGTCACAGCGCCATAGACGATCCACAGCACCGGCGAAGAGTCCCGCCGCCACTCCAAAACCGCCGCGATCACTACAAAGACGCCCAGCACTCCCGCTGTCGCCACCGGTGCGAAGACGCGAAAATGCAGTGTCTCTTCCCATAACATCGGCACCAGGATCATTGCCGAAGTGCTGGCGTACACCAGCGGCACAATCGCGGTGAGTCGGGGCGCACGGACTGCCCACAGCAGCCACCCCACGGCATAGGCAATCGCGATGGCGCCTGCGACGCCCTTGGGCATCACGCTTGCTTCGGCAATCGCCCGCAGAACATACGCACCGGCGATTCCAAGCATCGCGCGACCCAGCAGCGGAAAGACGTTCGCCGTTTGAAGGGATTCCGCCTCATCCTTAAGCTGCGCGCTCGCTACTGCAACAGTTGGCTTGATTGCCGGCGCTTCATACTCGTGTTCGAGCGCATGGACGCGTTTCTCCAGCTCGTCTACGCGATTTGAAAGCAGTTCCAATGCACCGGGAGACTCGTTCATATCTCACCCGATTGGCTTTTCCCGTTCCAACGATCCTGCGACCAATCCCGCTCAATCGCCCGTGGCGGCTTGCGTTGCCTCGTCGTGCGACCACGGAGGCAGCAGCTTGACCAATGCCCAGAGAATGAAGAGCGGCAAGACGGTCAAACCCACAGCCACCAGCGAGCCCTCGCGCGTCACCAGCGCCATCTTGTATGTCGTGTAACCCAGGAAGCTCTTCGAGAAGAGCTGCCCGCCAATCACCACGTTCCAGCGCATCGCGAAAATGCCCACGAGCGCCAGGCTTCCTGCTGTCACATACATCCGCTTGCGCACCTGTTCCGGCAACTTCACCACCTGCGTGATAAACAGCAGAACCAGCGGCGTCACCGTGCCCAGGATGATCTGGACCACAATGTGCGAGAAGTACAGCTTGGTATGCACCATGAAGTTGAGACTGCGGAAGGATTCATCTGCCTCGTAGACACGGTGAATCAGGTCCAGCATTTCCAGGCTGAAATCAATGATGAAGATGTAAAACAGGTACATCGCGATCGAGTCGACGCAGCGGATATCGATGACTTGCTTGCGCAACTTCGTTACCGCCATGTAGATCAGCATCACCCCGGCGATACCAGATACCATCGCGGAAAAGATAAATACCACGGGCATCAGCGGTGAGGACCACCACGGATTCGCCTTGATCGATCCGAAGATGAATCCGACATATCCATGCAGCAGGAATGCCGACGGAATTCCGATCAGCGTAACAATCCAGCCGACCTTGTCGTCGATGTGCAGCGAGCTGGGACTGATATTGTCCGAGCCCAGCGTCATCACTTTGTAGATTAGCCGGAGCAGCCCCTTGCTCGAGCGCGCCAGCAACACGATATCGCGGCGGTAATCGAGCCATATCTCGAAGACGAGCACAGCCATCAGGTACCACAGGTACACATAGCCGAACATCGCCATCGCCGAGGTGCTGTGCGGTGTGAAATACATCTCGGGCGAGCGCTCCGGATGCCCGAGGTGCAACTGCAGCGGCAATGGAGCAACAATCAGAAATGAGAGAGCGGTCAGCAGCGCCAGCCGATACGTCGGCTTCACGGCTTCCACGTGAAACACACGCTCCAGCGAGGCCAGAATAAAGGCACCTGCCACTAATCCAGTTATAAACGGATACAGAACAATCAGTACGCTCCACTGCAGCCCAACCTCATTGGGATACATGAAGCCTTCAACACCGCTCATCATCTTTCCTTGCTCCTGGAGGAACATCGCGAGGTTGCACATTAGCGCACCGACCCATCCAGCCCGTTGTAGAAGGCTTTGGCACCAGTCGCCATTTGCGGCTTTAGCACCTGAACATTGTGTGTTTTGAGAAACTCGTGAATCGGATCTTTCGGATTCTTCAGGTCAACGAGCTGCCGTGCGCCGGTGGGACAACTTTCGCAGCATGCAGTTGTCAGCCCCTTCGTGATGCGGTGATAACAGAGCGTGCACTTGTCGGCGACTTTTTTCTCCGGATGAATATAGCGGCATCCGTACGGGCATGCCTGCACGCAGTAGGCGCATCCCAGACAATACTTCGGGTCGATCAGCACCACTCCGTCAGGAGTTACAAACGTCGCGCCCACGGGGCAAACCTGCGTGCACGGCGAATCCGAGCAGTGGTTGCACATCTTGGGGACGAAGAAATACTTTTCAGCATCTTCCTTGGCAACCGGGAATCCTTCCTTGCCGCCGTCCGGCGATATGACCTCAGGGTTTGTCATGTTTTCGTCGGAGACGTGGTAGCGCTCCACCCAGGTACGGAAGTATCCGTCAGGCACATCGTTCTCGGCGGCGCAGGCGCGGACGCAGTTGCCACAGCCAATGCACTTGGGAACATCGATCAGCATGCCCCACCAGTGCTCGGACAATTTGTAGTTCTCAGCCTGCTCCGGGGTTCCCGCAAGTACGGCCTTCCAGGCAATGGCGGCCGCCGGCATCAATACCAGAAAATGACGTCTCGATAGATTCACTTCGCACCTCCTGTGGCCGATGCAGTGGATCCGTCGATCGCCGGACTGTGTGGCTGATGGCAGGTCTCGCACGGAACGCCGTTGGAGTGATCCGCCGGATCGACCTGCGGAAATCCCTTTGGCTTGGCAGCAGTCGCCGTGTGGCACCGAGCGCAAAGCACCGCGGTATCCGGTTTCACGGGGGTGACGGCTGATGGGTCTTCAGCGTGCTTCGCCAGCGGGCCATGGCATGCTTCGCAGTTCACATGCGCATGCTTGCCTTTGCTCTTCACATCGAGCACGTCGCTGTGGCAAGTTTCGCAAGTCTCATGGCCGGCAAACTTCACTGGTCGAGCTGCAATCTCGCTGATGGCAGCGCCGCGATAGTGCCCGTATTGTCCAAAGCTCCGCGGAACAACGTAATGTCGGACGACAAGAAAGATAATGAAAGCGAGAACGAAAAGCCCCGCAAATCGGAAGAGATGCCCCGCATCCTTGAAAGCGCTCATTGCAGCCCAATCTCCTGACACTGCCTTGCACAAGGCCGACGAAAAGGACCTCATGTGATCCAGATCATGCTCAACACCGAGACTGGCGATTCGAGCGTACGACTGTATGTGAGACAGATCACGATGGCATGTGACGGCGGCCGCAACGCCGCCCCAAGCGATTGAAGGGTAAGAGCTTATATTTAGCGCAATTTAGCCATACGTGAGCGGGATTTCAGAGAGTGTGAGGAAAGTCACGGCTGCAATAACTCCGATTCATGGTCCACCATCGACCTTCTGCGCGCGATGTGGCGCGGCCGGACGGGGCTTTGGGGTTGGAGACGATACGATTGAATCGGAGAGATTGATGGCACAAGTCCTCGATGGAGTTGCGATTGCCGCGGCAATCAAGAAGGAAGTGGGCGAAGAGGTTCAAAAGCTCGCGGCGCAGGGCATCCGGCCCGGTTTGGCAGCAGTCCTGGTGGGCCACGTGCCCGCATCCGAGATCTACGTTCGCAGCAAGGTGCAGACCTGCAGCGAACTTGGCCTTTTCAGCGAAATGGTCACCCCGCCCGATACCGTCACCACCGAGGAGATGCTCGACCTGGTACACAGCCTCAACGACCGCGAAGACATCGACGGCATCCTCATCCAGCTGCCGCTTCCGAAGCAGGTCGACACCAAGGCCCTTCTCGATGCCGTACTTCCCTCGAAAGACGTAGACGGCTTCCATCCCGTAAACGCGGGCAAGCTGCAGGCAGGCCGCCCGGCGCTGGCTCCCTGTACCCCGGCCGGCGTCATCGAAATCCTCAAGCGCAGCCACCTTCCCATCAGCGGGCAGAATGCCGTGGTTGTCGGCCGCAGCGACATCGTCGGCAAACCGGTCGCCATGCTGCTGCTCCACGAAAACGCGACTGTTACGATCTGCCATTCCAAAACACGCGATCTTGGCGCAGTCACACGCGAAGCCGACATTCTTGTTGCCGCGATTGGCCGACCCGGATTCATAACTCCCGACATGGTGAAGCCCGGCGCCACCATCATCGACGTCGGCATCAACCGCATCACCACGCTCGAAGAGTTTGACCGCTACTTCGCCGGCGACGCAAAGCGCGAATTGACCTTCAACAAGCGCGGTTCGACGATCGTGGGCGACGTGCATCCCAAGTCCTTTGAACTTGCCGGCGCCTATACTCCGGTTCCCGGCGGCGTTGGCCCGCTCACCATCGCCATGCTGATGTCCAACACCGTCCGCGCCGCCAAAATGCGCAGAGGCCTTTAGGCGATGCTGCGTGTTGGCCTCACCGGCGGTCTTGGCAGCGGCAAAAGCACCGTCGCAGTAATGCTGCGAGAACATGGTGCCGCGGTCATCGAGTCCGACGAGCTAGGCCGCACGCTCATGGAGCCCGGCCAATCTGCTTTCAGCGAAATCGTCCGTGTGTTCGGCGATGACGTTGTCATGCCCGACGGCCGCCTCGACCGGGCACGACTTGCTGAACTCGCCTTCAGGGCCGGCCGCGTCAAGGAACTCAATGCCATCGTCCATCCCGCGGTCATTGAAGCGCAGCGCCAGTGGATGGATCAGGTCTTTGCACGAGATCCCGCAGCCGTTGCCGTCGTCGTCTCCGCGCTCATCTTTGAAGTCGAGCGTGACGCCCGCGACGGTGGTCAGTCCATGAGCGTCTTCTCCGACCTGCGCGAGCGCATCGACCGCATCATCCTCGTTACCGCTCCCGACGACGCGAAGATCGCGCGCTACGTCGCCCGCATCTCCCCAGCCGCCATCAACCGCGAAGTCGCTGAGGCCGATGCCCGTTCCCGCCTCGCGCACCAGATTCCGGATAGCGAGAAGGCCCCCCGCGCCGATTACCTGCTTGAGAACACCGGCGATATCGCCGCATTGCGCGCCCAGGTTGCGGAGCTTTGGCCCAGGTTGAAACAGGAGAGCAACGTAAATCTCAAGCCCAGGTCATTAAAATAGAGGCTGGAACAAGCCTGTTGCGAGCACCGTACTACTTCCTTTGGAAGTGTGAACCGGCATCGCAACCATAGAGAAAGGTCTAGAGGTTTATGAGAGCTATGAGACTGCGCCAGTTTGCTTTGGTCGTCTTCCTGGTCGGTGGATTCTGGTTCATTACCACCCACTTCTCCTCCAAACTGAATCCGCTGAGGCTCATGGACGCGCGAAGCTCCGACTCGCCCCTGGAACTTTCCGAGGCCCACGCCGCACCGGAATTCGATGCGGAGGAGCAGAACAACATCTCCGTTTATCGCCGCGTGCTACCCGCAGTGGTGAATATTACTTCGCGCGCGGTCACCTTCAACTTTTTCTACGGCAATGTTCCGCAGGAAGGCCAGGGTTCGGGATTCGTCCTCGACAAGGCCGGACACGTGCTGACAAATTTCCACGTGATCGAGGGCGCCAACCGCGGTATCGAGGTGAAGCTGAGCAACAAGCGCAGTTACAAGGCAACCGTGGTCGGAACTGACAAGGTGCACGATCTGGCGCTGCTCAAGGTTGACGCGCCCGATCTGCAGCCGGTTATGCTCGCAGACTCCAGCCAGCTCGCCGTCGGCGAAAAGGTGTATGCCATCGGCAATCCCTTCGGCCTGAGCGGCACCATGACCCAGGGAATTATCAGCTCGATCCGCTCCATCCGTGGCAGCGAGGGAGCTCCGATTGAAGACGCCATCCAGACTGATGCTGCAATCAATCCCGGCAACTCCGGCGGACCGCTGGTGAACTCCGCAGGCGAAGTGGTGGGCGTGAATACCGCCACGATCCTGCCCGCGCAAGGCTTGTGTTTCGCCATTTCCATCAATACGGCGCAGTTTA
>Ga0207700_10002104_pt1 | contig 11368 bp, 8 predicted proteins | sample LARL82metaG_FD_184348 | JGI IMG/M metagenome (GOLD analysis project Ga0207700, IMG submission 184348) | Corn, switchgrass and miscanthus rhizosphere microbial communities from Kellogg Biological Station, Michigan, USA - LAR L8-2 metaG... | ecosystem: Host-associated > Plants > Roots >...
AGCCCGTTGCCGATCAGGTTGACCGTGGTCTCATGCCCGGCACCGAACAACAGCACGATATTGGCCGTCATCTCCGCGTTGGAGAGCTTGTCGCCGGCCTCCTCCGCCTGGATGAGCTGGGTGATCAGGTCATCGCCGGGATTGCGGCGGCGCATCTCGAACAGCGGTTCGAAATACATCTTCGTCATTGCATCGACCCTGTTGGCCTGCGTGATCTCCTCCGGCGTCAGAGGGACGGGATCGAGAATCCGGCCGCCATTGCGCGAGCCGTTGTAGAAGACCTCGCGATGCTCCTCGGGGATCCCGAGCATGTCGCAGATAATGGTGACCGGCAGGCGGAACGCGAAATCCTCGATCAGGTCCATGTGGCCGTCGGCTTCGACGGCATCGATGGTCTGGTCGACCACCTGCTGGATGCGCGGCCGCATGTCCTCGATGCGGCGCGCGGTGAAGGCCTTCACGACCAGGCCGCGCAAGCGGGTATGGTCGGGCGGATCCTGCTGCAGCATCCAGTGGCTCATGCTGCGAAACATCGGCTCGTCCATGATCTTCGGACCATAGCGGCGGATGGTGCGCTGGACAAAGTCCTTGCCGAACCGCTTGTCGCGCATCACGAGGCTGACTTCGGCGTGGCGGCTCGCGACGAACGCGCCATGCTCATTGACATGCATGGGATCGGTGTTTCGCAGCCGCGCGTAATGCGGATAGGGATTTCGGATGAAATCCGGCGACAGCGGATTGAACAGCGGCGGCTTGTTAGCTTGGACTCCGGCTGGATTAGCGATCTCGGCCTGCACATGCTCGTTCATGATGACCTCGCCTGGGTGCCAGCAACTCGATACACTATTGTATCGAGTTGCATTCTGCCCTAAACTGCGCCGATGTCAAGAGTAAGGACCAGACCGACCCGCGACGAGACCCGCGACAAGCTGTTCGAGGCGGCTGCGCGCGTGTTCGAGGAACAGGGCATCGGCTCCGCCAGCATCGAAGCGATCGCCGCCGCGGCCGGCTTTTCGCGCGGCGCCTTCTATTCGAACTTCAAGAGCAAGGATGAGCTGATCATCGCCATGCTCGAGGACCACGTCGAACGCTCGATCGCGCGCCATCTCGATCTGTTGGCTCAACATGAGAACATCGACGACTTCCTCAACGCGCTCAAAAGCATGGACCGCAGCAAGCAGGACCCGCTCGGCCGTGCACCCCTGCTCCATATGGAGATGGTCCTGTTCGTCGCACGCGCCGAGAAGCGCAGGCCGGAGCTCGCCAAGCGGCTGCGCGCGCGGCGCAAGCTGGTGACCGATATCATCGAGACCTCGCTGAGGAAGTCCGGCCAGCCTGCCGCGCAAAACGCGACATGGACCGCAGCGATCCTGATCGCGCTCGAGGACGGCTTCCGCCTGCACCGGCTGATCGATCCGGAGACGACGACCGCCGACAGCTTCCTGCGCGCCATCAGCGATCTCCGCCGCGCCATGGGCATCATCGCGACGAGCTGACGCGTCAGCCGGCGTGCCGCAACTTGCCTGCCACCGCGCGCACCTTGCCCGGCGCGGCCTGCCAGATCGCAACTGCCGACAACAGGCTCACCGCAATGCCGATTGCAAACGCGACGGTGTAGTCGCCGGTGATGTCGTGCAGCAGACCGGTGACCCACGGCCCCGCCGCGCCGCCGGCGAGTGCGGCGAGCATGATGGTGCCAAAGATGCTGCCGTAATCGGCGCCCTGAAAAATCTCCAGCACCACCGCGCCCATGACCGAGGTCAGGCCGTAGCCGAGCGCGCCTTGGGTGAAGACCATGAGGTAGACCAGCCACAGGCTCGGCTCGTATTTCAGCGCGATCAGCGCCGCGAAGCAGATCGCAAAGCCGAGGCACGAGATCGCCCAGATCGCCTCGCGTCCGATGCGGTCGGAGGCGTGGCCGAGCACGATCTGTCCGGGGATGCCGAGCAGGCTGACGACGCCGAGCGCCCAGACCCCGACATTGGCGGAGAAGCCGATGTCGAGCAGGAATTTGGTCTGGTGCACCTGCACCGCGTACCAGATGTACAGGCCGCAGAAATAGCCGAGCGCAATCCACCAGAACCGCGCCGTGCGTAGCGCGCGCGGCAGGGTCCAGTCGGTGCCGGCCCAGACCGCATCGACGACGTTCGAGATCGGCTTTGCTGAAGCATGCGGCGCGGCATCTCCGTCCGGCTGCAGGCCGATATCCTCCGGTCGCTTGCGCAGGAGAAGATTGATCGGCACCAGCACGATCAGCACCATCAATCCCATCGAGGTGCAGGCGGTGCGCCAGCCGGTCTGCTCGATCACATATTGCACCCAGGGCAATATCGTCACCGAGCCGATGCCGACGCCGGCAAAGGCGATGCCCATCGCAAGCCCGCGGCGGCGGATGAACCAGTTCGGCAGGAACAGCGAGAAGCCGGAATAGCCGAGGCAGACGCTGCCGGCGCCGACCATGACGCCGATGGTGACATAGAGGTGCCAGGGCTCGCGCGTCAGCGGCGCGAGCAGCAGCCCACCTCCCATCAGCACGACGCCGAGCTCCATCACGGCGCGCGGACCGCCGCGATCCATCAGCCGGCCGATCAGCGGGCTGACGATCGCGGACACGACGAAGCCGAAGGAGAACGCGCCGGCGGTGACGCCGCGCTCCCAGCCGAACTCCTGCAGGATCGGCGGGAAGAACAGCGAGAACGCGGTGCGCGCGTTGACGCCGATGCCCATGGTCACGAAGGTGATGGCGACGATCACCCAGCCATAGAAGAACGGCAGATGTCGCGACGGCTTCTCGGTCATGTTCCTTATCCGGGCTGGCGCGTCCAGTGGCCGGCATTGACGGCTCCGACCGGCGCTTCGCCCCTGATGATGACGGCGACCTGGCGCACCGTCTCCAGCGCCTGATGCTCGATCGCCTGCGGCGTCAGCCCGCCGATGTGAGGCGTGGCGATGACGTTCGGCAGTTTCGCCAGCGCCGCGCTCGGCATCTGATCCGGCGCACGGCCGACATCCATCGCCGCACCGGCGATGCGGTTTTCGCGGAGGGCCGCGGCAAGTGCTGCTTCGTCGACGAGATTGCCGCGCGAGAGATTGATGAAAAAGGCGTGGCGCTGCATCCGCGCCAGCGCCGCCGCGCCGATCAGGTTCTCGGTTGCTTCATTGGCGATCGCTAGGCACACGACGTAATCGGCGCTGCCGAGCAGCTCGTCGAGCGATACGTGCTTGATGCCGGGATCGTCGATCTTGACGAAGGGATCGGCGACCATGACGGCCATGCCGAGCGCCTTTGCCAGCGGCGCGAGATAGCGGCCGATGCTGCCATAGCCGATGATGCCGATCCGGCTGCCGGAGAGTTGCCGCCCCATCACCACGTCGGGCTTGCGGCCGGCATGATAATCCGCGGTCGCTCGCGATACGCCGCGCGACAGATCGACCATGTAGGCGATGGCGAGCTCGGCGACCGCCGGCACGAAGCCGGGCGAAGCGCGCGTCACCAGCACGCCGGCGGCGGAGGCCGCCGCGACATCGATGTTGCGGATATCGACGGCGCAGCGGACCATCGCACGCAGCTTCGGCAGCTTTGCAAAGATCTCGCCCCTGCCCTCGGTCACGCGGTCGGCGACGATGATGTCGACATCCTGCGCCGCCGCAACCAGGCCGGCCGCATCAAGCGTCTCAGCGCCCTCATGCAGCTTGACATCGGCGATCGCCTTGAGGCCGCTAAGCGCGCGCTCGCCGTAATATTGCCGCCGGAAATCCGGCGTGGGGGTCAGCAGGACTTTCAAGGCATCCTCGATCTCTTTGTTTGGAGCATGATCTTTTCGGAAAACCGCTACGCACTTTGCGCTAACGCGGCCCTCCGGGTCCGGATCATGCTCAGTATCCGAATGCGCGCGGCAGCGCGGTCGAGATCGCCGGCACGAAGGCGACGACCAGAAGGCACAGGAACAGCAAGCCGAGATAGCCAAGGATCGGCTTCACCGTCTGCTCGATCGGCACGTTGCCGATCAGGCAGGCGCCATAGAGTCCTAGCCCAAGCGGCGGCGCAAACAAACCGATTCCCATCGCGATCACCAGCACCACGCCGAAGTGCAGGGGATCGATGCCGAGCTTGACAGCAACTGGCAGCAGCAGCGGTCCGAAGATGATCAGCGCCGCCGCGCCTTCCAGCACCGAGCCCATCACGATCAGGACCGCAATCGACAGCAGCAGGAACAGCCAGACGCCGTTGGTCTTCGATAGCGCCAGCATCATGTCGCCGACCATATGCGGCACCTGTTGCAGCGTGAGGATGAAGGCGAGCGATTGCGCGGCGGCGACGATGAACAGCACCAGCCCCGAACGCGTCGCCGCATGCACAAAACTCTGCGCCGCCGATCTGAAGCCGAGCTCGCGGAACACAACGCTGCCGATCACGATGGCATAGAGCGCGGCGAAGGCGGAGATTTCGGTCGCGGTGGCAAAGCCGCTCTTGAAGCCGAAGAAGATCATGAAGATCAGGCCAAAGGACGCGATCGCGCCACTCCACAGGCCCGAGATCGGCGTGCGCGGCTCGGCGTCATCCGAAGGAGCCGGCCGCCGGCCGAAGATGATGCAGACAGCGATCAGCGCCAGCGCCATCAGCCCAGCCGGCAACAGGCCGGCGACGAACAGGCCCCCGATCGAGAGGTTGGCGACGAAGCCGAGGATGATCAGGTTGATGCAGGGCGGAATGGTCTCGGCCATCACGGCGGACGCCGCGAGCAGCGCCACTGCACTGCCCGGGTTCTGCCGGCTGCGGCGCGCCGCGGGGATCAGCACCGAACCGACGGCGGCGACGTCGGCCATCTTCGAACCGGAGATGCCGGAGAACAGCACCATCGAGGTCACCATCACGACATTGAGCCCGCCGCGCAAATGCCCGACCGCGCGTTGCAACAGCTCGATCAGGCGCACCGACATGCCGTTGGCTTCCATGAGGTAGCCGACCAGGATGAAGAACGGAATCGCGAGCAGCACGAAATTGTCGATGCCGCGCGCCATCTGCTGGGCGAAGATCACGCCCGGCAGCGTGCCCTCGACCCAGATGAAGGTGAGCGCGGCGAGCGCCAGCGCAAAGCCGATCGGCAGGCCGCCGAACAGCGCGACAAAGAAACCAACCAGCATCAGCGTTCCCGACGACGGAACCGAGTCAGGTGCGAAATGATCCCAGGCAAGATAGAAGCCCGCGATCAGCGCTGTGACGATTACCCCGGAGGTCATGTCGCGGAGCGGACGGCTGCGGAAGACGTCGAGCGCGAAGATGGTCATGAACAGCGCGCCGATGCCCATCGGGTAGAAGGTCAGCTCCAGCGGCAGGCCGGAGCCGGTGGTCTGGCCCGAAGTGAGACCGCCAAGCTTGAGCGCGTTGTATGCGACATAGGCCGCGATGACAGTCATCAGCACCGCGGCGACGGCATCGATCACGGCGCGGACGCGCGAGGGGAACCGCTCGACGAAGAATTTGACGCCGGGATTGTCGCCGCGGGCGAGCGCGCTGGCCGCGCCGAAGAAGCTGGAGCCGACCATCAGACCGCGCGCGACATCGTCGGACCATTCGACGGGGGCGTTGAACCAGTAGCGCAGCGCCACCGAGACGCAGACCACCAGCAGGTCCGCCGCCAGCATGATCGCGGCGATCGCATCGCTGACCGCGAGCAGCGCGGCAATGAACCAGCGCCCACCCGACGCTAGCGAAGCGGATTTGACGTCCGCTGCCGGATGATCAGCCACGGCGGGCGACGTCATGACGCCCCCTCAAGCCTGGGTCGCGCGGATCGCGTCCACCACCGGCTTGGCCTCGGGATGCGCTTTGATGAAATTGTCGGTCTGCGGCAGCACGCGCTTGCGGAATGCTTCCTTGTCGCATTCGACGATGGTGACGCCCTTGTCCCCGAGATTGGTCATCGCCTCCTTCTCGACGGCAAGCCCATGGGCGCGGGTATCGACTGCTGCCTTCTGCGCGGCATCGAGGAAGCCTTCGCGAAGTTTTGGATCCATGCGCTGGAACGTCGCATCGGAGAAATAGATCGCAAGCGGCGAGAAATTGTGCTGCGTCAGCGCATAGTTCTTCGCGGTCTCGTAGAACTTGCTGGCGAGAATCGTCGGCGGGTCGTGCTCGAGGCCGTCAAGAACGCCGGCCTGCAGCGCGGTGTAGATTTCGCCGAAGGCGAGCGGCGTCGCGGCCGCGCCCATCAACCGCAAGCATTCGGTGATGATGGGATTGGGCAACGTCCTGATCTTGAGGCCAGCGAGATCTTCCGGGGTCTTCACCGGCTTCTTTGACAAGACGCTGCGCGCGCCGAAATTATAAGCCCAGGCGATGATGCGGATGTTGGCGCCCTTGAGCAGTGCGTCCTCGATCGGCTTGGCGGCGCCGCCGTCGAACGCCTTGGTCTGCTGCGGGAAGCTGTTGAAGAGATAGCCGAGGTCGAAGGTGCCGACGAGGGGAACGAGGTTCGCCGAGATCGACGAGCCCGACACCATGAGATCGATGACGCCAAGCTTGACCGAGTTGATGACGTCGATCTCCTGGCCGAGCTGGTTGTCGGGGAAGAAGGTGACGTCGACCTGCTCGCCGAGGCCGTTGGCCTTCAGGCTCTTGACGAGGTTGTCGTAGTAGACACGGCCGTTGGCGAATTTGGGATCGTTCGGCAGCGACGAGGAGCATTTCAGCTTCAAGGTCGCAGCTTCCGCGCGGCCGATGATCGCAGGCGAGAGAGCAAGCCCTGCGGCTGCGGCCGTCGACGACCTTACGAAGGTGCGACGGCTGATGGGCGCGAACTTCATCATGCTTCCTCCCAAATATTCCTTATTATTCACCGCGATCTCCGTCGCGGCTTGTTCATCAACTCTATGGCCAAAGCGATGAGGCAGGCAAGGCGGCCGCCTCCGCCGCTCCATTCCCGTTCGTGTATCGATCGATGCCGTCAGCGCATCGATCCGCCGCCAGTCATGAAGCCTCCAGCGCGTGGCTTTCATGTCCGAAATAGGCGCGCTCCAGCCGCTTGGCGAGATCGCTCTCGCTGGTCGGGGCTTCCAGCGCGATGTTGCCCTGGACCAGTGCATAGACGCGATCGGCCGCGGCGAGCGCCTTCTCCAGAAGCTGCTCGACCAAGAGCACGGCCGTGCCCTGCTTCTTCAATTGCCCGATCACGTTGAGCACGCGATCGACCAGCACCGGCGAAAGCCCTGCGGAAGGCTCGTCCAGCATCAACAGCCGCGGCCGCCGCACCAAGCCTTGCGCCACCGTCAGCATCTGCTGCTGTCCGCCGGAAAGCGCGCCGCCGCGCTCGTGCCGCTTCTCGGCAATCTCGGGAAAGAACGACAAGGCCTCCTCGACCCGCACGGCACGCTCGCTGCGCGGGATGTCATAGCCGGCAAGCAGGAGATTGTCGGTGACGGAAAGCTGCGTGAAGACGCGATGGCCTTCGATCACATGCACGAGGCCGGCGCGTGCCGCCTCGCGCGGCGTGATCCGGCCGAAATCGCGGCCGTCGAACCGCACCGTGCCGGCATTGACCGGCAACAGGCCCGACAGTGCGCGCAGCATCGTGGTCTTGCCGGCGCCATTCGGCCCGAGCAGCGCCACCACCTCGCCGGCTGCGATCGACATGTCGACGCCATGCAGCACGCGGATCTTGCCATAGCCGGACCCGAGCGCGCGCACGGTGAGCAGGGACTCATCCGCCGAGGTAAGCACTGACGACCTCCTTGTGGACGCGGATTTCGGCCGGCGTGCCGGCCGCCAGGATGCGGCCGAGGTTGAGCACGGTGATCTGGTGGCAGATATCGAAGATCAGGTCGGCATGATGCTCGACGAGCAGCACACCGGTGCCGCGGGCGGAAACCGCCTTGATCAATTCGCCGAGCCGGTCGATCTCGTCACCGGAGAGGCCTGCCGCGGGCTCGTCGAGCAGCAGGAAATCCGGATCGAGCATCAGCGCGCGGGCGATCTCGATGAAGCGCAGCTCGCTGTGCTGCAACCGGTCGGCGCGCACATCGGCCAGCCCATCGAGACCAACAACGCCGAGCAGCGCGCGCGCCTTCCCTGCCAGCATGCGCTCGTCCTGCGTATTGCGCGGCAAGGCGAGCAAGGACTCGACGAAGGTCGCCCTGCCCTCCACCGTGCCGCCGATCATGACGTTCTGCAGCACGGAGGCCTCGCCAATCACGCGCGGGGTCTGGAAGGTACGCGCGATGCCGCGTGCCGCCCGCAACGCCGGCATGCCCGGCGGCAGCGCGTCGTCACCTAGCGTCATGGTGCCGCCCTTGGCCGCGTAATAACCGGAGATGACGTTGAGCGTCGTGGTCTTGCCGCTGCCGTTGGGGCCGATCAGACCGTGGATCTTGCCCGGCGCGACATCGAGGTCGAGGCCGTCGATCGCCTTCACATTGCCGAAGGAGAGCGCGATGCCGCGCAGCGCCAGCGCGTTGTCGCCCGTCCTCCGCCGCACGATGTCGGCAAGCGCCGCCGGCCGCGGCACGATGGCGCGGTTGCTGGCGAGCGGCTTGCGGTTCCGAAAATCAAGCAGCGCCGCGATGCCGCCCGGCATGACCAGCACGATCACGAGCAGCAGCACGGCGTAGAGGAAGGTCGACCATGCCGCCAAAGGCGCGGCGATCTCCGGCAGGATGGTGAGGATGATGGTGCCGAGCAGCGGCCCCATGATCGAGCCGCGGCCGCCGATCAGGATCGCGATGAAGAACAGCACCGAGAGATCGAAGGTGAAGGCATCGGGCGTGATGTAGGTCTGCAGGCTCGCGAACAACCCGCCCGCCACCGCCGCACAGGCGCCGGCGAGCAGGAAGATCGCGATCAGCATCTTCGGCTTGGAGATGCCGGTCGCTTCGGCCGCGACCTCGGCATCGCGCACCGCGATCAGCGCGCGGCCATAGCGGCTGCGTGCGACATTGGCGCTGAGCCAGGTGGTGAAGGTGGCGATGCCGACGCAGAGGAAGTAGAAGCCCCAGGCGGTGTTGAACGGCGCGGGAAACTCAGGACCCGCAATGCCGATGCCGCCGCCGGTCACGCTCTGCCAGGCCAGCGCGATCTGCGTCACGATGGTGGCAAAGCCGAGCGTCGACATCGCGAAATAGAAGGTGCGCAGCCGCAGCGCCGGCAGGCCGACGATGACGCCGAAGATCGCGCCGACCACGGCCGCAACCGCAAGCGCCGGGAATACCGGCACCGCCGGCATGACATTGCCGGCGACCAGCACGCTGGTGGTGTAGGCGCCGAGCGTCAGCAGCGCGACATAGCCGATGGCGAGATGACCGGCGAAGCCGACGACGAGGTTGAGGCCGGAGACCAGCACCCAGTAGATCGCCATGCGGGTGCCGATCAGCGCCCAGTAGTCGTTGCCGACCAGCGGCAACAACAGCGCCAGCACCAGCATGCCGAAGAACGGTGCCGCATGGGTCAGCGCTGCGCGCCAGGTTCCGCTGTCGGGGACCGCGGCGTCGCTGCGTTCGGGTGACGTCGTAACCACGGCCATCACACCCTCCGCGCGGTGGCGCCGCCGAACAGGCCTTGCGGCGCTGCGAGCAGAACCACGATGAACAAGGTGAAGACGGCGACGGAGGAGAAGATGCCGCCGACCAGGAAGTTCGCGGCCTGCTGGAACAGGCCGAGCGCGAATCCGCCGACGATGGCGCCGCGGTTGTTGCCGAGTCCGCCGAGCGCCACCGGCACGAAGCCGTAGAAGTTGAGCAGCGCGCCATTGGCAAAGAACGCCAGCAGCAACTCGCCGCCGGCGTAACCGGCGACGCCGCCGATGATCCCCGCGAGCGCGTAGCTCGCAATGCGCAGGTTGCGCTCAGGCAAACCGAGGGCGCGCGCGGCAAAATTGTCCTCGGCAATCGCAAGGAAGGCGCGGCCGACCAGGGTGCGGCGATAGAGATATTCAAGACCGAGGATGGTGACCACGCAGGCCAGGACCGGGAGCCAGAACTTCTCGTCCCAGACGCCGCTGCCGAGCCCGAGCAGCCGCGGGAACGGCTGTGGCTCGGTGCCCCATTTGATCGCCGCGACCTGCTGGATCATCAGCGCGACCGCGAGCGTCGACAGCACGTAAAGGTGCTGGTCCAGATTCTTCAGCACCGGCCGCACCGCGATGAACTCGGTGATGATGCCGATGATGGCGCAGCAAACCAGCGTCAGCAGGAAACCCAAAATCAGCGGCAGACCGAGCTTGAGCGTGAACATCGAGCCGAATAGCCCGCCGAGCATGGCAAGCTGGCCTGCGGTGAAGCTCATCACCCGCGAGGTCGAGAACATGGTGTTGTAGGTGACGCCGACGAGTGCGTAGATCGCGCCCGACGCAAGTCCTGCCGCTATGATGGAGGCGAGCATGAGCCAACTCCCCTCGCCTTCGATCAGGAGTATCCCGGCGCGAGTGCGAAGGTGCCGTCCTTCGCCGTGCTCGATTCGGACATCACGATCTCGTCGGTCGGATAGCCATTGTGCTGGGTCGGCGTGAAGGTGTAGTCGCCGAAATAACCGGGATATTTGTTCAGCGTGTTGAGATAGGCGATGACGCCTTGCGGGTCCGTCGATCCGGTCGCATCAATGGCCTTGGCGAACAGCTCGATCACGTCGATGCCGCCGGCGACCCACCAGAGCAGCGTGTCGTTGAGCGCGACATTGGCCTTCTTCAGCCGCGCCACCAGGTCTTCGCTCTTCGCGGGCAGCTTGCCTGCGCCGTCATAGCTGCAGCTCTTGTAGCCGATGGCATAGACCTTCTTCCAGTTCTCCGGCTTGTCGACGAGGCCGGCGATCTCACCCGAGGCGAGCGAAGGATGACCGACGAACGGCACGTCCCAGCCCATCGCGGCGCGGACGTTGAACATGCGTGCTTCCATGCCGGTCGAGACGGTCCACATCACAATCGCCTCGGTGCCGGCATTCTTCATGCGCAGCATGTCGGGCGTGAGGTCCGGCTGGGTCGCATCGATATTGGCCGAATAAACCACCTCGGCGCCGTCCTTCTTGAAAGCAGCGACCGAGGCGCCGACTGCGGTGACGCCGTAGCCGGTCGTGTCGCCGATGACGGCCACCTTCTTCACCTTGAGAATGTTGAGGCAGTAGTTGCGGACCGCGTCGTCCCACTGGCTGTTCGAGGGGGCCATGCGGAAGGCGTTGGGGAATTTCGTGGTGTCGATCAGCGATTCGACGACGCAGGGATGGATGTCGGGAATTTTCGCGCGCGCCATGATCGGCGTGGTGGCGAGCGCCTCGCCGGAATTGAGCGGGCCCCAGATCGCATGCACCTTCTGCTGGCTAATCAATTCCTGGGTGGCATTCACGGCCTTGCTCGGATCGCCCTGGGTGTCGCGCATCACGAGCTCG
>Ga0207700_10002111_pt1 | contig 11350 bp, 8 predicted proteins | sample LARL82metaG_FD_184348 | JGI IMG/M metagenome (GOLD analysis project Ga0207700, IMG submission 184348) | Corn, switchgrass and miscanthus rhizosphere microbial communities from Kellogg Biological Station, Michigan, USA - LAR L8-2 metaG... | ecosystem: Host-associated > Plants > Roots >...
CCAACAGCGCCGAGATCTCGGTCCGCGGTGCGGCGGCGGTGGCCGGCCGCGCGATCACAGGCCTGCGATCCGCCCAGGTCAGCCTGCCCGCACTAATCAACGGAGCCGTCGGCGTCATCAACGCCGCGGAAGGCAGGCCGATCTCCCTCCAGGCGTTCACGATCACCGGCGCGAAGATCGTTGCGGTCGACGTGATCGACGACCCCGGCCGCATCGCCGAAGCCGACCTGGCCATCCTCGGCCGCTGACGCGCTGAATCACCTCTGCCCGGGCCACCCGGACACTCACCCGGCTAGCGCGCGTTTGCCGGGGGCGTTGAAGCCAAGCCACGCTCGGCCAGTCGTAACCGCGTCTCACCAGGTCTGCCCGCTCGGGCCAGGTATCCCGTGCCCCAAACGGGCACGAACCAACCACAGGCCGTCATCGGCCCAGACGTCACGGACGAGGCCGCCGGACAGCTCGAACCCCCATGACATGCCACTCCTATTCGCGGCCACTTGAACCCAGCCATCAACTCGCAGTGGCCACACATTCGCAGTCGGGTTGTGGGCCGCCCAGATCGGGCAGCTCTGCACGGACCTCGGGCACCCCTGTCATGCTCCAGATGCCACGCATAGCGGTGGGTCGGCGCGCGTCAGGCGCATCGATGGGTTGCTGCGGAGCGTCATCGACGCGTTGGTGCAGGGTACTCGCCGGCGCGAGAACCCATTCTTTAGATGCGGCCGCGGACTTCTCGGGCTGGTTCGCGGGAAGCGGTGTAACCCGCCGGGCAAGTGCCGGCCGCGCGGGCAGCGCGTCATGCGGGCGGGCCGATGGCCGGCTTGACGTCCACCACCGGAGTCCCGTCGATTGCCTCCAGCGCATCGACTTCAATCCGCAGCCCGTCGCGCGCCATGATGCGGGCACGGTGCAGGCCGATAGGGTTCGGCCGGTTAGGGGAACAGGTGCTGAACACGCCGGTAAGCGGCTGGCTCATGTCGTTTTCGGGATGGGTGCTCAGCTCGTCGCGGGGCGACAGGTGGAGCCAGGTCAGCACCACGATCTGGTCGCCCGGGCGCAGGTCCTTGGCGCCCTCCGCGACCTGCTCATCGAAGCGGATCCACGCCCGGGGCGCGCCTTCGCGCTGGTTCGGCGCATCATCGAGGGCCTTCAGGGCCGACTGCACCCACCCGACCGGCACCAGACCGTAGCTCGTCTGCATAACAAGAGTCTGCCGGCCGACCGCGGACACGGCCCACGCGGCTGCCTAGATTGATCCCTGTGCCCGGGTTGTCACGGCAGGAGACCTACACGGAAGCGCGAGATCGCCGAATCTGTGCTCGAAGATTGTCAGATGCGATAACGGTGCACGGCGCCCATATCATCCATTCCAGCGATGGCTTCAGGAGCTATCGTCTCCGTCTGGGCTAGGGCGCAGGTGGGCGGCCAGGTTGTGCGCGGCATACAACGTGCTGGGGTGGTCCTCGCCCAGGACCCGGCGCTGGCGGTCCAGGGTGTCCTGGTCCAGGTCGTGGGCGGCCTGCACCTGGCCCAGCGTGCGCAGGTCGACGGCCAGGTTATGCGCGGAGTACAACGTGCTGGGGTGGTCCTCGCCCAGGACCCGGCGCTGGCGGTCCAGGGTGTCCTGGTGCAGGTCGCGTGCGGCCCGCACCTCGCCCAGCGCGCGCAGGATCATTGCCAGGTGGCCGGCGGAGTCTAGGGTGTCGGGGTGGTCCGCGCCGAGGACCCGACGGAGGCGGTCCAGGGTGTCTTGAGCCAGGTCGCGAGCGGCCCGGCCCTCGCCAAGAAGGCACAGATTGTCAGCGAGCTCGTTGACGGAGCGCAGGGTGTCGGGGTGGTCCGCGCCGAGGACCCGGCGGAGGCGGTCCAGGGTGTCTTGAGCCAGGTCGCGGGCGGCCCGGCCCTCGCCATCAAGGCGCAGGCAGACGGCTAGGTTATGGGCGGTGCGCAGGGTGTCGGGGTGGTCCGCGCCGAGGACCCGGCGGCGACGGTCCAGGGTGTCTTGAGCCAGGTCGCGGGCTTCGGTCCAGTGGCCCATCGCATCCAGTGCCCAGGCGAGGCAGTGGGCGGCCGCCAGTGTGTGCTCGTGATCGTCGCCCAGCCGGTCGCGCCACCGTGGGCGCAGGTCGCCGGCAAGGCTAAAGGCGGTGCGGGTATCGCCGCGCGTGAGCAGGTACCGGCATGCGTCGCAAGCCAGCTGGCGCAGGCCGGGGTTGTCGGTGGCGGCCAGGCCGGTGGCCAGCAGGTGCGGCATCAGCCGTGCCCACCCGGGCCACGCGGCGGGATTGAGCGGGTTGCCGGGGTGACCGGCGGCCAGCATGGCCTCGGCGGGGGCGCGGGTAGCGGCGGCCTGAGCGGGGGTGAGCCGGTCGCGGAGGATGGCCTGGGTGAGCCGGTGCATCTGCAGGCCGCGGTGATCGATGCGGGCCAGCGACTGCCGGGCCAGGTGAGCCAGGGTCTGCCGCCAGGCCAGCGGGTCGGCGGCCCGGGCCGCCAGCTCCCCGGGCAGCTCGCCGGCCGCGCCGGTGAACAAGTCCTCGGGGACTGGCTCGGGCCCCAGGAACGCGCACACGCTGGCCAGCTCGGCGGCCGCCGAGTCCTCGACCGTGAGCCGGGCGGCGATTAGACCGATGACAGCCGCCAGCGACCGGGGGTAGGCGGATCCTGGGACGGCCTGGTCCAGCAGCGGCCCGGCCCGGGTCCGTAGCAGGCCCAGATACTCTTCCGCCGGCGTGCCGGTCTCGGCCATGAACCCGGCGGCCTGGGCGAGGGCCAGCGGCAGGTCACCGAGCTCGGCGGCGAGCCGGTCCGCGTCGGCCCCGCCGATTTCGGTGACCCGGTGCTGCAAGAGCGCCACCGACTCGGCCCGGGCCAGCACGTCCACCTCGACCGGCGCGGCGAGCTCGGCCCAGCCCCGCTCGCGGGAGGTGATCAGCACGTGCCCGCCGCCGCCCGGCAGCCACGGTGCCGCATCGGCAGGACTCTGGGCGTTGTCAAAGATCAGCAGCCACCGGCCGCGCTGCCGCAGCTCGGCCAGCACCGCCGCCCGCGCCACGTCGGTTCCGGCTCCGGCGGGGATGCATCCCAGCGCGAGCCCGAGGGCGGCGACCTGGTCCCCGATCAGGCCGCCCTGTTCGGCGTTAATCCACCAGGCCAGGTCGTAGGTCCCGGCGAACCGGTGCGCGTACTCGGCCGCCAGCTGGGTCTTGCCCACTCCGCCCATCCCGAGCAGCGCCTGCACAACCGCGGTGCCCCCGGCCAGCAGCCGGTCCCGGACGGTCGCAAGGAGATCGTCCCGCCCTGTGAACCCCGGGTTGCGGGCCGGGATGTTCCATACCCGGGGCATCGTCGCTGCCTGCCCCGGCCCCGGCCATCGCACGGCCGCCAGCGCCTCCGCGGCCGGGGCGCGGCCGCAGGCCGCCGCCACGAACACGCCGCGGGCCGGCTCCGCCAGGCCCAGGGCGCCGGCCAGCAGCACGGCGGTGTCCTTGCGGGCGGTCCGGTTGACGCCCCGTTCCAGATCACTGACCGACCGCGGGCTCAGGCCCGCCGCCTCGGCCAGCTTCTCCTGGGTCAGCCCGGCCTCGATCCGCAGCTGCCGCAACAGGACGGCGAACCCCAGCGTGGGCTGCTCAGCCATGGTCCCGGCATCCCTTCCGGAAGTCCTCGCCCGCTGCGCGGCGACTCGCCACAGCGCCGGCGGGATCTTCAGCCAAGATTATCCAGGCCGGTCACCCTGCCATCTCCCCGCCACCCGAGCCGGGGACGATCCTGGCGGCCGCCGCCTGGCACCCCGGCCGCCCCCAGACACGGGATGACCGGCCTGAGCTGCTGGCCGAGCCTCGCGCCGTGCGGCGGCAGGCAAGCACCGCGCGGCCTGCCGCCGCATCCCCTCATCCACGGGACCTAGGCCGCTGGTACAAGCACGCGGCCATCCGAGGCCATTCCCGCGGACCTCCGGGCCAGCCCAGCGGGATCCCGTGGGCGTCCTGTGGGTGACCTGTGGCCTTTACGTGGGTGCCCGTCCCGGGCGCCAGGCAGCGTGTGCCTCAAACGGCCAGAGCATCCCGGCCAGGCCCGGCCAGACAGGAGACAGCCCATGTTCACACATCCCTATATCGCCAGCCAGTTCGACCGCGTCCGACACCGCGAAACGCTGGCCCGCGTCCGCCAGCAGCGGATGGAACGCCGCCTCCGCGGCCTTTCCAGCAAATCCTGGTGCGCCGAGGGAACTGACCACCGCCAACGCCGTGCCTGGCGCTTTGCACCGCGACTGCACCCGCGCGCCCTCGCATGACACCGGGCCTGCCTCCCCGCGCCGGGCGGCCCGGCCTGGCCAGGCAACACGGCGCAGCCCTGGCGCGCTGCCCCCGGCCAGCTGCCAGTATCACGCCCTCAGCCGCCAGAAGGACTACACGACGGCCTCCACCCCGCCCGCGACCGACGACCGCGTACAACGGCCAGGCCACAGCGCCAGGCAAGCCGTAGCGATGGACGGGAGAAACTCCGATGGCAGCAGCTGATGACCGCGTGATCCTTGCGGGCGCCGAGGGTCCGGCGAGGCGTGATGCGCGGCTGGCCGGGCCCGCAGGTCCCATCCAGCGGCTCACTGTCACCGCGCAGGTGCACCGCGCACACCTCGGCCCCGCCCGCAATGCTGACCCGGTGCACGGCGAGCCGGCGGTCACCGACCTAGTGACCCGGGCCAGGAACGGCGACAAGCAGGCGTGGGACACGCTGGTGGAGCGGTATGCCACGCTGGTATGGTCCATCTGCCGCAGGTACCGGCTAACCGGCGCCGACATCGACGACATCGGCCAGACGGTCTGGCTTCAGCTGGTGAGCCAGCTGAAGAAGCTCCGCGATCCGGCCGCACTTCCCGGCTGGCTGGCCACCACGACTCGGCGGGAATGCGGCAAGGTCCTTCGCGCCACGCGCAGAGCGCAGGCTCTCGGCCGCGCGCTGGACACCGAGCACATCCCCGACCAGGAGACTGGGATACCGGAGCATGAACTGCTGGTGGCAGAGCGGCACGCAGCGCTGCGCGATGCGTTCGCCCGCCTGTCCCCCTGCTGCCAGCGGCTGCTCGCCTTGCTCACAGCCGACCCGCCGGTGCCGTATGCCCAGATCAGCGCCAGGCTGGGTTTCCCGGTCGGAAGCATCGGACCTTCCCGCAGCCGCTGCCTGGAAAAGCTGCGCCGCGATCCGGCGGTCGCTGCCTTGATCAACGCCGACGCCCCGCCCACGGGAGTGAACTGTCCGGACAGGCAGAAGCTGAACGATTGATAGTGTTCGGCAATGAAAGACAGATGATCAAGACGTCGTCTCTGAAACTCGCTAAGCGGAGGCGTCGATCACCGAAGCGGACGGCACCTCGGGGTGAGCCGACAGATCCGCCATCCACAGCCGATCGTCCGTCACGGTACGTGACTAACGAGTGAATTGCAGTCGGCCCGAACAATTACAGATCGCCGAGTATGAGCGACTGATCCGGTGGTGAGGTTGCACGGCCGGTTGTGCTCATATCGTCCAGTTCGGGTTCGCTGGCCTTCTCAGGGCGAGGCAAAGAGTTGGTCAGCGGCCGGGCATGTTCGGCCTGGGAGCAATGATTAGTGGGAGCGGATTCTCGCGGATCTGCCTGGGCTTGGGTCGTGGCGGGCGGGCAAGGATTCTGGCTGTGGCTTGTGGTGCTAGTCAGCGTGAAGATGCTGGCGGTCATGAGGTTGCCGCGGCGTCGGCGCTGAACTGCCGTGTTCGAGGATTTTCGCCTGGTGGTGGTTGCTCTGGCGGCGCGGTTCAGGGCGGGCCTCGGCCCGGGGAGGTAGTCCATGACCGCCCGGAGCAGGCGGCCCTGCCCAGGCATGACGGCCAGCTGAATCCGGTCTTTCTTCACCGCCTTGACCACGGCCCGTCCCACAGCCTCCTTCGGGGCCGCCAAGCGCGAAGCCTTTATGTCCGCCTCGTCGAGCATCCGCTGGCCCTGGCCAGCGCCCCGGATGGCGCCCGGGATGAAAACCGAGGCGCTGATCTTGGCGCTGTCCCACGCGGCCTTGGGGGATGCTGCGCCCCCGGCCGGGGCGCATCGTCAACATCTCGGCCATGGCCGGGCGGGTCTGCCTCCCCTACGCCGAGGTCTACGCCGCCGCCGAAGGGGCGGCGTGATTGGCTTCACCCGCGTCCTGCGCAGCTACCAGCACATGCGCGGCTGCTTCGTTCAGCTTTGCTCGCTGGCAGCCCGATCGTGCACGCCTGGCACCGGGTTTCAGGCGGCTCCGCGTGCCCGCCCCAGCGGCGGAGATGCTCGGCAACACCGGTATTCCCACCGGTCATTCTGTTAGGAGTTCTAAGTGCCAGGATGCGCTGGCTGGTCACCCACTGGGACTCGAGTACCCACAGGCTGGCGATGGTCAGGCGGGGCGAGGCGCTTGGCGGTCACACCCGGGCGCCTGGACAACGCCGAGCTGGCATGCCAGCGCATGCGGTCCCTTTGACCTGCAGCTGACCTGCCGCCCCGCCATCCAGCCGGAACACAGACCAGCAGCTTCGTCCAGGAGCTTGATCTCCTGGAAGGCGCCGACGTCCAGGAACCCGGGCCTGTGAGCAGCCGGTCCAGCCCTCTCGACCCGGTGCTCACTGCGTTCGCCCTGGCGGTCGGGCGGGCGCTGGGTCCACACCGGCCGCGGCCGTCGCGCCGTCTACCTCCACCGCGATCGGGCGAGCGGGCGGCTCCCCCGCCGGCGGGGCCCGGATTGCGATGCCGTGTCCCCGCTGCCGCTAGATGTCATGGAGCCGTCCCTGGGGGTGGATGGCGACTCCTGCTGGGTGAGCGCGCGGGCCGGTGCCCGTGTCGTCGGGGCCTTGGGATCGCAGCAGCTGGCGCTCTTCCTCGCTCGTGCCGCCCCACACTCCGTGGATCTGGTGTGTTGCCAGCGCGTACCCTAGGCACTCCTGCCGCACCGGGCAGCCTGCGCAGATTGATTTGGCCTTCGCCACCTGATCCAAGGCGGGACCTGAGGAGGAGATCGGGAAGAACAGATCCGGATCAGCGGAACGGCAAGCGGCCCGTGACCGCCAATCGCCCCGGCTCGCCGCAGCAGTCATGACAGGACCCGTTGCCGGCTGGCCGACCCTAGCCGCCGATGCACGTCAGCTGGTTCCGCGGCCGGGTCTTGTCGTGGCCGGATATCGTCAGCCCTCCGGCGTGCTTCGCCTGGCTGATAGGCGGTCATGTTCGCCTTCCTGCTGAGTGCCCGCGGTGCGGTTGCTGCCACGACGTCCTGTCGGGCCGGTGTGTCCGCTGGTGGGCGGTGCTGGCGCTAGGGCTGCGGGGGTCACCTGACTGGGCGTAGAGATGCCGGGGACTGGTGCGGCTGCCGCCTGGGTCCGGCGGTCACCGAACCCGGACGCGGACGCGTCGAGTGCCCTGGTCAGCTCGCTGGGGATGAGCCAGGTGTGGTTGCCGTCGCCGCTGGCTATCTTGGGCAGCGTCTGCAGGTACTGGTAGGCGAGCAGCTCGGGGTCTGGCCGTCCCTGGTGGATCGCCTCGAATACGGTGCCGATGGCCTGGGCCTGTCCCTGGGCGAGGAGTATCTGGGCCTGCCGTTCCCCCTCGGCGGTGAGAATCGCGGCTTGCTTGGCGCCCTCGGCGGTGAGGATCTGGGCCTGGCGGGCGCCTTCGGCGGTCAAGATCGCGGCGCGTTTGTCGCGGTCGGCGCGCAGCTGCTTCTCCATCGCGTCCTTGACGGAACCGGGGGGGTCGATGGCCTTCAGCTCGACACGGTTGACCCGGATCCCCCACTTCCCGGTGGCCTCGTCGAGGACCCCGCGCAGCTCGGCGTTGATCTGCTCGCGGGAGGTGAGGGTGCGCTCCAGGTCCAGCCCGCCGATCACGTTACGCAGCGTGGTAACGGTCAGCTGCTCGATGGCCTGGATGAAGTTCGCGATCTCGTAGGTGGCCGCCTTCGGGTCGGTGACCTGGAAGTACAGCACCGTATCGATGTGGACGACGAGGTTGTCTTCAGTGATGACCGGCTGCGGGGCAAACGACACCACCTGCTCTCGCAGGTCGATACGGGCCCGTACCCGGTCGATGAACGGCACGACCGTGTTCAGGCCCGCGTCCAGCGTCCGGCTGTAGGACCCCAGCCGTTCGATGACATAGGCGCGCGCCTGCGGCACGATCCGGACCGTGCGGCCAAACCGGCGAGCACGACGGCGACGGCAACGGCGATAACGATGACGATCAGCGCGATCATGACCTTTCCTCTGCGTAGACCAGCGCGGGCGCGCCGTCGATCTCAAAGACATCGACGACCGCCCCGGCCGGGATGACTTGCCCCGGCGAGAGCGCGCGGGCTGACCAGACCTCACCGCCGATCCGCACCCGGCCGTGATGGGCGTCGACCGGCTCGATGACCAGGGCGCTCCGGCCGATAAGGGCCGCGACCCCGCTGCGCGGGCCGGGACGGGCAGCCCGGCGGTGCCGGCGCACCGCGGGCAGGACGACTGCCACCGACACGCCACTGGCGACCGCGAACGCTGCCGCCTGCCCGGCCGCGCTTGCCCCCAGCGCTGCGGTCACCGACGCCGCCACGGCGGCGACAGCCAGCAGCCCGGCGGCAACCGCGAGAGTGAGGAGCTCGACGACGCTCAGGGCGGCTGCGACGATCACCCAGACCAGCCAGGCAGTCATCGTGTCACACTCCGCCCTGGCTGATGCCTGGGCTCCGACGGCCGGCCACCGTACGGAAAGTCATGCCGGACAAGCCAACCAGCTCCTCTACAGGTTCCGCGGCGACCCAGTCACCGCCGCTGTCCGATCTGGGCATGCTCGGGCTTGCCCGGCCATCCTCAGCCGACTCATCTACTAACACGGATAGGAGATAGCAGCTGTTCATCGCCGGCAGCCTGACGATCAGGTACGCGCGACGGCTGAATGCCAAGCGCCGGTGGCTGGCGCCGCCCCCGGCCGGCGAGTCCGGCCGGCCGTGGTCACCGCGGGCTGGTGCGGGCCGGGCGGACTGCGGGTGATCGGGTGGATCCCAGGTCAATGCACGGGTTCTCGGTCAGTTGTTCCGGTTGCCTGGTCGGGCCGGCGCGCCGCGCATCAACATCGCCAGCAGCTGGGTCATCGACTCGAGGCGGGTCACCAGCCAGCGGATCCCCGGGCTTGGCCGCCGCATCGTAATGACGTGCTCATTTTCTCTCGAACCGGACATGTGAGCAGCGGCCGGCGTCATCTGTCGTCCGCCCGAGCGGGGCGGTGGCCCGCGACCGCCGCACGGCGGCTTCGCCGTATGTGCTGCCGGGCCGCATCCCGTAAGCCCGGACCCGGCCCCTGCGCCGCGGGCCGCCTGCAGCGGGCTGCGCAGCCCCGGGGTCCGGTCATGGCGCTGTCCCGGAGAACGGTGAGCCCGCGCCGGCCGTGATCTTCAGCGGGGCTGCCGGCAGGCGAAGGCTGCGGCCAGTGACCATCGCGTGCTGACCTGCCCTGTCAGGCTCGAGCGCGCGGCAAGATACCGGGACCGCCGATGTCGGCCGCACCGGCGCCGTGTGATGCATTTCGCACCCGCTCGGCCTCGCCCTGCTGAACCCCACCACGTCTCCTATGCGTATTAGTAGATGGGGACGGTCCCGACGACAGGAGGACACCGATGCGTGATCGTATGAGCCCATCGCCGCCGGCGCAGGGTGCGGATGTGATCGCGCGCGCCGTGGACGCGCGCCGTGCCGCTGTGACGGGAGTCACGGGAACGGCCTTTCCGTTGTAGTTCCTTTTCCCGGCGAGCCACCCTGCAGAAGGAGATAGCCATGACAACCACGGCGGTTACCAATCGCTGCGCGGTGCCGGACGGCCCGCCGAAGCTCACGCCCGCTCAGCTGCGTCAGGCGCAGCGGCAGACTCTCGGCGCGCCCCGGCTGCGCTACAGCCTGCTGGCGCGGGCGCTGTTCAAGACGATGGACATCGGCTACGGCCGGAAGGGCACGATCGTCAAGTTCGTCATGCTGGAGTACATTGCCCGGGTGCCCTATCAGGCCTGGGAGCGGATGGGGTACCTGGCGCTGGCCAAGCACCGTCGGCGGTCCGCGCTGGCACGGCGGGTGTTCGACAGGATCGTCCAGACCAGAGCTGATCAGGACAACGAGCAATGGCACCTGCTGATCCTGCAAGACCTTGCCCAGCGCCGTGGCCTGCGGCAGTCATTGGTGCGGCACCGGCTGGCGCCATGGCTGATCGCGTTCTTCTACTACCACGTGTCCTGGCTGCTGTTCCTGGTCCGGCCGGAGTGGAGCTACCGGCTCAACGCCGACTTCGAGGATCACGCCGAGCACGAGTACATGAGTTACGTCGCCGCGCATCCGGCGCTGGAAACCCAGCCCGACCCCGGAAGTTACGCCGCCGAATACGGACGGTACGACTCCATCGCCGACCTGCTGCGGCAAATCGGCCATGACGAGCGCATCCACAAGCTGGACAGCCTGGACAACATGCGCGCCCCGCGGTTCCGCTCGGCTAGCTGACACCCGGATAGCACGACACACCCATGGCCGCTGCGCCGGCGGCTGCTGCCGCAGGCCTGGCGCTCAGGGTACACGGCGCTGCTGGAGTACCCCGGGGATTGGCCGGCGGGTGTGGCGGCACTGGCCCGCCTTCACCGCCCTCCTGCTCCGCCGCGGGGTGGCCGGCCCGGCGGCCTGGCAGGACGGCGAGATCAGTGAGTACGCCGCCGCGCTCGGCCTCGCCCGCCCAGAACACCGCCAGCCGCCCGCCGCGGCGCAGCACCTGCGCCGCCTTGACCGCTCCCACCGCTGGTCCACCCAGTGCCAGGCCTGCCCGGCGATCACCGCATCGAATACGCGGCCGACCGGGTCCCAGGTTTCGAACGCCGCCACTTCGACCTCGAGTCCGCTCCACCAGCGCCGCTGGATAGCTGGAGCAGGCCCGGTCGTAGCGGCCGCGGTCTGCACCGAACGACTCCGCCGTCTGCCGGTGCCGATGCAGCCCGGTCTCGTTCTGGCTGGCCGCCGGGTTGCGCCGACATATACCAACGATCGCCTTCCGAATGCCCTGGTGGCTGCCCGTTTGCGTTCGGCGAAGAAGCAGCAGAGCGCGCAGACCAGGAAGTTATGCGCTGATCAGCGGCACCAGAGTCCGTACGCCAGAGCCGCGCATAGCGGCGGATCTTTTGCGGTGAACTCGTCGGCTATGTCTAGGGCTGGTCCTTCCCCGGCGATTGAGTTGCGTAAGGTCAGAGCCCATGGAACGCGTTATGCCGCCGGGCGGCTACTCAAGGGGCCTGGCAGAACCTGAGGCGCGATCCGTCCAGGAGTTCTCCGACCGGGGCCGCCG
>Ga0207700_10002112_pt1 | contig 11347 bp, 3 predicted proteins | sample LARL82metaG_FD_184348 | JGI IMG/M metagenome (GOLD analysis project Ga0207700, IMG submission 184348) | Corn, switchgrass and miscanthus rhizosphere microbial communities from Kellogg Biological Station, Michigan, USA - LAR L8-2 metaG... | ecosystem: Host-associated > Plants > Roots >...
AGAGCTGGATCGCGGTGGCTGATGACGCCGCGATCACGACGCCGACGGCCGTGGCGGCGGCTTGCGCCGGCGCCAGCAGTGCGAGCGCCGCGACCAGCGGAGCGAAGATCACGCCGATGGCGATCAGCACCACCTCGATCTTGGCGCGGGTGATGCTGGATGGCATAAGCGGCGCTGTCGCGACGAGGTCGGCGGCGTCTTCGCCCGAGATCGTCAGCCAGGCGAGGCCGCCCGCGAGCTGGCCCGCCGCCATGACGATGACGGGCGTGATCAGCACGATCGCGGTCGAAGAGTCGGAGAAGCTGCGCCACAGGAATAGCGCCGGCGGCACGAGGTAGAGCAGCTGCATCAGCGTCTGCGACAGCAGCCAGGGATCGCGGCCGAGCAGCAAGAACTCCTTCCGCCGCAGCGCCTGTTGCCGCGAGCCGCCGCGAAACGCCGTGTCCTTGCCATGTCGCCTGGATGAGGCAAAGGCCGACGCGCTGATCGCGGTATCGGCAAAACGCGGCGAGAAGATCAGCATGACGACGCCGAGCACGGCAAGGCTCGCTGCCAGGAGGAGCAGCAGCGCCTGGCTGTCGCCCAGGATCGCCCGCGCCGGCCACCACAACAGACTGTCGGCGTCGGGCGCGAAGGCCGCGGTTGCATCTGAGGTCAGCACTGCAAAGCGCGACAGCGTGCCGTAGGACAGGATCGCAGCCACCTGCAGGGCGATGACAAAGCCGGCGCCGATCACGGCGGCCAGGATCTGCGCCATCAGCCGCGTGCGCGCGGGGCCGATCAGGCGAAACAGCAGAACCGTGATGGCGATGGCACATGCGGCCGCCGACAGGCCGACCGCGGTGACGACGCCGAAGGCGGCAAGCCATCTGGCGCCGCCGCTGATGACCAGCACATCGACGAATGGCGTCGACAGCACCAGCGCCATGAAGGTGACGGTGAGCGCGATGGAGGCGATGCGGATGGAGAAGACGTTGGCGAGCCGCGTCGGCGACGACATGATCAGATCGAGATCGGCGCGGGCGTAAAACACCCGCGTCACCGATTCGATCGCCTGCGACAGCATCAAGGCCCAGGCGAGGAACACGGTCGAGGTGATGACGATCAGCGAGGTCTTGTCGAGCGGCGCCTCCAGCGTGGCGTAACGGCCGATGACCGCCCAGGCCGGCAGGTGCATCAGCGCGGCGAAAACGATGAGACCGATGATCGCGACGCGCGTCCGGCGCCGCCGGCCGCCGGTCATCATGGCAAGCCATTCGCGCCAGGCGAGCCTGAGCTCGTGCCGCGCAAACCAGGACAGCGCGGTCGCCGTGCTCACGCGGCCTCGCGCTTCACATCGACCAGCGCGATGAAGAGATCTTCGAGGCTGGTGTCGTGATGGCCGTTCTGCTGCCGCAGCTCGGTGAGCGTGCCTTCGGCGACCAGCCGGCCGGCGGCGATGACGCCGATGCGATCGGCCATGCGCTCGGCGACTTCGAGGATGTGCGTGGTCATGATCACGGTGCAGCCGGCGCGGACGCGATCGCCGAGCAGGCCCTTGACGTGGCGGGCGGAGACGGCATCGAGCCCGGTCAGCGGCTCGTCGAGGATGATGAGCCTGGGATCGTGGATCAGCGCGCCGGCGAGCGCCACCTTCTGGCGCATGCCTTTGGAAAATCCCTCGCAGCGCTCGTTGCGATGCGGCTCGAGGCCGAGTGAAGCCAGCAAGCCCTCTGCTGCCGGCTGCGATGTTGCGGGCTCAATGCCCCACAGACCGGCGACGAACTCCAGATATTCGAGCGGCGTCAGCTTGTCATAGATCATCGGCTCGTCCGACACCCAGGCCATCACCTGCTTGGCGGCGACGGGATCGCTCAGCGCGTCGATGCCGAAAATGTTGACCGAGCCGGCGTCCGGCTTCAGCAAGCCCGCGACCATGCGCAAGGTCGTGGTCTTGCCGGCGCCGTTGGGGCCGACAAGCGCATAGAACTCGCCTGCATGGACGGTGAGATCAAGCGCGTCGACCGCAAGGCGGTCAAAACGCTTTGTTAACCCTGTCAGCCGCAGTGCCGATGTTTCGCCGCTCATGATGCAATGGTCCAACTTCGCATTGGGCCGGAACCATGGACCGAAGATGTTTCGGCGCGGTGAATCCGGCTTTGCAAACGGCTTGCTAGTGCGGTCCGAGTGTAACGCCAAGGTCGACCGGCGCCAGCGCCGTGGTGTTGCAGAGCCAGCTGTCTTTGTCGGCCTTCTGAAGTGCAAAGGCCTTCTCGATTCTGATCCGGTTCGACACCGGAAAGCTGTCGCGATTTCCCGGCGTCGGTTTTGCCTGGCCGCTTTTGATGTCCCAGCAGGTGCCGGTGCAGCTTGACGCCACCGGGCTGCAGGCCGCGAACGGCGACAGCACGATCATCTCGACTTCGGCGGTCACCTGCGCGCGCCGGTCTGATATCTCGCTGCTCTTTTCGATCACGCGGCTCACCCGCACGAAATCACTGCAGGCGTTGGCGGCGTGGATCTGCGCCACGCACAGGTCGACCGCATCGGCACCGGGAAGCGGGGAGGGCAGATGGCGGCCGAACAGCTTTTTGGGATCGCCCTTGGCAGCAGTGATCTCGGCTTCCCTCTGCTTCATGGTGTCGGCGAGACAATCCTCCGATGCCGACAATTCCGACAGCGGCACGTTCTCCTTGCCGGCGAGTTTGCATTTGCGGTCGCGATCGCGCGTCCATCTGGCAAATTCGGCAAAGGCATCCTTCGCATCGGTCTCATTGAGCTTGTCGATCAGCTTGAGTGAGTCCTTGTTGAGGTCCAATTCGGCCTCGGCCAGTGACGGCTCGCTGCAGATCAGCGCGCCCGCGGCGGTATTGACGGCGAGGCAATCGAAATTCGGATCGCGGAGGATATCGGTCCGTTCCTCGGTCTCGGTCAGCAGGCACGCGGTGACAGGCTCGATATTCTCGAAGCGGATGGGCTCGCGCCCGAAAATGCCGCAGCTCTGGTTGCGATTGCGGACCCACTCGGCGTTCTCCTCTACGGCGAGAAGGCGATCGGGAAGGCGGTTCAGCCGTTCCTGGATCGCGGCGGCGAGTTTCGCGCCAGCCGCGATCAGCTCGGGATCGGCGCAAAACAATTGATTCGCGGGATCCTTGTGTATCTCGCAATGGTTCCTGGAGAACAGCGGCAGCTTCTCGCTGATCGAGTGACTGCCGCTCGCGGAATCCTGGGCCAATAGCGGATGCGCGAGAGCGAGTTGGACCGCTACGACCGCCAGCCAAACCGCCCGCATTTTCTGGAAATCCCCGCCCGCCAACCGATGATGCGCCCGCCATGCTAGCGTTTTGGGACGCGCAGCGAAAGCAATGATGCGGCGGGGCTTATTGCCGCGCCGCTGCTTCCCGTCGATGCGCTCAGTTGGCGGCCGCGATCAGGCCGGGCTGGACATTGAGCGTGCTCTCCGGCGTGACCGGAGCGGGCGCCGGTAGGCTCGCCAGGACAGGCGCATCGGTGAATTTGTTCACGCCGCTGTCATCGATGACGAACAGCGGGCGATAATTGCGCAGATCGGAATCCTCGATCATCGCGGTGCGGCGGTTGTCGAGGGTCAGCCAGTGACCGTCCAGCCGGGCGGCGGTGACGGCATGGCCTTCATGGCGGAAAGTGTCGACCATCACGATGATGCGCAGATCCTCCGCGGCAATGCCGGCCATGCGCAGCGCCTCATATTTCGCGATCGCATAGTCCTCGCAATCGCCGGCGCCATGATAGAAGGTGACGAGCGGCGAGCTCCAGAAGTCGACCTGGCCGTACTGGACGATGTCGTCCACCGGACGGATCGTCAGGTTGATGGCGCGGTTGATCTCGCCGAGGCGGGCGCGGCCTTCGCGCTGCCGGCCGGCATCGACGATCGACAGGAATTTTAACGCGGCGTCGGAGGCGCAATTCTCGCGGTCGCCGTCGCAAAGCGCGAGCTGCACCCGTTCGTCATCGAGCTTTTTCTCGACGCCGAGCCATTTGGCCCGCAGGCCGCCGGCATAGACCGGCGTAGTCGCAAGCCCGAACGGCTCGGCTGAATCCACGGTGAACTTGAGGCTTGCCGGAAGGACAAGCGGATCGGCCATCGCGCCCGATCCGGCCAAGGCCATGCCGCATGCGAGCAGCGCCGCACGCCACGCGTGCGCGTATACGGAAAACCTCATCTGACGCCCCTTGTCCGGGCATCGCCGAGGCTTTTGCCTCTGATACCTGCCCGGATCGTTCGCGGGCGATGATCGGAGGCGGGGCTTTTCTTCTTCTTAAAACCGGCTCAAACGGGCCGGGAAGGTCGAAACAGGCTGAAATCTCTTTCGCCGGTTTCGCGACAATTTTAGCGTTCGGCTCGCCGGAACCGCCTGAGGTTCCGCAGGCGGTACCGGTGAAAGCGGGAAAAATGCACTCAATGATTGAAGCGGTGTCGAATTCCACCGGATATGGCTAATATGCCATATCCGCGTTTTTGTTACTCAGTTCACAGTAATAGCTCGGAAAGCGGCGCAGTATCCTGCAAGGGAATGCGGGGAATAAATGTGCCAAGATTTGTCTGTCTGATCTATACTGGCGGATACTTTTCTTGCCGCGTAGTGCTGTATTGAATACATCAAAATACTTTGTTGTATGCCAGAGTATATTTCGTCCGGTCGCCGATCCAGCAAAAAGACGCAGAAAATTCCATTTTGTCGCACAAGCAACAGATGGTTTCGCAATGCACTTTCCAATGATATGGAGGCATTGCACTGGATTTATTGAATAATTATTAACCTTTTGTGGTGGTCCTTTGAATTACGCTGGCACATTTCACGCCACGTTTCCTTCTGAAGGTCCCGATACGCATTCCCACGCGTATACGCATGTCGATTCATCGCAGACGCATGCGCCGGCCGACGCCATCATTGTTCCCGACGCGCAACTTCTGTTCCATGCCGATTACGCGCGGTCCGGAACCGACCTGATCCTGTCCCGGGATCACCACGAATATGTCGTGCACGACTACTTCACGGGCGGGAAGCGCGCGCCGCTCGCCTCGCCCGACGGCGCCCATCTGACGGCCGATATCGTCAAGGCCCTGGTTGGCGAGGTCGACGTCAGCCAGGCCGGCACCGCGCCGGCCGCGAGCCAGGTGATCGGCCACGTCACCAAGCTGCAGGGCTCGGCGACCGTCATCCGCAACGGCGTCTCCGTCATCCTGAACATGGGCGACAATGTTGAGAAGGGGGACGTGGTCGAGTCCGGCGCCAATTCGACGGTCGGCATCACCTTCATCGACGGCACCGTGTTCGGCCTTTCCTCGAATGCGAGGATGGTGCTGAACGAGATGGTCTACGATCCCAACGGGTCGAGCAATTCCTCGCTGCTGAGCCTGGTGGCGGGCACCATCACCTTCGTCGCCGGCGAGACCGCCAAGCACGGCGACATGAAGATCGACACGCCGGTCGCCACCATGGGCATCCGCGGCACCGCGGTGCTGGTGGAGATCGACTTCAGCGTGCCCGGCCAGGGCGGGCAGCCGAATGCGAGCTTCCAGGTGCTGGTCGAGCCGGACGGCACCACCGGCTCCTACATCCTGTTCGACAAGAACACGCTGCAGCCGATCGCGATCGTCAATCAGGCCGGCCAGCAGATCAACATCAACAACGGCATCATCAATATCACCACCAATCCGTTGTCGCCGGATCTGCAGAAGCTGATCACCGACGTCTTCCAGCAGAAGTTCACCGATAATACGAATACCAAATCGACCGCGCCGTCGACCGACTCGATCATCCCCACCAGCAATCCGCTGGTGATCAAGATCGGCGAAAACGTCATTACCACGCAAACCGTGAATGTGCAGAGCGGCAGCACGCAGGCGCCGCCGACGCTACAGAATGGTTCCACGTTTCACGTCTCCGGGCCGCCGATTATTCACATCGCCAACCTCCTGGGTGTGGAGACGTCGAGCTTCCTTGCGAGCGGCGAACAGGCCGGGCTGACCGGCAGTCCGCTGCCGGACGGCGCCGTCGGTATCGTGTCCTTCAACGACATCAACGTTGGCGACCGTCCCTCGGTCACTCCGGCGTTTGATTCCTTCACCTACAAGAACGCCCACGGGCAGGACGTCACCGGTGGCCTGTCGGCATTGCAGCTTGCGGACATCGCTGCGACCGAGGTCAACCTCACGATTGTCCCGGGTGGCAACAACACCAATGTCGGCTCGGCGTTTTTCATTTACGGCGTCGCCGATCAGGCGTTCGACTTTCTTGCCGCGGGCGAGCAGCTGACGCTGACCTATCTCATCACGGTCAACGAGAATTACGCGCCGGATCCCACGGCCAAGATCACTGTTCCGATCACCATCACGATCATTGGCACCAACGACGCGCCGGTCATCACCACCTCGGCGCACCCCATCGCGTTCACGCCGTCCGGCACCAAGACCGTCGGCGGCGACCTGCTAACGAAGAATGCCACCTCGGGGACGCTGGCCTTCACCGACGTCGATCTGACCGATACCCACAAGGTGGCGACCAAGCTCACCAGCGCGGTGATGTCGAACGGCGGCACGGTGCCGCCGCTGCCGGAAAGCGTGTTCGAAGCAGCCCTCAGCGCCGCGATCGGCGTCGACAGCACCGGCACGGGCGCCGGGACCATCAACTGGCAGCTCGCACCGCTGCCGGTTTATCTCTCGGATTTCATTCCGCCGCACCAGACGCTGACGCTGACCTACACCATCACGGTGACGGACTCGCAGGGCGCGATCTCCACCCAGACGGTCACGGTCACCATCACCGGCAATGACAATCCGGCGGTGGTCTGGATCCACACCACGACCGACGGCCACGACAATCTCTGGACGACCGCGAACAACTGGGAAACCGGCACCGTCCCGACCTCGGCCGACGACGTCATCATCATCACCGACCAGTTGCATCCCAAGACGCCGGCCTATCCGGTGACGATCGATGGGAAGACGACGGCCGCCGCCAACTCGGTGACGATGAACGATTTCGTCAGCCTGCCGCCCGAGCTGGACGTCCTGAAGGGCGGCTCGCTTGCCATCGTCGATGCGCTCTCGATGAGCGCCGATTCCGTTCTCAATAATGCGGGAACGATCACTGTCGGTGGCAAGCTCGAGTTGCTCGATTCGTTCGATGCGAACAACAAGTTCACGGGACTGAACACCAGCGTCATCATCAACTCCGGCACGCTCAGCATCGCGCTGGGCGGCGACATCATGGGTGCTGCCACCGGCAAGGATGCCAATGGCAACGCCATTCCGAGGGTTACGAACTCGGGATTGATCGATCTCACCGGCGGCACGCTCAACGTCGCGGTCAACATCGCCAATTCCGGGACCGATGCGAACGGCAAGCCTGTCGGCGGCGAGATCAAGGTCGAGCACGATGCCAAGCTCGCGCTCAGCCACGATTCCAACGGCAGCGCGACCGTCAACGGAAGCATCACCGGCGGGACGGTGACGATCAGCGGCGAGCTGGACCTGCAGGGATCGAATTTCGTGGACGGCGGCACGCTGTCCAACAGCGGCAACGTCTTCGTCGCCGGTCTAGGCAACTCGTTTGATGCCGAGACGATAGCCAATACCGGCACGATCGAGCTGAAATCCGGCGCTGCGCTCGCGATCGACCAGGGCTCGTCGGTCAGCGGCAGCGGCACCATCATGATCGACGGGACCGCGACGCTGACGCTCGATGACGCCACGATCAGCGGCAACACCATTAACGATTATGACACCAGCGGCAACGGCACCATCGCTGTCACCGGGGACTGCACCATCAACGGCGGCGCCAAGCTGAACAAAGGCACGGTGAATGTCGATGCCAAGCTTACGCTGGACACCATGACGGTGTCGGGCGCGACGATCAATGACAAGAGCGACGGCAGCATCGAGATCGACCACACGGTGCAACTGGCCGGCGGGGCCATGATCCAGGGTTCGTCGAATACACTCGGGGCGATCACCAATCTCGGCAAGCTGGAGATATCGGGGGCGGCCGAGCTGCTCGACATCGCGCTGAACAATGGCGCGGGCACCCTCCAGATCGATGACACCGATACGTTGACGCTCAGCGGCACGACCATCACCGGCGGCATCGTCAACGATTACAGCTCGATCGCAGGCGGCACGATCGACGTTGCCGCCGACAGCGCGATCGACGGCAGCGCCACGCTGAACAAGGGCACGGTGAACGTCGATGCCAAGTTGACGCTGGACACCATGACGGTGTCAGGCACCACGATCAATGACAAGAGCGACGGCAGCATCGAGATCGATCACACGGTGCAATTGACCGGCGGGGCGACGATCAAGGGCTCGTCGAACGCGCCCGGAACGGTCACCAATCTCGGCAAGCTGGAGATATCGGGCACGGGGATGCTGCTTGATATCGCGCTAAACAATGGCGCGGGCACCGTCCAGCTCGACGACACCGACACGCTGACGCTCAACGGCACGACCATCGCCGGCGGCGCCATCAACGATTACAGCTCGACCGTCGGCGGCACGATCGACGTTGCCGGCGACAGCGCGATCGACGGCAGCGCCACGCTGAACAAGGGCACGGTGAACGTCGATGCCAAGCTGACGCTGGACACCATGACGGTGTCGGGCGCCACGATCAATGACAAGAGCGACGGCAGCATCGAGCTTGACCATACGGTGCAGCTGACCGGCGGGGCGACGATCCAGGGCACCTCGACGCACCTCGGGACGATCACCAATCTTGGCGAGCTGGAGATATCGGGTGCGGCAACGCTGGCCGACATCGCGCTGAACAATGCCGAGGGCGCTGTGCAGGTCGACGGCCCCGATACGCTGACGCTTGACGGCACGACCATCACCGGTGGCTCGATCAGCGACAGCGGCACGGTCGAGGTCAAGGGTTCGAGCAAGATTCAAGGCGCCACCGCGCTCGGCGTAGTGACGGCAGCGACGCTGAGCAATGGCGGGGTCACGGTCGATGCAAACCAGACGCTGACCCTGGACAATGTGTCGGTGACCGGGACAACGTTTACCGACACGGCGACGGGGGCGACCCTGGCGCTGGACGGCGGAACGCAGCTGACGCTGTCCGGCGTGACGATCCATGGCGGCACGATCAACGACGGCACCAGCAGCGCCGCCGCCACGATCGATGTCACCGGCAACAGCACGATCGATAGCGGCGCGACGCTGAACAATGGCGCCGTCGACATCGCGCAAGGTTTCGGCCTAACGCTGGACGATGTGACGGTGAACGGCACCAGCTTCGTGGTGGACGGCTCGACGCCGGCGACGCCCGGCGAGCTGATCCTGCAGGGCAGCACGAGCCTCACCGGCAGCCAGATCACGATCGACAGCAATGACAAGCTCGTTCTCGATCAGGCGACGATCACCGGTGGTTCGATCAGCAATGGCGACGTGATCGAGGTCAGGGGCTCGAGCAAGATCCAGGGCACGACGACCCTGGGTGTGGTGACGGCGGCGACGCTGAGCAATGGCGGCGTGACGGTCGATGCCAATCAGACCCTGACCCTGGACAATGTCACAGTAACCGGGACGACGTTTACGGATACGGCGACGGGTGCGACGCTGGCGCTGGATAGCGGAACGCAGCTGACGCTGGACGGTGTGACGATCCACGGCGGCACCGTCAACGACGGCACCAGCAGCTCCGGCGCCACCATCGACGTCACGGGCAACAGCACGATCGATAGCGGCGCGACGCTGAACAATGGCGCCGTCGACATCGCACAGGGTTTCGGCCTGACGCTGGACGATGTGACGGTGAACGGCACCAGCTTCGTGGTGGACGGCTCGACACCGGCGACGCCCGGCGAGCTGATCCTGCAGGACAGCACGAGCCTCACCGGCAGCCAGATCACGATCGACGGCAATGACAAGCTCGTTCTCGATCAGGCGACGATCACCGGCGGCTCAATCAGCAATGGCGACGTGATCGAGGTCAGGGGCTCGAGCAAGATCCAGGGCACGACCACGCTCGGTGTGGTGACGGCGGCGACGCTGAGTAATGGCGGGGTCACGGTCGATGCAAACCAGACGCTGACCCTGGACAATGTATCGGTGACCGGGACGACGTTCACCGACACGGCGACGGGTGCGACCCTGGCGCTGGACGGCGGAACGCAGCTGACGCTGGACGGCGTGACGATCCATGGCGGCACGATCAACGACGGCACCAGCAGCGCCGGCGCCACGATCGATGTCACCGGCAACAGCACGATCGATAGCGGCGCAACGCTGAACAGCGGCAACGTCGACATCGCCGAGGGTTTCGGCCTGACGCTTGACAATGTGACGGTGAACGGCACCAGCTTTGTGGTGGATGGTGCCGCGGCGCCTGGCGAGTTGACCCTGCAGGACGGCACGAGCCTCACCGGCAGCCAGATCACGATCGACAGCAATGACAAGCTCATTCTCGATCAGGCGACGATCAGCGGCGGCTCGATTACCAATGGCGACGCGATCGAGGTCAAGGGTTCGAGTAAGATCCAGGGCACGACCACGCTCGGTGTGATGACGGCGGCGACGCTGAGCAATGGCGGTGTGACGGTCGACGCCAATCAGATTCTGAGCCTGGACAACGTGTCGGTGACCGGGACGACGTTCACGGATACGGCGAGCGCCGCAACGCTGGCGCTGGACGGCGGGACGCAGCTGACGCTGTCCGGGGCGACGATCCATGGCGGCACGATCAACGACGGCACCAGCAGCTCCGGCGCCGCGATCGACGTCACCGGCGCCAGCCGAATCGACAGCAACGCGCGCCTGAACAACGGCGGCGTCACCATCGCGCAGGGCGCGATCCTGACGCTGGACGACGTGACGGTGAACGGCACCAGCTTCGTGGTGAATGGCGCCTCGCCGGCGACGCCCGGCGAGCTAATCCTGCAGGATGGCACGAGCCTCACCGGCAGCCAGATCACCGTCGACGGCAATGACCAGCTGATCATCAATCAGGCGACGATCACCGGCGGCTCGATCACCAACAGTGGCACGATCTACAATCAGGCGGGTTCCGACGTCATCGCGGCCGCCGTCTCCAATACCGGCACCATCGAAGTCCAGTCGGGCACGCTCAATCTCGCCGATGGCGTGACCGGTGGCGGTCAGCTTGTTGTCGATGCGGGAGCAACGCTTGAGCTCGCCGGCGCCGACAAGGAAACGGTCACGCTCGAGGGTGGCGCCGATGTCACAACGACGCTGCAGCTCGACAGCACCGCCATTCTCTTCAACGGCACGATCACGGTGAATGCGACTGGCGGCGGCACGTTCGACGTCAACGGCCAGAGCAGCATCAACACCAGCAGTGGCGATGGACTCGACGTCAAC
>Ga0207700_10002114_pt1 | contig 11347 bp, 9 predicted proteins | sample LARL82metaG_FD_184348 | JGI IMG/M metagenome (GOLD analysis project Ga0207700, IMG submission 184348) | Corn, switchgrass and miscanthus rhizosphere microbial communities from Kellogg Biological Station, Michigan, USA - LAR L8-2 metaG... | ecosystem: Host-associated > Plants > Roots >...
CCGGCCAGCCGCGCAGTGAGCATGACACCGCGCCGGTATTGCGCAGCACGATGTTCCACGACTGCTTGTCCATCCCCCGCTGCGGGTCGCCGGGGATCTGTTCGGGGACGCCGACCCGGAGCTGGGCCGGTCCGCACGCGGCCGGCCCGCCGGTCCCGGGCAGGGCCGCGGTGCGGACCGTTGCCCCGGCCGGCCCAGTGCCGACGGCCAGCGCCACGGCGGCGCACAGGCAGGCCGTCCCGGTCCATGTACCAGCGCCGATTCTCCTCATCGCGGCACCCTCGCCCCTTCCATCCGGCGTATCCAGTCGGTGGTTCATGGCGGGAAAGACCGTAAAGCATCGCACGTTCCCGACATAACCACGCCTAGCGGAAGGAAAGGGTTGCCCCGGGCGCGGCGGAACCGTTTGTCGTCGTTGTGACGACGGGGACAAAAGAATGTCGTCGCTGTGGCAACGGAGACAAACGGCGCCGCGCCGTGGAGGTTCGCCTTCGGGCGGCTCAGCCCCCGGTGTCCTGCTCGGTCGGCTGGTAGCCCGCGCGCAGCAGGGCGTAGGTGACGGCCTCCTCCAGCGCATGCCAGGACGCGGCGATGATGTTCTCATCCACCCCGACCGTGCTCCAGGTGCCGTCCGATGCGCCGGTGCCGTCCCCGGACTCGATCAGCACCCGGGTCACCGCGCCGGTGCCGTGCGAGTTTTCCAGGATGCGGACCTTGTAGTCGGCCAGCTCCAGCATGGCCAGCTCGGGGAATAGCCGCTCCAGGGCCAGCCGCAGGGCGTTGTCCAGCGCGTTGACCGGGCCGTTGCCCTCGCCGGTGGCGACGATCCGCTCGCCCTTGGCGTTCAGCTTCACCGTGGCCTCGCTGACCACCGCGGCATCGGCACGGCGCTCGACGATCACCCGCCACGACTCCACCCGGAAGTGCCGCAGCCGCTCCCCGGCCAGCTCGTCGCGCAGCAGCAGCTCGAACGACGCGTCCGCGGCCTCGAAGGTGTAGCCGCGGGCCTCGAGGTCCTTGACCCGTTCCACCACCCGGCCGGCGCTGCCGGTGGCCGACAGGTCGTACCCGAGCTGCCTGCCCTTGATCTCCACCGAGGCCCGGCCCGCCATGTCGGACACCAGCATCCGCATGTCGTTGCCGACCAGGGCCGGGTCGACATGCTGGTAGAGCATCGGGTCGACCTTGACCGCCGAGGCGTGCAGCCCGGCCTTGTGCGCGAACGCGGAGAACCCGACGTAGGGCTGATGCGTGTTCGGGGTCACGTTGGTGACCTCGCTGATCGCGTGCGCGACCCGGCTCATCTCGGCCAGGCACCCGGGCGGAAGCACCTCGCGGCCCCGCTTGAGCTGCAGGCCCGCGACCACGCTGAACAGGTTGGCGTTGCCGGCCCGCTCCCCGTAACCGTTGGCCGTGCCCTGGACGTGGGTGACCCCGGCCTCCACCGCGGTCAGCGTGTTCGCCACGGCGCAGGCGGTGTCGTCGTGGCAGTGGATGCCAAGCCGCGCCCCGCTCGCCGCGGCAACCGCCGTGACCACCTCGCCGAGTTCCGCGGGCAGCATGCCCCCGTTGGTGTCGCACAGAGCGACTACCTCGGCGCCGGCCTCGGCGGCCACCCGGACCACCTCCAGCGCGTAGGCGGGGTTGGAGCGGTAGCCGTCGAAGAAGTGCTCGGCGTCGAGGAACACCCGCTGGCCCTCGGCCGCCAGATGCCGCACGGTGTCGGCGATCATGGCGAGGTTCTCTTCCAGCGTGGTCCGCAGCGCCGCGGTGACGTGCCGGTCGTGGCTCTTGGCAACGAGCGTCACGACCGGGGCGCCGGACTCACGCAACGCTGCCACCTGCGGGTCGTCCGCCGTCACCGCGCCCGGGCGCCGGGTCGAGCCGAAGGCCGCCAGGGTGGCGTGGCTGAGCTGGAACTCGGTGCGGGCCCGCCGGAAGAACTCGGTGTCCTTGGGAATCGCGCCGGGCCAGCCGCCCTCGATGAAGCCGACGCCGAATTCGTCCAGGCGCCGTGCGATGGCCAGCTTGTCCGCGACGGTCAGGGACAGGCCCTCCTGCTGGGCACCGTCGCGCAGCGTGGTGTCGTAGACGTGGAAACTGTCGTCGGGCATCTCTGATCCGTTCTGTCTGGGACCGCGCCCCGGCCGGACAAAGCAAAAGACCCCTCGCGGGATGCGAGAGGTCTGCGCGCCGGCGGGTGCGGGCCTGGGGAGAATCCGGGGCCTGCTAGGTGCCGGCGCGCCTGCCGATAATGATCCGGCCGCACGTCACGCACCTAGTCTGACACATGCCATACGCAGCGGCGAAACGCATGTCTCACCATCCGAGACGGGTGGCTGCGTGGCTGACGCGCGCGAAGGGGTGGCAGCGCCGCTAGCCCGGGGGAGCACTCCGCCTTCCCGGGGGCAAGCCCCCGGACCCCACGGCCCGGAACCCCCCGATGGCTAGCGGCCCTCATGACTCCGTCACGAGGGCCGCTGCCCTGATGGCTGAGGCCCGGGTCCTCTCGGCTGGGCGAACAGCTAGCCAATGTCGCGGCGGATGGTGGTCCGGCTGGCGGCCAGCAGCATGGCCACCGCGTAGCCGGCCAGCACCAGGCCGGCGACCGCGGGTGCCAGGACATTGGGCTCGGGCGGGTTGGTCAGGCCGATGGACGCCCACACCGGGAACCACTTCGCCAGGGTGGGTGCCACGCTGCCCAGAGCGATCACCTCGACGAACAGCGACCAGCCGACCGCCGCGATGATCGCGACGAAGGTGTTCCGGGTGACGTTTACGCGGCGCTGCGGGCCGGGGCGAGCGGGTTCCTGCTGAAGGACACCCCGCCCACCGACCTGCTCGCCGGGATCCGCGTGGTGGCCGCCGGGGACGCGCTGCTCGCCCCGAGCGTCACCCGGCAGCTCATCGGCGAGTTCGAGCGCCGCCCGGAGAGCGACCGCCCGCCGCCCGCCACCCTCGAGGTGCTCACCGACCGGGAGCGGGAGGTGCTGACGCTGGTCGCCCGTGGCTGGTCCAACGCGGAGATCGCGGACCGGCTCTACCTGTCCGCCGCCACCGCCAAGACCCACGTCGGCAGGCTGCTGATGAAGCTGCAGGCCCGCGACCGCACCCAACTGGTCGTGATCGCCTACGAAACGGGCCTGGTCACCCCCGGTGCGCCGCGCTAGGGGCGGCGGGCGGCTCGGTGGTCAGGCGAGCTTCTGAACCCAGTCGTAGGGGTCGGGGCGGAGGCCGTACTGGATGCCGAGCAGTTCCTCGCGCAGCCGCATGGTCACCGGGCCGGGTTCGCCGTCCCCCACCGCCCATTCGCCGGACGGGCCTTTCACCCGGCCCACCGGGGTGATCACCGCGGCGGTCCCGCAGGCGAAGACCTCGGTCAGCTCGCCAGACTCACATCCCGCGCGCCATTCCGCCACGGAGATGGCCGCCTCCTCGGCCGGGACGCCCAGGTCGGGGCCGAGTTTCAGCAGCGTATCCCTGGTGACCCCGGGCAGCAGGGTGCCGGTCAGGGCCGGGGTGACCAGCCGCGCGTGCGGGCCCGACCCGTACACGAAGAACAGGTTCATCCCGCCCATCTCCTCGACCAGGCGGTGTTCCAGTGCGTCGAGCCAGACCACCTGATCGCAGCCCTGCAGCACGGCCTGCTGCTGGCCGGCGAACGAGGCGGCGTAGTTGCCGCCGCACTTGGCCTCGCCGGTCCCGCCCGGCGCCGCCCGGGTGTAGTCCTCCGACAGCCAGACCGTGACCGGGTGGATGCCGTCGCGGAAGTACGACGCCGCCGGCGAGGCGATGACCGCGAACAGGTAGGACCCCGACGGGCGGTTCACCCCGAGCCCGCGCTGTGTCGCGATCATGAACGGGCGCAGGTACAGGCTGTGCTCCGGGGCCGTGGGCACCCAGTCCCTGTCCTGCCCGACGAGCAGTTCGAGCGACTTGAGGAACAGTTCGGCCGGAAGCTGGGGCATGGCCATCCTGGCCGCCGACCGGTTGAACCGCGCGGCGTTGGCCTGCGGGCGGAACGCCACGATCTCGCCGCCGCCGGTCCGGTAGGCCTTCAGCCCTTCGAAGATCTCCTGCGCGTAGTGGAACACCGACGTCGCCGGGTCCAGGGTGAACGGGCCATACGGCTCCAGCCGGGCGTCGTGCCAGCCACGGCCGTCGTCCCAGCGGATCGTGATCATGTGGTCGGTGAATACCTCACCGAACCCCGGCGCGGCCAGGATGCGCTCACGTTCCTCCGCCGTCAGCGGAGCTTCGCTCACGCGCACGTCAAACCCGATGTCGGTGCTACCGGTCGTGATCATCGCAGTCCTTCCTAACCCCCGGCGCCGTTGCCAGGCGCGCGGCTAAGCCACCAATGACGGACTTCCGCAGGGGTTAGCCTCGCGGATCCAGGCTAACCCTGGCCCCGCTGAGGCGGGGCCTAGCTGGCTACTCGCTCCGCGATGTCATCGCCGACCTCCGCGGTCGACCGGGCGGCCCAGGCACCCTGGCGTTCCACCAGATCGTCGGCGGCGGCCTGCTCGATCTTGGCGGCGACCGCGGTGAAGCCCAGGTGCTCACAGAGCATGGCGACCGACAGGATGGCGGCCGTAGGGTCGGCCTTCTGCCTGCCCGCGATGTCCGGCGCGCTGCCGTGCACCGGCTCGAACATGCTCGGTGCCGTCCGCTCCGGGTTGATGTTCCCGCTCGCCGCCAGACCGATCCCCCCGGCGACGGCCGCGCCGAGGTCGGTGAGGATGTCGCCGAACAGGTTGTCGGTCACGATGACGTCGAACCGCCCGGGCTGAGTGACGAGGAACATGCAGGCGGCGTCCACGTGGACGTAGTCCACGGACACGCCGGGGAACTCCTTGGCAGTCTGGTCCACGATGCGCTGCCACAGGTCACCGGCGTAGGTGAGCACGTTGGTCTTGTGCACGAGGGTGAGGTGCTGCCGCGATCGCTGGGCGGCCAGGTCGAACGCATACCTGACCACACGGGTGACCCCGTAACTTGTGTTGACGCTCTCCTGGGTGGCGACCTCGGCGTCGGTGCCCTTGCGCAGCACGCCGCCCGCGCCCGTATACGGGCCCTCGGTGCCCTCCCTGACGACCACCATGTTGACCGACTCCGGCCGGACCGCGTCCAGCGGAGTGCCCACGCCCGGGTACAGCCGCACCGGCCGCAGGTTCACATACTGGTCGAGTTCGAACCGCAACCGGAGCAGGAGCCCGCGCTCCAGGACCCCGCTCGGCACAGACGGGTCGCCGACCGCGCCGAGCAGCAGGGCATCATGGCCGCGGATCTCCTCGAGCACCGAGTCCGGCAGCGTCTCGCCGGTCCGGTGCCAACGGTGGGCACCCAGGTCGTAGCTGGTTTCCTCGAAGGGCACATCCGCTGCCTTGAGCACCTTCAGCGCCTCGGCCACGACCTCGGGGCCGATCCCGTCGCCGCCGATCACGGCGAGCCTTATCTGGGACGATGCCATGCGCCGTACCTTACTGGTAGTCGCGCGGGTCGCTGGCGTCCCCTCCGTTGTCACGGCGATCCAGGGCCACCTGGACGGCCTGCGCGGCGGCCGCGGGACGGCCGGCGCGAGCAGGGGCCGGGCTGGTGTGGCCGGTGTCCTCGGTGGCCGGGACGGAACGGTCCCAGTGATACATGTCGTACACGACGCTTCTCCCCAGACGAGTAATCCCACGGCCAGCGACTCTCGCCCGTAGCGGGTCGCTGGCCTGTGTGATCAGGCCCCGCTACGGCTGCGTGAGATAAGTACGAAGCGCCGCATAGCAACTTCAAGGCTACTGAAGACCTGCCAGGATGTCACCCTAAGGGCGCTACTGTCTCGTATCCTGAGACAAAATGGGGAACCGGCCCGCATCATGGAACTCTGCTCGCCCCCCTGGGCTAACACTGTCAGGACATGTCGAGGTCGACGGCGCGGCCGCTGACGGCGCCGATCGTCGCGGTGATGTCCTCGAGGACCACGGGCGGGATGGCGCTGTCGATGGTCAGCGTGATCAGGGCGTGGCCACCGCGCACGTCCCTGGACACCTGCATGCCGGCGATGTTGATCCCCTCGCTGCCCAGGATCTGGCCCACCACGCCGACGATTCCCGGCCGGTCGGTGTAACTGAGGAACACCATGTGCTCGGCCAGGGCGATCTCCATCTCGAACCCGTTGACCTCGACGAGCTTCTCCACCTGGCGCGTCCCGGTCAGCGTCCCGCTCACCGACACCGACTGGCCGCCGGGCAAGGTGCCCCGCAGGCTCACCAGGTTGCGCCAGTCCGGGCTCTCGGTCTCGGTGACCAGGCCCACCGCCATCCCCCGCTGTTCGGCGAGCAGGGGGGCGTTCACGTAGGTCACGGGGTCCTCGACCACGTCGGCGAAGACACCCTTGAGCGCGGCAAGCTGCAGCACCCGCACGTCCTTGCTGGCGATCTCGCCGCGCACCTCGACGTCAAGGCTGGCCGCGACGCCGCCCGCCAGCGCGGTGAAAAGCTGTCCGAGCTTCTCGGCCAGCGGCAGGCCCGGCTTCACGTCCTCGTCCACGGCGCCGCCCTGGACGTTGACGGCATCGGGCACGAACTCCCCGGCCAGGGCCAGCCGGAGCGACTTGATCACCTGGGTGCCCGCCTTCTCCTGCGCCTCGTGGGTGCTGGCTCCCAGGTGCGGCGTGGCCACCACGTTCGGGAAGTCGAGCAGCGGGTTGCCCGCGGGCGGCTCGGTCACGAACACGTCGATGCCGGCGCCGGCCACCCGGCCGTCCTTGAGCGCCATGCCCAGGGCGTGCTCGTCCACGATGCCGCCCCTGGCCGCGTTGATGATGCGCACGCCCGGCTTGACCAGGTGCAGTTCCCGCTCCCCGATCAGCCCGACGGTCTCCGGCGTCTTCGGCAGGTGCACGCTGATGAAATCGGCCTCGGCCAGCAGGTCGTCCAGGCTCACCAGGCGCACGCCAAGCTGCGCCGCCCGTGCCTGGGGCACGTAGGGGTCGTAGGCGATGACCTGCATGCCGAAGCCCGCCAGCCGCTGCGCGACCAGGACCCCGATCCGGCCGAGCCCCAGGATGCCGGCCACCTTGCCGCTGACCTCGACCCCGGTGAACTGCGACCGCTTCCACTCGCCGGACTTGAGCGAGGCCATCGCCTGCGGCACGTGCCTCGCGACCGCGAGCAGCAGCGCGGCCGCGTGCTCGGCGGCGCTCACGATGTTGGAGCTTGGCGCGTTCACCACCATCACGCCCGCCTTGGTGGCCGCGGCCACGTCGACGTTGTCCAGGCCAACCCCCGCCCGGGCGACGACGCGCAGGCCCGGGGCGTGCGCGAGTGCCTCCGCGTCTATCTTCGTGGCGCTCCTGACGATAACCGCGTCCACGCCGGCCAGCGCTTCCAGCAGCGCGGAGCGGTCCGCGCCGTCGGCGTAGCGGACCTCGAAGTCCTGCTCGAGCAGCGCGATGGCGGCGGGTGACAGTTCCTCGGCAACCAGGACGATGGGTACAGGCACGGCAAAGCCCCTCGGGGGTCGACGTCGGAGGCTTCAGTGTATCTCCGCTTGTGAAAGTGTTCACGAACCTCGCGGGCCCCCTGCCGGGCATCCGCCGTGCAGTAACCTTTCGTTCACGAAGGCAGCGCGGTGACCGCGCAGGCAAAACGTGCGCCCCCGCTCGGCCAGGCGGAGCGTGGCCGGACGACGAGGAGCCCCGTGGCCGCTTCTGGAAGCCAGTCCCTTGCCCGGTCCCCCGGCGTGTCGGCGGCCAGCCACGCCGGGCGGCCGGACCCGCTGGCGGCAGGATGGGTGGCGATCGGGCCGGCTGTCATCACGCTCGTAGTGACGCTGTACCGGATCGGCGTCCCCTCGTTCACCCGCGACGAGGGCGCGACCCTGCTCGCCGTGCACCGGAGCTTCCCGCAGATGATCCGGATGCTGGGCAACGTGGACGTGGTGCACACCGAGTACTACGCGCTGATCTGGGTGACCACCCGGCTGGCGGGCAGCGGCGAACTGGCGGCCAGGGCCCCCTCGGCGGTGGCGATGGCGGTGGCAGCGGGTGTCGTGACCCTGCTCGGGCAGCGCCTGGTGTCCGGTCGCGCCGGGCTGGCCTCGGGGCTGCTGTTCGCCGCGCTCCCCTCGGTGAGCTTCTACGCCGAGGACGCGCGCGAGTACGCCCTCGTCACCGCCCTCGCGACCATCGCCAGCTACTTCCTGGTCCGAGCCCTGCAAGCCGGAACCCCTAAGGCGGGTCGCTCCCCTGGGCCAGCACTCATTGGCTACGCGGCCGCGATGGCACTGGTCGGCCTGGGCAACATTCTCAGCCTGCTGCTCATCGCCGCCCACGCGGTGACGGTCGCCGTGTGGCATCGCTGCTACCGCGGGCCCGGCAAGCCGTTCGTGCTGCGCTGGCTGGCCAGCGTGGCGGTGGCGGTCGTCGTGGCCAGCCCGGTGGCGATCATCGCCTCGGGCCAGGCCCATCAGGTGCAATGGATCAAGCCGCCCGGCCTGGTCGCGATCATCGCGATGGCGGGCCTGGTCGGCCCGCAGCCGATGTTTTTCATCGTGGTGGCGGTCGTGGTGATCGCGCTCGTGACCAGCCTGGTGTCGGGCAGGGCGCGGTTGCGTGCGGACTGGCCCGCCGGGCTGTGGGGGCTCGCCGTGCCGTGGCTGTTCCTGCCGCCGGCGCTGCTGTTCACGGTCTCGGTGATACCCGTGACCCATCCGCTCTACGTGTTCCGCTACATCGCGTTCTGCATCCCTGCCGCCGCGCTGCTGGCAGGCACGGCCCTTGCCGCCCTGGCCAGGGCCGCGGTGGGCTGGGCCGTGGCCGTCGCCGCGCTGATCGTGATCGTGGTGGCAGGGCTGGGCACCCAGGCCAGCGAGCGCCTCCCGACCGGTCACGGCTATGACATCCGCCTCGCCAACCAGGCCGTCGCCAGCCACGAGCGCCCCGGCGACGCACTGATGAACGTCAGGTACTGGCCGCTGTCGTGGGGCGGCGGCGTGGAACGCGGCATGGAGGGCGAGTACCCCTACGGCCTGGCCCGGCTGCGCGACATCAGCCAGGCGCGGGGCCCGGTGGCGTCGGCCACCCTCGGCGGCACGTTCGCGCGGCCATCCGTGGAAAACCACCGCCTGGCCACAGTCACCCGGCTCTGGGTCGCCTCCTGGTCCAAGGCTCCCGCGCCGCTTCCGCGGCGGCTTGGTTTCACCGTCGCGTACACATTGCACGCGAAAGGCGTATGGCTGCGCTTGTACACCCGCCCGCATGCCGCGGCCACGGGGAGCGCCACCGGCCAGCCGGCCGGCTGAGCGCCTGAGGCCTCTGGGCACGGATTTTTGCGCCCCGGGCAAACCACAATTATCGTGCACAATTATGCCCTCCGCCTGCTCACGGGTCATACTCGAATCTGGGCAGTCCGCCAGGGAGTGGGTGCCGTTTGGCTAGTAGGACGTCCCTGATGGGGAAGGTTTTCGGCGGGCTCGGGGTGCTTCTCGTCGCAGTAACCGCGACGAGTTGCATCGCGCCCGAGTTCACGTATGTCTCGGACTCGGGCGCCAACACATACTTCAAGGTGCCGTTCGGCTGGCACAAGATCAGCGACGTGTCGCTCGCGGCGCAGTTCAAGACCCCGGGCAGCGCGCTGGGCCGGGCCGCAGGCACCTGGGACATCGCCTTCGACGCGGACCGGGCGCCCGCGGCCGTCCACCTGTTCAGCCCCAACGCCAAGCAGCCGTTCGCGTTCGCCTTCGTCACCCCGCTCAGCGCGACCGCGAGCAACGCCCTCCGACGGTCCCCTTACAACGGGCTGCGGGACGTGCTGCTGCCGGTGACCTCGGTGTCCCGCGCCGCTCAGGCGGCCCAGGGCAGCTTCCCGCTGACCCACTTCAAGTTGCTGCGGGATACCGTGCTCACCCCCGGCCAGGGCGTGCACGGGGTGTGGGACACCTACGACTACACCTACCCGGGCGGCATCACCGAAACCTTCGACCAGGTCGCGCTGACCAACTCCAGCACTACCCAGATCTACGTGCTCATGATGCACTGCATCGCGACCTGTTACAGCCAGAACCGTGACCAGTTTGACACGATCATGTCGTCGTTTACCGTCAGGAGCCCCTAGTGCGTGAGGCCCTAGCAAAACCGCCCGAGGGACTGCCAGCGCCCGACGAGCACCCCGGTAACAAAGACCGGCGGACCAGAAAGCCTATGCCCCTCTGGGACCGGCTGAAGTTCCTGCTCCTCCTCGCGCTGCTCTGGTGGATCCTCGTCTGGTCCGCGATGGCGAGCAACCCGCTGATGGGCATCAGCGACGCGATCCGCACCGAGCTCAGGAGCGGCTCGTGGGTGTTCGTGCTGTTCTGCCTGGAAGCGCTGCGCCAGATCCACTTCCTGATCAGCGAGCATTGGGCCGCATACCACAGGTTCTGGACGCAGACGTTTTTCGGCGGGCTGGAGGGCGCAACCCAGCGCAGGCTGTCGCCGTGGACCAGGTACCGCCTGAGGCGCGTGGTTACCTGGTTGTTCTGGATCGCCGTCATCGCGGTGGTAGCCGGGAAGGTGACGCACCAGAACGCGCTGACGGCTTTGGCGCACATGCCGGGCTACATCTGGCACGCGCTGCCGTTCTTGCTCCAGCTCATGGTCATCCTGCTCGTCGTGGTGGGCCAATTCGCCCTGATCTTCTGGTTCCTGTCCAAGGGCGGCGTGGACGTCTACTTCCCTGACGACATCAAGACGCGGTTCTCCGACGTCTGGGGCCAGGACCATGTCCTGGAGCGGGTCAAGGAGAACATCCTGTACCTGGAGGACCCGGAGCGGATCGAGTCCAAGGGCGGCTACGTCCCCGGCGGGATTCTGCTCTGGGGCCCGCCCGGCACCGGCAAGACGCTCATGGCCGAGGCGGTTGCGGGCGAGACCGGCAGGCCCTACGTGTTCGTGGACCCGGGCGCGTTCATCAACATGTTCATGGGCGTCGGCATCCTCAAGGTCAAGTCGCTGTTCCGCAAGCTGCGCAAGCTGGCGTTGCGGTACGGCGGCGTGATCGTGTTCTTCGACGAGGCCGACTCGCTGGGCCGCCGCGGGGCGCTGGCCCAGGGCGGCCCGCCCACCCCCGGCCGCGCCACCCCCGCGGCCTGGCAGGCGGGCGGATGCCACGGCTTCTCGTACCTGTCCAAGGACGTGCAATGGCGGCTCGCCCAGCGCGCGCTCACCTCGGAGACCGGCGACGAGCCGGATACCCGGCGCAACAAGCAGATGATGGGCATGGGCATGGGCGGCGGCGGCATGGGAACGCTGGAGGCCCTGCTCACCGAGATTTCCGGGCTGAAGAAGCCGCGCGGCTTCATGAACCGGCATGTCCGC
>Ga0207700_10002115_pt1 | contig 11344 bp, 9 predicted proteins | sample LARL82metaG_FD_184348 | JGI IMG/M metagenome (GOLD analysis project Ga0207700, IMG submission 184348) | Corn, switchgrass and miscanthus rhizosphere microbial communities from Kellogg Biological Station, Michigan, USA - LAR L8-2 metaG... | ecosystem: Host-associated > Plants > Roots >...
GCTACGACGCAACGGCCGATGAGCCGAACATCTTTCGCGGATTCTTCCGTGCGCGGCATGGCGATTTCGAATCCTTTCTGCTTTCGCTGCCCGTGCTCACAGAAAATCCAGATGACGGCAGCGTCCTGGGCCAGCCGCTCACGCCGGACATAAATAGTATTGCGCCTCTGGTGATCTCGCGCGGCGGCTACGATGAAAACATTTACGAAGCTGCCGGCGTGAACGGCAATCCTGGCACGGCGCCGGTGATCTACAAGGACGGCGTCTCGCAGACGGCCGGCACGGACTACAACATCGTGGGCCCGGGCTACGCTCTCGGCGGCGTGACCTATCCAGGCCTGGCCGTGCAGTTCCTGATCGATCCCAGCGGCTTCACCATGACGGCGGATTTCTCCTGGTACTACCGCGTGCGCTTCGAGCAAAGCGACCAGGAGGTCGACAAGTTCCTGGCGCTTTTGTATTCAGCGCAAAAAGTTCAGCTCGTGACGACGAGGACCTGATCAAACCAAGGAGGAACTGATGCAGACAGCTGAGGTATTCACCATCGGAGCTCTGGCCGGCTTCATTCTCGGAACCATCTATCGCGACGTCGTGGCCGGGTTTTACCACAAGGAAGTCGCAGCGTTGCGCGGGGAGTTCAAAACGTTCAGCGATTTCATCACCAGAAAGCTTCCCAAGTAGCACATGAAGCCAATCTCCAGTTGCTGCCGCGCGCGGGCTTCGCTCAGGCTATCTCCATGCGCGCATTTATCGACGGGTCAGGCCTGAGTTCCACGGCCGCCGTGCAGTCGCATCTGGCCGCTCATCGCGAGCTGCACGTCGCCGATTTATTCGTGATCACCACGGCGCCGAACTACACCGGGAAATATCTCGGCCGCACGTTTTTGCTCACCAGCTACCCTTCGCCCCTGAAGTGGGATTATCGCGGAACGTTCGTTCCCGCGGAGGTCCAGCGCGGATCCGTGGAATCGAAGATCGGCCTGCAGGCCGATTCGCTCAATGTGACCTGGAGCCCGAAAGATTCCGACGTGCTGGCCACGGACGGCCTCGGCAACACGGTCTTGAGCGCGATCCAAGGCTTCGGCCGTGGCATCTTCGACAACGGCGTTGTGGAGCTCTGGCGATGCGTGATGCCAGCGATCGGCGACGCCAACACCCTGGGCGCCTGCCTGATGTTCTCCGGACGCATCGGAAACATCGATCCCGACCGGCTCAAGGCGGCGATGACGGTGCTCAGCCGTCTCGAAGTCCTGAACGAGATGGTGCCGACAAACCTGATCGAGCCCACCAACATCGTCGCGCAGTACACCACTGGGCAGGTCCTGAACAATGGCCCGGCGAACTTCAGCCTGGTCTCGGGATCCACGAGACAAATTCTCTACGCCGATCCGACCGACGCGCCGGGCGGCTACGCGCCGGCAAACGGATCCTGGGATGACGGCTACGTGGTGATGAGCGCGCCGGGAAAGCTGGCGGGAAGTTTCCGCGGAGTGCGCCAGCAGATCTACGACAGCGGGATCGGTCACCATGTTTTCTATCTTTACGAGCCGCTGCCATTCGATCCGCAAGTGGGCGACACCTTCCAGGCCTTCATTTTCGTTCCTCCGGACCAGGCGGGCGCGGCGCTGCAGGGCAGCGACTATGCCGGATTCCCCTATGTGCCTTCGCCGCTCGATTCTGCCGTGGTGATTGCATGAGCTGGCCGCGCAAGGGAATCACGGTTCAGGAACTGAGAGAGCGGAATGCGGTGCTTCGCGAGGCGCTCACTTGGCGCGGCACGCCCTTCATGTGGGAGCAGATGGTCAAAGGCGTGGGCGTCGATTGTGGGCGCTTTCTGGCCGGCTCGCTGAATGGCTCCGGGTTGCGCAACATTGATGTGAAAAACGTGCCGCACTGGTCGCCGCAATGGTTTCTCCACAAGCGCGAGAGCGATCCCAGCCCGTTCATCGAGCAGCTGAAGCGGCTCATCGGAACGGAGTATGAGCTCGAGCCAGGATCCGCGCCGCTGCCGGCAGACGTCGTCGTCGCCAGGTGCGGCCGGGACTGGGCGCACTCCGCGATGGTCATCGACTGGCCGAAAGTGATTGCCTGCGCGAGCGGTCACTGCGTCGTTGTGTGTGATGACATTCACTCCTCGCCCAAATTCGGCAAGCATGAGTTCCGCTACTTCGATCCGTGGGACCTCCCGAAAGGGGATGCCAAGTGAAGAAGAGCGGAACACCCACAGCGTCGGTCGGCAACGGAAACACCGGCGTTCACGTCAGCGCCGCGGCTTACGGGAAAACCGTAAAGCTGATCTACGGCCTCTGCAAGACCGTGCCGGATCTGATTTGGTACAACGGCTGGCAACGCCTCGGCAATCCCAGCAACGCGCTGCTCGCAAGCATCACCGGGCAAAGCCAAGGGAAGAAGCAATCGAAAAAGTCCAACGCCACTTTCTATTCCGCAGCGATGGATTTCCTGCTGGGACACGCGCCGATCCTCGGCGTGATGTCGATGTGGGTGAACAACCAATTGTTCATGGTGTTCAAGGGAAGCGCTTCCGGCTTCATCAGCGGAGGGAAATTCACTTTCGTTCCCGCGGGCGGCCTGACGGAGACGGGCTTTCTTTACACCGTGGGCCCTCCCTACACGGTCACGGTTCCGAATTTCGTTGCTGATTGCGCTGTCCAGGACGTCACGCTCGGCGGCAACGCTGCTCCTCCGTTTCCGTTTCTCGTTCCGGGTACCTATCTCGCGCGCTCGGATCCTGCTTTTCCTCCTGGTCCGCTGCAGTACACGGTGACTTCGGGCGGCCTGTACACGTTCAACGCGGCGCAGACCGGCGACGTGATGAGCCTGCAGCATTTTGAATCGACGCCGGGCGCCGCGGCGGGAACGCTGGTCGCGGTTTTCGCGGCGTCCATCCACGAAGACTTCACGGAAACGTTCAACGATTACGGCTCGCCAGGCGCGCGCACCATTTTCGGAACCTGGGAGCGGCCACTTTGGAATACCGCCTTTGCTGTTCCTGGGCGAGTCGATCCAGGCGCCTATCACGCGCGCGATCCCTACAGCTTTTCCTGGGATGGCTCGACGCCGACGGTCAGCTTTCCTTCCGCGCTCGAGGGAAAGCCCGTCACCGTTTACTACGGCGTGCCCGCAATTCTCAATTCGCTCGGAGGAACACTCTCGGATCCGACGCAGGGAACAATTCTGACGCCGCTCGAAATCATGAATCTGGAGTTTGAGCGCGAGCTCGCATCGGGTACGGAGTATGCCGGCTTCGATGGCCAGCAGGTTCGCCAGAAGTGGGTCTCAGGCCTGGGCTCGCCACAGTACGACCTGGGCACGGCCAACACGCCGCCCAGCCTGAATGTGGAAGCCATCGGGAGTTTCACGCAGTGGCCGAATGGCGATGCTGACGTCGCTGACATCATCGCGGACATCGTGGCTTCAGGACCGGTGCTGGTCTAAATGCCGATCGACTACAACAATATCGGAACGGGCGCCGACGGCGCGATCGTCTATGGCGCCGGCGTGCACACTCTGACCGCCGACGTGAACGCTACGAGTCTGTGGGTGCAGAGTGGCGCGACCGTCATCACCGCGAATTGGCGCATCTTCTGCCGCGGCACAATCAAGATTGACGGCCTGGTTCACAACGACGGGCGCGATGCGATCGGTCCGGGCGGCGGGAGTGACACGTCGACTGATCTCACGGGATCTCTTCCGGTTCTAGCTACCCTTTTTGATATCCATCGCACTGACGACTGGTTCACGGGCCCAGGCAACGCCGGCATTCCCGCGGTCGATGGCGATGGCGATGGAATGAACGGCGGCGTCGGCGGAGCTGGAGGAAACACTGCCAACGCGCTGCCGGCCGGAAAGGTTTTCTATTCTCCGGGCCCTCCGGCACAAACGGTGATCATCCCTGGAAACGGTGTTCCTGGCGGCTCGTCCGGCCAGGGCGGCCAGGGCGGATCTAGCGAGAGCCTGACGCTCGACAGCTTCCTGAACAGCGTTCCGCCGGTTCATTCCGGTACCGGAGGAGCGGGCGGATCGCGCGGACCGACGGGAACGATAACGTCCTCGGCCACACTGGACGTTGAAGCGCTGCTGGAAACGGCCTATTCATCTCCAGCGAGTCTCAGTTCCTTCGGCTTGCCATCGGCTCCCGGCGGCGCCGGCGGAGGCGGAGGCGGCGGTTCATCGGCCTATGGAGTGGGCGCCGCTGGATACGGAGGCGTCGGTGGAGGACGCGGAGGACACGGCGGCTGGGTCGTTCTGTTCGCAAAGCAAATCATCATCTCTTCGACCGGCGCGGTGCGTTCGATCGGCGGCAGAGGCGGCAACGGAACCGTCGGCGCGGGTCCCGTGGCATTCACCGGGCACATGGCCAGCGGCGGAGGCGGCGGCGGAGGGACGGCGGGCAATGGCGGCGCCGTGATCCTTGCCAGCGAATTCCTGACCAACGATTCCGCAGTCCCGCAATTTTCAGCTCGCGGTGGCGCGGGCGGCCCACGCGGTCCGTCGGGAGTAGATAGCGCGGAGCCGACAGGATCCACCTCGCTTCCACTTCCGCAACCTGAGGCGGGGAAGGATGGAGCGGACGGCGGCGACGGAATCATAATTTTCAGGGCCCTGTTCAACACCGCCGTGGTGATCGGGCACGGCGTCAATTGCAATGACTATCCGCCGATCGCCGCTTCGGCCGGTTCATTTGTCGCGCCGGGCAACGGCTCGCTGATCGAGGATCTCGAGCCGATGCGCTCCTGGTGCCGCGCGAATGGAATTTCCGTGGCGCTGGTCCAGGACTCGCAGCGGTCGGCCAAGGATCTGATCGACGAGCTGCTGACCATCGGCAACTCCGCGCCCGTTTATTCCGGCGACAAAGTGAAAATCGTTCCCTACGACGAAGTGAGTGGCGCGGGATACGGCGGCGTGTACATCGCGCCCACGGCCGCGGGCCCGATCGCGAATCTCACCGACCAGGATTTTGCCCTGGACAAAAATGGCAACGTCGCGCCCGTGAAGTTCACGCGCAAGCGGAGAACGGATTGCGACAACGTGGTGGCCATCGAGTACGTCGAGCGCTCGCTCGATTACGCGCGCAACGTGGTCTCCGAGCTCGATCAAAAAGCTGTGGCCATGTTCGGTCCGCGCAAGGGCGGGACGCTCTCGGCCGCGGAGCTCGGCGTCAACACGCCGTCCGGATCCAAGGCTCTGCTGGCGATTTCCAGCGGGCCCGTTGCGCAGGCTATCGCTTCCATTCTGGCCAAGCGCAGCGCTGCCGGCGTGAACGAGTGGTCCTTCGCGCTGAAGCAGGAGTGGCTGCATCTCGAGGCCATGGACCTGGTGACGATCTCGGATACTCGCCTGGGCCTCGTGAGTCTCGCTGTGCGGCTGAAGAGTGTGAAGGAAACCGACAAGCGCACGCTCGACTGCGTGGCCGATGAATTCATTTATGGGCTGAACCATCCGAGCCCGAAAGTTTTGACGAGCGCGAGCGGATCGATCGTGAAGTCCAACGTCTCCCCGGGCCTCGTCAACCCGCCAATTATTTTTCAGCCGCCTCAGGCCATGCTGCCGGCCGGCGGGACGCCGCAAATCTGGTTCCTGGTTTCCGGCATGGATCCCAATTACGGCGGCTGCATCGCGTTCCTTTCGCTCGACGGCGGCCTGAGCTATCCGACCATGCTTGGCAGCATTGGGCCAGCGAGCACCGGCGTGCTGACGGCCGATTATCCATCGGGCCCGGATCCCGATGTCAGCGACGTCCTGGCCGTGGATCTCAGCGAGTCCAACGGCTCGATCGCCACACAGAGCCAGGCGACCGCGGACAATTTCGCGGATCCATCTTTTGTCGCTGGCACGGCGGCTTTCGAGGCTGTGTGCGCCACGATCGCGACGCTCACTTCCGCCGAGCATTACTCACTCGATACCTACATCCGCCGCGGAACTCTTGGGACGGCGGTGATGGATCATCCGGCAGGATCGCGCTTTGGCGTGATCGATGGCGCGACCTTCAAGATCGATCTGCCGGCGTCGTGGGTCGGCAGGACGCTCTATTTCAAATTCGCGGCCTACAACAAAACTTTCGGCCAGCAGAACAACCTGGCGGACTGCGTTCCTTATCCTTTCACGCCCGTGGGCAGCTTCGCTCCGGGCGGATTCTACGTTAACGGAGCTTAGCCTTTGCCAGTCGCAGCGGGCGCACAATCGACTGAAGTAAACCTGAACTCTACATTTCCGCCCGCTCCTCCTGGGCGAGTGAATGTCGACTGGCAGGCCGGACCGCCTTATCCCGATCCGAACAATCCCTCTTACGAAGTGCGCGACGTGACCGCGAACGTAGCGATCGCGGGAGGCGGAGCCGGCGCCAGCGGAATTAGTGTTTCGGAGATTGCGCTTGCGCCTGGCGCTCCTGGAAATTTCACGGTCGCGCACGGCCTGGGCGTCGCGCCGGCGTTTGTCCTGATCCAGATGACTTCCGGCGGAAGCATCTGGCTGCAAAACCCCACGGGCTTTGACGGAACGAATCTTTACCTCGTCGCTTCCGACGCCGGCATCACCGGCACAGCGATCTGCTTTTCTTCCGTTCCATCGGCCATTGTTCCGCTCACTCCGACCGCTCCGGGGAATTTCTCCGTCGCCCATGGACTCGGATCCGTTCCGGCGCTCGCGCTCGTGCAGATGACTTCCGGCGGTGCGATCTGGTTTCAATCGGCATCCTGGGACGCCACAAATCTTCTTCTCGACGCAAGCGATGCCGACATCACGGGCACGGCCTATGTCTGGGGCGCGGTGCCGGTGCTGACACAGCTCGCATTTGCCAAGGTTGCGCTCGCGCCAGGCGCGCCGGGGAATTTCACAATTGCGCACGGTCTAGGCCAGATTCCCACGCTCATCGTGATCCGCATGAAGTCCGGCGGCGCAATCTGGCTGCAGTCGCCGGCCTCCGATGTCACCAATTTGTATCTCGTGGCTTCGGACGCCGGCATCACTGGCGAGGCCGACTGCTGGGTGATCAGCAGCAGCGGCGGCAGCGGCACGACCTGGTACTCCGGCGCCGGAGCTCCGAGCACGCTGCACAACAACGGCGATTTCTATCTCAACACTTCGAATGGAGATGTCTATAAGCAAGTGGCTGGCGCGTGGGGATCTCCGATCGAGAACCTCACGGGGCCGGCGGGAGCAACCGGAGCCACCGGCGCGACAGGCCCGACCGGACCAGCGGGGCCCACGGGCCCGACGGGGCCTACAGGTGCGACCGGGGCCACGGGCGCCACGGGCGCGACAGGATCCACGGGAGCCACCGGCCCGGCCGGCCCGGCTCCGAGCGGTACCGGATTTGTGCGCGTTGCCTCGGGCGTTCTCGAAAACCCGGCAACCATTTCGCTCGACACCGACGGAACGCTCGCAGCCAACTCCGACACGCGCGTTCCCAGTCAGAAGGCCGTAAAAACTTACGTCGACACGGCCGTTCCGGGGATCGTGGGCATCACGATCGATGGCGGCGGCTCCGCCATCACCACCGGCGTCAAAGGTTTTGTTCAGGTTCCATACGGCGGCACGATCGTCGGCTGGTCGATCATCGCGGATCAGTCCGGCTCGATCAACGTGGACATTGACAAGCACGCCTCCTCCGCTCCGAATGCCGCGCCATCAGTTCCGAACACAACGACAGACAAGATCAGTGCGAGCGCCCCCGTGGCTCTGTCCTCCGCACAGTCGGCTTCCTCGGCGGCGTCTGGCGTTTCGACCTGGACCACCGCAGTCGCGCAGTGGGACGTAATCGCTTTCAACGTGACCTCGGCGACGACCGTGACGCGCGTCACGATTCTTTTGAACATCACGAGGAGTTAGCTGGGAAATGCCCTCCATCCGAGGCACAGGAATACAGGCGTCGAGCGCCGGCAGCTACACCGTGAGCTGGCCAGCTGGAACTGTGGCTGGAGACACGGCCATCATTCTCGCGGGAGGCGGCTTCGCTCCGAACGTCCCGATCGGATGGGCTGTTCTGAACCAACTATCAGGGACGAACTGGAATGGCGCTGCATTCTTCCGCGTCCTGACCGCTGCGGATATATCCACCGGGCACGTCACGGTTACGTTTGCAGGCACGTTCGACAGCACGCTTGCGATCGTCACTCTGGTCGGCCGCTTCGATTTCGTGGAAGCTGATTTTTCCCGTAACGGTTCCGGCTCGACTTCCATCACGGGCGTGACGACGACAAGCGCAGGCGACTTCGCCATTTATTTCGGATCGAATCGCGGAGCGTCTACGGACACCTGCAATCGCGGAACGCTCAAAAATCAGTCCAACGACCTTTCCGCCGCGTCCGGGTGTCTTTATATCGAAACCTCTCCGGCCGGAAGTCTCACTCCAACTTTTTCTTACAGCTCGGCGGGAACTGGGAATTACCAGGGAACCGTAGTGGTGAACGCAGTCGCAGCGGCAGCAAGCGGAGGATCGTATGCATTCGTTTCGTAAGGGAGAAAAAGCAATGAGGAAAGTTTTGTGGATTGTTTTGGCGCTCCTCGCGCCGATCGGAGCGCTCGCGCAGCAGCCGCAAGCGCCAACGGCGCCGATTTATCCGGTGAACGCCAAGTACGTCCAGGGCGTGGGAACAGGTTACGCGCCCACGGCCGGTTCGGGCCTGACGCTCAACCTCGGGGCGGGGACGGCGTTTTGCAACGGCGCGATCGCCACGTATGCCGGCGGCACGCTGACGATGACGAACTCGGTCACCAATTACGTGTATCTGAACACTGCTTCGTCCTGCGTGCCGGCAACCAGCACGAGCGCTTTCACTGCGACGAATATTCCGATCGCGGTCGTGGTGGCCTCGGGCGGAGTGATCACCACGATCACGGACGATCGCACGATGTTTGCGACTCCCAACGTCGGGAGCGCTTTCGGAACTCCTCCGGTCACGCCGAACATCATTTACGTAGCTTGCGATTCCGTTTCCGGTGGTGTCGGGACTTTGGGATTCTGCAAACCCGGAGAAGGTTATGTCACCGTCACGGGCGCCTCTGACACGATTGCGGCGATTGATCGCGGACGAGGAAAGCTGTACACGAACGGCGGTGCAGTTGCTATCACCGTTCCTCAAGCTGGTGTTGGCGATTTTGACAGCAATTTCGATTTCTTCGTGAAGACTGCAAGTACGACGAGCGCCACGCTGACTCCGACCGTCAGCCAAATTGCTGGCAATGATGGCGTTCTCCATGCAAGCCTCTCGGTTCCGGCCTCCTCAGTCGCTTACTGCTACAGCGACAATACGAACTATCAGTGCACGCTGGTCCTGCCTGCTGGATCTGGATCGGTAACCAGCGTCGCGACCACTTCACCGATCACGGGCGGCACGATCACCTCCACGGGAACGATCGCCTGCGCGACCTGCGTCACGAGCGCTTCCTCTCTTACCAACAATAAGCTCATGGCCGGCGCCGGCAGCCAGGCCTCGCAAGTCGTCGACCTGACTGGCGACGTGACCACATCCGGCGGCCTGGCCACCACGCTGGGCTCTAATTTCAAGATCCGGGACTTCGGGACAACCTTCGGCGACACCGGGGGATCCGCGCTGACCTCCGGCTCAGTCGTTTACTTCACCGTTCCTTACGCCTGCACGATCGCGGCCTGGAACATTTCCGTCGACGCCGGCACCGCGACGCTCGACATCTGGAAGATTGCCACGGGCACCGCGATCCCCACCGTCTCAAACACCATCACCGCTTCTGCGCTCCCGGCAATCTCGACGGGAACTTCCATTCACAGCACCACGCTCACCGGCTGGACGACTGCCGTCTCCGCCAACGACATTTTCGGAATTCAACTCAAAACAGTGGCCACGGCCAAATTTGTGGAGATCGACATCCAATGCAACCAGTAAAAAAACTGCTTTTGCTCGCCGCGTTTCTGTTCGTCTCTTCCAGCGCCAAAGCCGCGTTTGTCCAAGGCATTGCCAGTGCTGGAACTCTAGGACTCACGCAGACCTGCACCTTTTCTGGGAGTGTCACGATTGGAGATTTACTGATCGTCGTTACAAAAACCAATGGGCCGAATGTTAACACCGTCGCTGACACCTTAAGCACGTCTTGGACAATCGATCAGGCAGGTAATTCAGCGACCACAGGCTACTACCACGGAACAGCCCTCTCGTCAGGCTCGGACACGATCACCATAACCCTGGCGTCTAGTCAGGCAGCCATAGCCGACTGCCTCGAGTACAGTGGAACGGCAACGCTAGACGTTTTTGCTACTTCCGGCACTGCGAACGTCGCCAGTCAAAATATAACCACGACACAGGCCGTCACTACCATTGTTGGAGCGGTCGGTGATGGAACCCCGCTTACGATCAGCGCTCCGTTCACGACACGAGTTACCGGAACGATGTTGACCACGCCGAACGGGCTTCTCGTTGTCGGAGATGTGAATGAGACCTCGACGGGAACTTACACGATAACCCCATCAGCGAGCAGCAAGATTGCGATTGCATCATTCGCTGCGGCTACCGTCATTTCTTCCCGTCACAGGCTTATCGGGAATTGAGGATTTTCAGCATGAAAAAGATCGTTCTTTGTCTGATGTTTCTGCTCCTGGCGCAACGCGCCGGTGCGCAAGCCTGGTCAGGAATCATCAATTCCACGCGCGCGATCGACTGGTCCTCTGTCGGGACGACCATTCCCACGCGCTCAACGATCTGCACGACGCTGAGCCCTGGCGCTTCGTCATCGACAATCAATTCGGCGATCGCTTCCTGCCCGGCAAACCAGGTCGTCTTCCTCAACGCGGGAGTTTATAACCTCGCGTCGGGCATCGCCTTCAGCGGGCACAGTAACGTCACCCTCCGCGGCGCCGGGCCCATCCAGACCATCCTGAGATTTTCGGGAGGCGATAGCTGCGGCGGCCAGGGCGGGAACATCTGCATCAGCGATTCGAGCCCTCTCTACGTGGGAAGCCCGGCGGTTCAGCCCGGCGGCTCGAATGCTCACAATTGGATCGCGGGCTATGCGCAGGGAAATGCTTTTCTGACGCTCGACAGCGTGAGCGGACTCACCGTCGGGCAAACCATCATCCTCGACCAGGCCAACGACACCTCTGACACCGGAGGAGCTTTTGTTTGCGACGTTTCCGGAACCTGTCACCAATCCACCGAAACAGGCAGCTCGAACGGCCGAACCATCGGCGGCGTGGACTACAACCAGACGCAGATCGTGAAGATCCTCGCGATCACGGGCAACGTGATCAACATCTCGCCCGGGCTGTACATGAACAACTGGCGATCGAGCCAATCGCCGAAGATCTGGTGGACGGGCTCAGTGACCGGCGACAGCGTCGAAAACCTCACCGTCG